>WNGB01002891.1_pt1 | contig 27441 bp, 20 predicted proteins | sample 5400681 | NCBI WGS metagenome assembly WNGB01 (sample SAMN13153367, study PRJNA577476) | soil metagenome | isolation source: 115 cm soil or saprolite under grassland replicate 2 | place: USA:California | collected 2016-06-15
CAGGGCCGGACCTGGTGCGAGCGTACTGGCTGCTAGCTGCCGTGAATTGCGTGGTGGCCGTGATCGTGGTGCTGGCAACCGGGCCCAATCTCCGCCGCCAACCCACCGCCCAAGCCGAGCCCGCGTCGGTCGGTCAGGCGCTGACCGAACACTGACTCGTCCTGACCTGACCGATCTTGAAGACCAGGCAGGTTGGGCGAAAGAGACCACCATATTCCACACGGCGTTCAACGTCTTCTGAAACACGTTTCCACCCGGCGCTCGTGACCCACGCCCTGCGGCGTGCCGAGGAGGGATTGTGGCTGCCACAAGAGCTCCAGGCTCGACGAGCAACCATCCAGCAGGGCCTGGCGAGCAGTGCGAGGCAGCAAGCGCGGCTGTTGGACGCCTATCTGGCTGAGATCGTTGATCTGGCCGAATTCGAGCGCAAACGAGCGGAAATAGAGCGTCGCAGCGAAACGTTGCAAACACAATTGCGGCAATTGGAGGCGATGACAGAGCAGCACCTCGAAGTAGCACGAATAGCACGCTCGATTGAAGAGGTATGTGAGCAGCTGCGCAGCGGCTTAGAGCAGGCGACATTCGAGCAGCAGCGGGCGCTGGTCGAGTTATTGATTGACTGCGTGGTGGTCACGGATGCGGAGGTCGAAATCCGGTACGTGATGCCGCTGAGCCGTGCAGGGCCACACCGTCGGTTTTGTCATTTGCGTTTAGACTATCGAGGAGGTCTATCTCGCCGACTATGACAATCCGCGTGCAGCGCGTCATGGGATCACCCGCTAAATGACGCGCTATAATGGGCTGCCCCCGCACCAGACACTCGCCTACCAGACCCCAGCGGCGGTCTATTTCGCGCCGCCTCCAGCCGGCAGCGATTTGTGACCGCGGCCCGGCCGGGCCGCGGTCACAAATCGCTGCCGGCTATCAATCGTTTCGGTATCAACACGTACGACAAATACGCAGATAACTGGTCGAAAAAGTGTCTTGACAACTTGAGCCATCTTAGTCGCTCATGCTCACTCTGCAGCACCGTCCAACCTTGCTGCTGGAAGGTAGCCTCGAAGGCTTGCAGAACCGTATCGGCAGCCGCCTGAGTCACATGGCTATTCTTATGAAATAAGTACGAAACTTTAACAAATGTGACAGTGCCTAATATACAAAATTTGGAGCAAGCGACGTTTATTAAGAGAATCAGCGACTCTCACCGCGACTTTCCCACGACTGCAACACAACACATACAGTAACACTACGGCCCACGTATTGCATAGAATCCTTTTCGTCTATGAATAGGAGACGATTCGGATGCAGCAAACTTGTCAACATGACCAAGCATCCCCACCTCATTCCAGGGTGGCTGGGAAAGTTATCGACCCCACCAGTCGCAGCACCCCAGCTGTCATAGGCGCTTCTTCAGCCCCATCGCGACCCGTAGACCAGAAAAGCGTGATCCACATGAGCATCGTGAGCAACAGCAAGCTGCTGCGCGATGGGCTGATCCCGCTGCTTACACCCCGCCTGGATTTTTTATTGGTGGGCAGCTACGCCGGCGATCCGCCGACCTCCACGTTGTTGCCCTGTCCAATGGCGCATGTGGCGCTTCTGGATGCGGGCATGGGCGAACAGCGTACCCTGCGGTGGATCCAGCACTGGTGCGCTACCCAACCACGAACACAGGTTCTGGTGTTTGATCTGATCGATGATATTCAGACGATCCTCACCTATATCGAAGCCGGTGCCGGCGGCTATACGCTCCAGGGAGCATCATCGGTTGAGCTGGTATCTGCAATTGATCAGATTCAGCGCGGATGCGCCGAATGTTCACCCGAGGTAACGGCCAGGCTGTTCGAGCGGCTGGCGAGCCTCCGAACGGCGCTGAAACAGTCGCCCGCGCCGCTTGCGCAGCTGACTGTGCGCGAGCTCGAAGTCCTTCGGTATATCGCCGCTGATTACAGCAATCAGCAGATCGCCGACCAGCTCGTGATCGAGATTCGCACGGTGAAACACCACGTCCACAACATTTTGGAAAAGCTGAAGCTCCAGCGCCGCTGGGAAGCCGCGCGCCTCGCGCTCGAACAGGGCTGGGTGAGCTCCGACACGTTACCTGCCCCAGAACAAGCCTGCGATTAATGTGACGTGCATCCTCAAGACGTCCTGCGGGGAGGCGATCGGGTCATATCAAATCTGCTTTGCGCATGTGTGCGAGATTTGATATAAAGCCTGAGACACTGATCCAGGATCGATCAATTCTGGATCCACGATTCCAGCAAAGACTGTCCCTCGATCCATATCCAGTGAGAGCACCCTACGCTATCATACGCTGGCAACCCATGTTCTTCTATATCGGCGCTATTCTGAGTAATGCTTCCGTACGTAGTCGGAGAGAGTCCGTAATGACTACATCGGAGTCTCCCGAAGATCAACGGCGGCAAATTCGTGTGCTGATTGGGCACATGCAGGGCGCATTGGCTCCACAGATTGTGCAGCATATCTTGGAACAGTCGGATATGTTGCTGGTCGGGCAGATCCAGAGCCCGATCGATCTGTTGCTGGCCGTTGATGCGGGCGTCGATGTGCTCGTCATGACCAGCTCTGATGTCATCAAGCTTCCCGGCATCGGCACACACCTATTGAGCGAATACCCGCACCTGCGGATCATTGTGATCGAATCCGAGCAATCGCTGGCAATGATGTATTGGTTGGGTTTGCGGCAGCGCGAGCTGAGCGCAGTGTCGGCCGAAACGTTGCTCGACGATATCCGCAACGCTTTTGTGCTGAACCCAGTTGTTTGACGAACGCTGAGCAGCAATAACGGAGGTATGGGTGGCGACCTACCACGCGATCGCAGCAACTGGCCAAGCAATCATCCAGCTATTGACGGAGGCCTGGCCGCGCGACGAGTTCCCCAAGGCGAAGTTCGAACTCTACCAGTTCAACGCCGAGGAGAAGCAACTCGAAGAAGGCATTCTGCTACACCTTTACCGGGTGTCGGTGAATGCGGCGCGCCGTAATACGCCGCCGACGTTCGGCCGGGATGGCCGCGCCAGTGGCCCACTGCTACCGCTGGAATTGTACTATCTGCTGATCCCATTTGGCACCACGCCGGATACGCAGCAGCGGCTGCTCGGCTGGGCGATGCGTGTGCTGGAGGATACGCCGGTTTTGCCCTCGGGGATGCTCAACTACCCTGGCCCAGAAACCGACACGTTTCGCCCTAACGAGACTGTTGAGCTGGTGTTCGATCCGATCTCGCTACAGGATATGTCGAATATCTGGGATATCGTCAAACCCAAGGCCCAGCTCTGTGTTCCCTATATGGCCCGGATCGTGGAGATTGAATCGCAGGTGCCGCTGACCGAGGCGCGCCCGGTGCAAACCCGCGTGTTCGATAGCGTGAAGAGGCCGATGCTGTGAGCGATCCGATGCTGTTGCTGGAGCGCGTGACGCGGGTGGCGCCGCTGGGCGTGCGCTTCTGGGATCCGCTATCCAATCAGCTGATCGCCGATGGGCTGCTAGCGGCGGCCTACCCGGCCGGCCAGCCCGAGCGCCGGGTTCCGGCGCGCGTGAACCACGCGGGCGTGTATATCTTTCAGAATCTGCCCTGGCTATTCGATGCCGAACATGGCACCGGCGACGCCGCGTACTGGGAGTCGCAAGCGCGGATTCGCTTCCTGGTCGAGGTTACCGATAGCTTGCGACGCTTTCTGCCATGCCGTTTCGCGGCCGATCTGCCGTTTCGCGGGCTGTTCGGCCTGGATTGCCTGCCCGACGAATCGCCGCCGGCGCTCGCCGATGCAATGCCGCTCTACTCGGCCCCCACCCGCCCGGTGCCGGGGGGCATGGCTGTGGTGCGCGCCAGCCTCTGGGATGCGCTGGCGGAGCGGCCGGCGTCATGGGCGCTGCTCGAGGTGCTCCAGGGCGGCCGCCTGCTCGCGCGCGGGCTCTCCGATGCGGGTGGCCAGGTTGCGCTGATCTTCCCTTACCCTGAGCCGCCGAATTTTGGATCCGGAACGCCGCTGATCCGGCAAACCTGGACAGTTCAGATCCAGGCCGGGTACAGCCCACGCTGGCCTGCGCCCGCCAGCGCGGATATCTGCGAGACGCTGGCGCAGCCGCTCGCGCAGCTGTGGGCCGACGCTGGGCGCAAGCAGCCGCTCGACGATGCGATCTTACGGTTCGGCCAAGAGTTGGTTGTGCGTTCGCGCGCAACTGTGTCCGGCCCACTGTTGTCGGAATTGTGGATCACTCCAACGGACTCACTCCCGTAACGGCGCCAAGGAGGAAATGATGCCGGAATATTTAGCCCCCGGAGTGTATGTCGAGGAGGTCTCGTTTCGCTCCAAATCGATCGAAGGTGTGAGCACGACGACCACCGGCCTGATTGGCCCATGCCGCTACGGGCCGACGACGCTGGAGCCGGAGCTGCTGACGAGCCTGGGCGAGTTCGAGCGCATCTATGGCGATGGACAGCAGCTCAACTTCACCGATGTCGGCCGGATGCACAACTACCTCTGGCAAGCGGTGCGCGCCTTTTTTGAGGAAGGCGGCAAGCGGCTGTATGTCGCCCGCACGTTTCTGGCCAGCGGGGGCGATGACGGCTTTGCCCGCGCCAATATCCCCGCCACCGGGGCGGCGACTGCGGCGGTGCAGGTGCGCGCGCGCTTCCCCGGTGCCGCAGGCAACCTCCGCGTGCGCTTCACCGTGCGCCTGGGCCAGAATGTGCTGGGCATCGACCCGGTCTCGGGTGGCCCGACCATTGGCACGTTGCAAGACAACGACATTGTCTGGATCAGCGACCGAACCAGCCCGATTGCTGCGTCGCCCGGCAGCGGCACGCTCTACCGGGCCGTGTCGCACTTCGACCAGGCCACCCAGGCGCGGCTGTGGAGCTTCTACGATCGTGACGACCAGGAAGCGCTCACGCTCAGCAATCTGACCGTCGACCTCGACCCGCTCAAGAGCGACCAGCTGCGTGTGGCCACGCTGACCGTCAGCACGCTGCCCGACACCCCCGACAGCCTGCCGATGGTCTGGAGCGATCTGCCGCTCGACTCACGGCACCAGCAGTTTGGTACCAGCGATGGCTTCGTGGCATTCTTCGGCAATCCGCCGCTGAACCGCGCCCAGGCCAGCACGCTGCCGATCATGATCACGCTGGGCGATGATCTTACCAGTGGTCTGGCGGTGCTGGATGTCTTCGACGCGGCCTCGACCAACCCCGGCGGGCTATTTGGCGCGCTCAACCAGGAAGACTCCAGCGACGCCGCGCGCTCGTTCGAGGTTCTGCTCGCCGGCGGCGATGATGGCGCGCGGCCGACATTTACAGAGTACGCCGGTGTGGCGCGTGACGACATCCAGTACAAGACCGGGCTCAAAGCCTTTGAGGATATCGAAGACATCTCGATCGTCGCCGCGCCAGGGCACACCTTTCTGTATGAAGATGGCTACCGCTCCAACGCGATGGCGATCATGGGCCTGCTGATATCGCACGCTGAGCGCATGCGCTACCGCATCGCCGTGCTCGACGCCGGCAACAACCAGACGATCGCTCAGGTGCGCGCAATGCGCGCTAAAGTCGATTCGAAGTATGCCGCGCTGTACTACCCGTGGGTGCGCGTGCAGGATCCAATCACCCGCCGCGAGATCATGCTGCCGCCGAGCGGGTTCATCGCCGGCATCTATGCCCGCAACGACACCAATCGCGCCGTCTACAAGGCGCCGGCCAACGAGACGATCAACCTGGCGCTGGGTTTCGAGCAGCTCTTGAACAAGAGCCAGCAGGAGGCGCTCAACCCCGAGGGTATTAACTGCCTGCGCTTCTTCGAGGGCCGCGGTATGCGCGTCTGGGGCGCGCGCACGATCAGCTCGGATCCCGAGTGGAAGTATGTGAACCTGCGCCGCTACTTCGCCTATCTGGAGCGTTCGATCGACCGCGGCACCCAGTGGGCGGTGTTCGAACCCAACGGCGATGCGCTCTGGTCGAATGTGCGCCTGACCATCCAGGATTTCCTGTTCAACGAATGGTTCAACGGCGCCCTGCTCGGCGACCGCCCTGAGAAAGCATTTTTCGTGCGCTGTGACCGGTCGACAATGACCCAGAACGACCTCGACAATGGTCGCCTGGTCTGCCTGATCGGGGTGGCGGCGCTGCGGCCGGCCGAGTTTGTGATCTTTCGGATTGGGCAGTGGACAGCCGAGCGCAAGGTCTAGCGCCAATCCTTTTTCCATAATAGGACTTACGCAGTCGGCGTTGGAATAGGAGGTTTGGAGGGACGAAATCCCTCCAATATCCATATATTGCCCGCTCGTTAGGGCGGCTGCGTCGCCCCAACCCCCACCGCCGCGTACGTCGTGTCACATAAAGTGTGGCTAGCGATCTGGAGGAATAAAATGGCGAACGAGCGCCCGAATCCATACTCCCAGTTTAACTTTTCGGTGGACCTGGGCACCGGTATCCGAGCTGGCTTTCAAGAAGTCAGCGGGATCGGCATGGAAGTAGCGGTGGCCGAGTACCGCAACGGCAACGACCCAACCAACAATGTGCGCAAGATCACTGGGCTGAACAAGGCTTCCGATGTCACACTGAAGCGCGGAGCGATTGGCGTGCTGGATCTGTACAGCTGGCTGAACGATATTCGCAACGGCCAGAACAATGGCGTGCGCAACGTGACGATCAGGCTCATGAGCGAGGATCGGTCGAGCTCCGACCCGGCGCTCACATGGCGGCTGCTCAATGCCCGGATCATCAAGTACACCGGCGGCCCGATGAACGCCAAAGGCAACGACGTGGCCATGGAAGAGCTGGTGCTGGCGTACGAGCGGCTGGAGATGGAGTAGTCATGCTGACGCGCGATACACGCCGCCTGCCCGGCTTGCGCTTCAAGAGCCAGGTGCCGCCGTTCGCCGAGACACTGCCACGCATGGATGTGGCGGTCTTTGTCGGGTTCGCGGCGGCTGGGCCGCTGCACCAGCCGGTGGCGGTGGAGGATATCGCGCATTTTACAGCGATCTTTGGCAACGACGCTCCGCTGGCCTGGGATCAGCAGCGTGGCGAGTACTTGTACGCCTACCTTGCTCCAGCCGTACGGGCCTTTTTCGGTAATGGCGGGCGGCGCTGCTGGGTCATCCGCGTCGCTGGTGCGGCCCAGCCAAACTTCTTCGCTATCCCTGGGCTGGTCGGCCGCTATGCCGATGGTCACCTGGCGCCGGCGTTTGCGCCGGCGCGCTCGGAGGGCAGCTGGTCGGATACGCTGCGGGTTAGCGCGGCGCTGCTGGTCGGGTCGGTCGATCTGCTTGGCGTAGCCCTCGATCGTTTGGAGATCGACCTGGTGCAGAGCGCTGACGCGCTGGCCGTGGGCGAACTGCTACGCCTGACGTTTCGACGGGCCGGCTATGTGCTCATGCTGCCGGTGGCGATGACCGCGCCGATCGCGCTTTCGCTCGCCGCGCTGCCGGCCGGCGCAGCCCACCAGACAGCCGTGCGAGCGACCGGCAGCGCGGCGACCTGGTTCAAGGCTAGCCCGCTGGATCGCTCGACCGCGGGTGGGAATGCAGCTGTGGCACACGTGCTCATCCCAGCCACCGAAGGGCCGGCGATAGCAGTGCTTGCGTGGGCGATCGACAACGCGCGTCGAACTATCACGCTGAAGCTGCGTCTGCCGCTTGCCAATGCGCCCGCGCTAGGTACCCAGATGCGCCTTGAGATTGGCACGACCACGCTCCAGCTGACCGTTCGACAGCTCCTAGGCAGCACGCCGGCAGATGATCCCGACGGTGAGACTGTGCAGGTTGGCGGCGATCAGCTGCAAGGATTCCTGCCAGCGCGACTCAACAGCTCGGTGTCGCCGGTGTCGCGGGCAGTCGCCCATATCCTGATCCCGGCGACTGAGGGGCCGGCGATCCCGGTGCTGGACTGGGCGATTGTGGATCTTGCGACGGCGGCCGAGCTGACCTTGCAGATGCCGATCGCCGATGCGCCCGCGCTGGAGGCGCAGCTGCGTCTTGATATCGGCCTGTACCAGGTTGAGCTAACTGTACGGCAGGTGAACGGAGATGCGCCACCCGGCGCACGTGTGCGGATCGTGGGCGACGACCTGAGCTGGTTGCTCCCAACACCGCAGCAGGTGCTGATGTTCGCGCCGCAGCCCACGCTGCACGAGGGCCGCACGGTCGTGACGCTGACCGAGCGGGAGATCGATGTGCTGGCGCGGCCGGCGCTGCGTGGCCAGACGCTGACGCTTGATCTGCGCCTGCCACCATCGCAGGCACCTGCACTTGGAATGGTTCTACAGGTTCAGCTGGGAACCGAGCAGGCCTGGCTGACGGTCGAGCAGGTGGATGTGCTGGCCGGCGCAGGGCCGCTCGACGGCGACCAGGTGCGTGTGACCGGGTCAGCGCTGTGGCGGTTGTCAGGCCGGCCGCCCGCGCTTCCGGCTACCCCAACCGCCGATCAGCTCGATGCGGCGGGCCTGATCGGCGAACGGCTGTCGTTTGAGCTGTGGGTGCGGCAGGGATCTAGCTCCCCGGTGCATCTGAGCGATCTGGCGTGTGCGGCTGGGCATCCGCGCTTCTGGGGCGGGCTGCCGACCGACGCCCAGCTGTATGACCGCGACCTGCTCGCGCCGCCCGAGCGTGCCGCGCTGTGGAGCGCCGCCGCCGAGCCGCGCTTTCCGCTCGCCGGGGGCGTTGGCGACGCGCCGGTGTTTCTACCGCTCGGCCTACCCGCGCTGCCCGAGCAATATATCGGGCCATCCGCACAGGCCGGCACGGCCTTGGAACGCGATGGGCTGGATCAGTACGACGCCGGGCTGTTTCTGGATCGACAGCTGATCGACGCGCTGACCGACAGCCTGATCGGACGGGCCGACGTGCTGCGCTACCAGAGCGCCCGACCGCGCCGCCTGACTGGGATTCACGCCGCGCTCGATCTGGAGGAGGCGACCATGATCGCGGTGCCCGACGCGATCCATCGTGGGTGGACAAAGATCGGCGCCTCGACAGTGCCGCCACCAGAAGCGTCGCAGCCGCTCGTTCGACCGGACTGGTGGCGCTTTCTGGATTGCGACCCGCCGCCGCAGCCACCTGCGGCGCGTGAGCCGCAGTGGGGCAATTTCCTGAATTGCGATACGCGTGTGATTGCGCCGCCGACGCTTAGCCTGGCCGGCCCAGCCGATGCGCTGGGTACCTTCACGCTGCTCTGGGGGCCAACTACTGAGACAGATGCCCGCTATATCCTTGAAGAATCCACCCGCCCGGACTGGAGCGGGGCTGTGCCAATCTATGCCGGCACACGCACCGACCTGGCGATCTATGGGCGCGCCCAGGGCAACTACTACTATCGGGTGCGGGTCGAGTCTGGCGGACAATCGAGCGATTGGTCGGATGGGGTGGTGGTGCGGGTTGCGCCGCCGGATCAGTGGCGGGTTGCCGAAAGCGCCACGCTGGCCGCGCCCGTGCAGCTGGCGGTGCAGCGCGCGCTGCTGCGGATGTGCGCCGCCCGTGGCGACATGCTGGCGGTGCTGGCGCTGCCGGAGGATGAGCGCGACGACGGCGCGATTCGCTATGTCGCGGCGCTGAGCGACCCGCTCGGCCCACCGATCGCTGTCGGCGCAAGCGATATTGCGCCAATCGGTTACGGCGAGGCGCGCGCGCTCAGCTATGCCGCTGTCTACCATCCCTGGCTGATCGGCCGCGAGGAGCAGCAGCCTGGGCAGGTGCGGCGCATGCCGCCCGATGGCGCGGCATGTGGCGTGCTGGCGGCGCGAGCGCTGGCGCGCGGCGCATGGATCGCGCCCGCTAACGAGCCGCTGCGCGGCGTGGTCGCGCTGACGCCGACGATCAGTCAGGCGCGCTGGCCCCAGCTGCTCCAGGCGCAGATCAACCTGCTGCTCCAGCGCCCGAGCGGCTTTGTGGCGTTGAGCGCCGATACGCTCAGCACCGACCCGGAGCTGCGCCCGATCAATGTGCGGCGTCTGCTGATCCTGCTGCGCCGGCTGGCGCTGCGGCTCGGCGCGACCTATGTCTTTGAGCCAAACGATGGGTCATTTCGCCGCATGGTGCGGCAAGGCTTCGAGGCCATGCTGGATGACCTGCTCGAGCGCGGGGCCTTCGCTGGAGCGACGCCTGACAGCGCATACCGAGTGATTGTGGACAGCACGCTCAATCCAGCGCAGAGCATTGATCAGGGACGCTTCGTCGTCGAGCTGCGGGTCGCGCCGGCGCTGCCGCTGACGTTTCTGACGATCCGCCTGGTGCAAGCTGAAGATCGCGGATCGACCATTGAGGAGCGCTAGGCCATGTCCGACCCGAACACCGAGATCCTGCCCTTCACCGCCTTTAGCTTCGCGGTTGAGATCAAGGTCAACGATGCGCTGCCGAAGGTCTGCAATGCGGCCTTCGCCGAATGCGACGGCCTTGAGATGTCGATGGAGGTCAAGACCATTCGCGAAGGCGGCAACAACGGTGCCCAGATTCGCCTGACCGGGCCAGTCAGCTATGGTCAGCTCACCCTGAAGCGCGGCATGACGGCGACGTTCGATCTGTGGGACTGGTTCAACACCATGCTGCAGCCCGGCAAGGCCGGCCTGCGCGCCGACGCGGTGGTGCTGCTGCTGGCCCCCGACCAGCGCGAGCGCGCGCGCTTTGTGCTGAAGCGCTGCGTCCCGGTGAAGCTCAAGGCCCCGGCCTTGAACGCCAAGGATGGGCTGCTGGCGATTGAGGAGTTTCAGCTGGCATACGAGTCGCTCACGCTCAAGCGGCCCTAGCACCAGAAACCCGACGGAGAACGCTCATGCCCGACACGACAACGCTGGTCAAAGCCGAATTACGCGAGCTCGATGCGGAGTTCAAGAACGAGATCAACCGGGATACCAGCCGCACAACGGTGCAGTTCAACCCGGAGACGCTCAAGGTGAGCTTCCAGAACCAGATCGCTACGCCATCGGGCGCGGGCGATCAGCGCGGCACGCCCGCCCGGCAGTATGTCGGCGCCGGCACCACCAAGCTGTCGTTGCAGCTCTGGTTCGACGTCTCGGTGCCCGTCCCGGCGGGAGCGCTGCCCAAAGGTGAGACCCAGGTTGACGATGTGCGCAAGCTGACGCAGCGCGTGGCCTACTTCATTACGCCGAAGGAGACCACCGATCAGCCGCCCAAGTTCCTGCCACCGGCGGTGCGCTTTGTCTGGGGGTCGTTCCAGTTCGATGGCCTGATCGACTCCATGGAGGAGTCGCTGGAGTTCTTCTCGAACGAGGGCAAGCCGCTGCGCGCCAGCGTAACGATCAGCCTGTCGCAGCAGAAGATCCAGAAGTTTGTGTTCGCCAGCACCGGGGCTAGCACGCCGCCAGGCGGCGGTGCCGGCGCGGCCGGTGCCCCGGCTGGCACGCGCCCACTGTCCCAGGCACCCGCCGGGGCGACGCTCCAGGGCATGGCGGCGGCGCAGGGCCGCGCCGGCGATTGGCAGGGGATCGCTGCTGCAAATAATATCGAGAACCCGCGGCTGCTGGCACCGGGCCAACTGATCGATCTGAACGCGTCTGTCAGCACGTCGCTAACAGCCGGCGTCGAGAGTCCACGCATAACATCGCCCAGCCAGCCGATTGAGCTAGGCGCGTCGGCAAACATATCGCTGGGCTAGCAAGGAGCGGGTCATATGCCGATTGTGATCAACGAGTTCGAAATCATCGCCGAGCCGCCGGCCAGCCCGCCGCAAGGCCAGGAGCCTAGCGCCGCGAGCCAGCCGGCAACGCCCAAGCCGCGCGATGTCCAGCTGGTGATCCGCCGGCAGCGCGAGCGCGCCGCACGCGTGCGAGCGCACTGATATGCCATCCGCCAACGCTGTAGCTGCCGCGCGGCCCGACTTTACCGTCGACGGGCGCGACGAAGCGTCGCTGGCCGAGGGCCTGCTGAGCCTGCTGATCGTCGAGGATACCAGCGGCCTGTATCGCTGCGAGGCGACCTTCGGCAATCACGGCCCGCGCGGGCAGACGGTCGATTTCCTGTATTTCGACCGGCGCACGCTGGAGTTCGGCAAGACCTTTCAGGTCAAGCTGGGGCAGGATCGCATCTTCGATGGCCGAATCATGGGTCTGGAAGGGCATTTCCCAGAAGGCCAGCCGCCGCAGATCACCGTCCTCGCCGAGGATCGCTTTCAGGATCTACGTATGACCCGCCGCACGCGCACATTCGCCAATATCAACGATGTCGACCTGATCCGCCAGATCGCCAGCGATCACGGGCTGAGCGCCAATATCGACGCGCGCGGACAAACCCATAAGGTGCTGGCGCAGGTCAACCAGAGCGACCTGGCGTTCATCCGCGAGCGCGCGCGCGCGATGGATGCCGAGCTATGGATGGATGACCGCACGCTGAACGCGCGGCCGTACGCCAGCCGTGGCACCAATGCGCTGGAGCTGAGCTACGGGCGCGATCTGCGCGAGTTCTCGGCGCTCGCCGACCTGGCCCACCAGCGCACCAGCGTGACGGTGGCCGGGTGGAGCGCGCTCGACAAAACGAGTGTATCGCACCAGGCGGAGGTGGCGGTGATCAGCGCCGAGCTGAACGGCGGCGATAGCGGCGCGCGCATCCTTGAGTCGGCGCTAGGCGCGCGCAAGGAGTCGATCGTCCACACCGCTCCGACAACCGTCAACCAGGCCCAGGCCGAGGCCGAGGCGTTGTTCAAGCTGTATGCCCGCCGTTTTGTGACCGGCCGAGGCGTGGCTGCGACGAGCAGCCAGCTGCGCGCCGGCGCGTATGTGGACCTTAAGCTGCTCGGGCCGCTGTTCAGCGGCAAATACTATGTCTCGGAGATTCGGCATCTGTTCGACGGCGTCGATGGCCTACGAACGGAGTTCAGCGCCGAGCGCCCTGGACTGGGAAGGCAACCATGATTGAAGCTGCACCATTCGATATGATCCTGGATGCGCGCGTGCCGGCCGGACTGGGCGGGCGCTGGTATGGCGTCTACCCCGCGCTGGTGGCCGATATCAAAGATCCCGATGGGCTGGGCCGCGTCAAGATCACCTTACCGTGGTCGCCGGATACCGGCGGCGCGCGCTACGAGGCATGGGCGCGTGTCGCGACCCTGATGGCCGGGCCGAATCGCGGCAGCTGGTTTATCCCCGACCCCGACGACGAGGTGCTGGTGGCCTTCGAGGGCGGCGACCCGTGCTTTCCCTATGTCGTCGGCAGTTTGTGGAATGGCCGCGACAAGTCGTCGGAGTCGATGGATGGGGCCGGCAAGAATTACATCAAGGCGCTGCGCTCGCGCAACGGCGTCAAGATCACGCTCGACGATAGCGACGGGCGCGAGACGCTGACTCTAGAGACGCCCGGTGGCCAGAAAGTGACCCTGAAAGATGGCCCTGGCGCGATCGAGCTGGTCGACAGCAACGGCAACTCGGTCAAGCTTGAGACCAGCGGCGTGACGATCACCGCCGCAGCGAAGCTGACGATCAACGCCTCAACCGTGACGATCTCGGCCGGCAGCATCACCGCCAACGCCGGCACCGCCACGTTTAGCGGCGCTGTTCAGGTGGCCGGCTGTGTCCAGAGCCCGAGCATTATTGGGGCCTCGTACACACCGGGTGCCGGAAATATTTGGTGACCTATGATTGAGCCACGTGTCCAATGGACAACCGCTGCCCCGCTGTGGAGCGCCGCCGCCAACGCTGCCGGGCAGGCCGATCGGCGCGCTTTGCGCCAGCCGGCGCTGCTGCGTTTCGCCAGCGATACGTTTATGGATGATTTCATGGCCATGCTGGAGCATGAGCCGGCGCGGCTGGCCGAGCTGCGCGCCCGTCCCGAGACATGGCGTCAGCCGGCACCGATGCCGCAGCCAGTGAAAAAGCTGCCGGCGTTCGCCCGCGCGCTCAATCGCTCGCAGCTCGCCGCCACGCATCCGACGGCGCAGGCCGCATCTGTGCCGGCGACCCTGGCCGCGCCGGCAGCCAGTGCCCCTGTGCGCCCGCTCAAGCTCTTCCAGCCCGCGCACCAGCGCTTCTATATGGTGACCGCGTGCCTGGTCTGTCGCATCCCCGGCCTGCCTGATCGCACGCTCGACACCAACAGCCAGGAGCGCGTCGGCTACGTTCTGCGCCGCCTGCGCGACCGATCCGGCCGCAACACGGCGGTGTGCAACCCGGACACTTGCGATGAGTTCGCCCTAGTGAACACCGGCGGGCGCAGCGTCTGGAAGAAAGTCGCCGATGCAGGCACCGATGCCGGCGAGCAGCTGGCGGAAGGCGAGGAGCAGCTGCCGATGTTTGCGGTGAACTATGTCGATGCTGGCCGCCGCCGCCGGATCTTCGCGGGGCTGGTGCCGACGGGCAACCGCGAGGCGCTGGTGGCCGCGCCATATGACACACCGGCGGCCGGCGCGGCGGCTCCGACACTTACGCCGGGTAAGCCGGCCCTGCTCGCGCAATTGCCGCAGCCGCCCGACCCGCGGGTGGTGCTGCTGCTGGGACAGGTAGTGCAGCCCTGGCTCAAGCTGATCGAGCTGGCCGACCGCACCAACACCACGCTGCGCCTGGAAGGTGTCAAAGACGACGACAAGCCGAGTCCGGCGCTCCAGCAGCAGCTGGCCACCGACGCGCGCGACCAGATTCAGATGCTCTCCTGGCTGATTCTGCTCGACCTGGCCGAATTTGTGGAGAAGTATCTCAACAACCTCTGGCAGGTGATCATCAACCAGCGCGCCGAAAGCGCGCTAAGCGCGGACGAGCGGTCGCTGTTCAACGCACTCACGGGCATGACCTACACGCGCTCCGGCGCCACACGCACGCTGCGCCAGGCGCTGGCCGACATCGGCCCGTTTGCCGACGCGCTGGAGCAGGCGCCGCAGGTCTATACCACGCGCGACCCGTCCGTGCCGGCCACCAGCCCGCCCTGGCCGAACTTTCTATTTCCGCTCGCCTGGGTGCCCATGCCCAGCCTGGTGCCGGTGCCAGAATCGTTGAGCGGCCAGCTCCAGCCCGCGCTGGAGCGGCTGGTCGCGGCGGCGCTGCCGAACGATCCCGCGCCGGATGCGCCGCCGCTGCCGCTGGCGGCCCAGCCGGTACCGCCGCCCAGCGGCCCCGAGTGGTTTATGATCCGCTGCGTGTTCGATCGCCCGGATTGCGGCCCGCTGGTGCCGGCGACGGTCAGTGCGCCAAGCGTGCCGTTTCAGATCGCCGGATTCTTCGACCCCGACGCGCCGGCGCGGCCGATCCGGATCGCGCTGCCGATCGACACATCGCCGGCCGGGCTGCGCAAGTTCGATAAGAATACCGCCTTTATGATCTCCGATATGCTCTGCGGCCAGATCGACCGCATGGGCAAGCTCTCGCTGGGCGATCTGGTGCTCTCGGTGCTGCCGTGGCCATTCCACAAAGATCTGCCGGCCGGCGATGGCGGGCCATGCACCGATGACAGCGGTGGCTCGCTAGGCATGATCTGCTCGCTGTCCATCCCGATCATTACGATCTGTGCCTTGATTCTGCTGATGATTATCATAACGCTCTTCGACATCATCTTTCACTGGATCCCATTCTTCCTGCTGTGCTTCCCGCTACCGGGCCGCGCGGCCAAGGAGCGCTGACAATGATCGACGTGGGGCGACTATTCGGGCGCGGCATCAGCTTCCCGCCGCGGATCGACGCCGACGGCCGCATGGCCTGGTCGGCCGGCGAGGCCAATGTGCGCGAGGCCGTGCAGATCATCCTGATGACCGACTTGCGCGAGCGGATCATGCTGCCGGATTTCGGCGGCGACCTGGGCGTGTTCCTGTTCGAGCCGAACACTGCGACCACCTGCCAGGCTATCCGCGATCGGATCACCAAGGCGCTGGCGCAATGGGAGCCGCGCATCGCCGTCGAGCTGGTGGATGTCGCGCCCGACCCCACCGACGCCGAGTCGGCCACGGCCACGATCGTGTATCGACTGATCGCGACGCAGGCGCACGAGCGCGTCAGCCTGCGCGTGACACTTGCCGGTTGACAGGAGAGGCGCTATGCCGCTGACAATTCCTGCCCTCGATGACCGAAAATATCAGGATCTGTTCGACGAGGCGCTGGCGCGCATCCCGATCCATAACCCCGAGTGGACCAATTTCAACAAGAGCGATCCCGGCGTTACGCTGATCGAGGTCTTTTCCTTTCTGACAGAAAATTTGCTCTATCGCAGCAACCAGATCCCCGAGCGCAATCGGCGCAAGTTTCTGACGCTGCTGGGCATCCCGCTTCAGCCGGCCACGCCCGCGCGCGGGCTGGTGACGTTCACCAACGAGCGCGGGCCGCTGCGCACGATCACGCTCAACGATGGCCTGGAGGTTCGCGCCGGGCAGCTGCCGTTCCGTACCGCGCGCGGGCTTGATGTGCTGCCGGTCGAGGCGCAGGTGTACTACAAGCGCGCGCTGGCCAACCCGCCCGATCAGCTGCTGGAGTACTATCGCCAACTGTATGCCTCGTATCGTGATCAGCCGCTTCAGACCGACATTCAGCTCTACGAGACAGTGCCGCTCACGCCGCGCGACACGGCGGGCGTGGATATCGGCCGCGAGGCGATCGGCGGCGCGCTGTGGGTGGCGCTGCTGGTGCGCGCCGCCGATCGCCCGCCCGCGCAGCGGGTGGCTGAGGCTCGCGAGGCGATCGCCGGCAAGACGCTGAGCCTAGGGGTGGTGCCGGTGCTGGCCGACGCGAGCCGCCGGCTGGGGCCGGCTGGGGAAGGCGCGCCGGCCGACACGCCGCTGCTTCACTATGAGATCCCCAGCCTCCCCGAGGGCGGCAGCTTGCCGGCGGCTGCGGCCGACCGGGTCGCCCGCTACCAGTCGGTCGATGCGCGCGCCGAGGTGGATGTGCTGTCTGAGCCGGGCATTGTCGAGATCAGTTTGCCGACCGCCGCCGAGCTGGGGCTGTGGAGTAATCTCGATCCGCTGGAGGCCGGCGTCGGCGATTTCCCGCCCACGCTTGAGGACACCGCGTTGAATGATCGGATCATCACATGGCTGCGGGTGAGTGTGCCGATCGGCGCGCGCGCGCGCCTGCTGTGGGTTGGAATCAACACGGCGAATGTCACGCAGCGCGCCCACATGGCCAACGAGCTGCTGCGCCCCGGCACTGGCGAGCCCGACCAAGTGGCGGTGGTATCGCATGCGCCAATCATCCCTAAATCGGTGCGCCTGTTCGTCACGGCCAATGGGCGAACGGAGCAGTGGGCCGAGATCGACGACCTGACCGGGGCCGGCCCGGAGATCCCGGTGCCTGATCCGCGCCTGCCTCCCGGCGCGCCGCCACCGCTGCCGCTGCCGGTGAAGGTCTTTGCGGTCAACGCCGAGGCAGGCGAGATTCGCTTTGGCGATGGCCTGCGCGGCGCGCGGCCGCCGCTGGGTGCCACGCTGCGCGTGGATTACGATTATGGCGCGGGCCGCGCAGGCAATGTTGGGCCGGGCGCGATCGACAGTGGGTCGGCGCTGCCGGCCAGTATCACCGTCAGCAACCCGATCGCTACCTGGGGCGGTTCGGAGGCCGAAACGGTGCGGAATGGCGAGAAGCAGATCCCGCGCTATATCCAGCATCGCGACCGGCTCGTCACCGTCGCCGACTTCGAGACGATCACGCTGCGCACGCCCGGCGTCGAGATCGGCCGCGTCGAGGTGCTGTCGGCGTTCAATCCCGATCTATCCAACGCTCAGGTGGCGTCGAACGAGTCCGGCGATGCGCCCGGCGCGATCACGCTGATGGTGATCCCCCTGTACGATGCCGGCCAGCCCGATGCGCCGCGCCCCGACCGGCTGTTTCTGAACACGATCTGCGCCTACCTCGATCAGCGCCGGCTGGCCACTACCGAGCTGTTTCTGCGCGGGCCGGATTATAAGCCGATCTGGGTGTCGATCGGCATCCAGGTGGTGGCGGGCTTCAGCCCGGCCCAGCTGCGCGAGGATGTCAAGCGCGCGGTGACGGCGTTTCTATCGCCGCTGGCCACACCCGGCAGCACGGCGGCGACCCAAGCGCCCGCTAGCGCCGGATCGGGTGACTATAAGGGCTGGCCGCTGCGCAAGCCGGTGGTTGATCTTGAGCTGGCGGCGGTTGTCAGCCGCGTGCCGGGCGTGCTGCTGGTCAACGGCGTGTTGCTGGCCGAAGGCACCGCCGACCCGGAGACGACGATCGGGATGAGCGGCCTGCAGCTTCCGCGCTTGGCCGGGATATCGGTGGTGATCGGCAGCAAACCTACCGGCCTCGATCAGGTGCGTGGCCAGCCGGCGCGGGGTGGAACAGATGGGGCGGGCGATCGGCCGCAGCTGGTGCCGGTGCCGGTCATACCAGAGGAATGCCGATAGTATGGACGCCAACGGAACACGCTTTCATCTGCTGCTCGGGTATGATGATTGGTCGGGTTGCACCGCCCAAGGGCAGCCGCTGCGCCAGGATTGGGAGACCCTGCCGGCCGGCGATACCAGCGGGCTGGCCTGGGATGTCGCGCGTAACGAGCTGACTTTGCAGCCGCGCCTGTTCCGGTTCCGTGCCCCACTCGGCGATAACCCGCCAGCACCGGGCGACCGGCGCGGGGCCGGCCGCGACCGCTACGGCAACTGGTACTGGATCGACGCATCGCGCCGCGCCATTCGTGTCGGCTCATCTGGCACGGGCACCACCGCCGATTTCTGGACTGCGAGCGACAGCGTAGCCACCGAGCCGCGCGCCGGCGATTTCCAGCCGCTGGATCCACCGGCCGCCATGCCGGCGCAGGAGTTCGGCGGGCTGGCGGTGACCGAGGATCACTACCTGGTCGTCGGGACGCTTCAGCCCGCCGGGCTGCTGATCTTCGATCTACACGCCGGCGGCCCGCCGCGCCAGCTGCTCTGGCCGACGACAGTGCCATTTGTTCCGTTCGACATGGCGCCCATGCCCGGCGGCGGCGTGTGGGTGCTCGACCAGATCAACGCGCGCTTCTGGGCGCTCGATCGCATGTTCGATGTCGTGAAGCCGCTGCGCCTGAGTTCTGTGCCGGTGGTGGCACCGATCGACGATTTTCAGCCGACCGAGCCCGGCGCGCCGCGGCGAACCCTGGAGTGCGCGCCGGTGCGCGTAATATCGCTCGACGCGGCCACGCCGACCGTCGCATCGATGCCGATCGCGATCGAGGCGCTGCCCGACTGTAGCGTGCTGATTCTGGGCTACGATCCGAGCCTGACATTCGCGCTGGTGTATCGCCACCGCTTCGATGGCCAGGCGGCCCAGGTGGCAAGCACCGAAAGCTCCGCCGCACTCATCGACGAGCCTTACCGGGCCGGCTTTCAGCTGATCGGGCACGATCTTGCGTTTGTCGGCGAGCACACCGACGAGAGCGGACAGCTGGTGCTCGACCGGGTGTACATCGCCACATCCGAGGGCAACCAGGTCTACGCCTTCCATATCTCGCAGCGCAAGGGGCAGCTGCTGCTCCAGGTGATCGACGACTACCTGCCGATGCGGCTGTTTGGCGGCAAAGGCCTGGTTGGCGCCGCCGGGCAGGTGTACTACGATTTCGCCGACCGCTGGATCCCGCTGGTCGCGCAGCGCCGCCCGCGCTATGTCGCCGAGGCGACGCTTCAGACCCCGCTTCGTGAGGTGCGGCCGGCCTTGGATGGCCGCGAGCCGGGCTGTGTCTGGCACCGGCTGCTGATCGACGGCTGCCTGCCGGCCGAGACCGAGGTGCAGGTATGGAGCCGGGCGGCCGACGATCCGCGCGCGCTGGCGCTGGCCGAGTGGCAGCCCGAGCCACGCCCGTACCGGCGCCGCGATGGCTCGGAGCTGCCGTTTGTGGCGCGCGGTGCCGGGCAGGAAACCTGGGAGCTGCTGTTCCAGCGCGCCTGCGGGCGCTACCTACAGATCCGGTTGGCGCTGCGCGGCAATGGCCGCAGCACGCCGCGACTGCGCGCGCTGCGCGCTTACTACCCGCGCTTCTCGTACCTGGAGCGGTATCTGCCGGCGCTGTATCGTGAGGATCGCCAGTCGGCATCATTCCTTGATCGCTTTTTGGCCAACCTGGAGGGTGTGCATACCGCGATCGAGGACAAGATCGCGGCGGTACAGGTGCTGTTCGACACCAGCACCGCGCCGCCCGAGATGTTGGAATGGCTGGCGAGCTGGCTCGGCATCGTGCTCGACCCAGCCTGGGATCCCGCCCGGCAACGGCTGTTTATCGGCCACGCGGTCGATTTCTTCCGCTACCGCGGAACCATGCGCGGGCTTGAGATGGCGCTGCGCCTGGCGTTCGAGGAGTGCGCCGACGAGACGATCTTCACCGAGCCAGGGCGTCGCGCCAGCCCGTTCCGGATCGTCGAGCAGTACCGCACCCGGCGCGCGCCGGCGCTAGTCTTTGGCGACCCGACTGAGGCCAGCGGGCTGCGGCTGGTGCTGCGCACCGAGCGCTGGGATCCGGCCCAGGGCGCCGCCGAGCTGGATCGGCGCTATGCCGAGGTGCTGCGCGCGCAAGGGCTGCCGGTAGAGGCGGGGGCCGCGTTTCCGCCGGCTGAGCCGGCCGACCCGGCGGTGATCGCGGTGTGGCGTCAGTTCGCGCGCGACACACTGCGATTTGTGCCCAGCGCCACGGCGGATGACCAGCGGCTGTGGCAGGATTTCCTGGCGCGGCGCTACCAGCAGGTCGAAACCTTCAACCAGGTCTATCAGCTGAGCGGGGCGCGCGCGCTGGTGAGCTTTACCGACGCGCGCCTGCCCGATCAGCTGCCGCGCGAAGGCGCTCCGCTGCGGGACTGGTACCAATTTCAAGGGGTGGTGCTGGCGATGCATCGCACCGCGCACCGCTTTCGGGTGCTGCTGCCGCTGCCGAAGGATAACCCGTTCGACCCAGAGGCCCAGCAGCGCCACATGGATCTGGCCCGGCGCGTGGTTGAGCTGGAGAAGCCGGCCCACACGATCTTCGATGTCAAATTCTACTGGGCATTTTTCCGTATCGGCGAGTCACGGATCGGCACCGACACGCTGCTTGATCGCGGCAGCCGTGCGCCGCAGCTGCTGCCGCGCATGGTTCTGGGGCAGCAGCACCTTGCCGAGAGCTACCTCGCACCCGGGCACCCGCAGGACGTCGCCGACCGGCAGGTTCTGGGGCGCGATCGTCTGGCCGAGGGGTCGGCGTTTGATAGGAGAGCGCCATGAGTATGAGTAGTTTCGCGCCATATGTGGCACCGCTGCGATCCGCTCCACTGGATCCAACTAAACACGTCAACTACTCCCTAGGTATGGTGCTGGGGGTGGATGACTTCACGCAGGAGTTTGCCTATCTCGCCGGCCGCGACCAATGGATGGCCCGCGAGCTGTTCGGCTACGGCACCCTGCGCGGGCTGCTCGTGCGCGTCGAGACCGACGCGCAGGGCCCGCGCGTGATCGTGACGCCGGGCGTGGCGCTTAGCCCGCGCGGCCAGCTGATCTGCGTGACACCGACCCAGTGCGCCTATCTCAACAAGTGGAGCGAGGATCACAAGGATGAGCTGATCAGGCGCTTTGGGTCACCAGGCGCTGTGCTGCAGCAGCTAAGCGTGGTGCTGTGCTACCGTGATTGCCCAACCGACCAGGTGCCGATCGCCGGCGAGCCGTGCCGCACCGAGGAAGAGTCGATGGCGCCCTCGCGGCTGGCCGACGATTTCAAGCTCGAATTGCGCTTCGCACCGCCCGAGCAGCGTGAGGAAGACGCCCTGCGTGATTTCGTGGCCTGGCTGGATCAAGTGCAGCTGACCGATAACCCCGACGAGGCGATCGCGCTGCCGCAGTTCGAGGCCGCCATCCGCGCGGCGGCCCGCCTCGATCAGCAGCCGCTGGCCTCGCCACCGGATTTTCTGTACGGCTCGCCGCCCAATGCGCTGCGCGTGCCGCGCGCCGGCGCCGGGGCCTACCTGAGCGCGGCCTTTCGGATCTGGGCGACCGAGCTGCGGCCGCGCTGGCCCGGCACCGGCGCGGCCTGCGCCACCCCACCCGATGAAGAATGCCTGCTGCTGGCCGAGCTGACCCTGCCGAGCCTAAGTAGCGACTGGAAAGTGATCAACCCGACCGCGATCACGCTTGACGAGCAGCGCCGACCATATCTGATTCATTTGCGCCTGCTGCAGGAGTGGCTGAGCTACGGCTGGCGCGAGCAGCCGAGTGCCGGCGCGCCCGCCGCGCCGAACATGCTCATGGCCGCCAGCCAGCCGTATGGCATGGTCGCGGCGGGCATGATTCGCGGCGACGGTAGCTCGACGCTCGAAGACGGCACGCCCCGGCTGGTTCACAATGGTCTGCGCGTGCTGCGAACCGCCGGCCCAGGCCTGCTCAACGTCACATTCGATAACTATACCAAGCCCGACGGCACCTTCCAGTATATCGTCAAGGCGCTGCCGGTAGCCAACGCCGCCATCAAAGCGCCGATCGTCTCGTTCGCCGGCTTTCTGAACCCGGCGGCCGGTGAGGATGGCTTTCTGCTGCGCGTCAACGATGGTGCCAAGCTGGTGACCGAGGAAGTGCTGAAAAGGCTGGAGCTGATGATCGAGGTCAGCCGCTAAACTTGGATGAGCGGCCAGGGGATCGGCAGGAGCAAGTATGAGTACCACAAAATTACAAACGCCCATCCTTCGCGGCGGCATCTACTCGGTCAACTTCTTCAACGGCCGCTTGCTCTCGGGCGAGGATCTCAGCCAGGAGCAGGCCGCCAACCGCGAGGCTCACCGCCGGCTGGGCCAGGCGCTTGGCGAAGGTGTGATCAATGGCCTGGAGGTGTTCGAGTCGCGCGATATCAGCACGGTCAGCACGCCGGTGGTCACCGTCACGGCCGGGCTGGCGGTCAATCGCCAAGGCCAGGCGCTGGCGCTGTCCAGCAGCATCGACGTCTCGCTGGTGCATCCGATCAGCGCCACGACGCAGACGACGGCGGCGGAAACCTTCGGCGATTGCGCGCCGCCTCAGCAGGGCGTCTACGTTGCCGGCGAAGGGGTCTATTTGCTGACGATCGGTCCGGCCCGTGGTGCCGAGGGGCGTGTGCCGGTGAGCGGGCTGGGCAATATCACAGCCGCCTGCAACACCCGCTATACCGTCGAGGGCGTTCAGCTGCGGCTGATCCAGCTCGATGTCGCGCTGGGCGACCCGGCCCACCTGCGCAACAGCGTCGCCTATCAGTGCTTCGGCATGCCGGCCCGGCAGGCGTTCGCGGCCGACCCATTCGGCCCGTTCGATCCGAGCTACGGCCTGATCGACGATCTGCGCCCGAACCGGCTGACCGAGTGCGACCTGCCGCTGGCGGTGCTGTACTGGACCGAGACCGGCGGGCTACAGTTCGTCGATATGTGGTCGGTGCGCCGCCGGCTGGCCATCCAAGGCGCCAATGACCAGTGGCCGGCGCTGATCGGCGCGCGGCGCGCCGGCGAGGCCGAGGCGATGCTGCTCCAGTTTGCCGATCATATCCGCAGCATCCGCGCCCGCGAGAGCAACCTGGAGCAGATCAGCGCGACGGCGCGCTTCCGCTATCTGCCGCCGGTCGGGGCCATCCCGCTGAGCGGCATGCGCGGCCAGCGCGGCTTCGAGTACCGGAAATTCTTCCAGGATCTGACCTACCGCGAGCCGGTGTTTGTGGAGGGCGCGCGGGTTGAGCCGCTGCTGCGAGCCGCGCTGGCCTCCCCGCCGATCGACCTGGCCAGCCGCGAGCTGATCTGGCTGTACCTGGTGCGCGAGAACATCCAGGCGATCGACAACCAGCCGATCGGCGCGCCGCAGGGATATCTGATCTTCGCCAGCGGGCATATGCCCGATATCGGCGACGCCCACTACGATGTCAACCGCTGGAGCTACAGTAACTTCACGTAGCTTTGGGTATACAGCGAAGGAGCACGATAATGGCAGCACCGCTTGAGCACGTCCGACCAGGAGACCTGATCTCGGCCCTGGTGTGGAACTCCCTGGTGGATAAAGTTAACGCTATGGCGCTTCAGCTCGATGCGCTGGGCACCAGCGGCCCTGGACTCTCGGTGGTTATTACTGGGCTTGTACCATCAGGGCCGATCCGTATTGGACAAAACCTCGAAATACTTGGGCAAAATTTCGGCTTTGTGCGCGGTGCCCAGCGAGTTGTATTCGATAGTGAGGAAGTGACCGAATACAAGACCGGATCGAGCGATACACGTCTGCTCGTTGCAGTGCCGCAGCTCCCGAATATAACCGAGGCGGGACGTGATGTCGTATTGACTGTATCGAACGGCTATAACGCCGTGACGCGCACGGTGCGCGTTTTACCCGTGGCGCGCCCGCTTGAGGGCAATATTATCGATGTGTTCTGGGACACTGTGAATCCAAACCCAATCACGGCCGGCCAATCGGTTACCTTTGGGTACCGGCTACACTCGCGCGCAGGAGTTTCTGCCAGCTTTGCGCTTAACCCGGTGATCTCGATCGCAGCACTCCAGCCGAGCCTCAAGGTGCTCGATGAGTCGCGGGCTGAGATTCAGAATAAGCAGATCACGCTGGCCCCTGGTGAAGAACGGGTATTTTTTGTACAGACAGCGGCAATACCCGCAGGCACGACGGGAACGTTCAGCCTATCGGTAAATGCCAGCGCGGGCGCAGCGGTTGGATCGCACTTCCGCGAATATACGATTGGGCAGGTTATTACCCTCCCCGATCCCTCGTTCACGCTGAGCGTTGCCGACTTTGTTGTGCTTAGCCCGCTCGGCCAGCCCGATCCAGCTAGTGGATCATACAACGATGGCTCGCGCACGATCCGATTGAAGCCCGGCGCAATTGGCAGGATGCGCCTGCTCGCCGTGTTTGAGAACCAGGGTTCATACACGCTCAGAGTTCGGCCGATTGGCACCGCCACTGGATGGGACATTAGCTTGTTCGACACGTCACCGTCGCTTATTCTCGACGATGGCGATTTTCCGGCTGGCCAGAATGCGCAGCGCAATCCGCAGTTCGGGCTTAGCCCCCAGGCCGGTGCGAGCGCGCGCATCCAAGTTGAATTCGTGATCGAGCGGAATGGCACATCACGTGGTCAGAGCCGCGTCTTTACTGTGGAGCTGATGTCGTAAGTGCGCTAGCGCATCGGCTACACCGTTATGCATACTGGATAAGCGGGTAATTAAGGAGGTTCAACATGGCCACATGCATCCCGTACGCTTTTGGTGTACCAGGATTAGGCGGGCCGCCAAACTGGTGGGACAACACAGTGCCGGCAGGGCAGTATCGGCCGGTGATTGAGGATCCGCGCTGGCGCGGCGCATCTGCACGCGGATTCGGGATTGGTACCAGTGAAGAGGCGACGTTCCGCGCTATTTATCATCCATCGGGTGGGCCAGCCGGCAGCACCAAGAGCCTCTATTTTTCGTGGCATGTCAAGTATGATATGGGGCCTGCACCGAGCCAGGATACACTCTATGTTGGCCTCGCCCGCGGCTCGGCCGACCCGAACCCGCTCATTCTCGCGATCGTCGTATACAACGATGCCACCGACAAAACAGCGGATCCGCCCGGCAGTATTACAGCGTTGCGGGGAACTCTCGACGCAGGCGGCACGTGGCTCAATGGCACCACGATTGCCGTTGCCGATGCACCCAACTGGCTCGCCGAAACCAAAGTGTGGCGCATAGCGGCAAAGAACTCGTGGGCTGTCCATATGCGGGTACCAATTAACCCTGGCACAACTGATATCACTAGCGATAATGGGTATAACCTCGATACCACCTTCCGCATGTGGTACTGTTTTGATATCTTTACGCCAACGCGTGCCGATGGGTCGACCGAGGCTGATGGGGTGAACAGAATTCTGTTCCCTCCCGGCGCAACCCTCGGTGCGGGTGCATCCGGCTTTCACTACCCGCTGCCCTCGGCATGGGAAGAATATTCATACGGCACCCCGACCGATCCTTCTTGCGGCACGGTTGGAACCGTTTCGTTGAGCTACCTCGACGTTGGCGCAGCGCCGGCTCCTGATCATGAGATTCTGTATAACCGGGCAACTCAGCCGATCAACACCATGTTCGCACGCCCGCTCAACGAGACTGGCGGGCCGATAGCCGCAGAGAAAATCAAAGCGACGTTCAGGCTCGCTAACTGGGGTTCGGTGATCGCTGACCCAAGCGCGCCATGGACCGTCATTCCCGGCGGCGAGAATATCACACACGCCGCCGCAGTGCCCAATGCTACTAAGGCCGAAATTACCTTCCCCTGGACGGTGGAAGATCCACTACTCAGCGATTTCGAGGGTGGAGTGAAGGATCTCCACCAATGCATGCTGGTCGAGCTTTCGGGCGTCGATATCCCGTTTTCGAAGAGCAGCGTGTATCGAAATATGGATTTCAAGCAGGCGTCGACATTCAGTCAGGCGGCTGAGATCAACATTGTCGGCCTGAAACCGATCGCGGCCGTCCCACGCGATGTCTACCTTTCCGTAGAGACGCTGAACATGCCGGCGGATATTGAAGATGGCGAGTCGTCGCCACCCATATTTTTGGAAGATCGGGTTGCCGCAGCCGGGTTGGTTGATAGTGCAGCAGTGGACGACGACTGGTTTACTCGGATGGTCGAGTCGCTTCGAAAGGAGGGGCTGACGCCAGAACAGCTGGATGAGCTTCTGCCGACATACCGTATTCATGCCTATCACGACACTGGCGAACGACAAACCATTCGCGGGCGCTCGTATGTGATTCTCGGGATGCAGAGCTCGTTCGGCTACTACTCGCTCCACCAAGGTGAGCTATTCGGATGGCGGCACCGGCTTCAGGGAGCCATCCGTATCGGCGAGAATCTCTATCTGCTGCGCGTGCCGAACAATGGCTCGGCCAAAGTCACCACGGTTATCCAGGCGCTGGGATCGGGCGAGGTGCCGCTACCAGACGATCCGATCGTGCAGTGGCCAGGGCCGGGGCGGGTCGATCAAGGGCCAGGTGCCGGACTCACAGGCTGTCTCGAAGAGATCCTCCAGGAGCTGCGCGACGCGACTGGCGATGGCGAGAAGACCACCTTCAAGGTCAAGATCAAGCTCAAAGGCAAGAAGGTGAAGATGGATGTGAAGCAGGAGAAGGGCGACAAGGGCGACAAGGGCGACAAAGGCGACAAAGGCGACAAGGGCGACAAAGGCGACAAGGGGCCTAAAGGCGACAAAGGCGACAAAGGCGACAAGGGCGACAAAGGCACACATTGATGGCGGATCTCCTGGGTCGCTCTGAGGCGCGAGGTTTCAAGGGCTAGGTGCCCAGAGCGACTTTCTCGTAGTTGCCAATGCGATGGTGGGGTTTGGGGCGGCACAGCCGCCCCAGACGCTTTTCTCTCGCTGGGTGTGGCGGCTTTTCCGCCACACCCAGGCTTACATCCAGTAATTGACACGACTTACACAGTCGGCGATCTTGCCTTCGGCAGAGCGGTACTTTATCTTCTGTGTTTCGTTTGTGCGCTCGTAGAGCGCACAAACGAAACACGGATACAAAGGAAAGTACCATGCTGCCGCAGGCTAAAG
>WNGB01005021.1_pt1 | contig 27429 bp, 27 predicted proteins | sample 5400681 | NCBI WGS metagenome assembly WNGB01 (sample SAMN13153367, study PRJNA577476) | soil metagenome | isolation source: 115 cm soil or saprolite under grassland replicate 2 | place: USA:California | collected 2016-06-15
GTCTACGTATCGCGCCAGCTCGGGCACTCGTCCATCCAAGTCACTGTGGACCTGTACGGCACCTTCGTGCCCGGTGCAGACCGTCACCACGTCGAGAGATTAGCCGAAGCGATCGAGGACGCTGGAAGGGAACCAAACGCAACCCCCGCGCAACCACTTCCCGCCGAGGCAGACGCCCGCCGCTCCAAGTAATTGATTAGGTGGTGGCCCCGGGGTGACTCGAACACCCGACACGCAGTTTAGGAAACTGCTGCTCTGTCCACCTGAGCTACGGGGCCATCGAGGATTTCGTGAGGCGCTAAGCCATTCTACCGCGGTTGTTGAAGAGTCGGGCTGCCGAAGCCGACTGACCCTCACAACACGTCGGAGGCGTCGACGCCGCGGGCCTTGAGCAGCGCGCGGAGCTTCCGGAGCCCCGAGGCCTCGATCTGGCGGACGCGCTCGCGCGTCAGGCCCATGCGGCGGCCGATGGCCTCCAGCGTTTCCGGGGGATCGCCCTCGAGGCCGAAGCGGCGGCGGAGGACGAGGCGCTCGTTCTCGGCGAGATCGTCGAGAACGGTCGTGAGATCGGCGCGCTTGTGGAAGAGGGAGACGAGGAAGGCGTTCGGGTCCGCCGACGCGTCGGCGATCGTGTCGCCGAGCTGGCCCCCCTCCTCGCCGGTCGGGGCGTCGAGCGAGACGGGATGGCGCCGGATCTCCTCCAGCTCGTCGACCTGCTCCGTCGTGGTGCCGAGGGCGCGGGCGATCTCCTCGACCGTCGGCGCGCGACCCAGCTCCTGGGTCAGCCGCTGCTGCTCGCGGGCGTAGCGGCCGAGCAGGAGCTCGACGTGGACGGGAAGGCGAATCATGCGCGCCTGGTTGGCCAGCGCGCGCACGATGAAGTGGCGGATCCACCACGTCGCGTACGTCGAGAAGCGCGTGCCGCGCTCGGGGTCGAACTTCTCGACGGCGCGCAGGAGACCGAGGTTGCCTTCCTCGATGAGATCGGGCAGCGGCAGTCCGCGGTTGAGATAGCGGCGGGCCACCTGGACGACCAGGCGCAGGTTCGATTCCGTCAGCTTCGTCTTCGCGGCCTCGTCGCCGGCCTGCGCGCGCCGCGCCAGCGCCACCTCCCCCTCCCGATCGAGCAGGGGGATGCGGGCGATCTCGCCGAAGTAGGCGGCAAGATTGGTCCGGCTGGTGTCGCGCGTCTCCTGCCGGACCTCGGCGTCCTCGGCGTCGACGAGGACCTCGATGGGCTCGTCCGGCAGGCTCTCGTCGTGCTCGTCACTCATCGGCGTCTTCGTGATCGTTGTCGTCCGTCTCTGCGATGTACGTGACCCGCGGCGGCAGCGGCAGCATGTAGAGCGGATTGTAGGCGAAGCCGGCCTGGCGGATCTCGAAATGCACGTGGGGGCTCGTCGCGCGGCCGGTGCGGCCGACGGCGGCGATCGTCTGGCCCAGGGTGACGCGGTCGCCGACCTCGACGAGGTTCTGATCGTTGTGCGCGTAGACGGTCATGAAGCCGTTGGCGTGCTGGATCTTGACCACCCGGCCGTAGCGGGTCTCGTACGCGCTGGCGACGACCGCGCCCGGGGCGGCCGCGGCCACGGGCGCGCGGAGGTCGGCCATGATGTCGATGCCACGGTGCCAGCCCAGTCGCCGACGCCCGAACGTCGAGCTCACCTGCCCGTCCACCGGCCACATGAAGGACGGGAGGAGGTCGGCGAAGTCCGGCACGGACAGGACCAGCGCGGGCGGGGGCGCGGGCAGATGCCGGCCGACCAGCGCCGGCAACGCCCGGCGGCCCCGCGTGACGATGCCGGCGGGGATCACCAGTCGCTGGCCGACTCGCAAGCGCGTGCTCGGGCCGGCCAGGCGGTTGGTGATGACCAGCGAGGCGACGGTGACGCCATGACGCACGGCGATCGCTCCGAGCGTGTCACCGGCTCTCACGAGATGGACGGCCGCCGCCGTCGGGCCGGGGCGGTTCGCCGGGGCGGCGAGCGGAAGCGACGGAGCCCCGAGCGACCCGGCGAGGACGGCGAGCGCCACGAGCCCTCGGCGCTTCACGGCTCGAACTCGGCGAAGCGGACGTCGAAGGCGACGAAGCGGCGCGAGGGCGGAAGCCAGCGCGTCGTGACACGCTCCACCCGCGCCAGCGGCGGCCCCTTCTCGAGCTGGCGCAGGAACTGCTCGATCACCTCACGCGCCCCCTCGACGTGCATGCGCACGCGTCCGTCCTTGAGGTTCATGACGTAACCGGCGAGGCCAAGCCGGCTGGCCCGACGCTGGGCGTAATCGCGGTAGCCCACGCCCTGGACGCGACCCTCGACGAGGATCTCGGCGGTGGCGTGGCCGACACTCACGATTCGCTCGACGATGCCGCCGGCCGGGGAGCTCCGGGCTCCTCGGCCGGCGATCGGAAGGATGGTCGGGGCGAGAGGATTTGAACCTCCGACTTCACGGTCCCGAACCGTGCGCGCTACCAGGCTGCGCTACGCCCCGCGTGCCGATATTGTACAGGCTTACCCGTCCCACGCATACTTGCCGACCAGCTTCACGAACGTGCAATCGCCCCACGTCGTGGTTTGCGTCGTGCCCGCCCCCTGCTCCACCATCGTGAGCGTCTGGTTGGTCAGGTCGCCGACCGGCAACACCATGCGGCCGCCCGCTCCGAGCTGCTGGACGAGCGGCGGCGGCACCGCCGGGGCGCCCGCGGCGATCAAGATCCTATCGAACGGCGCCTCGTCGGGCCAGCCCAGCGTGCCGTTGCCCACCCGGATCCAGACATTGCTGATCCCGAGGCCCTCGACGAGCGACCGGGCCCGCACGGCCAGGCTCGGCAGGCGCTCGATGGAGCAGACGCGCCGGGCCAGGGCGGCGAGCACCGCCGTCTGGTAGCCGGAGCCGGTGCCGACCTCGAGGATCTTCTCGGTGCCGACGAGCGCCAAGAGCGACGTCATCTGCGCCACGATGTAGGGCTGCGAGATGGTCTGCCCCTCGCCGATGGGCAAAGGGTGGTCGCCGTAGGCGCGATCGCGGAGCGCTTCCTCCACGAACAGGTGGCGAGGGATCCGCCGCATCGCAGCGATCACGCGCTCGTCGGTGATGCCACGGCGCACGAGCTGCTCGTCGATCATCCGCTCGCGCTCCCGCTCGAAGGGCGCGCGGGCGGGCAGGGCTACCGTCGCCCCTCCCCGTTCCGCCGGAGCTGGGCGCTGAGCGCCGAGGACCAGTCGCGCATCTCGGCGAGCGCGCGATGGCTCGTCAGATCGAGGTGCAGCGGCGTGACCGACACGAACCCGTCGTTGACGGTCGCCATGTCCGACCCTTCGAGCAGGTCCCACGCCGGCTCGCCCCCGCCGATCCAGTAGTGCGTGCGGCCGCGCGGGTCGACCTGCTCGACGATCTTGCCGCTGTAGACGCGATGGCCGAGGCGCGTGACGCGGATCCCTCGCGGAGGTCCGGCGGGAACGTTGACGTTCAGCAGCGTCTTGGGCGGGAGGCCTTCGACCAGCGCCCGGGCCGCCACCAGACGTGCCGCCCGGCCGGCCTCGGCGAAGTCGCCCCCCGGGACGAGCGACACTGCGATCGACGGCACGCCGAGCAGGATGCCCTCCATTGCGGCCGACACCGTGCCCGAGTACGTCACGTCGTCGCCGAGGTTGGTTCCGTGGTTGATCCCGGACACGACGAGGACAGGGCGCTCGGGCAGGAACCCGAGCACCGCGAGGTTGACGCAGTCGGAGGGCGTGCCGTTGACCGCGAACCACCGCTCACGCAGGGGCTCCACGCGCAGCGGCCGGTGCAGCGTCAGGGCGTGGCCGCAGGCGCTCTGCTCGCGCTCCGGGGCCACGACGTAGACGTCGCCCAGATCGTCGAGTGCCTGGGCGAGCGCGGCGAGTCCCGCCGCGTGGACCCCATCGTCGTTGGTGACCAGCAGACTAGGCATCTAATGAGATGGGGGGCCCCGACATGGCCCCCCAAACCCCCCACATTCGTCGCGCCCCGGCCAAGCCGTGGCACTCCTCAAACGACACCGCGACGATGCTCAACGAAGAAATTGGTCGGGGCGACAGGATTTGAACCTGCGACCACTGGACCCCCAGTCCAGTGCGCTACCGGGCTGCGCTACGCCCCGACCGACGAGGACGATCTTCGCAGATATGGCGGAGCGCTTCAAGAACTCAGGCGGGCGCGCAGCCGGCCGAGGCGCTCGCGGATGCGGCGGAGGGCGTCCGCGTACTCCACCTCCTTCAGTCCGAGCTGGAGCTGGTCGGTGTTCCGCCGCGACTCGGCGAGGAGCCGTTTCTTGGCGCCCTCGAGCGTGAGGCGCTCGTCGTAGAGCAAGGCGCGGATGCGCTGGACGAGCTCGAGATCGCGCTTGCGGTACACGCGCTGGCCGGCGGGGTTCTTCTTCGGACGGAGGAGCTTGAACTCGGATTCCCAGTAGCGGAGGACGTAGGCGGGCACACCGGTGATCGCTTCGACCTCGCCGATCCGGTAGTACAGCTTGTCGGCGATCTCCGTGGTCACGCCAGCGTCTGGCTGTTGATCCGTTGCTTCAACCCCTTGCTCGGCTTGAAGGTCAGCACCTTGCGCGCGGTGATCTCGATGCTGTCGCCCGTCTGCGGATTACGTCCGCGTCGCGACGCCTTGCGGCGGATCCGGAAGTGTCCGAACCCCACGATCTTCACGTCCTCGCTCTTCTCGAAGCACCGGAAGATGATGTCGAAGACGGATTCGACGACGGACGCCGACTGTCGCTTCGACAGCCCGTGCGCCGCGACCGCGTTGACCAGGTCGTTCTTCGTCACGGTACGACTCACCTCCCCTGCATGCGCCCGGCTCGGTTCATTCCTTCCCCGTCGCGATGAAGGGCTTGAAGCCCTTCTCCTCGAGCTTCCGGAGCGAGGCGACGGCGGCGGCGCGGTCGGGGAACCCGCCGACGCGCACGCGATACCACGTCTCGCCCGTTCGCGCGGGCGCGCTCGTCACGGCGCCGCCCTGGCGGCGGACCTGAACGGTCAGCCCCGCATCGGCGAGCTCGCGGGAGAGCGCCACGGCGTCGCGCAGGGGCAAGCTCGGCCGCACGACGGCCCCGCCGGGTGTCGCCTCGCTCGTCATCCCCTTGGCCGCGAGCTTGGCGTCCACATCGCCGGGAGAGCCGCCGGAGACGACGACCGAGTACCGGTCGCCCGGCGATTCCGCGGCCGGTGCCGGAGCCGGGCCGGCCTTGCTGCTCGCCGATTGCTCGGCGTGGAAGCCCTGCTGCCGGAGCTGTCCCACCAGCCGGTTGGCCGCCTCGGCATCCTTGAAGGCTCCGACCTGGACCCAGTACGGCCCGGACCCGCTGCTCGCGCTCGCCGTCCTGGCCACGGTCGGTCTCGTCGCGGCGACGACTCGTGGGCTGTCCTTCGGCGTATCGACTCGCTTGGCGGGTTGCTTGATCGGCGCGACGCTCGGAGTCACTCGCGCCGGCCCGGCGGTTACCGGCGCGGACGCCGCTGCCTTCGGCGGCTCGGACGGCGCCGGTGTGGCGACAGCCGGGGGCGCCGGCGATGGTGATGTCGGCGCCTTCTGCGCCGACGACGCTGACACGGTCTGGGGGCGGGCCGTGGCCGTGGTCCGCTCCGAGGTCGCCGCCGGCTGCGCCGTGGACGGCGTCACCGCGGACGCGGGCGCCGACGCGGGCCGCTTGGTCGGAGCAGTATCCGACGTCGAGCGTGTCGCGAGGTCGAGCACGTAGGGGACGGCGACGGCGGCGAGGACACCGAGGACGAGAACGGCGAGAAGTGCCCGAAACCACAAGGCTGCGAAGATACTTCGCGGCCCGTCCTCGTCGTACTCCTCAGTTTCGGGCTCATCATCGCGCTGCCCGGGATCGCGGTCACGATTCATCGTGTCCCCCTTCGCGTCACGGAGCCTGTGAAGCCATCCGCGTCATCTTAGCATAAGGGTTGGCGTTTTCACTCCTTCGGAAGCACGCGCGCGAAGATCAGGTCGCCGATCGTGGCCTCGGCGCCGCTGGCCGTATCGTTGCTGTCGATCATGACCGCGATCGCGCCGACCCTCGGGGCATGGCGGCCGAAGAGGGTCCGGTAATCCGCGGCGACGTTGCGCCACTGCCGCCGCCAGGTGCCCAGCCGCGCCTGACCCGACTCGACGACGACGATCCGGACGTTGGCGGCCTTGGGACTCCGGAGCGTGGTTCCCACCGGCGCCGTCGTGTCCCAGACGTAACCGATGACGTCGCTCTGCGTGCGCGGCGATGGCCACCGGGGGAAGATCACGTAGATCTGCGCCGCTTGGTCGTCACGGCCGGCCTGGCGCACGTCGCCGCCGGTCGGCAGTCGAACGATCCTCCACGACCAGCCGAGTGCCGGAAACTCGTCGAGACCCACGACGAGGTCGCGGTACAGCGCGAAGGAGGCGCGCTCGGCGCGCAGGTGAAAGGCCAGGCCGCGGGCGCCCCGGACCAGCTCGATGTCCGCCCGTCCAGAGAACTCCCGCAGCTCCCACCCGCTGGGGACACCCTGCGCCGGTAACCGGAAGGGTGGCTCGTCGGACATCGGAATCCGGAGCCCCTCGGCGTCGGCAACGAGGATCTGACGGCGCGTGGTGATGGCCGCGCTCGTCATCGCCGGCCGCATCGCCGAGGAGCGCATGACGTTCACCGCGCGGAGCGCCGCTCCGGAACCGACGCCGCCCAGGTAGAAGGCCCGGTGCCGTGGGTTCGCGAGCAGCGCCAGGCCCACGGCGGCGACCAGCGCCGCGACGAGCATGAGCGGCCATGTCCGTCGCCATGCGCGGGGACTCAGCGGCGCGCCCTCCGCGGGTGTGGCTTCCGGCCGGCCGCCTTGCGAAACGACAGCCTGATCGGCGAACCGCTGAAGCCGAAGCTCTGGCGCAGGACCTTGGTGAGATATCGAGCGTACGAGAAGTGGATCTCGTCGGGGCGATTCACCCACAGCCCGAACGTCGGGGGGCTGGTGCTGACCTGGGCGGCGGACTGCACGGTCAGCGGCACACCGCGGATCGTGATCGGACGGCGGGCCACCGCCTGGCGGACGGCGTCGCCGACGTCGGCGGCCGTGACCCGACGGCGCGCCTCACGGGCGACGTGGTCGATCGCGTCGAAGAGGTCGGGAATGCCCTCGGCCTCGGTCGCGGAGGTGAAGCAGACGGGCGCGTAGTCGAGGAAGGTGAGGCGGTCCTGGATCTGCTCGATGACCTCGGCCTTGCGCACCATGCCGGGGGGCACGAGGTCCCACTTGTTGACGACGAGGACCGCGGCCCGGCCGGCATCGCGGGCATACCCCGCGATGTGGGCGTCCTGCGCCGTCACGCCCTCCGACGCGTCGACGACGATCAGGGCCACCTGGCAGCGCTCGAGGCTCTTGAGGGCCATGACGACGGCGAGCTTCTCGAGCGGCTCGTCGACCTTGCCCTTGCGCCGGATGCCCGCGGTGTCGACGAGGACGTAGGGGCGACCCCGGTAGACGATGCGCGTGTCGACGGCGTCGCGAGTGGTTCCCGGACGGCGGTCCACGAGCACCCGCTCGGCCCCGACCATGGCATTGACGAGCGACGACTTGCCGACGTTCGGTCGCCCGATGACGGCCAGGTGGACGGGCTCGTCCCCGGCCTCCGCCCCGGACGTCTCGGGCGCGCGGGCCCGCACGATCTCGAGGAGCTCGGCGACACCGCGGCCGTGCTCGGCGGAGATCGGGACCGGATCCCCGAACCCGAGACGAAAGAGGTCGGCGGTGGCGCCGTCCTGCCCGCCGCCGTCGATCTTGTTGGCGGCGACGACGACGGGCCGACCGGCGCGCCTCAGAATGCGCGCGATCTCGAGATCGAGCGTCGTGACGCCATCGCGCGCGTCGACCACGAACACGACGACATCCGCTTCCTCGACGGCGATCATCACCTGGCGGCGCACCGCCTCGACGAGCGGCTCCTCCGAGCTCGGATCCAAGCCGCCGGTGTCGACCGCCGTCGCCTGCCATCGCTCGAAGGCGACGGGCCCGTAGAGGCGATCGCGGGTGACGCCGGGGACGTCCCGGACCAGCGCCTGACGACGTCCAATCAGACGATTGAACAAGGTCGACTTGCCGACGTTCGGCCGACCGACCAGCGCCACGATCGGCCTCAGCATGCGCCTGGGATCATTCGCCGCCGCGGAGGGCGGCGAGAAGGGCGCGCGCGGTCGGTTCCACGGAGCGGACGGGGACGCCGAGATCGGTCGCGAGATCGCGGGGCGTCATGTCGTCGAGGAAGACGCCGTCGGCGTCGCGGAGACAGACGGCGGGGACGAGGACCTCCTCGCCGAGATCGGCACGCTTCGCCAGGTGGCGCTGGACGTCCTGTCCCGTGAGAAGGCCGGCGACCGTGATGGCGTGGCCGAAGAAGTCGTTCGGCACCGCGGCGACCCGCGCGTCCAGCCCCTGGACGGCGAGCGGCGCCAGGAGGCGTGAGAGCCGCGACCCATACAGCGCGCCGGTCACGACGGTCAGCGCCCGAGATCGAACGGGCGGGCGGAAGCGACGGAGCGCGCGCTGGAGATCGTCCTCGAAGCGTCGTACGAGTCCGATACCGTCCTCGGCCACGGCGAAGCCCTCGTAGTCCGCGGCGGCGGGGATCGGGGCGCCGGCGAGCAGATAGACCTCGTCGGCCAGGAAGACGAAGCGGCTGCCGACGCCGGCCAGGAGCTCATCCTGCCAGCGCGTGACGATCTCGACCAGCGCGCGGGCTTCGGGCGCCGTGAGGCCGCGCAGGCGCGGCAGCCGCTCGCGGTGTCGCGTGAGCCCCACCGGCACCACCGCCGTCGTCGCGACGTGGGGATAGAGCGGCGCCAGCTCGCGGACCGTGCGCTCGAGATGGACGCCGTCGTTGAGATCCGGGCACAGCACGATCTGGGCGTGCATGCGGATCCCGGCCCCGGCCAGCCGCGCAAGGCGAGGCAGGATCTCGGCCGACACGCGCGGGTGGCCGAGCAGCTCGTGGCGCAGCGTGGGATCGGTGGCGTGCACGGAGACGTAGAGCGGCGACAGCCGCTGGGTCTCGATCCGCGACAGCTCGGCCTCGTCGAGATCGGTCAGCGTGATGTAGTTGCCGTGCAGGAACGACAGCCGAAAGTCGTCGTCCTTGACGTACAGGCTTCGTCGCATGCCCCGCGGCAGCTGATGGATGAAGCAGAACACGCACTTGTTGGCGCAGGTCGCGATCTCGGCGGGCGTCGGTGCCGCCAGCTCCAGTCCGAGGTCACGTCCGCGGCGGTCGAGGTCGAGCGTCTGCCGCACGCCGTCGCGGTCGACGGTCAGCTCCAGGTGCTCGTCGCCGGCGTGGAACTGGAAGTCGATCGCATCGCGGAGCGGTGCCCCGTTGACGGCCAGGATCCGGTCGCCCACGGCGAGCCCGGCCGTGGCCGCGGCCGTGCGCCGTCGGATCGCCGCGATCACCACGCCGCCGTCGGCCGGGAGCCGGATCTCGGTGCGCGGCTCAGCGCAGGAGAGAGGCTTCATTCGATTCCTCGCGCTCGGCGGCGTTGGCGGCGTTGAGGAAGTGGACGCCCTGCCAGATGTACTGCAGCCCCGAGGCGATCGTGAAGAGCGCGGCGAGCCAGAGCACCGCCGTCGTCCCCAGGTTCACCCGGTAATACCGTGCGAGCATCGCGGTGAGCACGGTGAGAATCTGAAAGAAGGTCGCCGCCTTGCCCGCCCACGTCGGCCGCGGATAGATCCGGCCGCCGACCATGTGGATGAGGAGCGCGCCCACCACCAGCATCACGTCGCGGCTGATCACGACGGCGGTGATCCAGAAGGGCAGCGCCTTGAGGTACGTCAGCGTGACGAACGAGGCCGTGAGCAGGAGCTTGTCGGCCATCGGATCGAGGAAGGCGCCGAGCCGGCTCGACAGGCCCTGGTGGCGCGCGACCCATCCGTCGAGCAGGTCGGTCACGGCCGCCACCGAGAAGACGAGGAGCGCGACCCCGAGCTTGCGATAGACGAGCAGCGTCACGAAGACGGGAATCAGAACGATGCGGAGAACGGTCAACCAGTTAGCGAGGCCCATACGACCCCCGCAGTCTACCACCCCGGGCCGATGAAAACGGCCCATCTGCGTCGTTGGCTCAGTCGGGATCTCCCTGCGGCGTACTCGGAGTACGCCTCAGTCGACCCTCCCTCGCCGCCTAGCATCTGGGCCGTTTTGATCGGCCCGAGCGTATGCCGACACAGAGGCCAGGACAGAGGGCGGGAGCTCGACCTCGATCTCGGCGTGGCCGTCGTCGTCGGCGCGCGAGAGGACGCGTCCGTGCTCGTAGCAGAGGGCCAGCGTGGCTCCCTCGTGGTGGGGAATGCGGAGCCTCACGGCGGTGCCGAGCGAGCCCAGGGCACAGTCGATCGCCGCGTGCAGATGATCGAGCCCCTCGCCGGTCGCGGCGGAGATCGCGACGCCGCTGCGCGTGGCGAGCAGGCTGTCCACCGGACGACGCTCCTCCAGCCGGTCGAGCTTGTTCAGCACGAGGAGCGTCGGGCGATCGGCCACTTCGAGCTCGACGAGCAACCCATCGACGGCCGCCATCTGCTCGTCCATCGCGGGATGGCTGGCATCGACGACGTGGAGCAGCACCGCGGCTTCCGTCAGCTCCTCCAGTGTGGCGCGGAATGCGGCGACGAGCTCGTGGGGCAGCTTGCGGACGAAGCCGACCGTGTCCGTGAGGATGAAGGGCGCGTAGCCGTCGCGATCGACCAGGCGCGCCGCCGGGTCGAGGGTCACGAAGAGCCGATCGGCGGCGGTGAGCCTCGCGCCCGACATGCGGTTGAGGAGCGTGGTCTTGCCGGCGTTCGTGTAACCGACGACCGCCACCACCGGGATCCCCGCGCGGCGGCGGCCTTGACGCTGAAGACGCCGGTGCATGCGCACGCCTTCGAGCTCGCGCTGGATCTTCATCACGCGCCGGCGGATGACGCGCCGGTCCGACTCCAGCTGCGTCTCGCCTGGCCCGCGGGTGCCGATCCCGCCGCCGAGTCGCTCGAGGTGAGTCCACTGCCCCACGAGACGCGGCAGCAGGTACGTGAGCTGGGCGAGCTCGACCTGCAGCTTGCCCTCGCTCGTGCGCGCCCGCTGGGCGAAGATGTCGAGGATCAGCGCGGTCCGGTCGATGACCTTGATCCCGAGGGCCTCCGAGATGTTGCGCTCCTGGATCGGCGTGAGCGGGTCGTCGGAGACGAAGAGGTTGGCGCCGTGCGCCTTGGCCTCGGCCCCGATCTCCTCGATCTTGCCCTTGCCGAAGTAGAGCGCGGGGGCGGGCGACGGTCGCTCCTGCACGATACGATGCACCACCGCGGCGCCAGCCGCCTCGACGAGGCGGCCCAACTCGTCCAGCGATTCCTGGACCTCCCAGCGCCGCTGCGAGGGCAGCCGCAGCGCCCCGATGACCGCCCGCTCCCGTGCGCGTGCCGTTCCGTTGGTCGCTCCGTTCCTCAGTCGTCGGCTCCTTCCGTCGGGTCGGGTTTCGATAGATGTCGCTCGATCCGCTCGGCCAGCAGACGGGCCACGTCCGCGGGCCCGCCGCACAGGTCGACGTCGAGCCACTGAAGGCCGGGCTCGCGCGCAAACCACGTCCACTGCCGCTTGGCGTACCGCATCGTGTCCCGCTGCATGCGCCGCAGGGCCTCGGCTTCCGTCAAGGCCCCGCGCAGGACGAGGACGAACTCCCGGTAGCCGATCCCCTGCATCGCCGGCAGCGAGGGATCGTAGCCCCGCGCGAGCAGCGTCCGGACCTCATCGGCCAGGCCCGCCGCGACCATGGCGGCCGCGCGATCTCGGAGGCGTCGGCCCAGGGTCTCGCGGGGCAGCGTCAAGCCGACGCTGACCACCGCCTCCCCGGCGCCGTCCGCCGGCATTCGCCAGCGCTGCTGAGCCTCGCCGACGGGGGCACCCGCGCGGACGAGCTCGAGGGCGCGCACGATCCTCACGTGATCGTTGGGATGCAGCCGGCGCGCCAACGCCGGGGCCTCGCGGGCGAGGCGCATGTGGAGCGCCGTCCGACCCTCGCGCTCGACGAGCTCGCCGAGCTCGCGGCGGAACGCGGGGTCCGCGGGCGGTGCGGGGTCGAGGCCGCGCACCAGCGCGCGGATGTAGAGGCCTGTCCCGCCCACGACGACGGGCAGCCGGCCGCGGCCACGGATCGCGTCGATGGCCGCCCGCGCCTCGCGGGCGAAGCGGGCCGCGTGATAGTGATCGTCGGGGTCCGTCACGTCGACGAGATGATGCGGGACCGCGCGGCGCTCCTCCGCCGTGGGCTTGGCGGTCGCGACGTCCATCCCGCGGTAGACCTGCCGGGAATCGGCGCTGACGACCTCGATCGGCATCCGCGCGGCGAGCGCCACCGCGGCCGCGGTCTTGCCGACGCCGGTCGGCCCGGCGATGATCAGCAGCGGCGCCTTCACCATACCCGCTTCACCTCGCGGCGCACGTCGCTCATCGAGATGCGGCTCATCGTGGGCCGGCCGTGTGGGCAGAAGTAGGGGACCGTGGTCGCCGAGAGCTCCGCCACGAGCCGTTCCATCTCCTCCCCGGTCAGGACGGTGTTGGCCTTGATCGCCGCGCGGCACGCCACGAACGACAGCACCCGATCCAGCACGGGCTCCCCGCCGCGCGGCCCGGACAGATCGTCGACGGCGGCCTCGATGAGCCGGCGCGGCTCGTCGCCCTTGAGCAGCGCGGGAACCGCGCGCAGCACGACGGTGTGTCCCCCGAAACCCTCGAACGCGAACCCGAGCCGCTCGAGGAGCGCGCGCCAGCGCTCGAGCAGGGTCTGCGCCGCCGGCGCGAGCTCGAGCGGCTCGGGGAACAAGAGCTCCTGCGACACGGGCGCGCCCTCGTTGAGCGCCGCCTGGAGCCGTTCATAGAGGACCCGCTCGTGGGCGGCGTGCTGATCGACGAAGAAGACCTCGCGATCGGACGCCGCGACCACGAACGTGTCCTGGACCTGCCCGAGAACGCGGCCGAGCTCGGCGCGCCCGTACGTGGCGGTGGGCTCGGCGAACAGGGCGTCCTGGGCGACCATCTCTTCCGACGCCGGAGGCAGGCCGGTGCCGGGCATTTCCGCGCGCGACGGTGGCGTCGCCGTCGGCACCACGGTGCGCTGGCGCAGGGTTTCACCGAGCGCCGCCATCACCATCTCCTGGACGAGGCGGGCGTGCCGAAAGCGGACCCACGCCTTGGTGGGATGGACGTTGACGTCGACGTCGACGAACGGCATCGAGATCCAGAGTGCCACCAGCGGGAAGCGATCGCGAGGCAGCGTCGGACGGTAGGCGGCGAGCACCGCCTGTAGCAGTGCGGGGTCACGGACCGGCCGGCCGTTGACGACCACGACGACGTCCTCGCGGCTGCCCCGATGGAGATCGGGAGGCCCGGCCAGGCCCGAGACGCGGATGCCGTGCTCCGTGCGGTCGACCGCGAGCAGCCGGGCGGCCACGTCGTGGTGCCAGAGCGCCCCGATGCGGTCACGCAGGTCGCGCGCCACCGGCGCGGTGAGCAGGGCTCGTCCGTTGTTGGTGACGCGAAAACGGACGTCGGGATGGGCCACCGCCAGATGCGTGAGCGTCCGCAGGCTCGTGGCCAGCTCCGTCGCGGCGGACTTGATGAACTTCAGACGAGCCGGCGTGTTGTAGAAGAGATTGGCGACCTCGATCGAGGTGCCGGCGGGGCCGGGCAACTGGAGGCGTTGAGTGATAACGCCCCCAGCCCCGGCGATCCGCGTGGCTTCCATTGATTGCACGAAGGGGGGACTCGACGTCCCCCGTTCAACCCCCCGGGGGCAGCTCGTGATCTCGAACTCGGAGACGGCGCAGATGGCGGGAAGGGCTTCGCCGCGGAAGCCGAGCGTGGCGATGGCGTCGAGGTCCTCGTCGGCGGCGAGCTTGGAGGTCGCGTGACGCTCGAGGGCGAGCTCGAGATCGCCGGCCGTCATGCCGTGGCCGTCGTCGGTCACGCGGATGAGGGCCGCCCCGCCGTCGCGGAGATCGACCGAGACGGCCCTCGCATCGGCGTCGAGCGCATTCTCGACCAGCTCCTTCACCGCCGAGGCCGGCCGCTCCACCACCTCGCCCGCCGCGATCTTGTTCACCAGGTGCTCCGGCAGCCGCCGGATCTTGCCCGTCATTGCCCGCGCTCTCCGAGCCGGGCCTGCCACTTGGCGAGGACGTTCAGCGCCTCGATGGGCGTGAGGTGGGACAGATCCAGACGCATGACGTCCTCCGCGATCGGATCGGTCGACGGGACGAAAAGACCGAGCTGGGCGGCGTCACGGACGTCCGTCGTGTGCTGGCCGGCGGCCTCCAGCTCGCTCAACAGGGTCCGCGCGCGGCCGATCACGGCGGCCGGCAGCCCGGCCAGACGCGCCACCTGGATGCCGTAGCTGCGATCCGTGCCGCCGGGGCGAATCTTGTGCAGGAAGATGATCTCCTCGTTCCATTCGCGCACCGCGGCGTGGAAGTTGCGGACGGCGGGCAGTCGCTGGGCAAGCTGCGTGAGCTCGTGGAAATGGGTGGCGAACAGGACCATCGCGCCCGGCGCGGCGTGCAGGTGCTCGACGACGGCCCACGCGATGGCGAGCCCGTCGAAGGTCGAGGTCCCCCGCCCGACTTCGTCGAGCAGGACGAGGCTGCGGGGCGTGAGGTTGTTCAGGATCGTCGCGGTCTCGACCATCTCGACGAGGAACGTGCTCTGCCCGCGGCCCAGGTTGTCCTGGGCGCCGACCCGCGTGAACACGCGATCGACGACGCCGAGGCGCGCCTCCCTCGCCGGCACGAAGGCCCCCATCTGGGCCAGCACGACGAGGTGACCGGCCTGGCGGAGATATACGGACTTGCCGGCCATGTTCGGTCCCGTCAGGATCACGATGCGCCCCTCGCCGTCGAGGTGCAGGTCGTTGGCGGTCACCGGCTCGGCCGAGCGGGCCTCGAGCACCGGGTGGCGGCCGTCCACGACGTGCAGGTCGCCGTCCGCGGTCACGACCGGCCGGACGTGGCCGCGCAGATGGGCCACCTCCGCGAGCGCGGCGAGGACGTCGAGACGTGCGGCGCCGCGCGCCGTGCGGATGAGGTCCGCGGCGCGCTCGGCGACGCGACGTCGAACGTCCTCGAAGAGCTCGTACTCGAGCCGCCGGCGGCGCTCATCGGCGCCGAGCACGCGGCTCTCGTACTCCTTGAGCTCGGGCGTGACGTAGCGCTCGGCGCCCGTCAGGGTCTGGCGACGGATGTACTCGGGCGGCACCCGCGCCGTCTGCGCGTGGGTAACCTCGATGCCATAGCCGAAGACCCGGTTGAAGCGGACGCGCAGGCTCGGGATGCCCGTGCGCGCGCGCTCGCGCTCCTCGAGCCCGGCGATCCACGTCCGGGCCTCGCGCGCCTCCTCGACGATCGTGCGGAGCCCCTCGCTCCAGGAATCGCGGATGATGCCCCCGTCGTGTAGCGTCATCGGGGGCTCGGCGACGAGTGCCGCGTCGAGCAGCTCGCGCAGATCGCCGAGGGGCGCCAGGTCCTCGCGCGCTGCCACGAGCAGCGGCGGCATGAGCCCCGCGCACGTCTCCCGGAGCCCATCGAGCGGCACCAGGCACTGGCGCAAGCCGACGAGGTCACGGGCGTGGGCGACGCCGAGGGTCGCGCGGCTCGTGAGCCGCTCGAGATCTCCCACGCGCGCCAGGGGGGCGCGGACGGCGGCGCGCCGCGCCGGGTCGTCCACCAGCGCGGCGACCGCGTCCTGTCGCTCGGCGATGGCCGCCGGGTCCAGCAGCGGTCGCAGGAGCCACTGGCGCAAGAGACGCGCGCCCATCGGCGTGACCGTCGTGTCGAGCACCCCCAGCAGCGAGTTGCGGACGCCGCTATCGCGGGACTCCACCAGCTCGAGCGTGTCCACGGCCGTCCGGTCGAGGATCATCGCCTCCGCCGGCGCCAGGCGCTGGAGCGCCGTGAGATGGCCGAGCGCCTCACCCTGCGTGGAGCGCACGTAGGCCAGCGCGCCGGCCGCGGCGGCCAGGCCGATGGTGAGATCGGCGACCCCGAACCGGTCGAGTGCGGGCACGCCGAAATGCGCGCAGAGCTCGCCGGCCGCGCGGCGTGGTGCGAAGGCGGAGGCGTCGAAGAACGTGAGGGTCGCGCCCGCGGCCTGCAGACGGCTCAAGAGATCCGGGGCATCCCGCAGCGTGTCGGGGACGACGATCTCGGCGGGGCGCCGAAGCAGCGCCGCCCCCAGGACCGTCTCCGCGCCGGCGTCGTCCTGGCCGACCAGGAAGTCGCCGGTCGAGACGTCGAGCAATGCGACCCCCACGCCCTCGCGGCCGCGCGCCGCGGCGAGGAGGAAGTTGTTGGCCGCTCCGGACAGGTACGCGGTGTCGGTGATCGTGCCCGGCGTGATGACGCGCACGACGTCGCGCCGCAGCAGCTTCTTGCCCTTGCCCGGAGCTTCCATCTGCTCGCAGATCGCGATCTTCCGTCCCGCCTGCACGAGACGGGCGACGTGGCCGTCGGCCGCGTGATGCGGGATCCCCGCCATGGGCATCCCCTGACGCGAGGTCAGCGTGATCTGGAGCAATCGCGCCCCCGCCTCGGCATCCTCGAAGAACATCTCGTAGAAATCCCCGAGACGGAAGAGCAACAGGTAATCGGGAAACCGCCGCTTCACGTCGCGGTACTGGCGCATCATCGGCGTCAGACCGCCCGAGGTCTCAGTCATGCAGTCGGCTCTTCAGACGGTCGTACGTCACGTCGAGCGCTTCGGGGATCACTCGGGTCTCCCCGACCACCGCCACGAAATTGGCGTCGCCGCTCCAGCGCGGGACGACGTGCATGTGCAGATGATCGGCGATGCCCGCACCGGCGACCCGTCCCTGGTTGAGCCCGACGTTGAAGCCCTCGGCCCGATACTCGTCGGCGAGGAGCGTCGTCGCCACGGTCACGAGCGTCATGAGATCCGTCAGCTCGTCGCTCGTCGCGTCCGCCAGCCCAGCGATGTGGCGATAGACGACCGCGAGGAGATGACCGGCCGCGTACGGGTAGGCGTTGAGGATGAGGTAGCCGTGGCGACCGCGATGCAGGACGAGCTGGCCGCGGTCATCGCCGGCCGCCGGGGCCGTACAGAAAATGCAGCCGGCGGGAGCCCGGGCCCCCGCGACGTAGCCCATCCGCCACGGCGCCCAGAGGCGCTTCACGCGGTGGTAAGGCGCCGCCTCACGTGTTCACGAGCTCGCGCAGCCGCTTACCGACCTTGAAGAACGGCACTCTCTTCTGGGGGACGTCGACGCTGCTGCCGGTCTTGGGATTGCGCCCCTTGCGGGAATTGCGGTGCCGGATGCGGAAACTACCGAAGCCGCGCAGCTCGACCTTGTCGCCCTTGGCCAGGGCGTCCGTGATGTTGTCGAAGATCGTGTTGACGATGGTCTCGGTCTCCTTCTTCGTGAGATTGGAGATCTTCGAGACTTCATCGATCAGCTCGGCTTTGGTCATGCTCGGCTTCGCCTCACTTCCAGGGAGCCCTCCGACGTCGCCCGACCGTAGCACGCCGTTTCCTAGAATGTCAACCAACGCAAGGGGTTAGGCGACATGGCACCGAGACGACCGGGCATGGCCCCCAGGCCATCAGTACCGCAGCGCGACCCCGAAGCTCAGGCCGTGTGCCCAGAAGTCCGAGCCCTCGAACCGGAACTGCGGTCGCGCCGCCCCCACGAGCCGTGTGGGAACGGGACCCCCGAAGGACGGGCTCTGGGTCGGGTTCACGGTGCGATCGATCTGGTCGCCGGGGCGAGCGACGTTGCTCGCGTACAGGAAGGTGTAGCCCGCGACGAGCGAGGCCCAGCTCGTGAGCCGGTACCCGACGTTGAGCGCCGCCTCGGGAACCACGGCGAAGACGTTGCGGCTGTACGAGCCGATGTTGGTCGGCTGGGCAAAGTACCCACCCGAATAGCCGACGACCGTCGGGGCCGTGAACTGATTTGTCACGAGGGATCCGGTGATGTCGACGCTCTGGTGCATCACGCCCAGGGCCAGCTTGAGGCCGGCGTCGGCCGTGAAGGGGCCGAGGTCGTAGCTTCCCCGCACGCCCACCTGCGGGCCGTAAAAGCTGTTGCCCGCGTCGAACGAGTCACGCGTCACGAACACGTTGATGGGCCCCGGCGGGATGTCCGGGCTGCTGGTGCGGAAAGTATAGTCCTCGCTCAGCCTGAGGTAGCGGAAGCCGCCGACGAGATCCAGGCGCCACGGCCTGGGCCCGACGAGCGGCTTGACGCCGTTCATCTCCACGCCCCACAGCCGGCTACGAAGCGTCTCGGTGGCGGAGCCCGCGTACTGCCCCGCGAGCGACAGGTTCGTCACGTTCTCGCCCGGCAGGGTGGGATCGAAGAACGGGATGAGGAGATCCTGCGATCCCGACGCGCCGGAGCTGCCGACCGATCGGCGCTCGACGGCCGTCGAGAGAAAGAACCCTGTCGCCTCGACGCCCCACGCGCGATCGGGGGTCAGCCAGTAACCGAGGGTGAAGCGGGCGCCGTTGCGATGGCCGACGTCGACGTCGTCACCGCCGAGGAGCACGTGCGTCCTGGGAGCGAGCACGTCGTCGGTGACCAGAGGCACCGGCGCCGGGCTGTTCTTCGTCCACCACAGCAGGTACTCCGCGCCCCCGTACAGACGGCCGCCGGCCGACCCGGCCATCTGGGCCGCCGCGCTGCCGCTCCACGCGCAAACCACCGTGAACGCAATCAGCAGGATCGTGGCAGCGACCGAAGTCACGAGCGCCTCCTCAGTCGAACAGGTAGAGCGGCGTCTTGAAGACCGGCAGTCCCGGCACGAGCGTCGCGGCCCTGACCAGACCGAGTTGGCTGCGCAGGAGATCCATCACGGAGAAGCGGCGGCGGGGCAGGATCACGCGGGGCGGGACCTCGAGCCCCGCGAGCTTGGCCGCCCGGTCGACGGCCTCCTCGAAGCCGCCCAGCTCGTCGATCATCGCCAGCGACTTCGCCTGCGCGCCCGAGAAGACGCGACCGTCGGCGAACTGGACGACGCGCGCGCGATCGAGCTTCCGGCCGGCGGCGACGGCGTCGATGAACTGGCGATGGACGTCGTCGAGCAGCGTCTGCAGCGTCCGGCGCTCTTCCGGCGTCATCGGGCGTGCAATGTTGCCGATGTCCTTGAACTGGCCCGCCTTGACGACCACGTAGTCGACGCCAACCTTCTTCATGAGGCTCTCGAGGTTGGCCATCTGCATGACGACGCCGATCGAGCCGGTGAGCGTCCCGGGGTTGGCGTAGATCGAGTCGGCGGCGACGGCCACGTAGTAGCCGCCGGACGCCGCCACGGCCCCGAGGGAGGCCACCACCGGCTTGCCCGCCTCGCGCAGCCGTAGCAGCGACCGATAGAGCTCCTGGGTGGGGCCGACGACCCCGCCGGGGCTGTTGATCCGCACCACCACGGCCCGGACGAGCGGGTTGTCGCGATGGCTCTTGAGGTCGCGCACGATGTCGTCGACGTCGAGGATGATGCCCTCGAGCTCGACGACGGCCACGCGCGGGCCGAAGACCAGGCCACCGCTCTCGGGCGCGCGCAGCAGCGCGGAGACCACGGCCAGGAACAGGCCGAGGATCCCCGCGTAGAGGAGGATCGTCAGGAGGACGACCCGGAGCCCGCGGCTCACGTCCGGTTACTCGTCGTCGTCGTAGTTGTAGTCCTGGCGCTGCTTGCCGCCGCGCCGCCCTCCTCGCCGCCCCGCTCCACTGCGGTCGCCCCCCTCCACCTCGCGCGTCATGTCGATCGCGTGGGCGAGCTCCTTGAGGCTGAGACCGATCCGGCGCTCGTTGGGATCGACACGGATGACGAGCAGCGTGAGCTCGTCCCCGACGCTCACCACTTCGTCGGGCCGGCTGATCGGCCGGTTGGACATCTGACCCGTCGACGCCGGCCTCCAGCTCGACGAAGGCGCCGAAGTCGGTCAGGCGGACCACCTTGCCCGTCACGCGCGACCCCATCGGATAGCGCAGCGACACGGTGGCCCAGGGGTCGGGCTGGATCTGCTTGAGGCCCAGCGAGATGCGCTTGTTGTCGCGGTCGATGTTGAGGATCTGGGTCTCGAGGTCCTGCCCCTTGCGCAAGATCTCCGACGGGTGCCCGACGTTGCGGGTCCAGGACATGTCGGAAATGTGGAGCAGGCCGTCGACCCCGGGCTCCAGCTCGATGAAGGCCCCGAAGTCCGTGAGGTTGCGCACCCGCCCCTGCACGCGGCTGCCCGGACGATACCGCTCCTCGATGGTCGCCCACGGATCCGGCTCCACCTGCTTCATGCCGAGCGAGATCCGCTTGGCCGCGCGGTTGACTTCGAGGACGAGGACGTCGACCTCGTCGCCGACGTTCACCAGCTTGGACGGATGCCGCACGCGGCGCGTCCACGACATCTCGGAGACGTGCACGAGGCCCTCGACGCCTGGTTCCAGCTCGATGAAGGCGCCGTAGTTCGTGAGGCTCACCACGCGCCCGTGGCCCTTGGTGCCCGCGGGATAGCGCTCCTCCACGTGCTCCCAGGGATCGGAGGACTTCTGCTTGTAGCCGAGCGACACGCGTCCGGTGTCCCGGTCGAAGTGCAGCACGACGACCTCGACCTGGTCGCCGACCTGGAAGATCTCCGAGGGGTGTCCGACGCGGCCCCAGCTCATGTCGGTGACGTGGAGCAAGCCGTCGATCCCGCCGAGGTCGATGAAGGCCCCGTAGTCGGTGATGTTCTTCACCGTCCCGGTGAGGACGAGCCCTTCGTGGAGGACCTCCAGCGTGTGCTTCTTCTTCTCTTCCCGCTCTTCCTCGAGGACCGAGCGCCGGGAGAGCACGACGTTGCCGCGCCGGCGGTTGAGCTTGATGACCTTGGCGCGGATCGTCTGCCCCATCATCGAGGACAGGTTCTTCACGGGGCGCAGGTCGACCTGGGAGCCGGGCAGGAACGCCTTGACGCCGACGTCGACGGCGAGGCCGCCCTTGACGACCTCGACGACACGGCCCTCGACGGGCGCGCCCTTGTCGTAGGCCTGGGTGATCGCGTCCCACACCCGGATCTTGTCGGCCTTGTCCTTGGACAGGACGATGAGGCCTTCGGAGTCTTCCTTGGCCTCGAGGTAGACATCGATCTCGTCGCCGACCTCGGGAAGCTTTCCCGCGCGATGGAACTCCTCGATCGGGATCGAGCCCTCGCTCTTGTAGCCGACGTCCACCAGGACCTCGCCTGTGCCCACGTGGACGACACGCCCGCGCACGACCTCACCCTCTTCGAACTCGCTGGTGACGTTCTCGCCGTACCAGTCCTCCATGCGTTCCTCGGGCGCGTCTTCGCCACCTCCCCGTCGCGGGGCCCCGAGGATGTTGCGTGGTTCATCGGTCTTCATGCTACCCGTTCCTCCCGTCCATATATTTGGGCGAAGTCCGGGCTCCTCCCACACCCACCCCGTCGCCGGCTCGACATCCGTCGTGCGCGGAGTCACGCAGGCGCGCGATCGCCGCCATCATCTCGCGGCTCGCGGCCTCATAGTCGTCCTTGCGTCTCGCTCCTCCACCGGCGGCCATGGCGAGCGGAGGTCCAAATGTTACCGTGACCCTGGTCCGGCGCGGGAACTTCCGCCCCCGCGGCCAGGCCCGGCCGCTACCGCTGATGTACACGGGAACGACAGGTGCCTGTCCCAGGACTGCCAGCATACCCGCTCCCGGCTTCGCCGGTCCGAGAACCCCTTCCTCGCCGCGCGTGCCCTCGGGGAACACCAGCAGCGCTCCGCCGTCGCGGAGCACGCGGAGCGCCGTCCGCAGGGCTCCGGCGTCGGGCCCCTCCCGGCGGAGCGGTCGTGCCCCGAGGCGACGGATCAGGCCGCCGAAGAGCGGAACCTCGAACAGCTCCGCCTTGGCCAGAAAGGCCAGCCGCCGCGGGGCGGCGCCGCCGACGAGCGGCGGATCCAGCACGCTCACGTGGTTGGCCACGAGCAACACCGGCCCCTCGGCAGGGACGTGCTCCATCCCCCGGCCGCGCAGCCGGAAGAGCAGGCGCATCACCACCACCGCCAGCGGCTTCAGGATCGCGTACAGCACTGTCTCTCGATCGCCTTCTGCATCAGCTCCACGACCTGCTCGACGTCCAGATCGGTCGTGTCGACCGTGACCGCATCCGACGCCTTGCGCAGGGGCGCGAGCGCGCGTGTCGTGTCCTGGCGGTCGCGGAGCGCGATCTCCCGCCGCACGGTCTCCAGATCGACGGCGGCTCCCCTGGCGGCCAGCTCCCGCTGCCGGCGCCGCGCGCGGGCCTCGTCGGACGCATCCAGATAGAACTTCACGTCGGCGTCCGGGCACACGACCGTGCCCGTATCCCGCCCCTCGAGGACCACGCCGCCCTCGGCCGCCAGCTGCCGTTGCAGCGGGGTGACGCGATCGCGCACCGGCGCCAGCATCGTGAGGCGCGAGGTGAGGTCGCTGATCTCCTGCGTGCGGATCTCACCGGTCACGTCCTGGTCATCGACGAAGACCCGATCGCCGCGCAGCCGAACGTCGACGGACGCCAGATGCCGACGCAGCGCCGGCGTGTCCTCGACGGGCAGCCCCGCGCGGGCCACGCTCCAGGCCAGCGCCCGGTACATGGCGCCCGTGTCGACGAGACGGTAGCCGAGCCGCCGGGCGAGCGCGCGCGCGGCGGTGCTCTTGCCGGCGCCAGCGGGGCCGTCGATCGTGATCACCGCGGGCCGGTCCCCCGCTCCGGGTCTCATGCCTCGCTCACCACCGAGGGCTCGCCGGTCAGCGCGTTGATGGTGTCGGCGAAGCGCGGGAACGAGGTCTCGATGCACGCGGTATCGTCGACGACCGTCTCGCCCTGCGCGACGAGCCCGGCGATCGCCAGCGCCATGGCGAGCCGGTGATCGCCGCCGCTCGACACGCGGGCACCGCGCAAGCGCGCGCCGCCCTCGATCACGAGCCCGTCGGGCCGCTCGGTCACGCGCGCGCCCATGGCGCCGAGCCCCCGGGCGATCGCCGCGATGCGGTCGGACTCCTTCACGCGAAGCTCGGCGGCGTCGCGGATCTCGGTGCGCCCCGCCGCCAGCGCGGCGACGACCGCGAGCGCCGGAACCTCGTCGATGAGCCGCGGGATCACCGCCCCGCCGACGCGCGTGCCCCGAAGCTCGCTCGTCGACGCCTCGATGGACCCGACGGGCTCGTCGTCGGTCTCGGCGCCCACGACCGCCAGGCGCGCGCCCATCGCCCCCAGGACCTCGAGCAGCCCCGTGCGCGTCGGATTGAGGCCGACGCCGTCGATCGTCAGGCGCGCGTCGGGGACGACGAGCGCGGCCGCGAGCAGGAACGCGGCGGACGAAACGTCACCGGGCACGCGCAACGTCGTGGCCGCGAGCTCCGAGGGCACGATGTGCACGCTGTGCTCGTGCCGCTCGACGCGCGCCCCGAAGCGGCGGAGCATCCGCTCCGAATGGTCGCGGGACGCGGCGGGCTCCCCGATCGTGAGGGGTCCATCGGCATAGAGCCCGGCCAGCAGCAGGGCGGACTTGAGCTGCGCGGAGGCGACGGGCAGCGTGTACTCGATCGCCTTCAGCGGCCGGCCGCCCCGGACGGCCAGCGGCAGCCTCGCGCCATCGGCGCGCCCGACGATCGTGGCGCCCATGCGGCGGAGCGGCTCGGCCACCCGGCCCATCGGCCGCCCCCGGAGCGACGCGTCGCCGGTCAGCATCGTCCAGAACGGCTGCCCGGCCAGCACGCCGAGGAGCAGGCGTGACGTCGTCCCCGAGTTGCCGCAATCGATGACGTCCGCCGGCTCGCCCAGCCCGTAGAGCCCGGCCCCGGCGATCCGATACTCGCCCGGCCCCTTGCGCGTCACGTCCACCCCGAGCGCCTCGATGGCGGCGATCGTGCGGAGGCAATCCTCGGCTTCGAGATAGCCGTGCACCTCCGTCACGCCCTGGGCGAGGCCGCCGAGCAGGGCCGAGCGATGGGAGATCGACTTGTCGCCGGGGACCTCCGCGCGTCCCGTCAGCCGTCGAGCCGGCCGCACCCGGAGCCTCACGGCAGGGCCTCTCGCCGCGCCTTGATCCGCGCGATCGCGGCGCGGACCGCGGCGGCGTCACCGGCCGCGATCAGGCACTCGAGCTCGGCGAGGACCTCGCGGAACGCGACCAGGCTCCGGCCCAGGGCGTCGCGGTTGGCGACGAAGATCTCCTCCCACACGATCGGATCGGAGGCGGCGATGCGCGTGGTGTCCCGGAAGCCGCGGGCGGCGATGTCGAACGCGCTCGGCTCGAAGCGGTCGACGGCGTCGACGAGCGCCATCGCGACCAGATGGGGCAGATGGCTGATGGCGGCCACCGCGCGATCGTGGGCGTCGGGGTCGAGCGTGACGACACGGCCGGCGCCGAGCGTTTCCCAGAAGGCGCTGACGGTCTTCACCGCCGCCGGCTCGGACATCTCCGTCGGCGTCACGATGACGGTGGCGCCGCGGAAGAGATCGGCGCGCGCATGGCCGTACCCGCTCTGCTCCGAGCCGGCCATGGGATGGCTGCCGACGAAGCGTAGCGGACGCGTGCGGCCGAGGCGCTCGGCGGCGCGGACGATCGCGGCCTTGGTGCTGCCGACGTCGGTGACGATGGTCTCGGGTCCGCCGGCGTGGGCCACCTCGTCCAGGAGGGTGACGATGACGCCGACCGGTGAGGCCAGCACGACGAGATCCGCATCGCGCAGGCCTTCGGCCAGGTCGGTGGTGACGTGATCGAGGGCGCCGTCACGCCGGGCCGCCTGGAGCCGCCCCGCATCGCGCCCGATCCCGACGATCTCCGCCCCGAGTCCGTGAGCCCGCGCGGCCTTCGCCACCGAGCCGCCGAGAAGTCCGACACCGACGATCGCGAGGCGGCGGATCACGCGTCCCCGAATCCGAGCACCCGCCGGAGAGCCTTGACGAGCTTGCGGTTCTCTTCCGGGGTCCCCACCGTGATGCGCAGCGCCGTTTCCATGCCGAAGGGCGTCATCGGTCGCACGATCACACCCTCGTGCAGCAGCTTCTGGTAGATGTCGCTCGCGCTGCGGCCGACGTCGACCAGGATGAAGTTGGCGCGCGAGGGCACGTAGCTGATGCCGAGCCGCTTGAACTCGTCGTAGAGGAAGTGGCGGCCCGCCTCGATCATCCGCACGCACTCGAACACGTGGGCCTCGTCGTCGAGCGCGGCCAGCGCCGCCACCTGGGCCAGCGAGTTGACGTTGAAGGGCTGGCGGATGCGGTTCATGAGGGCAATGGCGTCCGCCTCGGCCACCGCGTAGCCGACGCGGAGGCCGGCCAGGCTCGCCGCCTTCGAGAACGTCCGGAGCACCACGACCTTGCGCCCCTGCTTGACGTAGGACAGCGTGTCGGGGAAATCGGGACCCTGGGCGAACTCCGTGTAGGCCTCGTCGAACACCACGATGGTGCGCGGCGGCACGCGCGAGATGAAATGCTCGACCTCGTCGGCCGTCACGATCGTCGCCGTGGGATTGTTCGGGTTGGCGATGAAAACCATCTTCGTCAAGGGTGTGATGGCGCGGGTCATGGCGTCGAGATCCAGCCGATGGTCCTTCAGCATCACCATGACGCGGATGCCGCCGGCGGCCTGCACGATCATCGGGTACACGACGAACGAGGGATGAGGCACCACGGCCTCGTCACCGGGCTTGAGGAAGGTGCGCACGATCAGCTCGATGAGCTCGTTCGAGCCGTTGCCGAGGACGATCTGGTCCTGGCCCACGCCGTGCCGCTTGGCCAGCGCCTGCCGGAGATAGAACCCGCTGCCGTCGGGGTAGCGGTTGAGCGCGCTCAGCGCGGCCAGGATCGCTTTCTGGACCCGGTCGGACGGCGACAGCGGGTTCTCGTTGGAGGCGAGCTTGATCGGATTGGCGATGCCCAGCTCGCGCTCCAGCTCCTCGATGGGCTTCCCGGGCTCGTACGGAGCAATCCCGAGGATGTGCTCGTTGGCCAGTGACTCCCACTGCATGTGCATGCTCTCTCCTTACGCGGCCGGATACGACCCGAGGATGCGGAGGAACAGCGTCCGCTCCTCGAGCTCCGCCAGCGCGGAGGTGATGGCGGGCGTGTCTCGATGGCCTTCGAAATCGACGAACATCACGTACTCCCAGGGACGCCGCTTGGCGGGGCGGGACTCGATCTTGGTCAGGTTGATCCCCGTTCGCGCGAGCGGCTCGAGGATCCGGTAGAGCGATCCCGGCTCGTTGCGCATGGCGAACAGGATCGAGGTCTTGTCCTGCCCGGTCGGCTTCGTCGGTTGTCGCCCGATGACGAGGAAGCGCGTGAAGTTGTTCGGGTTGTCCTCGATGCGCGACCGTAACACCGGCACGCCGTACAGCTGCGCGGCCAGCTCGGAGCCGATCGCCGCGACCGTCACGTCGGCGGCGGCCAGCTCGGCGGCGGCGGCCGTCGACGTCGACTCCTCGGTGGGGACGTCGCGCAGGTGCTCGGCCAGCCAGCGCCGGCACTGGGCCAGCCCTTGCGGATGGGACACGACGCGCTTGACGGCGCCGAGGTCGCCGGCCCCGGAGATCAGGTGCTGGCCGACGGCCAGCGACAGCTCGCCGCAGATCATCGCGTCGGAGTCGATCAGGCGGTCGAGGGTGACGTTGACGGCCCCCTCGGTGCTGTTTTCCACCGGAACCACCCCATATTCCACGCCGCCGCGCTCGACCTCGTCGAACACGTCGACGATGGCCCGCGTCGGCACGAACTGCGAGGCGTCCCCGAAGTGCTTGAGCGCGGCCTGGTGGGTGAAGGTTCCCTTCGGGCCGAGATAGCCGACGGCGAGAGGCCGCTCGAGCGCACGGCATCCCGACAGGATCTCGCGCCAGACGGCTCGGATGGTCTCGACGGGCAGCGGACCCGGTGTTCCGCTGGTCAGACGGGCGATGATCTCGGCCTCACGCTCCGGCGCATAGTACGGCAGATCATGCCGTCGCTTGAGGTCTCCGATCTTGAGGGCGGCCTCGGCACGCTGGTTGAGGAGGTTGAGGATTTGATTGTCGAGGTCATTGATCCTGGAACGCCAATCGTCCAGGTTCATAGGGGCTCCTGCTCCGCTTCACTCGTGAGTACCGCGCATTATAGGCCCATGATTCGAGCCCACGCAAGCGAGCCGATCGACGGGTAGTGTCTCAGTTCGAACCCTGACTGCCCGTTCGCCGGGCGGGAGAGCTGGGTGGGCCTTCGGAAACCCGATCGGACCGGCTAGCAGTCCGCCTGAATGTCGGTAAGGTACGCCTGTCACGACGTACTACGACGGGTTTCCGAAGGCCCACCCATCTCTCCCGCCCTCCACGCGTCGCTCGGGCCGCGGAGTCGTGCATCGAAGGACGCTCGTGGAATTGACCGACGATCACGAGAGCCTCGCCA
>WNGB01002892.1_pt1 | contig 27420 bp, 28 predicted proteins | sample 5400681 | NCBI WGS metagenome assembly WNGB01 (sample SAMN13153367, study PRJNA577476) | soil metagenome | isolation source: 115 cm soil or saprolite under grassland replicate 2 | place: USA:California | collected 2016-06-15
AGTTGGCCCTTGTCGCTGGGCCGCAGCGCGGCGAACCGGGCCAGCGCGCGGAACTGCATGGCGTGTAGGAAGCCGACTTGTTGTTCGCAGGCGGCGAGGAGGTCCAGTTCGGTGTAGCCGCGGTCCAGCGGATGGGCGTCGGGGTCGGCCACATACAGGGCCTCGATGTCGAGGTCGGTGGTGGCCAGGGTTGCCATGTCCCGGTCGGCCGCACTGTCGAACATGTGTTCTATGATCTCATATCCGAATGGTCCGGCGCAAGAGAAAGACCGGCCGGGGCTGGGTTATTTGCTTCGGTTGGAATGGTCGCCTGAGGTGGTGGTTGCGTATTTCGTTGGGTGGGTGGTTGGGTACGTCGGACGCCTGTGGTCGGTCACCCTGGCACGCTGGTTCCGGGCGTCCGCCGGAAAGCGCCCAAAAGCGGGGCGCTTTCCAACGAGAACCCCTCCCGCACTTTACCCCGGACCCCACCCGCCGTACCCGACCCGGTACGACAAAGGTCACACCCGCGGCGGTCACCCACCACCCTACGGCAACGCCACCGACGAAACGCGAGACCTCCCCACTCACCCAACCCGGCGAAAGCCCAAGCTAGAACGTAATCCCGGGGCCCAACCAGCCAACCCCCACCCCTGGTCGCCGCCTCGTCGCCCAAGCCGGGATCCGCATCCAACCCACCGATCCCAGACCAACCCGGCCGCCAAACAGGCCGAGCTGGAACCCGACGCCGGGGCCCCAACCCGGCCAACCTCCCCGCCCTCGTCGCCGCCCGTCACCCGAGCCGGGACCCGTACCAACTCCCGCTCCAGGACCAACCGACCCAGGCACCGATCCAGAACCAACCGACCTCGGGAACGGTGACCACGTGATCGACCAGACGACGTAAACCCCCGATATCCACGCGAGTCCGATAACCGTCGCGGCGCATCGGCCACCGCCTACGCATGACGCATCGTGACAACTCGGCCGGCCGCCACGTCGACTCTCGTCTCGCCAATTCAGAGGCCGAGAGCTCGTAGCGGGAATCCGAGGGCCGCTACAGGGTCGCCGACAGCGCCTTGATGGGCATCTTCAGGTCGGCCAGCATCGCCAGGTCGTCGGCCGCCGGGCGGCCCAGCGTGGTCAGGTAGTTGCCGACGATCACCGCGTTGATGCCGCCGGTAACACCGCGCGCGGCAAGGTCGCCGAGGGTGATCTCGCGGCCGCCGGCGTAGCGCAGGATGGTCCGCGGCAGCACCAGCCGGAACGTGGCCACCGTCGCCAGCGCCTCCCCGGCCGGCATGACCGGCAGGTCGCCGAACGGGGTGCCCGGCCGCGGGTTCAGGAAGTTCAGCGGCACCTCGTCCGGGTCCAGCGCGGCCAGTTGCGCGGCGAACTCGGCCCGCTGCTCGACCGTCTCGCCCATCCCCACGATGCCGCCGCAGCACACCTGCATGCCGGCCGCGCGCACCAGTCGGAGCGTCTCGAACCGCTCCTCCCACGAGTGCGTGGTCACCACCCGCGGGAAGTACGAGCGGGCGGTCTCCAGGTTGTGGTTGTAGCGGTGCACGCCGATCCCGGCCAGCTCATCGACCTGCGCCGGGGCGAGGATGCCCAGCGAGCAGGCCACGTTGATGTCCACCGCGGCCCTGATCGCGGCCACGCCCGCGCGCACCTGGGCCATCAGCCGAGCATCCGGGCCGCGCACGGCCGCGACGATGCAGAACTCGGTTGCCCCGGTGGCGGCGGTGTCCCGGGCCGCCTGGACCAGGGCCGGTACGTCCAGCCAGGCGGCCCGCACCGGGGACTCGAACAACCCGGACTGGCTGCAGAAGTGGCAGTCCTCGGGGCAGCCGCCGGTCTTCACGCTGACGATGCCCTCGACCTCCACCTCGGGGCCGCACCAGCGCATCCGGACCTGGTGGGCGAGCTCGAGCAGCTCCTCCAGCCGGTCGGCGGGCAGCCGCAGGCACTCGACGGCCTGATGCTCCGACAGCCCGCGCCCGCGGTCGAGAACCTGCTCCCTGGCGGTGTCCAGGATGTCGCCCACACTCGTCTCCTCAGCTCGACGCCCGGCGGAAGTCTGCCGCATCGAAGCGGCCGCCGTACTCCGGCCCCAGGGCGTGCCTGGCCACGCTTGCGAAGTCCGGCCGGTGTGGGGTGCCGGCCGGCAGCGCGCCGCCCAGCGGCCGCCCGGACACCGCCTCCAGGTCGGCCACGTTGCACCGCGCGGCCAGGTCCGGCTCCGCCGGCCACGCGCCCACCACCAGTCCCCCGGCCAGCCGCAGCCCGCGACCGGCCATCACCTCGAGGGTGAGCGCGGTGTGGTTCAGCGTGCCGAGGACCGCGGTGGTGACCAGCAGCACCGGGGCGGCCAGCAGCCGGGCCAGCTCGGCCAGTGTCCAGCCGTCCTCGGCGTACCGCACCAGCAGCCCGCCCGCGCCCTCCACCAGCACCAGGTCGCGGTCGCCGGCCAGCTTCGCCACGTACCGCGCCACCTCGTCCAGGCGCAGCGGCGGCGCCCCCGACACCCGCGCCGCCGCCTCGGGCGACAGCGGGTCGGGGTAGCGGGCCAGCTCGTGCAGGTCGTCCACCCCGGACAGCCGGCGCACCTCGGCCAGGTCGCCGTCCCCGTCCGGCCCGATGCCGGTCTGCGCCGGCTTGACCACCGCCACCCGGGAGCCGCGGTCGGCGGCCAGCGCGGCCACCGCGGCGGCCACCACGGTCTTGCCGACCCCGGTGCCGGTGCCGGTGACGAGCAGCACGCTCATGCGAACACCTCGCTGGCGCTCGGCGTCCGCGTTCGCGTGGCTGCTGTGCCTATTGGTTCGCTCGCGAGCTCGCTCATGCGAACACCTCGCCGGCGCTCGGCGTCCGCGGTCGCGTGGCTGCTGTGCTGATTGGTTCGCTCGCAGGCTCGCTCACGGGGTGGGCCGGGTCAGCCGGGTGACGAACTTGTACCGGTCACCGCGGAACCACGATTGCACCCACTCCACCGGCCGGCCATCGGTGTCGAACGACAGCCGGGATATCAGCAGCATCGGCAGCCCGGTGTCGGCGCCGAGCAGCGCGGCCTCCCGCGGCGTGGCCAGCACCGTCTCGATGGTCTCCTCCGCCTCGGCCATCCGGACGCCGTACTCCCTGTCCAGCACCTCGTACAGCGACGCCGCCCGGGTCAGGTGCCGCCGCAGCCCCGGGAACAGGCTGGCCGGCAGGTGGGTGTGCTCGATGGCCATCGGCTCCTCGTCGGCCATCCGCAGCCGCTCCACGCTCACCACCCGGGCGCCCGGCTCGAGCCGCAGTGCCTCGGCCAGCTCGGCGTCGGCGGCCAGCATGCTGATGTCCAGGATCTTCGACGCCGGGTGCAGGCCGTGCGCGCGCATCTCCTCGGTGTAGCTGGTGAGCTGCAGCGCCTGGGCCATCTTCGGGGTGGCCACGAAGGTGCCCTTGCCCTGGATGCGGTGCAGCCGGCCCTCCATCTCCAGCTCGGCAAGCGCCTGCCGGACGGTGGTACGGGAGATGCCCAGCTCGGCGGCGAGCGCCCGCTCGGGCGGCACCGGGCTGCCCGGCGGGAGCGCGGCGATGCGCTCGGCCAGGTGCCGTTTGACCGGGTAGTACTTCGGGATCCGGGCGCGCGGCGGGACCTCGGGGCGCTGCTCGGTCCTCATCGCGCGGCCTCCTGGCGGGTCGAGCCCGCGGGGCGACGTCCGGGAGGGTCGGGCGGTCGGGCGCGGAACCGGGCTACCGGGCCGGGGCCGCCGGGGACGGGCTCGAGCAGGTCGGATGCCGCGATGGTACGGCGCCGGGGGTCACCGCGAGGCGGCGGCGACCGCTTTCAGCGCAACGGCGAGCTGCGCCAGGTCGTCCGCGGACAGGTCGGCCCGGCCGGTGATCCGCAGGCAGGACCCGCCGGCCGGCACCGACGGCGGCCGGAAGCAGCCCACCCGGACGCCGTGTTCGGCGCAGATCGCCGCGCCGCGGACGGCCTGCTCCGGCTCGCCGAGCACCACCGGGCACACCGCGGCGGCCGGCGTCCCGGGACGCAGCCCGAGCCCGGCGGCGGTGCGGGCGATCGCCGCGGTGTTCGCCCGGGCGGCCGCGGCCAGGTCGGGGGCGGCGGCCAGCAGCCGCAGCGCGGCCAGCGCCGCGCCGGCGCAGGCGGGGGCCAGCCCGGTGTCGAAGATGAACGCCCGGGCGGTGTTCACCAGGTGCTGCACGACCTCCGGAGCGCCCAGCACCGCGCCGCCCTGGGCGCCGAGCGACTTCGACAGCGTCACGGTGAGCACCACGTCCGGCTCGCCGGCCACCCCCGCCCGGTGCGCTACGCCGCGGCCGCCCGGGCCGACCACGCCGAGCGCGTGCGCCTCGTCCAGCACGAGCAGCGCCCCGTACCGCCGGCTGACCGCGTGCAGCGCCCGCACCGGAGCCTCGTCGCCGTCCACGCTGAACACCGCGTCGCTGACCACCACGGCGACATCCTCGGTCCGGCCGGCCAGCGCCCGTTCGACCGCGGCCACGTCGCCGTGCGGCGTCACCGCCACCCGCGCCCGGGACAGCCGGCAGGCGTCCACGATGCTGGCGTGGTTGCCCGCGTCGGACACCACCAGGGCACCCGGCCCGGACAGCGCCACCACCGCGGCCAGGTTGGCGCAGTACCCGGAGGAGCAGACCAGCCCGGCCGGTGCGCCGGCGAACGCGGCCAGCTCCGCCTCAAGCTCCGCGTGCAGCGCCGTGCTGCCGGTCACCAGCCGCGACCCGGTCGAGCCGGCACCCCATTCGCGGGCGGCCCGCACCGCGCCGTCGACCACCGCGGGGTGCCCGGACAGCCCGAGGTAGTCGTTGCCGGCCAGATCGAGCAGCCCGTCGCCGCCGGGTGGCCGCGGCCGCAGCTCCCGGTGCAGCCCGGCGTCCCGGCGCCGTCCGGCCAAGGTCCGCAGCCGCGTCAGGGGGTCCACGGGGCAGCAGGCTACCGGGCGGGCCGGCCCGGATTTCCGGCCAGCGTCCGTAGCCGCGTCAGGGGGGTCCACGGGGCTGCAGGCTACCGGGCGGGTGGGCCCGGCTTTCCGGAACTCGGCCGCGGCTGGCACGCTGGCGGGCGATGGCCACCCTGTTCGATCTGCTCACCGAGCACACCAGCCTGTCCACCGACGACGTCGAGCACCTGCAGCGGCTGGTCGGGGAGTGGCAGCTCCTGTCCGACCTGTCCTTCGCCGACCTGCTGCTGTGGGTACCGGTCAAGGACGGCTTCCTGTGCGCTGCCCAGGTCCGGCCGACCACCGCGACCACGGCGTACTCCGAGGACCAGGTCGGCCGCGCCGCCACCGGCACCGAGTCGCTCGGGCTGCGCACCGCGCTCGCCGAGACCCGGATCTTCCGCGAGTCCGACCCGGACTGGAGCGACGACGGGATGCCGGTGCGGCGGGAGGCGATCCCGATCCGGTACCGCGGCCGGGCCGTGGCGCTGCTCGGCCGTGACACCAACCTGAGCTTCACCCGCAGCCCGTCCAACCTCGAGCTGGCCTACCTCAGGGCGGCCGGCGACCTGTGCCAGATGGTGGCCGAGGGCGGCTTCCCGCCGCCGGGACACACCGTGGAGCCGCACACCGGGCCGCGGGTCGGCGACGGGCTGCTCCGGCTGGACGAGGATGGCGTGGCGGTCTACGCCAGCCCGAACGCACTGTCGGCGTACCGGCGGCTCGGCGTGGCCGGCGACGTGGTCGGCGCCGAGCTCGCGCCGCTGACCCGGGGGCTGGTCACCGACCCGTTCGACGGCGCCGAGATCGCCGACCGCATCGGCGCGGCGCTGGGCGGGGAGTGCCCGCTGCGGATGGAGGTGGAGGCGCGCGGCGCGACCGTGCTGTTCCGCGCCCTGCCGCTGCGCGCGGGCGGCAGGTCGCTCGGCGCGCTGGTGCTGGTCCGGGAGACGACCGAGATCCGCCGCCGGGACCGGCAGTTGCTGTCCAAGGACGCCACCATCCGGGAGATCCACCACCGGGTGAAGAACAACCTGCAGACGGTCGCGGCGCTGCTGCGGCTGCAGGCCCGCCGGGTCAACTCGCCGCAGGCCCGGGCCGCGCTGCAGGAGTCGGTGCGCCGGGTCAGCTCCATCGCGCTGGTGCACGAGACGCTGTCCACGTCCTACGACGAACGGGTGGACTTCGACGGCATCGTGGACCGGCTGCTTGGCATGGTGGGGGAGGTGGCCGCCGCCGAGGCGCAGGTGGTGCTGCGCCGGGAGGGCAGCTTCGGCGAGCTGCCCGCGGACGTCGCCACGCCGCTGGTGATGGTGCTGACCGAGCTGATGCAGAACGCGGTGGAGCACGCGTTCGAGGGCGGGGCCACCGGCACCGTGGTGGTGCGCGCGTCCCGGTACGGCAAGTGGCTGGACGTCACGGTCGCCGACGACGGCGCCGGGCTGCCGGCCGGGTTCGACCTCGGCGGCGGGGACACCCTCGGGCTGCACATCGTGCAGACGCTGGTCCGCAGTGAGCTGCGGGGCAGCATCGAGGTACGACCGGCGCCGGGGGCCGGCACCGAGGCGGTGCTGCGGATGCGGGTCACCCGGCGTATCTGATCGGCCACGCGGACCGATCTTTACCGGTACGCCGGGGCGGCGTTACCGTGAGTGCGCGACGCGCAATCCGGCCGTACGGCCGGCCGCGAACGCCCCGGTGGCTGGAGCGGCAGCGCGTTGCAGCGACCCCTGAGACCTCGTGCCTCAGGGGTCGTCCTTTCCCCACCTCATTTCGCCGATCATCGACCGACAGACAGCCGATCATCGACTGACCAAACAGAGGGCCCGGCACCTCTCGGTGCCGGGCCTTGGTGGGCGATAGCGAAGGTGTCTCAGACCCGGGCGGCTCGGTGGCGGGCGCCGCGCCGCTTGAGCGCGCGCCGCTCGTCCTCACTCATGCCGCCCCAGACGCCCGCATCCTGGCCGCTCTCCAGCGCCCAGCTCAGGCACTCCGTAACGACCGGACAGCGCCGGCAGACGGCCTTCGCCTCCTCGATCTGCAACAGAGCGGGCCCGGTGTTCCCGATGGGGAAGAACAGCTCGGGGTCCTCGTCACGGCACAGGGCGCGGTGGCGCCAGTCCATCGTTCTACTCCCTTGGTACGCGTGTGGTTTATGTCCATGCCCGGCAGACCGCCGGCACGATGTGATGCCGTTTGTGAATCCTTTCACGAGTGACACCGTTGTCAAGGTTTTGTCCGACTCAACGGCTTCCCGTGGGCAAACTCACCGCCTCGTGGGACGACGAGCCCGCACCAGACTTGCACCCTCACACTGTCTTGGCAATGGGCTGAACGGCTCTGTTCGCCTAGGCCCGTGGCTGGTCTGCGCGGACTAACGAGATCGCGTGAATGTAGTGACGCAACGTGCAGCATGCCTCGACGAGCAGTGACCAAACTACGACAACCGTGTCAGATCACCACTCGCAGCGCGTTGGGCACGGCGGTGAATGACAACTGCTCGCGTTCACCCAGATAGTCGCCGTCCACCTGGAACCCGAGCGGCCGGTCGGAGTGGAGCGAGAACCGGGACAGGTCGTGCAGCCGGAACAGGTGCCGCCCGCGCAGCCTGCCGCGGCGGCGCAGCATCTGGCTGGCGTGCCGCACCGCGGTCAGCGTGCGCATGCGGCGCAGCGAGAACAGGTCCAGCCCGGTGTCGAAGGACGCCTCGGGGCTCGGCCGGATCGGGCGGTCGTGCAGGTACGTCCACGGCGTTGTGTTCGACACGATGGCCAGGAACAGGCCGGGCACCGGCTCCTCGCCGGGCCGCTCCAAGGTGAGCGCCGGCTGCCGGCGGTCGGTGTGCAGGTAGAACTGCGAGATGGCGGCGCGCACGTACCGCACGTGCGAGAACGACCGGCCGGCCCGCCGCCGCCGCTCCATCCGGTGCACCACCTCGGCGTCCAGGCCGAGCCCGGCGGTGAAGGTGAACCAGCGCGACCCGGCCAGACCGAGTCCGATCGACCGGCCGACCGGCGGGCCGTTGGCCGCACGCAGCGTGGCCAGGATGTCGCCGGTGGCCTCGATCGGGTTCTGCGACTGGCCGAGCGCCCGGCTGAACACGTTGGTGGAGCCACCGGGCACGATGGCCAGCGCCGGGGTGCCCGGCTGCGGGCCGTCGGTGAGTAGGCCGTTCACCACCTCGTTGATGGTGCCGTCGCCGCCGAGCGCTGCTACCAGGTCAACCCCGTCGCGCGCGGCCCGCAGCGCCAGCGCCGCCGCGTGCCCGCGGTACGCGGTCTCCACGACCTCCAGCTTGAGCTCGGTGGACAGCGCCCGGGCGAGCACCTCGCGGCCACGCTTGGTGGTGCTCGTGGCCTTGGGGTTGAACACCAGGAGCGCGCGCATGGCGGCAGCCTACCGGTCGGTAGGCTGGGCCGATGCCGTCATCCGTTCCGGCGCCGGTGCGCCGGGCCGCCCTGGTCACCGCCGCCGAAGGCGCGGTGCTGGTCGGCTTCGCGATCTACGTCGCGGTCTCCGCGGCGGTGTCCACCCCGGACCGGCTGGCCGACGCGCTGGCACTGGCCGCGTTCGCCACCGCCGGCGGTGTGCTGCTCGGTGCGCTGGCCCGGTCGCTGGCCGGGCTGCGATCCTGGGCGCGGTCGCCGGTGGTGGTACTGCAGATCCTGTTCCTGCCGGTCGGGGTGTCGCTCATCCAGGCCGGCCGCGGGGTGGTCGGCGCCGGTGTGCTGCTGCTGGCCGGCAGCGTGCTCTACCTGCTGTTCACCCCGCAGTCGCGGGCCGCGCTGGACCGCTGACGGGCGACGCCCCGGGTCGGCGGGTCAGATCTCCTCCTCGAGCAGCCGCTCGCGGAGCTGGCTCAGGGTGCGGGCCAGCAGCCGGGACACGTGCATCTGCGAGATCCCGAGCTCGGCGGCGATCTGCGACTGGGTCATGTTGCCGAAGAACCGCAGCACCAGGATCCTCCGTTCCCGCTCCGGCAGGCTGTCCAGCAGCGGCTTGAGCGACTCGCGGTACTCGACGCCCTCGAGCGCCTCGTCCATCTCGCCCAGGGTGTCCAGCACCGACTGCCCGTCGGCGTCGTCGGTGGCCTCCAGGGACACCGCGGCGTACGCGTTCGCCGACTCCAGCCCTTCCAGCACCTCCTCCTCGCCGACCCCCAGGTGCCTGGCCAGCTCGTTCACCGTCGGCGACCGGCCGAGGTCCTGGGTGAGCTGCGCGGTGGCCGACGACAGCGAGGCGCGTAGCTCCTGCAGCCGGCGCGGCACCCGGACCGTCCAGCCCTTGTCCCGGAAGTGCCGCTTGATCTCGCCCACCACGGTCGGCGTGGCGTAGGTGGAGAACTCCACGCCGCGCCCGGTGTCGAACCGGTCCACCGCCTTGATCAGCCCGATGGTGCCGACCTGGACGAGGTCGTCCAGCGGCTCGCCCCGGCCGGCGAACCGCCGGGCCAGGTACTCCACCAACGGCAGGTGCATCTCCACCAACGCCTCGCGCAGCCGGCCACGGCTCGGGTCGTCCTCGGTCATGCCGGCCAGCCGGATGAACCGCTCGCGTGCCCGGTCCCGGTCGGAGTCGGCCTGGCTGCTTTCGTCCTGCATCATCACGCGCGGCCGCTCCTGCGCTTGAGCAGGTTGATGCTCAGCAGCCCGTCCTCCGAGATCGTCGCGTCCACCTCGCCGGCCAGCGCGGTCAGCACGGTCCACGCGAAGGTGTGCCGGCGCGGCAGCCTGCCGGTCCGGCTCGGCGCGGTCACCGTCACCGACAGCGCCTCCGGGGAGAGCGAGAACACGCAGTTCAGCTCGCCGTGGTCGGGTACGTCGGTGAGCAGCAGCGCGCACGCCTCGTCCACCGCGATGCGCAGGTCCTCTATCTCGTCCAGGGTGAAGTCCAGGCGGGCGGCCAGCCCCGCGGTCGCCGTGCGCAGCACCGACAGGTAGGCGCCGTCGGCGGGCAACCGGAGCTCCACGATGTCGTCGCTGCGCTTGACCTTCGCGGCATCGTCGCTGGTCGGGTCAATCACGGTGGTGCCTCCTCGCCGTGGCGTCGAGGGTGCGGGCAATGTTCACCGCAGCGTAGTGGGACGCGCCGCCGGACCGCTTGCCGAGGCGGCCCTGTGCGCGGCCAGGTGCGGGCGGCGGCGCCGGTCACCGCGCCGGCGGGTCAGCCGCGGATGCGGCGAGGTTGCCCAGCGCGGCGCCGGTCAGCCGGTACACCGTCCACTCCTGCATCGGCAGCGCGCCGAGCGAGCGGTAGAAGCCGGTGGCCGGGTTCCAGTCGAGCACCCACCACTGCAGCCGGTGGTAGCCGCGCTGCACGCAGATCCGGGCCAGCTCGGCGAGCAGTTCCCGGCCCAGGCCCGCGCCGCGGTGCGCCGGCGCGACGTACAGGTCCTCCAGGTAGATCCCGTGCGTACCCGTCCAGGTCGAGTAGTTCAGGAACCACAGCGCGAACCCGGCCGGCTCGCCCGTCCGGTCCACCGCGACGTGCCCGAACAGCGCGGGGTGCCCGGCGAACAGCGCCGCGGCAAGCTGCGCGTCGGTCAGCGTGCACTCCGCCGGGGCCCGCTCGAACTCGGCCAGCTCGTGCACCATCGCCACGACCGCGGGCACGTCGGGCGGCTCGGCCGGCCGGATGCGGTACGGCGTCACGCGTCGACCGGGTTGGGCAGGTTCCACCGCTCGACCACGGGCGAACCGTGCTCGGTGCCGAGCAGGCACGGCGCCGCGGGGCCGAGCGCGAACAGCCGCCCGTCGGCCACCGCCAGCCCGAGGTACCGGGCCGCCACCACCCGGCCGCTGTGCCCATGGGTGAACAGCACCACGTTGCCCTGCCCCAGCGCCGCGCGGACCCGGGCCAGCACCCGGTCCACCCGGGCGCCCACCTGCTCGGCGGTCTCGCCGCCGGGCGGGTCGCCGGTCCAGATCGTCCACCCGGGACGCTCGCGGTGGATCTCCGGCGAGGTCAGGCCCTCGTACGCCCCGTAATCCCACTCGGCCAGGCCGGGCTCCACCTCGGCGGCCAGGCCGGCCAGCTCAGCGGTGCGCCGGGCCCGCTGCCGCGGGCTGGTCAGCACCAGCGCCGGCCGGAGGGCGGGCAGCATCGGCGCCGGCCGGACAGCGGCCAGCATCGGCGCCAGCGCCGCGGCCTGCTTCTCCCCGTGCGGGGTGAGCGGCAGGTCGGTGCGCCCGGTGTGCCGGCCGTTGCGGCTCCACTCGGTCTCGCCGTGCCGGATCAGCGCCAGCACGCCGCTCCGCGGCCCCGTCGCCGGCTGATCCACGACAAGCCCCCTCGACCTGGCGGTACGCCGCGCGAGCCGCGGCCGGTGCCGGGCCGACTGTAGCCGTGCCGACCCGGCACGCGGTCACTGCGGCAGCCGCGCGAGCACCTCGTCCAGCTGCCGTTCCACGTCGCGGAGCCGGGTGATGACGGCCTCCAGGTTGTTGGGGTGGGTGCCGATGTTGTCACCCGTCGGGTTGGGCGCGTCCCCGAACACGATCAGCCGGAACATGTCGTCCAGCTTCTTCTCCAGCTTCTCGAACTCCGCGCTTGCCATGCCGTCCTCCTCCTGCCCGCGCAGCACCGCCTCGGTCAGCGACCACAGGTCGCCCCGCCACTGCATGTCGGGCTTGCGTCTGGTGTACTGCCGGTGGTGCATGTGGTGGCCCACAGACCACCCGAAGAGCCGGCACTCGGCGGCGGCGATCCGGGGCAGCGCCAGGAGTTGCTGCTCGGTCAGCGGTTGGCCGTCCCCCAGGTTCTCGACCTCGTGTCCGATCATCGTGGCGTTGCCGGGCGCGGTGTCGTCCAGGTCGTCGGGGTACTGCGCGTCGACCGCGTCCGGGGTGTCCAGGGAGACCTGCCCGTTGCTGGCCAGCGCCAGCGCGGTGCGCGAGCCCTTGCCGAAGTGGTTGGCCAGCCCGGCGCAGACCAGCACCAGGTCGAAGTCGGCCTGGCGCGGCACCCAGACGTTCGCCCGCGGCTGCGGCACGTCCGGCCGTATGTCCGGCCCGTTGAGGTTGAACACGCTGATCAGCCCGCTGTTGTCCGCGGTGTGGTGCCAGCCACCGCCCCGCGGGCTGATCGGTCCGGCGCTGTGGCCCCGGGTCTGCCAGCCTGGCAGCTCGTGCACCCGCAGCCCCTCGCGGCGGTAGACGTCCGCGAGATCGAGCATCGAGCCGGTCACGGTCCGGCCGGCGCGGTCGCGGCCGGCGTGTTGGTGCAGCAGATCGGTCCCATGCTTCCCCCCTGTGTGTGATTACGGAACCACTCGGTCCTGGCGGACGGAGCGAAATCCGTAGCTGATACATCAGGATGCAACCTGGCGACCGCGTCCGTGGGCTAATCGGTGACCCCGACCCGCGGACGCGCGCACCCGGCCCGTTGCCGACGCCACGTTCGGCGCCCAGACGGACCGGGTGCGGACGTCCCGAGCAGAGCTGGCTACGCCGCCTTCTCGGTCTCCGAGTAGCCGGGCGCGTGGCCCGCCAGCGGCGTTCGACCACGACTGCCCCCCTGACCTGCGGCTTTGCCGTTGGCTCACGTTGGCTGGCATTGGTCGGCCGTGGACTCCTGCGGACAGTCCACAAAGGACTAGGCGGTGCCGCCCAGTGTCGACACACCCGAACGGCGCCTGATCGCACACCCGACGTAGGCGTCGAGCCGCTGAGAACGCCTCCGCCATCATCGAACGGCCCGGTCGGGGGAACGTCCCCGCCGGGCCGATTCGTGTTCAGGTGGCGCCGCGCGCCTCCTGGATCATGTCCGTGTAGTCGCGGCTGTTGAGGTCGCTGGCGCCGATGCCCAACTCGGCGAGCAGACCTTGAATGGCCTGCAGCGCCGGCGGCACGTCACCGGGCGCGGGTACCTGCGTTTCGACCTCGACGAAGGTGTCGGCCAGCTCGGGCACCGACACGACGGTGGCAAGCATCCGATACCCGCCGTGGTCGAGGCGGTAGTTGGCGCAGTGCTTCGTCAGCTCAACGAGCACCTGCAAGCCGAGCCCGCGGAACAGCGTGGCGAACACTGCCGGGTCGCCCACCGACGTCTCGTGTTCGGGTTTGCTGCTGGTGCCCGGTACCGCGGCCTCCTTGTACGTCAGCCGGCAGTGGCGGAGCCCTTCGCGGTCGATGATCCGCACTCGCAGCTCGCGGTCGGTGCCGGTCAGGTCCCGTGCGGGCGTGTCGTAGTAGGTGTCCGAGTAGGTCGCCCGCTCGGCTGGTGCCCGTGCGTCCAGCGCTGCCGTCAGAGCCTGCGGATCCCGTACGAGCGCCTTGAGTTCGGCCTCGATCACTGGCACGTCCTACCCTTCAGACCACCCGGTCGGCGCCGCTGCGAAGCGCCTCGAACATCCTCCGGTACCCGCGGTACAGCACACCCGCCGGGGCGGGCACGAGCTGGTACATGGCCGCCTCGTGGCCCTCGTTGGCGGTGTCGAACACCGACACGAACACGGCCTCATCAGCGGAGATCATCCGCCAGACCGGCAGCACCCGGTACCAGTACGCCTCGACTCGCACCGTGGTGGCGAGCTCGGCCAGCCGCCCGGTAGCCAGCCGGATCCCGGCGGCCATCGCTTCGGCGGACTCCCCGACCTCGGCGGCGCGCTGCTCGGCGGCCGGGCTGTCGGGATGGACCAGAAGCACCCGCACCCGGCACTCCGGCCGACCGGAGACCGCGGCGCGCAGCAGCGAGTCGTTCAGCCCGAGCAGCCCGAGCCCGCGCACGGCCAGCACGTCGATCGCGCGGGCTGCCGCGACCGCCCGGCGGATGTCCGGCGCGGCGTCCGCCTGCGACGGGTAGACCCTTACGACCTCCGGGGCGAAGCTCTCGCGCGGCGCCAGGCCGAGCGTCTGGCGCGCGTCGTCCGGCATCGACAGGCCGTCGGCGATGCGCTCCAGTACCTCGAGGTGGGCGACCGTGCGGCGTCCGTGGATGATCTCGTTCACGCGGCCCTGGCCCATCCCGACCGCGGCGGCGACCGTGGCCTGTGAGGCGCCGGTGTACTGCTGAGCGTGCCGCAGGAGTGCGGGCGCGTCACGTTCGGCCAGCGCCCGCCGTACGTCCGGCTGGCGCCATGCCCACTCCGGAATCCGCAGTGCCCCGTAGCCCATCTCACCGTGAGATTACCGCCGTGGGATCGCGCAGTCACGGGCAGTGCCGCGAATGTCGGGGCATGGGGTCACCGAACGGGCGCAGGTCAGCGGATCTCTGGGATGCCGTCCAAGCCGCCGAGGATCGCGCCGTCGCTGACTTCCTACCCTCCGCCGGGTCATGCACCGGGCAGCTCGGCGGGGATGGGCGGAGCGCAGCCGTCGAGACCGGTCCCTCGGCGGCTGCGCTCTCCAACGGCCTCCCGGTCACCGCGGCCGACGTGGCGGACCGGATCGTCGCGCTCCGCGGCGCGGGAGAGTCCCCGATCCTGATCGCGATGGCGTTGCACGTCACCATCGGTGAGGTTCGCAGCGTTCTACGGGATGCGGAACGGCCACCCGGGACGCCGCACCACGGCGGACTGATGCGCCCACGCTGACGCGTCGTCACCGGCGCCTACGTAGACCCGAAGGCCGGCCGGATCACCCTGCGGGACTACGCCACGACGTGGGAGGCGGCGCAGGTCGGTAGCGACGCCACAGCCCGGATTGTCGACAACGCGCTCCGGCTTCACATCCTCCCGGCCCTCGGCCCCGGCCGCGGGCCTCACTTCGGCGCTCCGACGTACAGGGTCTGGTCAAGGGTCTGTCGCTGACCGACGAGAACCGCACCCGGGGCCATCATCGAAGCGACGTTGAGCGCCTTGCGGACCGGGTGCGGACTCGGTGATCTTGCCCGGACCGTTTCAGCAGGTCAGGGCGGGTGAGCTAGTCATGCGGCCTTCTTGGTCTCCCAGAAGATCCGCGCGATCTCGTCGATCTGGTCCAGCAGCTTCTGGCCCTCGGCCGGGTCCACCGAGCCCTTGCCGCCGGCCGCGCCGGCCTGCTTGAGGGCCTGGTTGAACAGGTCGTGCAGCTGCGGGTACGCCTCGAAGTGGTTGGGCTTGAAGTAGTCGCTCCACAGCACCGACAGGTGGTGCTTGACCAGCTCGGCGCGCTGCTCCTTGATGAGAACTGCCCGGGCGCGGAACACCGGGTCGTCGTTGCCCTGGTACTTCTCCATGATGGCCTTGACCGACTCGGCCTCGATGCGAGCCTGCGCGGGGTCGTAGACGCCACACGGCAGGTCGCAGTGCGCATATGCCACGGTGCGTGGACGGAACACGCCGACCTCCTGACTGGGATGATCGCTCTCGTACGGACCCTACCCCCGCCGCCATACCCCCTCGGACCGGAGGTACGCCGGGTGCGCTGGCTCGTCGTGGAGGTCTCCGGGCCGTCGATGGTGCCCACGCTGTACGACGGCGACCGGGTGCTGGCCCGGCGCGGCACGCCGGTGCGCCCCGGCGACCTGGTGCTGGGCCGGTTCGCGGACCTGGACCGGCTGGCGGTCAAGCGCGCGGTGCGCCGCTGCTCCGGTCCGGGCGGCACGCCAGCCGGCTGGTGGCTAGCCTCGGACAACCCGTACGCGGGCGGCGACAGCGCGGTGCACGGGCCGGCCGAGGTGGTGGCCCGGGTGGTGTGGCGGTACTACCCGCTGCGCCGCTCGTGGTCCAGGGCGAGCTCGGCGTAGTGCGCCAGGCAGGCGTCGTAGGAGGGCAGCAGCCCCTGCGCGGCCGCCTCCGCCAGGGTGGGCGCCGCCGCGTCCTTGGCGGACAGCACCGGCTCGATCCCCTCCGGCCAGGGCAGGTCAAGCGCCGGGTCCAGCGGGTGGGTGCCGTGCTCGCGGGCCGGGTTGTAGCCCGCCGAGCACAGGTAGATCAGCGCCGCGTCGTCGGTCAGCGCGAACGGCGCGTGGCCGAGCCCCTCGGCGACGTACAGCCCGCGCCGGTCCACCTCGTCCAGCCGTACCGCGTCCCACTGCCCGAACGTCGGCGAGCCGACCCGCAGGTCCACCACCACGTCGAGGAACGCGCCGCGCGGGCAGTAGGTGTACTTGGCCTGGCCGGGCGGCACGTCCGCGTAGTGGATGCCGCGCAGCGTGCCGCGCCGGGAGATGCTGTGGTTGGTCTGCACCAGCCGCAGCGGGTGGCCGACCGCCTCGGCCAGCGGCTCGGCCCGGTACCACTCCAGGAACAGCCCGCGCTGGTCGCCGTGCTGGACGGGGGTGAACTCCCACGCGCCGGGGATGGCAAGTTCGCGGACCTTCATGCGGCACAGGCTAACAACCCACGACGCGGCCCCGACGCCGGCTCGAGCCGGGTGTGGCAGACTCGGGCTTCCTTGCGGCGATCCCCGCGTTCCGGCACAGATCTCGATACGGGAAGGCGAGCGGCCTTGAGTACGGCGAGCCCTGACGATCCGATCTTCCGCGCGCACGAGGGCGGCAAGCTCGAGGTGCGCAGCACCCGGGAGATCCAGAACCGGGACGACCTGTCCATCGCCTACACCCCGGGTGTCGCCCAGGTGTGCATGGCGATCGCGGCCGAGCCCGACCTCGCGGCCCGCTACACCTGGGCCAGCCGGCTGGTCGCGGTGGTCACCGACGGCACCGCGGTGCTCGGCCTCGGCGACATCGGGCCGAAGGCGGCGCTGCCGGTGATGGAGGGCAAGGCGGTGCTGTTCAAGCGGTTCGGCGGGCTGAACGCGGTGCCGATCGCGCTGGACACCACCGACGAGGACGAGATCGTCGAGACGGTGATCCGGCTGGCGCCCTCGTTCGGCGGGATCAACCTGGAGGACATCAGCGCGCCGCGCTGCTTCGCGATCGAGGACCGGCTGCGCAAGGCCCTGGACATCCCGGTGTTCCACGACGACCAGCACGGGACGGCCATCGTGGTGCTGGCCGCGCTGCGCAACGCCGCCAGGCTGGCCGACCGCAAGCTCTCCGACCTGCGGGTGGTCGTCTCCGGCGCGGGCGCGGCCGGGGTGGCCTGCACCAAGATCCTCACCGAGGCGGGGGTCGGCGACGTGGTGGTGGCCGACTCGCGGGGCGTCGTCCACCGTGGACGGCCGGACCTGAACGAGGTGAAGCAGGCGCTGGCCGAACTGACCAACCGCGACGGGCTGGCCGGCACATTGGCCGACGCCCTGGTCGGCGCGGAGGTGTTCCTCGGCGTGTCGGGCGGTTCGATCAGGGACGACGTGGTGGCCACCATGGCGCCGAACGCGATCGTCTTCGCGCTGGCCAACCCGGTCCCGGAGATCCACCCTGAGGTGGCCGCGCGGTACGCCCGGGTGGTTGCCACCGGCCGCAGCGACTACCCGAACCAGATCAACAACGTGCTGGCGTTCCCCGGCGTGTTCCGCGGCGCGTTCGACGTGCGGGCGACCTCGATCACCGAGGAGATGAAGCTGGCCGCGGCGGAGGCTCTGGCTGCCGTGGTCGGCGACGACCTGCGCGAGGACTACGTGATCCCGAGCGTCTTCGACGAGCGGGTGGCACCGGCGGTGACCGCCGCGGTCAGCCAGGCCGCCCGGACCGTCGGCGTCGCGAGGGCCTGAGGGCTGTGGAGGCTCCTGCGGTCCGCCGGCCGCAGGAGCCCCCACGACCGCTGCGGGTGGCGGTGGTGGCCGGGCCGGACCCGGGGCACGCCTTCCCGGCGGCGGCGCTGGCGCTGCGGCTGACCGCCGCCGGGCACGCGGCGCGGCTGTACACCGGCGAACGGTTCGCCGCCCGGATGGCGGCCGACGGCATCGACGTGCACCTGCTGCCGTTGCTCGCCGCGCCGCCCGGCGACGACGACCGCGACTTCGGGCACCGGCTGCACGCCCGGGCCGGGCAGATGGCCCCGCCGCTGGCCGCGCTGCTCGGCGGGTTCGGCCCGGCCCTGGTGGTCTCCGACGTGCTGACGGTGGCCGGCGGGCTGGCGGCCGAGCTGGCCGGCGTGCCGTGGGTGGAACTGGTGCCCCACCTGCTGCACGTGCCGAGCGCCGCGCTGCCGCCGCCGGGCACCGGCCTCGCGCCGGGGCGAGGGGTGGCCGGCCGGTCCCGGGACGCCGCGCTGCGCCGGTTCCACGCCCGCGCGCTGTCCGCCGGCGACCGGCAGCGCGCCGCGGTACGGGCCGGGCTCGGGCTGCCGGCCGCGGACCCCGGGCCGGCCCGCCGGATGGTGGCGACGCTGCCCGGCCTGGAGTACCCGCGGCCGGACTGGCCGGTGGGGACCGCGATCGTCGGGCCGCTGCTGTGGGACCCGGCCGATGGCGACCTGGCACCGCCGCCCGGCGACGGCCCGCTGGTGGTCGTCTCCGGCTCGACCTCGGTCAACGGGCGGGTCGGCCTGCTGCCGGCCGCGCTGGCCGGGCTCGGCGGCCAGTACGCCGCCCGCCTCGACGGCGCCCGCCTCGACGGCACCCGCCTCGCGGGCGCCGCCGTGGGTGCCGCCGCGGGCGCGGCCGGCGCGGCCGGTCGCGGCGCGGGCGCCGGGTTGCGGCTGGCCGGCACGGTGCTGGAGGAGTACGCCGGGGCGGTGCCGCCGTGGGCCGCGGTGGGCCGGGGGCGGCAGGGCCCGCTGCTGGCCGCCGCGGCGGTGGCGGTGACCGGCGGCGGGCACGGCATGGTGGCCAAGGCGCTGGCGTGCGGCGTGCCGGTGGTGGTGGCGCCGGGCGGCGGCGACCAGCGGGACGTGGCGCACCGGGTCATCCGGTCCGGCGCCGGGGTGGTGCTGCGGCGGCTCTCGCCCGGCGCGGTGGCCGCCGCGGTGCGGGCCGTGCTGGCCGACCCGGGCTACCGCGCCGCCGCCCGGCGGCTGGCCGCCGAGCCGCCGCCGGCCGACCCGGTACGGGTGTGCGAGGAGGCGTGACCGGATCGGCGGAGTGCGCGCGGCCGGCTCAACCGGCAGAGTGATCACGTGGTCTTCCCCATCCATGATCAGAACCCGACGCGCAACCGCGCATACCTGACCCTGGCGCTGATCGGGCTGAACGTGGTGATCTTCCTGATCTCGCCGGCAGTCCGCGGCTCGCTGACCGGCGGCGGAAGTGAGCAGCTCAAGTGCGCCGAGGTGGCGTACTTCCAGCGCTGGGGGGCGGTCCCGACCGAGCTGACGCACGCCGAGCAGCTTCCGGTGACCGCCGGCCCGCCGGTGGGCTCGGACACCTGCCGGGCGGTCCGGCCGACCTACCGGAAGAACCTGATCCTCTCCACGATCACCGCGCAGTTCATCCACGCCGGCTGGCTGCACCTGCTCGGCAACATGCTGTTCCTGTGGGTGTTCGGCAACAACGTCGAGGACCGGTTCGGGCGGATCCGGTTCGTGGTGTTCTACCTGCTGGTCGGGGTCATCTCGACGTACGCCTACGCGTACTCGACGCCGGACTCGACCGACACCCTGGTGGGGGCGTCCGGCGCCATCGCCGGGGTGCTCGGCGCGTACCTGATGCTGTTCCCGCGGGCCCGGGTGCTGACCGTGGTGATCGTGCTGCCGCTGTGGTTGCGGGCGTGGCTGGTGCTCGGGGTGTGGTTCGTACTGCAGGCGGTGAACGCGCAACTGTCCGCGAACGCGGGCGGCGGCGGGATCGGGTACCTGGTGCACGTGGTGGGCTTCCTGGTCGGCGTGGCCTACGGGCTGTGGTTCCGCCGCCGGCACCCGCCGCCGCCGCCGTTCCGTGCCGTTCCGCCGGGCTGGCCGCCGCCGAGCCGGTGACACCCGTCAGCGGGCGAAGAAGTGCCAGCCTGACCAGCCCCAGAATCCGAGCACGAGCACCCGGCCGACCCGCCGTTGGGACAGGAAGCCGAACACCTCGCCGAACGTGGGCAGCTTCGACTCCGGCCGGCGGGCGAGGAGGTCCAGGGTGAGGATGCCGGCCGCGATCAGCCCGAACAGCAGGATCGTGAACGCCCGGCTGCTCACCTGCGCACCAGCTCCCAGCCGGCCACGATCCAGATCAGCACGGCGGCCGCCCGCGCCGGGTGCCACTCCAGCACCGGATCCATCAGGATGCTCCACGTCGGGTGCGCGGGCACCGAGCCGAAGATGAAGCCGTTCACCACCTCCAGGCCGCAGAAGCCGAGGATCGGCACCAGCCAGGCCAGCCAGCCGCGTAACGGCACCTGCCGCGGTGCCGGCTTGCGCGGCGGAGGCGCGAACACGGCGATGCCGAACAGCACGAGCACCGGCAGCAGCACCGCCACCTCGGCCGCCGCGGTGAAGCTCTCCAGCCCGCCGGCGACCCACGCGAAGACGGCCGCCGCGCTCCACACCGCCACCGCCCACCGGGTGTTGGCCCGGGTCCGCTCGAGAGCGTTCTCGCCACTCGTCACGAGATCTATTGTCACCCGGCGGTCGCGGCACCGGCGGTCGCGGGTGACCCGGCGGTCGCGCTGAACCGGCGGTCGCGGCCGTCAGGCGCGAGTGGACAGATCATCACGCTGTGGCGGGCACGTGTCGCCACCTGTCACACTCGGACATATAGCCGAGGCGCTCACATGCGGGGGGGTGTACGTGGCAGGTTCGGAGTCCAGCAGCGGCCCGACAGTCCTCCGCATCCTGCTCGGCTCCCAGCTCCGCACGCTGCGGGAGGCGAAGGGCATCACCCGCGACGAGGCCGGCTACACGATCCGGGCGTCCGGTTCGAAGATCAGCCGGGTGGAGCTGGGCCGGGTCGGGTTCAAGCGCCGAGACGTAGAGGACCTGCTCACCCTGTACGGCGTGACCGGCGAGGAGGAGCGCGGCGCCCTGCTGGCCCTGGTCGAGGAGGCGAACACGCCAGGCTGGTGGTACCGCTACGCCGACGTGCTGCCGACCTGGTTCGAGTCGTACGTGGGGCTGGAGGCGTCGGCGTCGCTGATCCGCTGCTACGAGGTGCAGTTCGTGCCCGGCCTGCTGCAGACCGAGGACTACGCCCGGGCGGTGATCCTGCTCGGTCACGGCAGCATCCCGGAGGAGGAGGTGGACCGGCGGGTCAACCTGCGGATGGAGCGGCAGCGGATCCTGACCAGGCCGGGCCCGGTCCGGCTGTGGGCGGTGGTGGATGAGGCCGCGCTGCGCCGCCCGATCGGCGGCCGGGAGGTGATGCGGGCCCAGATGGACCACCTGCTCACCCTCACCAAGTCGCCCAGCGTGACCCTGCAGGTGATCCCGTTCGCCGCGGGCGGCCACTCGGCGGCCGGCGGTGCGTTCAGCGTGCTCCGGTTCGCCGACCCGCTGATGCCTGACGTGATCTATACCGAGCAGCTCACCGGCGCCCTGTATCTGGACCGGCGGGAGGACATCGACCGCTACCTCGAGGCGATGGAGAGGCTGTGCGTGGACGCCGACCCGCCGGCCCGGACCGCTGACACCCTGGTCGCGATCCTCAACGATCTGTAGGTTTCGGGTGGGGTCGCCTCAGACGAGGTGGTCGAAGTCACCGTCCCGGACGCCGTCGAGCAGGGCGGCGATCTCGTCACGGGTGTAGACCAGGACCGGTCCCTCGGGGTGCCGCGAGTTCCGCATCGCGATCTGGTGGTCCGGGAGCTTGGCCATCTCGACGCAGTTGCCGCTCGGGTTGCTGCGCTGACTCTTGTGCCAGGCGACCTCCGGTAGCTCGTTGGCGGACATGCCGTTGTGGGCCTCGGACACTTCGCCGACCCCTCTCTTCGGGTGAATCTGCGGCTGCACGTGCAACGAAGCCTTGCATCCGCACGTGCTTCCCCGTGATGCTAACGCACGTACACCGACCCGATCGCGGGCTGTCAGGCTGGCTGGGAGGTTGCGCCTGACGGCGTTTTGCTGGTTCGGAGGGACGTTGGGGCTGCTTCGCCGATCGACCCGGCGGGTGAGATCGTTGCGGCGCTCGGCTGCCGCACGCGGGGCTCTCGGGTACCTGTACCACCGAACGGGGGCATGCGCGGCCGGGCGGATGGGGCCGGTCGCCGTGGGTCGTCGGACGACGACTGCTGGGCACCCGGGAGGTGCTGGCCGCCGCACGCGCCGCGGCGGCCAGCACCATGGTCTCCGGCGCGACCCGGGGTTCGCCGCCCGGGGTTTGCGGCCGAGCCCAGCGGGTTTGCGGCCAAGGTTTCTGCGGCCGAGCCCCGCGGGCTTTGCGGCCTAGGGTTTGCGGCCGAGCCCCGCCGCGTAGAGGTTGTACACCGGGCTGTCCTTCAGGGTGTCCTCATCCGGCCGCCAGTCGTTGGCGCGCACCAGGCCGGGCTCCACCAGCTCCAGCCCGTCGAAGTAGCGGATCTGCTCCTCGTAGGTGCGGAACCGGCCGGGGGTCACCCCGGACTCCAGCAGCGCCTGCTCCAGCAGGCGCGCCCGCGGGTCGCCGTTGTCGAAGAAGTTCGTCACCAGGAGGTAGCCGCCGGAGGGCAGCCGGTCGCGCAGCCCGGCGGCCACGCCTTCCGGGTCCTGCTCGTCGGTGAGGTGGTGCAGGATGGCGGAGATCAGGACGGCGAACGGCTCGCCGGCGTCGATGTAGCTGAGCGTGACCGGGTGGCCGAAGATCGACTCCTCGTCCAGCAGGTCGGCGGTGATCACCGCGGTGTTGTCGTTGTTGGCGAGCAGCGCCCGCGCGTGCGCCAGCACGATCGGGTCCTTGTCCACGTACACCACGCGGACGCCGGGGTCGACCGCGTGCGCGATCTCGTGCACGTTGCCGACGGTGGGCAGGCCGGACCCGATGTCGATGATCTGCCGGATGCCCGCCTCGGCGACCAGGTAGCGCACCGCGCGGCGTAAGACCGACCGGTTGTCCAGCGCGACCTGTCGCGCCTCGGGAACCAGCCGCAGGAAGCCCTCGCAGGCGGCACGGTCCACCGCGAAGTTGTCCTTGCCGCCGAGCACGTAGTCGTACACCCGTGCGACAGAGGGCCTGGTCAGGTCCACCTCCGGCGCCGACGGCCGGTCGTCCGTCGGACGCATCCAGTCGGCTGCCCTGCTCATTTCGTTGCCTCCCGCCGTCCGGCCCGACCGTTGCATTCAGGATTGTCCACCTACGGCCGGGCGGATCTTAGCCGGAGGATGCCGTTCTGCCCTACCGTCGGGTGAATGAACACCCAGGTGGGCTATTCGGGCACCCCGTTGCCGAAGAAGCTCGGCATCGCGCCCGGCCGCCGGGTGCTGCTGGTGGCGGCGCCGGACGGGTTCGCGCTCGAGTCGCTGCCGGACGGGGTGGAGGTGGACCGCGAGGGCGGCGGGGCTGCCGGGGCCGGTGGGGCGGGCGGCGGCGGAGCGGGCGGGGAGCCGTACGACGTGGTGCTGGCGTTCTGCCCGGACCTGGCCAGCCTGACCGACCGCTTCGGGCGCCTGGCCGGGCGCATCCCGCCGGACGGCGCGCTGTGGATCTCCTGGCCGAAGCGGTCCAGCGGGGTGGCCACCGACCTGACCGAGAACGTGGTCCGCGACGTCGGCCTCGCGGCTGGCCTGGTGGACGTCAAGGTGGCCGCGGTGGACGCCACCTGGTCCGGGCTGAAGTTCGTCTACCGGCTCGCCGACCGGCCGCGCTGAACCGTCACCACCGGCGGACTGGTCGGCCGCAGGCCGAAGTTCGCTAACGCAGTGGTGCGCCGACCGTAGGTCCAGGCGCCTAGGGCTAGCACAGCGTGGGAGGATCCCCGCCGTGCTCCGCCCGTTCATCGCCGACCTGCACATCCACTCCAAGTACTCCCGCGCCTGCTCGCGGGACTGCGACCTGGAACACCTCGCCTGGTGGGCCCGGCGCAAGGGCATCACCCTGCTCGGCACCGGCGACTTCACCCACCCGGCGTGGTACCAGCACCTGCGCGACCTCCTGGTACCGGCCGAGCCGGGGCTGTACCGGCTGCGGCCGGACCTGGACGCGGCGGTGGTCGAGCGGCTGCCCGGGTCGGTGCACGCACCCGTGCGCTTCATGCTCTCGGTGGAGATCTCCACGATCTACAAGCGGGACGGGCGCACCCGCAAGGTGCACCACCTGATCTACCTGCCGGACCTGGACGCGGTGGCGCGGTTCAACGCCCTGCTGGGGAAGATCGGGAACCTCGGTTCGGACGGCCGGCCGATCCTCGGGCTGGACTCCCGGGACCTGCTGGAGATCACCCTGGAGGCGAGCCCCGACGGGTACCTGGTGCCGGCGCACGCCTGGACGCCGTGGTTCTCGGTGCTGGGCAGCAAGTCCGGGTTCGACGCGGTGGCGGACTGCTACGCCGACCTGGCCGGGCACGTGTTCGCGGTGGAGACGGGGCTGTCCTCGGACCCGGCGATGAACTGGCAGGTGTCCTCGCTGGACCGCTACGCCCTGGTCAGCAACTCCGACGCGCACTCCCCGCCGGCGCTCGGCCGGGAGGCGTCCGCGTTCGGCTGCGCGCTGGACTACTACGCGGTGCGGGACGCGCTGCGCACCCGGGACGGGTTCGCCGGGACGATCGAGTTCTTCCCCGAGGAGGGCAAGTACCACGCCGACGGGCACCGCAGGTGCGAACTGCGCTGCGACCCGGAGCAGACCAGGGCGTACGGCGGCCGCTGCCCGACCTGCGGCAAGCCGCTCACCGTCGGCGTGCTGTCCCGGGTGAGCGAGTTGGCCGACCGGGCGCCCGGCACCCGCCCCGGGCGTGCCGCGCCGTACCGGAACCTGGTCCAGTTGCCGGCGATCGTGGGGGAGGTGCTCGGGGTCGGCCCGAAGAGCAGGGCGGTCGGCCTGCAGGTGGACACCCTGGTGGCGCGGCTCGGCCCGGAGCTGTCGATCCTGTCCGAGGTGCCGACGGAGGACATCGGCCGGGCCGGCTCGACGCTGCTGGCCGAGGCGATCGGGCGGCTGCGGCGCGGTGAGGTGATCCGCGAGGCCGGGTACGACGGGGAGTACGGCGTGATCCGGCTGTTCGATGCCGACGAGCTGCGCCGGCCGGCCGGGGTGGCGGCACTGTTCGAGCTGGCCGAGCCGGCGGTGGCTGGGCCCGTTCCCGACCTGCCCGGGCCCGTTCTGGACCTGCCGGCGGTGGCTGGGCCCGTTCTGGACCTGCCGGCGGTGGCTGCGCCCGTTCTGGACGAGCCGGCGGTGGCTGCGCCCGTTCTGGACGAGCCGGCGGTGGCTGCGCCCGTTCTGGACCTGCCGGCGGTGGCTGGGCCCGTTCCCGACCTGCCCGGGCCCGTTCTGGACCTGCCGGCGGTGGCTGTGCCCGCTCCCGAGCTGCCGGCGGTGGCTGCGCCCGTCCACGACCTGCCCGCGGTCGTGGACACCGCGGTCGGGCGCCGTCCTGCGGAGGTCGTCCAGCCCGTGCTGGTCCACGCCGGGCTGCTGGACCGGCTGGACGAGGAGCAGCGCGCCGCCGCGTCGGTGACCAGCGGGCCCCTGCTCGTGGTGGCCGGGCCGGGCACCGGGAAGACCCGCACCCTGACGCACCGGATCGCGCATCTGGTCGCCGAGCACGGGGTGGCGCCGGGGCGCTGCCTGGCGATCACGTTCACCCGGCGCGCCGCCACGGAACTGGCCGAGCGGCTGGCGGTGCTGGTGCCGGGGCACGCCGCCGCGATCGCGGTAACCACCTTCCACGGGCTCGGCGCCCGGATCCTGCGCGAGCTGTACGCCCGGGTGGGGCTTTCCGCGGCGTTCCGGGTGGCCGACGAGGGCGACCGGCTGGCGGTGCTGCAGGAGGTGACCGGGTCGGCCGGAGCGGCCCGCCTGATGCTGCCGCAGCTGGCCCGGGCCCGCCGGCTGGGCGCGGTGCCGGACGAGCTGGCCGAGGTCGCCGCCGGGTACGCCAAGACGCTGCGCGCCTGGGACCTGGTGGACTTCGACGACCTGCTGGCGCTGCCGCTGGCGTTGCTCGAGGCCGATCACGCGCTGGCTGCCGGCTACCGGGCGCGGTGGACGCAGATCAGCGTGGACGAGTACCAGGACGTGGACGAGACGCAGTACCGGCTGCTGCGGCTGCTGGTGCCGCCCGACGGCAACCTGGTCGCGATCGGCGACCCGGACCAGGCGATCTACTCCTTCCGCGGCGCCGATGTCGGCTTCTTCCTGCGGTTCGCCGCCGACTACCCCGGGGCACGGACAGTGCGCCTGGGCCGCAGCTACCGCTCCACCGGCACAATCGTGCGGGCGGCCGCGCAGGCAATCGCGCCGGCCAGCCTGGTGCCCGGCCGGGTGCTGACCCCGGTCCGCGGCGGGGCGGCGCCGCCGGTCGGGCGGTACGCCGCGGCGGACGAGCGGGACGAGGCGTCGTTCGTCGCGCGCACCATCGACCGGCTGCTCGGCGGCTCCTCGTTCCACTCATTGGACACCGAACGGGTGGACGGTCGGGAGCAGACCGACCGCGGCGGGCTGGCGTTCTCCGACGTTGCCGTGCTGTACCGCACCGATGCCCAGTCCCGGGCCGTGGTGGAGGCGTTCACCCGGGCCGGCATCCCGTTCCAGAAGCGGTCGCACGACCGGCTGGCCGACCGGCCCGGGGTGCAGGCGGTGGTGCGCGAGCTGCGCTTCGCCGGCTCGGGGGGAGCTGGCACGCTGACCGACCGGATTCGCCGGCTGGCCCGCGAGCTGGCCGACCGGATCCCTCGCGGGCTGGGCGCCGGCGATGCCCACGGCGCGGTGTCGGACGGGCCGTCGGCCGCGCGCTCGGGCGGACGGTCAGCCGCGCGGTCCGGCGCGCGGTCGGGCGCGCGGTCGGGCGCGCTGTCGGGATCGGGTGCGCGGTCTGGCGCGGAGCTGGCCGGCGAGCACGCCGCCGAGCTGTACCAGGCCGCCGACCTGCTCGTCCCGCTGGCCGGCCGCTGCGGCGGCGACCCTGGGCGGTTCTTCGCCGAACTCGAGCTGGACGTCGAGGTGGACGCACTCGACCCGCGCGCGGACAAGGTGTCGCTGCTCACCCTGCACGCCGCCAAGGGGTTGGAGTACCCGGTGGTGTTCTGCATCGGGCTCGAGGACGGGCTGCTGCCGCTGCGGCTGCCCGGCGAGCGGGCGCTGCCGGACGCCGAGGTGGCCGAGGAGCGCCGGCTGCTGTTCGTCGGTATCACCCGGGCGCAGTCGAGGCTGTATCTCTCCCACGCGCGTCGCCGCACCCGGTACGGCGCCGAGCGGGCGGCCCGCCCGTCGCCGTTCCTGGACGCGATCAACCCCGCGCTGCTGGAGCCGCTCGACGGCGGCGCCCCGCGTAAGCCCAGGCCGCAGCAGTACCGCCTCTTCTGACATGGCACCAGACGCTCACCCACCGGCCCACCCAGCACGCATGCACCCAACGCGCCCGCTTACCGCAGCCCGCCGACTGCCCGCAGCGCGCCGCCGCACCCGGCACGGCGCCGAGCGGGCGGCCCGCCCGTCGCCGTTCCTGGACGCGATCAACCCCGCGCTGCCGGAGCCGCTCGACGCCGGCGCCCCGCGTAAGCCCACGCCGCAGCAGTACCGCCTCTTCTGACATGGCATCACACGCTCACCCACCGACCCGCCCCGCACGCATGCGACCCAACGCGCCCGCTTACCGCAGCCCGCCGACTGCCCGCAGCGCGCCGCCGCACCCGGCACGGCGCCGAGCGGGCGGC
>WNGB01003709.1_pt1 | contig 27417 bp, 28 predicted proteins | sample 5400681 | NCBI WGS metagenome assembly WNGB01 (sample SAMN13153367, study PRJNA577476) | soil metagenome | isolation source: 115 cm soil or saprolite under grassland replicate 2 | place: USA:California | collected 2016-06-15
CGCGGCACCACGTTGCCGCACCAGCTCGCGTCGAACAACCCCTGCTGGGCCGAGTCGGCTATCGCCAGCATCCGCCACCTCCTCGCGTCGCCTTATCGGCAACGCTAGGACCTCAACCGGACGACGGCCCCCCGCGACTTTTTCAGCGGTCTCCGCAAAAGGCGACACTCGGGATCAGCGCATCGCGCTTGGCTGAGGCTGTCAGAGCGCGCGAGCAGAAGTGCTAGCCAAGGAGCCTGCCTGCGGAGCCAGCAAGACAACCCGCGACGGCCCAGCATGTCGCGAAGCCAAGCACCCTGGGATGCCTTCGCCCAGTCGAGATGCTGACGATGCACCCGTGTAGCGGTGTGAACAAGCGCCGTGCATGCGGTCCAGCGGGGCCAGGCCCGGCAGTCTCGAGTGCGGTTCCGGTGCCACGCAACAAAGTACCGAATTGCTTCTCGCCCTGTATTCGAGCCATAGTTGACGGTCTGATCCTGCTCTCTCACCGCGTTCGCAGCGCTCGAGTGCCGACATCGGGCCTTACCGGGCCTGGGGCGAGCACGAGTCGAGAGCGCGGGGTGAGCAGTGTGAGCGTCGGGTGTGAGCGGCGTTGTCAGTGGCCACGGACAGACGTAAACGCGCCCACATCGGCGATCATGCCCGCCGCGGTTCCGGGACAGCTTTGAGGGGACGATGATCGAGGACGCTAGAGTCACTGTGTGCACACGATCGCGAAGGTGGCACCCGCTGACTATCCTGATTTGCTCGCCGCGGTCGATGCCGGCACGTCGCAGCGCGAGCTTGCACGCCGCCACGGCTGTGCGCCCTCGCTCGTCGCCCGGCACGGGGCCAAGCGGCCGTAGCGATGTAGCGGCCAGATCGGGCTGTTAGGCGAGCTCGGTGTGCGACCCTTCGTGCAGATGAGTCCGCTGATTCCGATGGTGGTCGACGAGGACTCGCTCGGAGAGCGTGCCTTCGACATCTACTCGCACCTGCTCCGGCAACGGATCATCTTCCTGGGCACACCAATCGACGACCAGCTCGCCAACCTGATCATCGCCGAGCTCCTCCACCTCGAAGCGGAGGAGCCGAGCAAGAACATCTCGCTCTACATCAACTCGCCCGGAGGCTCCGTCTACGCCGGACTCGCCATTTACGACGCGATGCAGTTCGTCAAGCCCGAGATCGCGACCATCTGCGTGGGGGCGGCCATGTCGCTGGGTACCCTGCTGCTGGCTGCCGGCGCCAAGGGCAAGCGGATGGCGCTCCCGAACGCGAAGATCCTGATCCACCAGCTCGAGGTCGGCTTCGAGGGGGAGCCGACAGACATCGAGATCCATGCCCGTGAGGTGATCGCGCTCAAGCGCGGGATGGAGGAGATCTTCGCCCAGCACACCGGGCAGCCGCCGGAAACGGTCTCCAGAGACATGGAGCGCGACTACTTCATGACCGCCGAGGAAGCGAAGAAGTACGGCATCATCGACGCGGTGATCGCTAACCGCATCGGGTCGCAGTAGTCTGCCGCCGCTCCCCGCCGCGCCAACGCCGCCCCGCCCCCGACGAACCGGAGCCCGAGCGCCCGGTGAAGGTCTGGACGCTCACGGATACGACCGTCGGTCAGCCGGGCTCGTTCCGGGACATGCGCACGGGCGAGGACTTGCGCCTGCCGGGCTATGCCCGCCCGCGCTCGCACCGCGTCAACTCCGGCCACGCCGGAGTCCTGAACCGCAATGACGCGCGCCGCGAGCAACGCGCCCGCGACCTCGCGAACGGCCTCTCGGACAACGGCATGGCGTCCGTCACGGTGCTCGACGCCGAGGGCCGCGTGCTCGAGCGTCAGTCCTTCGATCCGCTCGACGACGCCGACCTCATCGTGCCGCGAAGACCACCGGCGTCCCGATTGAACGTCTCGCCGCTGCCGCCTACGATCCTGCCGCAGCCAACTCCGGGCTGGAGTGCAGCCGTGAGCCTCCCCGTCACCAGCCCGAGCCGCCTACGCGGCTCGGTTCCCGGACCAAGAATTCGCCGAGCCGGTGGCGCTTTCGTCGACTTCACCGGCTGACGTTCCGCTCGGCGTCTCCACTCTACGTACAGCCGCCCGGTGAAGCTTCGGCCTACTCGCGCTCCGTGCTCGGCGCAAACGCAACACTACGAGGCGAGCGGACGTGCGGCAAGGCATCCTGCCAAGAAATCTCTCGCAATTTGCGCCGATCCCGAAAGACAAGCGGGTCGGCCCGACCCGCGTACGGGGCGCCGGGCTCGCTGAGGTCGCGATTCCCCCTGTTTGCAGGCACTTTCACCCCAAACGCGGTGTCAGAAGTAGCCCAAAGCAGCCTTGGACTCTCGGCGCTACTCGGTCCCGGTCGCGCCGACCTGCGGCTCGGTCGCGGGCCTTTCCTTCATCAGCGGGACCCGTTGGATGGCGCCGCTCAGGGCCAAGATCAGGAAGCCGATCCCGGACAGGAGCAGTGCGATGCCGACGACGATGCCGAACACGGAGATCTGGCTGGCCGTGTAGGCCAGGTTCAGCGCCGAGGTCAGCGCGGTCTCGGTCACCCAGGTGTTCCGGGCCCCGTTCGACACGGGCTGATTCCTGTTGCTATCGACCTGGGCGTACTTGTCGTCGTTGGTTCCGCCGTTGAAGTCCGTCGACCTGATGGGTGCATCGGGCTTGGCGAGGAAGCGACCCATCTGCGCGTACGTCAGGCCGCTGCTCGACCCGAGCGCGTGGATGCGCATGTACTGCGCGAAGCAGCGTGCACTGGAGCCGTCGGTCACCTGATCGCCCGCCACCGAGCAGCTCGGCGCCGAAACCTCGGTGAACGTGAATCGTTGAGCTTGAGGAACCTTGGCCTTGACCTGCTCGGCTGCGATCTTCTGCTGCGAGGCCTGGATCGCCTTGATCTCCGGAGCGATCGCCGTTGGGGTCATGTCGGGGGAGCCGACGATGTACTCCTGCTTCAGGTTCGAGTTGACCGTCGAGCCGCCGTTCGCACCCAGAACGATGGCAGCGATGCCGAATGCGACTAGGACGATCCCCGCGGCGACGCCTCCGATCTGCAGTGCCTTTTTCATGACCGTCTCCTTTCCCGATGCCACCCTTCCCGGTTGTCTCGCGGAGTCTAAGGCGCGCCGCCCCGAGGAGACGGTGCCGCACATCTACACGTTCGGGCTCCGCGGGCGACGGCATCGTGCTCACGACGTACGGCCGGTCGAGCGGGTTCTGCCGGAGCAGTCCTATTGAGGACCGCCGCGCCCCCATCGGTGCCGGCCCTCGTCTTCGTGCAATCGCCGCGCATGTCTAGCGGGCTGCTTGCCCTTTCCGCGCGGCGCTCACTGCCGCGAGTCTCGCGCTGGGCGTCGATTCTGGTCAGCCGGCCGGAGCCAGGACGGCGGTTGTCTGCAACGGCAAGGAACGCTGGGAGGTGAAGACGCTCTCAGACCCGCAGGCCAGCGCCGTCAAGCTCGATCCCACCAAGATCAAGCGCATCTCGATCAAGACGCTGCGCACCAAGCAAAAGCCCGCAGGTGCGTCCAGCGAGCAGCGGAAGCCCGGTGGAGACAACTGTCTACGAGCTAGAGGCTTGATGTGAAAGGGATTGCCCGCTCCGGCGCGCTTCTCGGGCGGCACGGTCGCCCGGGCGCGGCGAAGGCAAGGCCGGCACGCCTTGGCGAGCCGGGGCCGGGCGCAGCGAGCGCCCGCCGCGGGGCCGTCGCGACTACGCGGCGGCGGCGCAGGGGAACTCGACCGCGGCGGCGGGATCCCCGGCCAGCAGCTCCAGCTCGACGCATCCGTGAGCAGTCGCCAGCGCGAGCGGGATCGTCGCACCGCGATTGGCGAGCTCCGCGCGCAGGTCGGACAGGATCGTGCGCGCCTCCTCGAAGCGGCCGAGCATAGACAGTCCGCCAGCGCGGAATACCCGCACGAATGCATCCCGCACCCCTGCCGCCTCCCGGCGCACTACAACAGCAGTGACTCTTCCGCCGTCTGCCTCAGCGGTGGCCGATTCTGGCGGGTGGCGACGTTACCAACTCCGCGATCCAGATTGCGTCTGAAGGGGTACTAGCAGGGCACCGATCAACGACGCGCCGGCCACGGCACCGCCGCGGTCACGGCGTCCTGAGTGGAGAGGAGGCCTGATGCGAAACCGACCAGCGCGGCACCTCGCACTCGTCGCGCTCGCGCTACTCGTCGTGGCCGCGGTCGCCGCCGTCTCGTCGGCGGCGACGCAGGGCGCGGACGTGCGAGTCACGACCCACGACATCATTACCACCGACCCCTATTTCTCGACGACACCACCGCCCGACGTGCTCCAGCAGAACGAGCCGTCGGTCGCCGTCCACCCCAACCCGCAGGTCATCGCTGTCGGCGTCAACGACGTCCGTACCGTCGGCATCTCGAACGACGCTTGGCAGGGCCTGGCGGTGTCGTCGAACGGCGGCGCGTCGTTCGGCTTCGAGGCGCTGATCCCAGGCTACCCGGGTGACACTTCGCCCGAGGGTCTCGCGTCGCCGATCCGCGGAAATGGCGCGGCGTCCGACCCGTGGCTTGGCTTCGACGCCGCGGGCAACCTCTACTTCGCGTTCATCGCTTTCCAGCGGACACCGCCGGGACAGCCCAGCAACACGGTCGCGAACGCCCTCGCCGTCGCGAAATACAACATCTCGAGCGCCGGCACGGTCACATACCTGAGGACGGTCGTCGTTGAGCGCGGGACGGTCGGGCTCGGGCAGCAGGAGGACAAGGAGGCGCTGGCGGTCGATCGCGGCAACGGCCGCGTCTACGTCTGCTGGGCTCGCTTCACCGGCTCGCAAAACCACCTGTCGGTGAAGTACTCGGCCGACGGCGGCGACACGTGGAACGACTCCCACTTCGTGGGGCCGCAGGGCGATATAAACAACATGCAAGGCTGCAACGTCACGACGGCGCCGAACCACGACGTCTTCGTCTCATGGCGCACGTTCGACCCCAACCCGTCGAACGCGAACCCGAACGACAGCGCGATCTTCGTGTCGCGCTCCACGAACGGCGGAGCCACGTTCAGCACCCCGGTGAAGGTCGCGAACTTCGTCGACTACCGGCAGACGGCGACGCGAACGCCGCCGCAGTTCCGCATCTTCACCATCACGACGCTCGCGGCGGACGCGAACGGCGTCTACGTCGGCTGGGACGGTCGCAACGGCTCGAACGGCGCGGACGTCTTCGTCAGCCGCTCGAAGACGAACGGCACCAGCTGGGAGGTGGCCGTCCAGCCGACCGCGGGTGCCGGTGCCCATGAGCTCATACCTTCGCTCGCGGCGGCCGGAGGCAAGCTCTCCGTCCTCTGGTACGACAGCCGCAGCGAGCCGGCGTTCACCGCAGCCGGCCCCGTCACGGGATCGTGCCCGTCGGGCGCGACGACCGGCACCGGCTGCGTCGGCATGGACGTCTACTACAACCAGGCCGACACCGGAGCCACCGGCCCGTTGACATTCGGGACCGAGCTCAGGATCACCGACCAGTCCTTCAACCCGAACCTCTGGGGCTCGATCAAGGCGATCACGCCGTTCATCGGCGACTACATCGGCCTTGCCGCCGACACCATGACCGCGTACGCGGCCTGGACCGACAACCGCGACATCAACCCGACCGCGAGCGCGGCCGAGGACGCCGACCCGAACACCAACCCGCCCGCGCTGATCAATGCGCGGTCACGCGACTCGAACGTCTACTTCGACAAGATCACGAAGTAGCGGAACCAAGGGGCCTCCGGCGCTCGCTGGACGCCCCTCTAGACCAGCACGCGGGACTCCCCGACTCGGAGCCGAAGAGTCGCGCTCGCCCGGCCCTCCGGAATCATCAAACATGTCACGTGCTCCTTAGCCTAGCCATACCGGCGGCCGATGGGGATTAATCGTTCATCGAATGCGGCGAGCGCGGCAGATTTCGCCCCCACGCCGGCGCCGTAGACGTTAGAGCGCCCCTTCCGCCGCTTCTTCTTCGAGGGGATCTCGTCCCGGCCCCCGAGCTCGCCCACCTTGGTTTCGAGATGTACCGCCACGCCCCGCTCCAGAGCCCAGAGGAGGGACCCGCCGCACTTCTAGGCGCAGGGGGAGGGGGTGCGCCCGGCGGGACGTGCCAGGGTGTCGCCGGGTTCGGGGTTCGCGTAAGCCTCAAGGACGAGCCACGAACCGCCCGGATTCCCGTGGTCGCCCTGACCTCGTTCGCCATGAAGGGAGACCGCGAGCGGTTCCTGACCGAGGGCTTCGTCGGCTACCTGGAGAAGCCGATCAGCGTGAAGGAGTTCCCCGACCAGGTTCGTGGCTACTGTGCAGGCCTGGCGGCAGGGTGAGCTCAGAGGTAAAGCCGAAGATCCTCGTAGTCGATGACGTGCCGCAGAACGTCCGTCTCCTCGAGGCCGTGCTGGTCTCCAACGGTTATGTGGTCAGCTCCGCCTCCTCGGGACCGGAAGCGCTCGAGATGGTGGCGGCGGAGCTGCCGGACCTCGTCCTGCTCGATATCCAGATGCCCGGGATGAACGGCTACGAGGTCTGCCGTCGGCTGCCGGCAGACCCGTCGACCCGGTTCCTGCCCGTGGTGATGGTCACGTCGAGCGACACCGAGGTCCGGGTGAACGCCATCGAAGCCAAGGCGGACGACTTCATCACGAAGCCGTTCGACCAGCAGGAGCTGCTGGGGCGAGTCCGGTCGCTCGTACGGATCAAGCAGTACCACGACACGATCGAGTCGCAGGCGGCCGAGCTTACCGAGCTCAACATGAACCTCGAGGGCCGGGTGGCCGAGCAGGTCGAGGAGCTGGAGCGCATGAGCCGCCTGCGGCGATTCCTCTCGCCGACCCTGGCCGAGCTGATCCTGTCCCAGGGGGAGGAGATCCTGGAGAGCCACCGGCGGGAGATCGCGGTCCTGTTTGCGGACCTGCGTGGATGGACCGCGTTCAGCGTGAACACGGAGCCCGAGGAGGTGATGGGCGTCATCCGTGATTTCCACACCGCGATGGGCAACCTGATCGTCCAGTTCGAGGCGACCGTGGGCTGGTTCGCAGGCGACGGCCTGATGGTCTGGTTCAACGACCCGATTCCCTGTTCGGAGCCGGCGGCCCGCGCGGTGAGGATGGCCCTGGACATGCGGAGCGCGATGGCCGAGCTGACCTCCAGGTGGCGGCGGCGGGGTCACGAGCTGGACTTCTCCGTCGGGATCGGACTCGGCTACGCCACGCTCGGACGGATCGGATTCGACGGCCGCTACGACTACGGGGCGGTGGGAACCGTGATGAACCTCGCCTCACGGCTCTGCGACGAGGCCGAGCACGGCCAGATCCTGGTCAGCGAGCGGGTGTTCTCGGAGGTCGAGCACCTCGTCGAGGCCGAGCCGGCCGGCGAGCTCACCCTGAAGGGCTTTGCCAAGCCGGTGGCGGCCTTCAGCGTTGCCGCCATGACGGCAGCCGAGGTCACCCCAGCGGGTCCAGGTCCCTGACGAAGTCGCCCCAGCCGCTCGAGAAGCCGGCTGCGTTGGCGTCGAGCAGTTGCTCGAGCAGCACCTGCCGCTTCGCCAGGATCTGGTTTCCGAGCCACCGGTAGGCGGTCTGGTATCGGCTGTCGAGCGTGCACGACTCCTGTGGGCCGCAGGCCAGGACGATCCACGGATCCTCCGTCATCTGCTTTGGTTCCGGACCTGCGCCGAGGTAGTGCTGGAGACGCCGGATCTGTGAGCTGCGGTCGTGGGCGTCGCAGCAGGCCATGAGCACGTAGAGGAAGACGGCGTTCCGGAAGCCGAGGAAGCCGTGCCGGCGATTGACGAACCAGTGGTCGGCGGCGTCGCTGTTCGAGAAGTAGACGCGAAAGCGCGGATCGACGGCGGCACGGTCGCGCAGCCAGGTGCTCACGACCATGCTGCGGGACGGGCGTTGCTGCATCCCCGGCTGACCCGCGGCGGACTGCGCCCCGTAGACGGCGTCGGCGGAGAGCTTGCTGATGTCGGTCAGGAGCGTCTCCTTGACCTGCAGCTCCTGCTTGCGATCGTTCCACTGCTTCGTCAGCGCCGGGACGGCCAGGCTGGCGATGAAGAGCAGCACCAGCCAGCGCACGAACTTCGGGGCGCGGGTGCGGGCCCCGGCGAGCAGCCGGCGACGGGCAGGCGGCTTCCCGTCCTCGGCAGGCCGAGGCGTGCTCTCTTCGGAGCTAGCCGTCACCGGTCTCGCCCGGAAGCGGCCGCCAGCGCGGGAGGTCGGGCGGCATGACGTCCCGGTGAAAGGTCGAGAGCGCCGCGCCCGCGAGCCACCAGCCGCGGTAGACGAGCCGGCGGCACGTGACCGCCGGGAATCGAGCGAACGTCGTCTTCGCGAGCGCGAGCGGGATGCGCAGCTCGTCGCGCTCCGGCCGCTCGCCCGCCCACTCCGGGTCGGGATCGTCGAGCGTCGTGGCCAGGCTGAAGAGCACGCCTTGCCTTCCCCACGGCGGCGGCTCGGTTCCTGCTCGGCGGGCCTGCTCCCACGCCTTGAAGCGCTCGACCATGTCGCGCTCGCGGAGCACCACCGTCTGCCGGTAGAGCAGCGAGTTGACCCGCTTCAGGTCGCGGATCAAGGGCACCGACCCGAAGCGTCCGGTTCGGAAGGTGCCTCCGGCGTTGAGCGCGACGACCAGCACGTCGGGCCGGTCGTCGATCGCTTCGAGGCCGAGGTTGTCGTAGGCCCCGCCGTCGAGCAGCTTGGGCACGCGACCGTCCGCGCACGGGAAATCGAGCCCCCGCATGACGAAGGGCGCGAACGCACCCGGGAACGCGGCCGAGCACGCGACGGCGTTGGCCAGATGGAGGCCGGTCTGATCCGTCGCCACCCGGCCGACGACGTAGTCGCCGACCACGTCCCGCTCGAGCGCGAAGCGAACGCCGGTCGTGAGATTCGAGGCGTTGAAGACGAAGCGACAGGACTGGGACAGATCCTTGAGCAGCAGCCCGTCGTAGAACCACCGGTCGAACATGTAGGCCAGCAGGTGCGTCCGCGTGCGCGGGCCCCACGTTCGCCAGATGTTGAGCAGCATCGCCCGGATCAACGAGTGGCCGCTGATCTGCTCGATCGCAGGCACGATCACGATCCGATCGAGCGCCTCAGGCGAGAAGCTCTCCCGCTCGAGCTCCGGATAGTGGCGGGCAAAGAGCCCGTGTGCGACCGATCCGCCCGAGACCGACGACGTGTAGCGGACACGCGCCAGCAGGCCGGCGTCCGAGAGCAACCTCAGAACGCCCAGCGCGGCGAGGGTCGCCCGGAAGCCGCCGCCGGAGAAGGCCAGGGCGAGCGGAGGGTCGGCGGGCGGAGCAGGCGGCGCGGCGGCCCTGGGTTCGCGTTGGCTGCACGGCTGGATGAGGTCGTTGGGGGCCGTTCCGACCGCCGGCGAGGCCAGCGGGTCGTGCCGTGCCTGTGAGCGCTCCGTCATCCGGTCTCCTCTCGGGTGGAGAACTCGACCCAGAGCGGGTAGTGGTCCGAGATTCGCCAGGACAGCTCCACCAGGGACTGCCCTCCCTGGAGCAGCGGCACGAAGTCGAAGCTCCCCGCCCCCGTGCAGGTGAGGTTGAGCACCGGCCCCTGCCCTCCTGGCGCGAACCAGGCGATCTGGTCGTAGAAGTGCGTCTTCTGCGGCTGGTCGAAGATCGTGCGCGGCACCTCGTTCAGCCCGGGAGGGGCGCCGAGCCCGGTCGAGGTGAACGCCTCGAAGAGCGGGTCCCCGGCGCGGTCGATGTTGAAGTCGCCGAGCCCGATCAGGTTGTGACCCCAATTCGCGACCTCGCCCGCGAAACGCGCGAGCCGGCGGGCGATGGCCCGCAGCTCGGAGATCCGGTCGGCGGTGCCCTTGCCGTAGATGGCGTGGAGCGTGACGAGGATGAACGTCCGTCCCGCAGACAGGAAGCTGACCGCGTAGGGCGTGCGGGCGAACTGGCGGGCGACGGTCTGCTTCGAGATCTCGCCCGTGGCGGGATCGAACGGCTCGGCGAACTCGCCCGCCAGCCCGGACGGCTTCGCGCGCCGGGTGTCGAAGAGGAACGCGAGTCGCTCGTTGTTTCCGGCCTCGCTCTCGGTGACGTCGCTCATGATCACGCCCCACTCCGGACCGAGCAGCTTGAGCAGGTGACGGAGGGCGCGCAGGTCGCCTCGCACCTCTTGCACCGCGACGACGTCGAATCGGGAGACGATCGTGGCGATGTAGAGTAGGTCGGCGAGATTTCGCTTGGGCGAGTCGCCTGGCCCGCTCTCCCACTTCTTCGTCAGTCCGCCGAACGCGCGCAGGTTCCACGTCGCGACCAGCAGGTTGCGGTCGAGCTGCTTCGGCGGAACCGCTGTATCGAGCTGGGTCGCCAGTTCCTCCGCGCGGGCGGCGACCGCCGACGGGGGAGGGGTGCTCTCGGCGTCGTCGGGCACGAGCGCTCGCTACCGGGTGGCCGGCACGACGCTGACCAGCCGACGGATCGTGACGGTCTTCATGCCCCCTAGACGTTGCCCTGTCCGCCTCCGGGCCGCAGATCCGGCGACGCCTACCGGCCGATGATACGGCAGCCGAAAACGGGTGTCTACGCCCCGAACCGGGTAAACCGCTGCAGAGCGCGCCTTCGCCGCGGCTCGCAGCTTCGCCCACGACACATGCGTGGTGTCGACGTTGACCATGACGGAGGCCGCACGCGCGCCGTTGGCCGTCGCCCAGACGATGTTGCGCCAGCCCACTGGTCCGTCGTGGCCGTAGCTGTCCCGCACGAGGTGTGCGTGATGAGCACCATGGGATGGTAAGACAGACGACGCGGTGTCTACGCGCCGGGTTGGGTGCGCTCGACCGCCCGGCGCGCCTCCTGCTCGTACGGATTCGCGGCATACCCGTGACGAAGGTACGAGAGCGGCATCGCGAGCGGGCGGTGCTGCATCTGCCAGACGTGACAGAGCTCGTGCGTGACGAGGTCGTCGTCGTCGAGCGCCTTCGGTCTCCGCAGGACGATCGTCCACCAGGCCGCATAGCCGTCGAAGCGGCGAAACCAGGGCAGGCGGAAGAGCCAGGGCATGACGAAGATCCGGACGTGCTCGATCCGCACCGGGCGCGGGTACACGTCGAGCCGGTCGAGCCGGGCCTTCGCCCGCTCGAGCGCAGCGCGCGTCTCAGAGGGGATCGAGGACGAGGATCGGCGTGCCGTCGAGGGCCTGGTTGACGCGGTAGCCGAAGAGGACGTTCTGTGAGATGCGGTCGATCGTCTGCACTTCTCGGTTCGGAATCTGGCCGGGGTGGAGCCGGCCCTTCACGGGCAGGGTGGCCGCGAGCGGGTGGCTAAGCTCGTCCGCCACATCCCGGCGACGGAAGACCATCGCCAGGGACCGATTCTCGACGGGCGGAAGGATGTTCAGCACGGTCCGGACGTCCGAGTCGTACTTGAAGGTCAGGAGCGCGAGCTCTGTCGCCTCTCGGCGGAGAAGGACGTAGCGCTCGAGTGTCGGCTTCCCTTCGATGGCGCAGTTCTTTCCGAGTCCGCAGAGCTGGTACATGATCCCGTTTCCGATCTCCAACACCGCGGTGTCCTTTGGAGACTGTGCGTCCCGAGGCTGAATGAGGCTGAAGTTCATCTGGACGTTCTGAATCTGCGGTCGCTCGGCGACGACTCTGACCATCTCGTTGCCGTTGTCGAGGCGATACCTCGCAGAGACATGAGTTGCGATCTCCTTGGCGCCCAGCTCCCCACTCCGCTCAGGCTGCCAGTCCGACCAAGAGCTGAGGCCCTTGGTCGAGCCCTTCTCAGACGGCTGGTCGAGAAAGACGATGAAGAAGCCGACCGCAGCGCCCACCAGCGCCGCCAGCGCGAGGTAGGCGATGCCGAAGCGGATGTCCGGGCGGCCCGAACGGGAGCCTTTCGCGGGCCTCGCCGTCGGCTGCTCGGCCGGCGCGACGTCTGTACTCACTGCAGGATCGGCCACGTCTCCTCTTTCGCCAGCTCGATCTGCGGCCTCTGGAGACCGACGGAGTCGAGAAGCTCCACGAGCTCGTCTCCGTACAGCTCCTTGCGCTCGACCAGCGTGTCGGCGATCCGTTCGACCGCGTCCTTGTTCACTCGCACGAAGTTGTATGCGGTCACGTACGCCTGACCCAGGATCTCCGCTGCGAGCACGCGCTTCTCCCGGTCGGACAGGACGGAGGCAATCGAGTCGTGTTGGACGTCGCCCGAGGCGCGATTCATGAGCTGATTGCCGATCTCCTGGAAGCGTTCCGAGAGGTCTCGTCTCGCCTCTCGCCGTTCTCTCCAGCTTCCCGCCGACCCGTTCAGCTCGATCCGGTCGGGTCCCATCCCGCTCATGCCCACCATGTAGGCGGCTCTGGTCGTCGCGCTCCAGAGATCTCCGCCCACCCCGGTCGCGCTCTCGTCGTAGAAGACCTGCTCCGCGGCCATGGCACCCAGCGTCCACGCAAGCCGCGCCATCTCCTCGCGCCGCCACGAGCTGAAGCGCTCCTCCTTCTCGAGGGCCTGGTGGTGGCCAAGCGAGCCGGCGCGCATCTTGATCGACAGTCGCGTCGACTCGGCGCCTTCCATCAGGACGTGCGCGGTTGCCGCATGACCGGCCTCGTGGATGGCGACGGCACGCGTTTCCTCGGGGATGTAGTCGACGCCCACTGCTGTACCGGACTCGACCGTCGTCATCGCCTCGAGGATGTCCGAGCGGCTGAAGTACTCGCGGAAGTCGTGCTGCGCCGAGGTGAGTGCCATCGAGCAGACCTGGTCGATCATCGCGGGCGAGTAGCCGTTCGTGATCCGGGCCAGCTCGTCGCGTGCCCGAGGACTGTCGAGCTCGGGGTCGTGTGCGACCTTGCCCAGGTAGAGGTCAAAGATGTCCTCACGGTCCTTCTTCGTAGGCGTGCGGAACCAGACGTGTCGGCCCATCCGGCCGGGCCGCGTGAGCGCCGGATCCAGACTCTCGAGCGGCACGTTCGTCGCGCCGATGAAGTAGATCTGCGTGTCGGCGGGGCGGGCCTGTGGAAGACGGAGCGAGGCTCCGCGCGCACGCCGCGGGATGACGTACACGGCATCGAGGATCGAGTTGATCCGGTTCGTCCAGAAGCGGCGCCAGAACGGTGGGTTGTCGATGCCGTCCATCGTCACCAGCAACTGGTTGAGCGCCAGCTGGCCCATGCCGCCGAACATGCCTGGGAACGCCTGGTTGACGATGGCGGCCATGCGGCCCGGAGCGCGTGGGATCGGCTGCGGAGCGCGCAGCTCGAACATGCGCTCGCGCCAGGCCCGCGTCTCGAGCACGAGGTCGCCGGACGGCGTCAGCGATCCGTTCGGCCCGAAGAAGCAGGAGTCCTCGAAGCGGGCCGGCAGCGCAGAGGTCGTCGCCTGGCCGCCGAGCGAGGCTCGGCGCATGCCGACGGCGTCGATCTCGTCGATGAAGACGATGCATTGACCGCCCCACTTGGCCGCGAGCTTCTTCGCCTTGCGGGCGAGGAAGCGGACGATCAGCGCGTCGATGCCGATGAAGGTCTGCGCGAAGCCAGAGCCGGGGATGGTCACGATCGGCGAGTTGAAGCCCGTGGCGATCGCCTTCGCCAGCATGGTCTTGCCCGTGCCGGGGGCGCCGTTGAAGAGGATGCCCCGCTCGCGCTTGCCGCCCGCCTGGACGAACTGCTCCCCCGACTGCCAGAGGGTGACGATCTTGCGCACTTCCTCCTTCGCCTCCGCCTGGCCCCGCACGTCCTCGAGCTTTACGCCCCAGTTGGCATCGCCGGGCTCGAAGCCGCGGATCTGCGAGATGCCCATCAGCATCATCGGGCCCATGAAGATCAGGAAGTTCGCCATGAACAGGAAGACGACGAACACGACCTGGATCCAGAGTTGGGGGGTCGAGAAGACGTAGCCGATCCCGTGGGCGATATCGCCGACCGTCCCCACCCAGCTCGTCGATTCGTTCCTGACGACGACGCGCCACAGGTAGACGACGGTGATCAGCCCGAGGATCCGCAACGCCCACCGGTAGAACCGGGCCCAGAACCAGGCCCGGCGGCGCCCGACGACGTCCTCCTCGCGAAGTCGCGTGTCGTCGACGCCGAAGAGGCTCGGCCAGGGGATGAACCTGCGCAACGTGACGTCGACCAGGCCGCGGAAGGCGATCACGACGCCTGCGGTGGCGAGGATGGACCAGCCCACCGACCAGCCCTGGTGCACGTGGAACCACGTGAAGGCCGCGGGGCTCGTGAGCAGGGCGACGAAGGTGGCGGCGCGGATCAGCGTGCGCCACTGGTCGCGGAGCTGCTGGCGCTCCTGCTGGCGCGCGAGCGCCGGAGCCGTGCCGTCGACGCTACTCACCAATTCAGTGTAGTTGCCACTTTGCTCACTTATGACGCTCATTCGGGGTCTTTCGTTGGCCGGTTTGGCCGCCGGCTAGGCCCGAACGGACATGTCGCGGTGACAGTCACAGGGACAGTCACAGGGACTGTCCCTGTGACTGTCCCCAGCCTCGTGGACGCCGGCGCCACGGCCCGCGGATAAGCTGCCCGCCCGTGGCGAGCCTTGCAGGCAAGACGGCCATCGTGACCGGCGCCTCGAGCGGCATCGGCCTGGCCACGTGCCGGGCACTCCGCGAGGCCGGCGCTCGCGTTGCCGGAGGGGCGAGGCGTGTCGAGCGCCTCGAGAGCGACGTGCGCCTCCAGCTCGACGTCACCGACCCTGCGGGGTGCGAGCAATTCGTCGAAGCCGCCGTGGCCGAGCTCGGCGGTCTCGACATCCTCGTCAACAACGCGGGCCTCGCGCTCGGCCGCGATCCTGTGTGGGAGCAGGGCGAGGAGGACGAGCGCGTCGTGTTCGAGACCAACGTGAACGGGCTCGTCCGCATGACCCGGCTCTGCCTTCCGCACATCCGCGACGGCGGTCACATAGTCAACCTGGGCAGCGTGGCCGGCATCTGGGCGTACCCGCACGGGGCCGTCTACTGTGCGTCAAAGGCCGCCGTGCACGCGTTCACGCGCGGCCTGCGCGAGGATCTCCACGGCCGACCCGTACGCGTGACGAACGTCGCTCCCGGCCTCGTGCACAGCGACTTCTCGAAGGTCCGGTTCAAGGGCGACGAGGAGAAGGCCGAGGCCGTCTACGACGGGGTCGCCATGGGCGGGCCGATGAGCCCCGAAGACGTCGCGGAGTGCATCCTCTTCGCCCTCACGCGCCCCCTGCACGTGAACGTCGACGAGATCGTCGTCATGGCCCTCGCCCAGACCACGGGCGCCAACATCCTGCGCGAGTCGTAGTGGCTCTGACGATCCTCGAGGGCTCGACTTTCTGCATCTGCGACGACCTCGGCGACGTCGGTGCCGAGACCAGCGGGTTCTTCGCCGAGGACATGCGCTTCCTCTCGGTCCTGCGGCTGACGATCGACGGCGAGCGGCCGCTGTTGCTGTCCTCCGACCGGATCGAGTACTTCTCGGCGGCCTTCTTCCTCCGCAACGCCCCCAGCGCCCGCCTGGCGCAGGACACGGTCTCGATCATGCGCCGGCGCTTCGTGGGCGACGCCATGCAGGACGTGGTGATCGTCCAGAACCAGACGTCGGCGCCGGTCCGCTTCACGCTCGCGTGCGAGGTCGGGACCGACTTCGCGGACATCTTCGCGGTCAAGGCGCACGACTTCGCCCTGGGCGACCCGCTGAACGCCCCGCCGCTTCCCCCGCTCGTCGAGCCGCGCTTCGACGAAGAGAACAACCAGTTCCTGCTCGAGGACTCGGACGATTCGGCCCGGACGCAGGTGATCCTCTCCAGGATGGGCCGGGTCGAGGGGCCCCGGATCGCCTACGAGGTCGAGCTCGAGCCGAGGCAGCGCTGGGAGCTATCCATCGACGTGGTCCCCGTGCACGACGGCGACGTGGTCAAGCCGAAGGTCGCCGAGCGACGGTTCGGCGAGGAGCTCGTGCACATCCGCGACTCGCTGACCGCCTGGCAGCTGCGGGTTCCGCAGCTCAGGGCCGACTGGGATGCCCTCGACCACGCCGTCGCCCAGTCCGTCGCCGACCTGGCCGCGCTGCGGATTCGCAGTGCGCGGGACTCCGGGCTCGGCCGGCTGCCCGCCGCGGGCATGCCGTGGTTCATGACCGTCTTCGGGAGGGACACGATCATCGCAGGACTCCAGACGATCCTCCTCGGGCCCGAGCTCGCGCGGGCGGCGCTCGAGGTGCTGGCGGAGCTGCAGGCGAAGGACGACGATCCGACGATCGACGCCGAGCCGGGCAAGATCGTGCACGAGGTCCGCCACGGCAAGGCCGCGGATGCGTGGTTCGGCCGGTACTACGGCACCGTCGATGCCACACCTCTCTATCTCATCCTGCTGTCCGAGGTGTGGCGCTGGACCGACGACGCCGCCGTGGTACGCGAGCTGCGTGACCCCGCGCTGGCCGCGCTCGAGTGGATCGATCGCTACGGCGACCGGGACGGCGACGGCTTCGTCGAGTACGGAAAGCGAGCCGCGCGCGGACTCGACAACCAGTCCTGGAAGGACTCGGGAGATTCGCAGCTCTTTGCCGACGGACGAATGGCCGAGCCTCCGATCGCGCCCTGCGAGGTGCAGGGCTATGTCTACGACGCGAAGCTCCGGATGGCCGAGGTCGCCCGGGAGGTGTGGCGCGAGCGGAAGCTCGCCGAGCAACTGGAGCAGGACGCCGCGCAGCTCAAACAGGCCTTCGACGATGCCTACTGGGTGGAGGGTCGCGGCGGGTACTACGCGCTCGCGCTCGACCGCGAAAAACAGCCGGTCGACTCGATGTGCTCGAACATCGGCCATCTGTTGTGGAGCGGCATCGTGCCGGAGGAGCGCGTGGACGCGATCGTCGACGCGCTCATGGGCGAGTCGCTCTGGTCGGGGTGGGGGGTGCGGACGATGTCGCAGAACGATGCCGGCTACAACCCGCTCTCGTACCACAACGGCACGGTCTGGCCCCACGACAACTCGCTCATCGCCCTGGGGCTGGCACGCTACGGCCGCTGGCCCGAGGCGCTGCGCATCGTCCAGCGCATGCTGCTGGCCTCGACGCATTTCCACCATCAGCTGCCGGAGGTCTTCGCGGGACTCCCACGCGCGGACACGCCCTTCCCGATCGCGTACCCGACCGCCGCTCGGCCTCAGGCCTGGGCCGCCGGGACGCCGATCTTGCTGCTCCAGGTCCTCCTCGGCCTGAGGCCAGACCGGACCCGGCACGTGCTGGAATCGACGGCGCCTGCGGAGGTCCCCTCGTGGGCTGGCTCGCTGCGGCTGTCGGGCGTCCAGGCGTTCGACCGCAAGTGGACCGTCCGGCTCGAAGAGGGCCACGTTCGCGTCGAGGTGGCGTGAGTGGACAGATGCGCATCGCCCTGATCGCGCCGGTCTGGTTCCCCGTCCCGCCGACCGGCTACGGGGGCATCGAGTGGGTTGTCTGGCTCCTCGCCGACGGCCTGGTCGAGGCTGGCCACGACGTGACCCTCTTCGCCTCGGGCGACTCACACACGAAGGCCACGCTCGCCTCGGTCTACCAGCAGGCTCCGCCTGAAAGGATCGGGACCTCGATCGTCGAGCTCCACCACTGTCTCGCCTGTTACGAGCGCGCGGCGGAGTTCGACGTCGTCAACGACCACTCGGGGTTGCCTGCGGCTGCAGTCGCGGGCGCGCTCTCGATCCCCGCCCTGCACACGGTGCACGGGCCCGTGGACGCCATCGGTGGGCTCGTCTACGACCAGATCGCCCGCGTTGCGCCCCAGGTCGGCCTGATCTCGATCTCCCTCAACCAGCGCAAGCCGATGCCGCACCTGCCCTGGGTGGCCAACTGCCCGAACGCGCTCGACTTCTCGCTCTACCCGGTCAAGCCGCACCGAGGTGACTACCTGCTCTTCCTCGGGCGGATGAGCGCCGACAAGGGTTGCCACCGCGCCATCGACGTGGCGATCACGGCCGGGCTGCCCTTGAAGATCGCCGGCAAGCGTCGCGAGCCGGCCGAGATCGAGTACTTCGAGCAGTACGTGAGGCCGCATCTCTCCGACCAGATCGAGTACCTGGGCGAGGTCACGCACGGCGAGAAGGTCGAGCTCCTCCAGGATGCCCGCGCGACGCTCTTCCCGATCGAGTGGGAGGAGCCGTTCGGCCTGGTCATGATCGAGTCGATGGCCTGTGGCACGCCGGTCATTGCCACCCGGTACGGCGCCGTGCCCGAGGTGATCGACGAGGACACCTCGGGCGTGGTCGTCGACGACTACCGCGAGATGGCCTCCGCGCTCGAGCGCGCCGACGCGCTCGACCCGCTCGAGATCCGCCATATCTGTGAAGTGCGCTTCGCCCCGGAGCGCATGGTCGCCGACTACCTGGCCGCATACGGCGAGGCCGTCGAGCGCTTCGAGTCGTAACCGGATTCCGCCTGTCGTAGGCTCCCAAGCGTGGCGGTCTGCTCACGGTGCGGGTACGAGAACGCCGGCGACGCGCGGTACTGCAGTGGGTGCGGGGCCACCCTCGCCGAGCCGGGACGGCCGGAGGAGGAACGACGCGTCGTCAGCGTGCTCTTCGTCGACCTCGTCGGCTCCACGGCTCGCGCCGAGAAGCTCGACCCCGAGGACGTGCTCGCAGTCCTCTCGCCGTATTACGAGCGGGTCCGACTGGAAATCGAGCGTTTCGGCGGTTCGGTCGAGAAGTTCATCGGCGACGCGGTCATGGGCATCTTCGGCGCTCCCACCGCCCACGGCGACGATCCGGAACGCGCCGTGCGGGCCGCTCTTGCCGTGCGGGAGGCGCTCGCCGAGATGAACGAGGCCGACCCGGCGCTCGGCCTCGACGCCAGGCTGGCGGTCAACACGGGAGAGGCGATCGTGGCGCTCGCGGCCAGGCCGAGTCACGGGGAGGCGATGGTGGCCGGAGACGTGGTCAATACCGCTGCGCGACTTCAGACGGCTGCGCCGGTCAACGGAATCGTCGTCGGCGAGGAGACCTATGTCTGCACGAGGGGAGCGATCGAGTACGAGCGAATCGATCCGATCGTGGCAAAAGGGAAGGAGTTGCCCATGGCGGCATGGGTCGCACTTGCACCCCTGGCACCCGCCGGCGAGCGCGCCTCCTTGGTTCCCATGGTGGGGCGGACCAGGGAACTGGCTGCCCTGCAGGGGATCTGGGATCGCGTGGTCGAGGAGCGGAGGCCGCAGCTCGTCACGCTCTTCGGTCCCGCGGGAATCGGGAAGTCACGGCTCGGCCAGGAGCTGGCCGAGCGCGTCATCGAAGGCGGCGGGACGGCCCTTCGCGGTCGCTCGATGGCGTACGGTGGAAACAGCCCGTACGGCGCTTTCGCCCAGCAGGTGAAGCAGTTCGCGCGCATCTTCGACAACGACCAGCTGCCCGAGGCCAGGGGAGAAGCTGCGGGAGGGGGTGGCCGAGCTGGTGGCTCTCGACAGCGCGGACGACGCCGCCTCACATCTCGGGATCCTGATGGGCCTTCAAACCGAGAGCTCGGTGTCCGACCGCGAGACGCTCTTCTTCTCGGCCCGCATGTTCGTCGAGGGCCTGGCGCTGCGTCGGCCCACCGTGCTCGGGTTCGAGGACATCCACTGGGCGGACGGCAGCCTGCTCGACCTGATCGAGGTCCTGTCCTCCCGCGTCCGCCACGTACCACTCATGCTCCTGGCGCTGGCACGTCCGGAGCTGCTCTCGGCCAGGCCCGGATGGGGCGGAGGTCTCCCGGCCTACACGGCTCTTCCCGTCGAGCCGCTTCCGGAAGAGGACGCGGCCGAGCTCGCCAGCCGGCTGCTCGAGCACCATCAGTTCGACGAGGACCGCGACCGGATCGCCGCGGTGGCGTCCACCGGGGAGGGCAATCCGCTCTTCATCGAGGAGCTTGCCGCTGGACTTGCCGACCACGCGGGGGCGGCGGTCGGTGAGCTCCCGACCAGCATCCGGGGCATCGTGAGCGCCCGTCTGGACGCGCTTCCGCCCGCGGAGCGGTCGCTGCTTCTGGAAGCGGCCGTGGTCGGGAAGATCTTCTGGCGGGGTGCGTTGCGGCGCGATGTGTCCCCGGAGCAGCTCTCTGAGGCTCTGGGATCCCTGGAGCAACGCGATCTAATCAGGCGCGAGGCGGTCTCCAGGATCCGGGGCGAGCACCAGTACGCGTTCAAGCACGGCCTGATCCGCCAGGTCGCCTATCAGACGCTACCGCGCGCCGAGCGCCGACGGCGCCACGCAGAAGTGGCACGCTTCCTCGAGGAGTCGATGCCCGAGCTCGGCGACTCGGCCATCGCCCTGGCGAGCCACTGGCACGAGGCGGGAGAGGACCAGCGTGCGCTCTCCTACCTCGTTGCTGCTGCGGACCAGGCCGGCCGGGGATGGGCCAAGGACCGTGCGATCGCCCTCTACCAGGAGGCGCTCAAGCTCGTTCCCGAGGATGACGGGGAGGCCCGGCGCGACATTCTCCGCCGCCAGGCCGTGGCCGTCCAAGCGCTCTACCACGTCCCGGACGCCGAGCGCCTGCGGGCTCGCGCCGAGGACGAAGGCTAGACGCCCGCCCGTTCGCCTTCGATCGGGAAGTCGGCGGGCGTGACGTCTCCGGCGATCTCGTAGATCCCGTCGACGGAATGCTGCCCCAGCGCCTTGGCATGCTCGCGGACGACCTCCTCGCTCGGGGCCTCGTAGACGCAGAAGGTGCGCACGTGCCCCTGCTCGTCGAGGGCGACGTGGCTGTGTTCCCAGACGATCCCTGGGAACTGATCGCGTGCGAGCCGCTTCGATCTGCGGTTGACCTCGGGCATCTTCTCGGCCTCGACCGAAAACGTTCGCCAGATGAGGTATCTCGGCATGCAGGCCATGTTACAGCCGGTAGCCTGAGTGCATGGAGCCCCTGGAGAGCCTGCTGCGCGCCGCGTTCCCGGAGGCGGACGAGCTGTCCGTCGCCGACCGGACGGGGACGGGCGACCACTTCCACGTGACCGTGGCGAGCGCGCGCTTCGACGGGCTGCCGCTCGTCGACCAGCACAAGCTTGTCTACCAGGCGCTCGCCGAGCCGCTTCGGGACGGCACCATTCACGAGTTGCGAATCACGACCAGGAGAGGGAGATGACCGAGCTGACAGAGCGAATACGGCAGGTGATCGACGGCGAGCCTGTCGCGCTGTTCATGAAGGGAACGCCGGAGTTCGTCATGTGCGGGAACTCCCTGCGCGCGCTGGAGGCGCTGCGACGTGCCGGAGCACCCGTGACCGCCGTCGACATCCTCCCCGACCCTGCGATCAGGCAGGAGCTCTCGTCACTCTCGGGCTGGCCGACCGTCCCGCAGGTGTTCGTGCGCGGCGAGCTCGTCGGCGGCGCCGACATCTGCGAGGAGCTGGCGGCGACCGGCGAGCTGGAGCGCACGCTCGAGGACAGGCTCGGCCCGGGCTACCGGGACGGGCGCAAGGAGAAGATCGTCTCGGTCGTCTAGGCCCGGGATCCGCGCACCGGCCTATCGGCGAAGCCTTCGCCCGGCGGGAGCCTCGCCGGCCTATCGGCCAGGTCGCTGTTCCCAGTAGCGCTTGAGGCCGAGGTACGACTGCCACAGGGGCGCTGCCTTCTCCCAGACGTCCGGGTCGTCCGGATCCTCCGCCTCGAGGAGATCGGTCCGGCAGGCGGCGACGAACTCGTCCTCGGTCATTCCGGAGCGAACCCGCTCGGCCCAGCGGTCGAGCTGCTCGCGCATCCTCGCCAGGTGCTCCACCGTATCCTCCGCCACCCCGAAGTGGATCAGCGCGAAGCGCTCGGGCCCGCGGCGCTCGATCTCGGCGAGCGTCCGGTGCCAGGCCTCCAGGTCGATGTCGGGAGGAGGCGCGGCGGGGAGGACGTGGCGGCCGGGGAGGACGCGGACCCCGGTCGCGTCGCCTGCGTAGAGCGTGCCGGAGGCGTCCAGGTAGGACACGTGATGGGACGCGTGGCCTGGGGTGGGGAAGGCGTCGAGGCCGAGTACGCGGTCGCCGACGACATGGACGTTCTGCTCTGGCACGGGTGCGAGCTCCCCCCAGAGCGGATCGAAGGTCTCACCGTAGAGGCGACGTGCGCTCTGCTCCAGCCGGCGTGGGTCGACGAGGTGGGGCGCTCCCACGGCCGAGACGTGCACCTGGAGCCCAGGGTGCTTGCGGACGAGGACCCCGGCCGCGCCTGCGTGGTCGAGGTGGATGTGCGAGAGCAGCAAGTGGCGGAGGTCCGTGAGGCCGAGGCCGCGGCGGGCCAGGCCGCGCTTCAGTTCTTCGACACAGGTCGTGGGACCGCAGTCGAAGAGCGCCGGGCCCTCGTCGGTGTCGAGCAGGTAGACGCCGATGACCCGCTCGGTCGCCTGGTGGCGCAGATCGATGGGCTCGGGCATCGCCCGGCGATCTTCGCATCCGACGGGAGCGGGTGCGGGTCCGTTATAGATGCAGGTCTTCGAGGAAAGGGGGACTCGATGAGACGGAGCCGTTTGTCGCTGGCAGCCATGGCCGGCGCAGTGTGTCTGCTCCTGATCGTGGCTACGGCGGGAGCCACCCCGTTCACGGTGGCGCCGCTCAGCCTCGTGTCCGGCCCCAGCCCGTTCGCGAGTTGCACGATCGGCGGACCGGGGACGAACTACGTCAACGCCGAAGTCGAGCCGTGGGTTGCGGTCAGTCCTGCCAACCCGAACAACGTCATCGCCGTGTACCAGCAAGACCGCTGGTCGAACGGCGGAGCCCACGGGCTCGTCACCGCCGTCTCCCACAATGGCGGCATTACCTGGACACAGACGTTCGCGCACTTCAGCTTGTGTTCGGGGGGGACGGTGGCGAACGGCGGCGACTTCGACCGGGCCTCCGACCCGTGGGTGACCTTCGCGCCGAACGGGGATGCCTACCAGATCAGCCTCTCGGCGAGCGCGGATTTGCTCACCTCGGCCATGCTCGTGAGCAAGTCGACGGACGGCGGCGACACCTGGAGCGAGCCGACGACGCTCATCCGCGAGACCGATGCCTTCCACTTCAACGACAAGGAGTCGATCACCGCTGACCCGACGAATGCAAACCGCGTCTACGCGGTCTGGGATCGGAGCCGGAAGCCCGGAGAGAACGCTGACTTCAACGCGCTGCACTCCTTCGCGTTCCGCGGCGACATCTACTTCTCGCGTACGACCGACGCGGGTTCGAGTTGGGAACCGGCCCGGGCGCTCTTCGCCCCACGTTCGAACATGTTCACGATCGGCAACCAGATCATCGTGCTGCCAGACGGCACGCTCGTCGACATCTTCAACCTCGGCCAGGGCGCAGGCGTCCAGCCGCCGCAGGCCGGCCGGTTCGTCCAGGCCGTCATCCGCTCTACTGACGGCGGCGATACCTGGAGCAGCCCGATCACGATCTCGACGGACGAGGCGGTGGACGTGCGTGACCCGGACACGGGCGCGAACGTCCGCGCCGGCGAGGGTCTGCCCGATATCGGCGTTGACCCGAACGACGGCACGCTCTACGCGGTCTGGGACGACGGCCGCTTCAGCGGCGGGGCCCACGAGGACATCGCCCTGTCGAAGTCGACGGACGGTGGGCTTACGTGGTCGCCGCCGGTCAAGGTTAACCAGACGCCGGTACCGGTGCACGCCTTCACATCGTCGGTCGAGGTCGCGGCCGACGGAACCGTAGGGGTCACCTACTACGACTTCCGCTCGAACACGCCCGCACCGGGGCTGCCGACCGACTACTGGCTCGCGCACTCCCACGACGGCGGCGCAACATGGACTGAGAGCCACATCGCAGGCCCGTTCGACATGGAGGCGGCGCCGGTCGCGCGCGGCTACTTCGTCGGGGACTACGAGGGCCTGGCGACGAGCGGGAACAGCTTCCTGCCGTTCTTCATCCAGGCGAACACCGGCGACACCACGAACCGCACCGACGCCTTCTCGACGGTCGTCGGGCCGTAGCTTTACGAACATGGAGCCGCGCCCCGAAGGGCGCGGCTCCATGCGGTTGTCCTAAGGATGCTGCCGCCGTCGCCGCCTGCGGTACGCAACGGCTGCGCCGACGAGCAGCAGGGCGGCCGGCGCTGCGATTCCTCCCAGCGCCGCAGCGGACAGCCCAGCCCCGCCCGCAGGCACCTGCCGCGGCAGGCCGGCTGCCACGAGGGCCTGCTTCAACGACGTCGCGCCGATGTACCAGCCGCCGTTCGTCGTCATGCCGCCGTAGAAGGTCTGTCCGGGGCGCATGTAGGACACTGCGTAGGGCTTCGCGTACGGGTAGACGTCCTGGTAGAGCGTGCTCTTCCCCGTCGGAGTGGGGAGCGTCCAGGCGATCCTGTAGCCCGGTCCGAGGTTGCCCTTCGGGCGAACTCGCAGCATCGGATTGGGCTGCGTCTTGTAGACGGCGGGAAAGAACCCCGCGGACTCGGTGAGACGGCTGAAGGTCGAGACGACGCCGTTCTCGGCGTCGCCGGACATGGTGATCGTTCCCAGGCCGGGCCCGGTGATCGACGCGGCCGACGGTCCCTTGGCGAGCGCGGCCGCGGGCAGGGCGAGGGCCACGATCGCAACGAGTAGCAGACGCTTCATCGGAAGCTCCCTTCGACGCTGGCGCCGCAACTACACCGCGCGGCGGTGGGAGGTTCCGTGGCCCGTTCTACGCGTGCGCGGCCGAGCGAACGAGTGCGGCCTCGAGGTCGGCGATCAGGTCGTCGGCCGACTCGATCCCGACGGAGAGGCGGATCAGGTTCCGCGGCGCCGCCGTTGGACCCGCCTTCGTGGAGGCGTGGGTCATCCGCGCCGGATGCTCGATCAGGCTCTCGACTCCGCCCAGGCTCTCGGCGAGGATCCAGACGTTCGTGCGCCCGACGATCTCAACCGCCTCCTCCTCCGACTCGACGAAGAACGAGACCATGCCGCCGAAGTCGCTCATCTGGCGGGCGGCGACGTCGTGGCCCGGGTGATCCGGCAATCCCGGGTAGAGGGCGCGCTCGACGGCCGCGTGACCCGACAGGAACTCGGCCACCGCCCGCGCGTTCTCGCAGTGCTTGCGCATGCGGACGGCGAGCGTCTTGATCCCGCGCAGGACGAGCCAGCAGTCGAAGGGCCCAGGAACGGCCCCGAGGGACTTCTGGAGAAAGGTGAGGCGCTCCGCGATCGTCGGGTCGTTGGTCGCGGCGAAGCCGCCGACGAGGTCGGAGTGGCCGCCGAGGTACTTGGTGGTCGAGTGCACGACGATGTCGGCGCCGAGCTCGAGCGGCTGCTGGAGATACGGCGTGGCGAAGGTGTTGTCCACCACCACGAGCGCCCCCGCCGCGTGCGCGGCCTCGGCGGCGGCGCGGATGTCGACCACGTTGAGGAGGGGATTCGTCGGGGACTCGAGCCAGACGATCCGCGTGCGCTCGTCCAGGTGGGCGGCGAGATTGGTCGAGGCCTCCGCGGCCGGGATGTAGTCGAAGGCGTAGCCCTTGGGCTCGTACACCTGCGAGAACATGCGGTAGACGCCCCCGTAGACGTCGTTCACGGACACGACGCGCTCCCCAGGGTTGACGAGGTGCATGACGGTGGTCACCGCGCCCAGGCCGGATGAAAACGCGGCCCCGTGCTCCGCGCTCTCGAGGGAGGCCAGGCAGACCTGGAGGGCCGAGCGGGTCGGATTCGCGACTCGCGAGTAGTCGTAGCCCTTGTGTACGCCGACCGCGTCCTGCACGTAGGTGGACGTCTGGTAGATCGGCACCGTCACGGCGCCCGTGGCCGGATCGGGCTCCTGGCCCTCGTGGATGGCGCGCGTCTCGAAGTCCACCGCCGCGATTGTAGGCTTCGATCACAGGCCGATGTTCAGCTGGGCCGATTTCGAGCAGGCGGCGCCCGAGCTCGCGGGGATCGCGAGAGAGCGGATCGAGAATCACGGTTTCATGCTGCTGGGGACGATCCGCCGCGACGGGACGCCGCGGATCAGCCCGGTCGAGGTGCGTGTCGTCGAAGGCCGGCTCGTCATGAGCGTCGTTCGAGGATCGACGAAGGAGCGAGACATCCAGAGGGATCCGCGCATCGTGCTGCACAGCCCCATGCTGCACTCCGACGATCCCAACGACGAGCTCAAGCTTCGGGGTCGCGCGGCGGCGGTGGAGGACGAGCAGCTCGCGAAGGCGGCCGCGCTCTGGACGCCGCCGCCCGAGCTGGACGTGTTCTGCGTCGACATCGAGAGCGCGGCGTTCCTCGCCTGGTCGAAGGGCGAGCTGACGATGACGCGCTGGAGCCGGAGCCGCGGGCTCTACTGACGCTCGATGCGCCGCGCACCGAGCCATGCGGCGAGCCCGCGCAGGGCCTCGTCCAACCGCGAGGTGTCGCCCCAGGCTCCCAGCACCTCCAGCGTGCGGGTCGTGCGGTCGAAGCGCGGCTCGGCGCGGCCGACGAGGCGGTCGCCGCGCAGCAGGGGCAGGACGTAATAGCCGAACTCGCGCCTCCTCTTCGGCACGTACATCTCGAGCCGGTACCGGAAGTCGAAGAGGGCCTCGGTCCGATCGCGGTCGTTGATCAGCCGGTCGAACGGGGAGAGGAGCGTGACGCGATCAGGGACGTCACCGTCGGTCGCGTCCGGATGCGCAACCCACCCCTCGCCGGAGCGGCGGACGCCGAGCGACCGGAAGCGCTTGTCCTCCAATATTCGCTCGGCCTCTCGCAGGGGAACCGTCTCGGTGCCCGGATACCAGCGCTCGGCGAGGTCCAAGAGGCGCTGCCCTCCCCGCCGGCCGACGACGGCGATCTCGCCGTAGACGTGAAGCGTCTGGAGCATGCGGCCCACGTGCCGGCGGCCGTACCACCGATGCTCGTCCCGCCCCTGGAGCGACCGGTCCTCGAGCTCGCGCGAGAGAAGGGGTCCCCTCTGTTCCAGCTCGCGCAGGACGTAGCGGCGGAACCGTGCGTTCTCCACCAGGAATTCCCGCCGCCACCGGTCCCGCTGATAGGTCGTCGCGCGGCGGTTGCGCCGGATCCGCGCGCGAATGAGCGGAAGCGACTCGATCGGATACACGAAGGCGTCGAACTCGAAAAGCCTGCGCTCCTCCCAGAGCAGGCGGTCGAGCTCGGTCCGGTCGTACCCGGCTCCGAGTCTGCTCCAGAGGACGAGGTGCTGCGCGGGCGCGACCGTCGCGATTGGATCGAGCTGGAGGAAGCCGAGACGGCGAACGGTGTCGAGCACGGTCGTGGCCGAGCCGTCCAGGAGCTGGGCTCTCACCGCGATGCGGCGCGCCTCCTCGGGCGAGACCACGGTCACCGCAGGACCCGGTCGAGCTCGAGGTAACGGGCCAGGCGGGCCAGGGCCCGTTCGAATGCTTCCTCGAGCGCCCGCGAGCGGCGAACCCGCGGCTCGAGATGGAAGGTCTGGACGCGAAGAGCGCCGCCGGCACGCTCTGCCTTCAGGTCCGCGCGCCCGACCAGCCGGTCGCCGTAGAGGAAGGGGAGTACGTAGTAGCCGTAGACCCGCTCGTGCTGGCGCTTGTAGACCTCGATCACGTGGCGA
>WNGB01008059.1_pt1 | contig 27415 bp, 22 predicted proteins | sample 5400681 | NCBI WGS metagenome assembly WNGB01 (sample SAMN13153367, study PRJNA577476) | soil metagenome | isolation source: 115 cm soil or saprolite under grassland replicate 2 | place: USA:California | collected 2016-06-15
GACAGGTGGCTGAGGTGCGCCTGAGGACGGTTGACTCATTCACCGACAGGCCGTTTAGCGGCAATCCCGCAGCAGTGGTCATGCTCGACGAAGCCCCCTCGGATGAGTGGATGGCTGCGGTCGCGCGCGAGACGAACCTGGCGTTTCCGTCGCCGAATGGCGGCTACTTCGACCTGCACAACTTTCGCAACCGCTAATGGAAGCCCGCTCAGCTCGCGGCGGGGATCACACCGCTCCGGCGCGTCTACGATCTCCGCCACACGTTTGCGACGTTGCGCTCCGTGCCGGGATTTCCACATTTGAGCTCTCGCGGTACATGGGAACGAGCCTCGGAATGATCGACCGCCACTACGGCCACCTCGCCCGAGACGGGCGCGAGCACGCAATCAGGCTGCTGGACATATTCACCGGCGCCCCACGGAGAAAACACGACCTACCGCTGAGCAGGCAAAAATGCTTGTTGCACCCCTCCCTTGAAGGACCCTGAGCCTCCCCGGAAATCCTCGGACCTGCCCCCAGAACCTAGCCCCAAAGGGGCGCGTGCTTGCAGGCGACGATGGGGCTCGGCGAGTGACCGTTCGGAGCGGCTTCGGACGTCCGCCGTGTGTTCTTGCTGGTGCCGCATCGGCCAGCCAGGCTACCGCTGCGCGCGGATGGCGTCGGCGAAGCGGGGGACGCCTGCGGTCGTGAGTGCGCGCAGGAGTTCGTCGAGTAGCCAGGGTGGGTTGAGGTCGGCGGCCTGTTGTTCGAGCGCGGCTCGACGGCCTCGGGTTGAGGTCGTAGAGGTCGAGCAGGAAGTCTTCGGGGTGAGTCGCTTCGACGCCGACCGGCTCGCACGCCTGGGGCGGGAAGCCGTTGAGGTCGAAGGTGACGATCAGCTCCGAGTCGGCGGCGACAGCGGCGGCGAGGACGGGCCGGTCTTTGGGGTCGTTGGTCTCACCATGCGCGCCGCTGGCCCATACGGCAGGGGGAGGGGTCGTGTGGCCCCTCCCCCTGCTCGGTTAGCTGCCGTTGATGCGCTGCAGGATGTCGCGTTGGGCGTACTTCTGTGCGTCGGTCGAGGGTCCGATACGCACTGCCTCGGCAGTTGCCATCACCGTCGCGAAGGCGGTGTCGTTAGTGCCGTTACCATCCGTGTCGACCAGCTCGGTGAGGTCGAAGGCACCGTTGGCGAAGTTCAGCCAGGTCGCCAGGAGCTGTCGGTCGAGCTGATTGAACGCTGCGCCCTCGTTCTGCTTCACGTCGAGCACGTCGAACGCGTCCTGCACCGTCGACGCGTTCCGCACCTCGTCGAAGACGGTGCTCATGAAACCGACGATTGCGAGGTAGCACTGCCGCTGCGCTTCGGTGAATGCGGTCGGCCGCGGCCGGTACTGCGTCAGCCAGTAGCCGGCACCGCGCTGCAGGGAGGCGTTGCCGGCGACGATCACCTTGACCGTGTCGGAGGCCGTGCCCGCGTCGTCGTCGGCGGCCCCAAAGGTGACCGTGTAGAAGCACGCGTCGCCGAAGGCATGCGGCCGCGGGTCGGTCACGTCGCGCGGATTGATCGTCGGGCTCGGATCCGGGTCCGGGTTGAAGGCCGGATCGTTCAGGTAAAGGGTCGAGACGTCGGGTACCGGTGCACCGTCGCCCCAGTCCCAGGTCAGCGTCAGGTCGTCCGATCCCGGGTCGGTCGAGCGGGCCGAGAACGGGATCGTCTGTCCCGCGTGTACGACGAAGGTCTGGACGCCGTTGATGCTCACGGTTCCTGTCTCGTCGATCGTGGCGGTCGGGTTCACGTTGGTGATCGTCACAGTCGTCTGCTGGCACAGAGCTGCTCCGCCATCATCGTCGGCTGCGCAGACGGTGACAATGAAGCTGCCGTCGTCGCCGTAGACGTGTGACGCCGCGAAAGTGAGCGTGGCGTCTGGCCGGTTGTTCTCAAGGGTGCCCGGCAGCGGCTGCGGTCCGGTCGCGTCGCCCCAGTCAATCGACGCGGTCAGCGAGTCGAGCCAGCCGGCGTCGACGACCATGCCGGTCACCTGCATCGAGGCTAGCTCCACAGTCGGCCCGTTATTGGCGAGGCCGACGATCGTCGGGGCGACGTTGTTGATCGTGACCGTCGCCGAGTCGGTGCTCGAGTCGCCGAAGGCATCGGTCACCTGGACGCGCACCGTTCGCACGCCGTTGTCACCGACGAGGCTGAAGGTCGGCGTCTGGCTCGTCGAGTCGTCGAACTGGCCGTCGTTGTCGAGATCCCACGCGTAGGTCAGAGCATCTCCATCGGGATCCGTCGAGCCTGCAGCGGTCAGGCTAACGTCAGTGCCCTCGTTCGTCTCGTACGGGCCGCCCGCGTCGGCGACGGGTGCCTGGTTCGGCCCGAACGCCGCGCTCATGCCCGAGGCACAGCTCGTCGTGAGCACGCGCATGCGCACACCGGAGCTCGACCCGTCGTACAGGTCGGAGCTGGGATTCGTCGTATCGCCGAACAGCGTGTTGTTCGTGGAGCCCGGAAACGGGTCGCCGGCGTCCGCGGCTCCGTTCGCGTCGAGCTCTGCGAGGCCATCTGCCTCGTCGATGTCGACGAGGCGATGTGACGCAGCAGTGTGGCCACCGTTTTGGTTGCCGGTCTGCGCCTCGTCGATGTGCCAGACAAGAATCCCGCAGCCTGCGATTTGGGCGTCGAAGAGCACCTGCTGCCGGTTTTCGACTAGGAAGTACTCGCCGCTGCCGCCGATCTCGAATCCGTTCGGGTTGTTCCGGAACTGGTGCACTTCGCCGCTGTCCTCGACTCGCGAGATCGACTCGATGAACCGGTCGGTCGGCTGGTGGACGACCGGGGTTATCCAGTCGAGGAACGCCTTGCTCCACGGGTCGTAGTGGGGCGGCGTGTCCGCGTTGTTCGTCGTTCCGAGAAACTGGCTTGCCATCGTGCTCCAGGTATGGACGCCGCCGAATCCGACATCGGTGTCGTAGAGGTCGGGCAGGCCAAGCGAGTGTCCCAGCTCATGGGCGAACAGGCCGATCGTCTGCATTTGGTTACAGAGCGACGGATTCGTGAGCGCGTATGTGACCTCCGAGGTGATGATGAACGGCCTGATCGTCTTGCCATCCGCCGTCGCCGTGGTATCGAGCCCACCGGAGTGCGGCCAGAGATTGTCGCTATTCGTCCCCGTCGCGCAGCCGTCGTGTGGGCCGCCGCCCGCGTAGATGATCCCCAACGCGTCGACCGTTCCATCGTTGTCGTTGTCGTAATCAGCAAAGTTGACGTTCGCATCGATGTCCGCGATCGCCTCGCGGACAAGATCATCGTCGCCGTCCGCATTCGTGCTGTTGTTGTTGTAGAAGTTGCGGTTGTTCGCGAGGTTGACGCAGTCGGCTGTGCCGCCGTTGTCTCCGACGACCGTGCCGGCAAACTGCAGGTCACCGTACGAGATCTCGTTGAAGAAGGCGTCGAGGTCTCCCGGCCCCGATGCCCCTCCGCCGAACATGTTTGTCTGCATTTGCGCGGGCGTGAAGGTGCACCCGAGGTCGGTGAACTCCGCCACGATGAAGAGCAGATCGGTGTCGCTTCCCGCCCACGGCGGCGCTGTGGCGAGGGACGGTACGCCGATCGCCGGTGCGCCTTCCGCCGCGCGGGCCGCGTTGATCGCCTCGCGCGTCGGCCGCAGGTGCTTCGGCGCTCTCGGCTTGTCCTTGTTGGCGACGTCCGGCGACGGCTTCAGCCCTCCGCCGACGTCACGCTCGGCATACCTCCATGAGTTCGTCTTGGCGTCAAAGACGACCGCAAAGCCGTCCAGCGTCTCGTAGCCGTGAATAAACTCGTCGCCCCAGATTTTCACCTGGAGCGTCGCCCCATCCGGTTGCGTCAACGTCTTGACAACGTTCGGGTCTGCCCCGGACGCGATGGCGTCGCCTGCAAGCACGCACACCACCACCACCCCGGCGGCGGTCGCGAGTAGATGAATGCATCGCCGAAGGTGCATCTCGTCCCCCCCACACCGTTCACCAGTAGCGAGACCGCGCGTAGGATGCGTAAATTCGGTCACGGCCAATTTGCAGGGAGACTCTGCTTTCGCGGTAGACGCCTTGGGCCACAGGTGCGGCGCGCGAGACGAGGTCCGGCAGCCAAAAGCGCCGCCTTCTCAAGTGTCGTTGACGCTGAAGGGTGTCAGCCCCGAATCCGAGTTTGACATCGCTCACGGGTGCCCCACCTCGTCGACGCGAAGCCGCCTGCCCAGATCCAGCGACGCGAACCACCTCGGTGGACTCATCCACGAATACACCCGAGCAGGGTGACGTATGGATTTACGTATCCGACGGCGGTGTGGGCGCAGGTTCGGGTTGCGTTCGAGGTGTTATCGTCGGCGAAGCTGCTTGGAGGAGATGGTTGGCGTGGCGACGCGGGTGTTGATCGCCGGCGGGGGCGTTGCGGCTCTCGAGGCCGCCTTGGCTTTGCGGGCCCTGGCGGAGGATCGGGTCAGCGTCGAGCTGCTCGCGCCCGAGCCTTACTTTTGGTATCGGCCGCTGGCCGTCGCCGAGCCGTTCGGTCTCGGCGAGGTGCGGCAGTTCGAGCTGGCTGAGCTCGCCGGGGCGGCCGGTGCGATCTTTTCGCCGGGGGCACTGGTCCGGGTGGACGCCGGAAGGCGGGTGGCCTGGACGTCTACGGGTGGCTCGATTCCGTACGACGTCCTGCTTGTCGCCTGCGGGGCGGTCCCGACGCCGGCCGTTGCCGGCGCCCTGACTTTCCGCGGCCCGGCAGATACGGAGCGCATGCGCCGGCTGCTGGAGGAGATCGCCGCCGCTCGGGTGGGGCGTGTCGCCTTCGTCGTGCCCTGGGGCGCCGTCTGGTCGCTGCCGATCTACGAGCTCGTCCTGATGACGGCGGGCTATCTCGCCGCACGTGGGGTTGACTCGGTTGATTTGGCGCTCGTCACGCCGGAGGAGGAGCCGCTGCAGCTGTTTGGTCGCGCCGGCAGCGAGGCGGTGCGCGAGCTGCTCGAGGAGCGGGGCGTCGCCGTTCGGACGGGCTCGTGCGCGGTCGAGTTCGTGGGGGGCGAGCTGCGTCTCGTCCCCGAGGGAAGCATCGCGGCCGATCGAGTGGTCGCCCTGCCCCGCCTGCGCGGGCCGCGGATCGACGGGCTGCCGCAGACGGTCGAGGGCTTCCTCCCGGTCGACGCGCACGGCCAGGTGCACGGTCTTTCGGATGTGTTCGCCGCCGGCGACATCACCAGCTTCCCGGTCAAGCAGGGCGGGATCGCCGCCCAGGAGGCGGACGCTGCCGCCGAGCTGATCGCGGCCAACGCCGGCGCCGACCTGGCGCCGCAGCCGTTCCGGCCGGTGCTGCGCGGGCTGCTTTTGACGGGACGACAGCCGCGCTACCTCAGGCATGAGCTCACCGGCGGCGCGGGCGATGCCTCGGCGGCCAGTGCCGAGCCGCTCTGGTGGCCGCCGGCGAAGATCGTCGGCCGTGTCGAGAGTCCGCCGGAGGCGCCCGCCGCCGCCGGCGCCGTCTCTGTCGAGGTCGAACTTGACGCCGCAAGCGCACACCATGTGGCCGCGCTGCGGTTCGAGCTCGCGCCGGATGTTGAGCGCGAGGATGGTCCGACCGTCGGCGATGCCATGTCGACCGACCCACTCGTCGTCGCCCCCGAGGACACGCTCGGGGAGGTGGCGGAGAAGATGCGCGCACTCAACCTCGGCTCGGCCCTGGTTGCCGATTACGGACGTTTGATCGGGATGATCACCTCCCGCGACCTGCTCCGCGCATTCGCCAGCCGCGTTCATCCGAGCGAGGCGCGCGTGCGCGAGTGGATGACGGCCGAGCCCGTCGCCACGTCAGCCGCTACCCCGATCGAGGCGGCGGTGACCCTGATGACGCAGTACGGCTTGCACCACCTGCCCGTCGTCGAGGACGAGCGGCCGACGGGGCTGCTCGGCCTGCGCCAGGCGGCGCGTGAGGCGCGCGCCCGGACCGGAATCGGCCTCGGCTTCTGACCACGGGCCACACCCGTCGGCGAGCGCGTGCACGCGATGCGGGTCCCCTACGCCCGGCGGCGAGTCGCCGGCCGTTGCTGCTGATCAGCCGGTGCGGGTCCAGCCGAACCGCTCTTGGGCGAGCCGCGGCCGACCCGCGAGAATGCGGCGCCAGCGCACCGCTGCCTTCAGCACACCGGCGCTCCGCGCGAGCGCGTCGACCGCGGCGGCTGCGCTTTCGCCTTCGAAGAAGAAGACCACCTCGCGCTCGCTGACGAAGACATGATGTCGCTCGAGCCCCAACTCCGCGACCTCGAAGGGCGGCCCCTCCTCGATCAGTTGGCGAGCCAGGTCGGCGGTGCCGCGCCTGATCGGCACGACGACGGCGACGCGCGCCGCCGCCACGTGCTCGGCGCGCAGATGGGCGAGGAGATCGCCGACCTCGCCCAGCAGGCCCACGCCGCCCAAGGCGGCGATCAGCACCCGCTCGCAGGAGTGCCGCTCGAGGACGAGCGACTTATCGCCATTGATCCGCTCAGCGGCCCCCCGCCCGATCTCCACAGACGAGAGCTCGTCGAACGAAATCCGCAGTCCCTCTGGCGCGCCCGCCCCGTGCAAGACGAGGTAGTGGTCGCTGAGTTCGAGCCTGCCGCTCGACGCCGGGCCGTCGCCGGTGCGCCAGACGACCGGGTAGTCGTGCGGACACTCGCGGACGCGTGGGGTAGACAAGCCTGACTTCCCTTCCGATGGTGCAGCCGAAGCAATAGCGCTCGCGCATCTGCAGGGCGTCCGGGAAGGCGCGGAGCCGGTGCGCGGCAAAGTACCGATCGCTGCAATGCCATGGCTCCCGCCCGCGGTCCCCGGCGCTGCGGCAAGACCGGCTGATCGAGCGAGGGGCAGGGCTTTGCTGCCGGTGCCGGTGGGAGTATCGTCGCTCGCTGTGAAGAGACCCGGAGCGCTTGTCGGCCTCGTGATCGCAGTCGTCGTGCTGCTCGTCGCCTTGGCCGCGCTGCTCGGCTGGGCGGTCGGTAACCAGACGGCCGCGAAGACGAAGACGGTCACCAACCCCGCGCAGACGATGGCGGCTCCGGGCGGGCACATGGGCGGTCCGAATCTCGCGATCGCGCAGATCGGCGACCCCGCCCGCGGCGCGCGCCTCTGGCAGTCGAAGCGCTGCTCCGACTGTCACTCCTACGCGGGTCGTGGGGGCGAGGACGCGCCGCCGCTCGACTTCATGCGCGGGCACATGTCCGCGCGAGAAATCGCCGACATGTCCGGCCAGATCTGGGATCACCTGCCGGCGATGCTGCCGCACTTCCGCGAGGAGAAGATCCCCGTGCCGACCTTCACCCAGGGAGAGATGGCCGACCTGATCGCCTTCCTGCACAGCGGCAAGGGCGCCAGGGCAGCTGCGCCGCCCGCGCATCCGGGGATGACCGGGATGTCCGGCATGGGCGTCACCCGCGGCAAGGGCGTCTTTCTCTCGGCCGGCTGCGGCGCCTGTCATACCTTCGTCGCCGCCGGCACGAAGGCGACGGTCGGCCCGAACCTCGACACCACGCTGAAGGGGAAGAGCAGCGCCTTCGTGCGGGAGTCGATACTCGATCCGAACGCGACGATCGCTAGCGGCTATCACGCGGGTGTGATGTCGACCACCTACCGCAGCCAGCTGACGATGCGGCAGATCGCCGACCTCGTCGCATTCCTTCTCAAGAAACGGACCTAGCCGCACGCCGAGTTTGGGAGTGTTCGGTGACGTCTGCGTCGCGCCAGGGCAGGCGCGGCGTCGCTCCCTTCGAGCCCGCGGTTTCCGGCGAGGCGAAGGAGTGGAGCTATGGCATCGGTACAGCTCATTACCGAAGACGAAGCGACCGGAAAGGTCAAAGTTGTCTACGGCGTGATCAAGTCGGAGCTCGGCATCGATTTCGTCCCGAACCTCTATCCGGGCGATGGCTTCGAACCCGGACTACCTCGAGGCCAACAGTGTCGAGGCGATCATGCTCGCCTCCGGGAAGCTCGATCGCTTGACGAAGGAGATCATCGCGGTCGCCGTCTCGGCGGTGAACGCTTGCGCCTTTCGCTCTCCGTCGCGAGACGACCTCCGGCCTCTCTTACGCCAGGCGTCTGGGCTGCGGGAATCTCCGGGTACCGCCGGTAGAGGTTCATGGCAAGCCTGGCGGCCGCTCGCTCCAGAGGTCGACGAGCAGTGCGGCGACGCCCGGCTCGGCCTGGTTCGAAGTGTTGAAGTGGTGGAGGCCCTCGAAGACGATCTCGCGGAAATCGGGGAAGATCCGCGCGAGCCGTTTCGCCGAGCGCTCGTACCGGTCGGCGCTCAGCGACCCGCGCGTGTACAGCACCGGCCGCGTGAAAGCGCGCAGGGCGTCGAGGTGAAGCTGATGCCGCTCGAACGCGCGCAGGAGCGCCGCGATCCTGGCCGGGCGGTTCGGCAGCGGCGCCGCGCCCGTCGCCGGCGGCATGTACTCGACGCCCGGCTTCAGCTCGAGCCGCATGAAGCTCGGCATCGCCTGCGTTGGATCCTCGAGCATCAACGTCTGCAGCTCGTGGTGCTCGGCGAGATCGGCGCGCATCTCCTCGCTGAAGTCGAACGCGGCCTCGTCCAGCGTCAAGCTGAGAACCAGCTCGGGATGGGCGGCAGTGAACGCGAGCGCGACGGCGCCGCCTCCGGAGTGGCCGTAGAGGTGGAACCGGTCAAGTCCGGCGCGGCCAGCCCAGCGGAGCAGTCCGTCGACCTCGTCGGCGATCGCGTAGTCGTCGGGCGGCGGCGAGAGCGTGTAGAGCTCGAACTCCTTCGCATACGCGTCGACGTTCGCGCCGAGCTCGCCGATCAGCGCGGCGCTTACGCGCGCCGGCTTGGAAACGGGGCGGCCTCGACGCCGATGTCCTCCATCCGGGCGACGTAGTCGCGGTATGTTCGGCGGGCCTCGCCGTGCCGGCCTGCGTCGAGTAGCGCTGTCGTGATGCCGAGGTGCGCTCGCTCGTCGTAGGGGTCGCGCTCGAGGATGCGGAGGCGATATCTGACCGCGGGATCGGGCTCACCCGATGCCTCCGCGATCTCCGCGAGCGCAGCCGCGACAGTCAGGTAGAGGGCGCGCGCCTGTTCTCGCAGCGGCGCCGCCCAGTCCTCGTAGCGATCCTCCTCGAGGAAGTCGCCCACATATGCCGCCTCGGCTGCCTCGAGGTAGGGGAGCGCGTGCTCTGCTCGACCGTCGCCCCAGGCCGAAAGTCCCTGCTCGGCCTGCTCGAGGAAGGTCTCGACATCGACGTCCACGGTTGCCAGCTGGAGCCTGAGCGCGTCGCCGCTCGTCGCGAGGAAGTGATCGGCGAGATAGCGTCCTTCGGGATCGAGCACCCCCCGCAGCGTGCTCAGCGCGACCGAAAGCCGGTTGGGGAGCGGGCGCGGGTCCTGCTCGGGCCAGAGGGCCTCCATCAGCACGTCTCGCGGGGTGGCTCTGCCGCGCCGGGCGACCAGGATCTTCAGGAGGTCGCGTGCTTTTTTCGATTGCCATTCCTCGGGGCCGACGGGCCACCCTTCGCGCGCGACGGCGAACTGGCCGAGGGTCGAGATGCTCAAGGGAGCGCGCGTGCGCGGGCTGGCAGACGGCAGGGCAGCCGAGATGAATGTCCGGTGCCCTCGCGCTCCGAGCGCGCGTAGCCGCTTCTCGGCCTGCGCGGCCCGCGCTGCGCCGGCCGCTCCGCGGGTCAGTCCGAGGATGAGCTCCGCTCGTGCCTCGCCGAGTGGGTTGCGGATTGCGCGCCAGAGGGATACCGCCTCCTCGAGGAGTACCGCCTGCCGATCGCGATCGTGCGACGCAAGCGCGGCAAGCTCGAGCGCGTGCGCGAGTCCGGCACGGTCACGCCGGAGGCGTGCCGCCGTCGCTGCCTCGTCGGCGCTCGCCGCAGCGATCTCTTGCTTACCGGCTGCCAGCGCTACCCACCCAGCAGCCAGCTGAGCGGCGACCTTTGCCATGCCTTCGCCGCAGGAGACGGCGCGCGCGGCGAGCATGCGCGCGCGCTGGGGATTCTCGAAGGCGAGAACCTGCGCGAGGCCTGCCAGGGCGGGCACGAGGCCCTGCACATCGCCCGACTCCTCGGCGCGCGCCAGCGCCTCCTCGTAGAACACCCGGGCCAACGCTAGATCGCCACGCTCCCGGTACAGATCGCCGAGCAGTGCGAGCGGGTAGCAGACCATCCGGGAGCCGGCGCGCTGGTAGAGCGCCTTGGACGCCTCCAGGTCGGAGGTCGCCTCCTCGAGGCGACCGAGGCGGAATCGGGCCTCGCCGCGGTTGGTGAGCGCGAGCGCGCGGAAGAAGGTGAAGCCCGTCAGGTCGCCGAGGCGTGTTGCAATCTCGAGCTCGGCGAGCGCCTCTTCGTATTCGCCTTCCTCCAGGTGCTGCGAGCCTCGGTTCGTGCGGACGCGGACGGCTTGCAGGACGTCGCCGGCGCGCTCGGCGTACTCGAGCGCGCGGAGGTAGTGCGCGTCATTGGCGAGGCGATCGCCGGTCAGCGCTGCGAGCATTGCGAGGACGGTGTGCGCGGCCGCGAGCGCGTGGGCATCGTTGGCGGCACTTGCGCGGGCGAACGCCTGCTCCGCCGACTCGCGACATCCGGCAGCGTCGCCGCGGAGCCAGCACGCGCTCGCCTTCCACGCGAGCAGGAGGGCGGCGTCGCGCGAATCGGAGCCGTCGAGCCGGCCGCGCTCGTAGATCTCGAAGGCCTCGTCGAGGCGACCGCGGAGATGGTGGATAAGGCCGAGTCGCCACGCGAGGCCGGCAGCGAGCCGCTTGCGGCGTCCGGCTGCGCGCTCGAAGCATTCGAGCGCTTCGTCCCATTCACCCCGGATTTCGTGCGCCTCGCCGAGCAGTTGCTCGATTGCCGCGCTGCGAAGCCGGCGAGGCAGCCTCCGCGCCACGCGAATCGTTGCCTCGACCTTTCCCGAGGCAAGCAGCGCGGATCCCTGCGCCTCGAGCACCTCGGCGATACGCGCGGTGTCGCCAACCGCAAGCAGAGACTCGAGCGCCTCGTCGAAGTAGCCGTGGGCCTGAAACCAGGCGGCCGCTCGGGAGTGCACCTCCTCTCGTTCTTTTTCGTTCAGCGGCCAGCGCCCGAGGACGAACTCGCGAACGAGCGTGTGCAAGCCGAACCATTCGCCCTCGCCGCCGCGCAGCTCGAGGAAGAGCCCAGCGCGGCGGAGCGCCGCGAGCGATTCCGCCGCTGTCCGCACGCCGACGGCATTGCAAAGCTCGACGTTGAAGCGCTGGAAGGGCGCGACGCGGCGAAGCAGCTTCCGAATGCTCGGCGCGGCACGGCCGAAGACCTCCTCGGCGACATACTCGAACAGGCGGCCGCCCGGCCGGTGAAGCGCGTCGAGCGCCTCCGCGCGCCTATCTGCGGGGACGGCCCGTAGCGCCTCCGCGGTCAGCCGGACGGCAGCCGGCCAGCCCGCTGTCGTGTCGTGCACCGCAGGCGCGAGGGCGGCGGCGTCCTCGTCGAGCACGGTCGCCAATAGCTGGGCGACTTCCTGCTCGCTGAAGGCGAGCATGGCTGCGTCAATGTCCAGCACCTCGCCGCGGCCGCGCAGGCGCTGGACCGGAAAGGGAGGCTCGAGCCGACTCGACAGGACGAGGTGCAGCCGAGAGGGCGCCTGGCGGCAGAGCTCATCCAGCAGGCGCACGGATGGTCCCTTCCGACCCAGTTCGTGGGCGTCGTCAAAGACGAGGGCGAAGTCCTCGCGCAACTCCTGCTCCAGCGCCTCGCAGAGGAGCGCCGCCACGGCCGCGGCGCGTTCCGACTCATCGCCCTCAGGCCCCAGCGACGTCTGCACCACGAGACGGAGATCGCGACTGAGCGAGGGGAGACGGCGGCGGAAGGTTGCCGCAATGCCGAGCACGAACGCGGCGAGGCTCGTATCGTCCGGCCCGACGGCGTACCAGACGCACGGCACCGTCGCTGCCCAGGCGCCGACGAGCACGGACTTCCCGTAGCCGGCATCGGCGAGCACGATCGTCAGTCGGCGAGCGAGCGACTCGTCGAGGTGGCGAAGCAGGCGAGGCCGGACAATGATCGGCCGCGAACTCGGCTCGGGCGCGTCCTTGCCCCGCTCACGCACGGTGGCCCGGGCGCGCGTCCGCCCGTCACTCTCTGCCGCAGGCGAATCGGGATTCGCCGGCACGATCATTCCCCCTAGCAACGCTTTCAGCGCAGTCTTGCGCGCCGCGGCCGCCGTGTCGAGCGCGCGATCGGCCTACCTGCGGCGACGCACTTTAAGCCCACTTTAAGGACACGGCTGCACGATCGCAGCATGGAGACCTTCGTCATCCGCGTCTGGACGCCCGCCGAGCAGGAAGACGAGGGCCAGCCTCGCAACTTGCGCGGCCTCATCGAGCACGTCCGCTTCGACGAGCGCTGCACGTTCGAGGACGGAAATCAGCTGCTCGCCGTGCTCCAGACAGCGCTCGAACGCCAGCCACCAGCAGCGACCACGCGATGAGAAAGATGTCAACTCGGGCCGGCCGGTGGCTGCTGCCGGCCTCACGGACTGGATTGCCGCTCGCCGCCGCGGTCGCCGCCGCATTCGTATTGGCGCTCGCGCCGTCCGCGCGGGCGGCCACGAACGTCGTCCCCGATCCAGGGTTCGAGCAGGGCGGGTGCAGCGACAACACGCCCGTCCTCTGCGGCTGGCGGAGCGACAATTCGATGTCGCAGGACACGAGCAATCCGCACTCGGGCAGCGCCAGCATGCATCTGGAGTGCGGAGCCGGCGGTTGCTACTACGACCCCGACTACCCATGGGCGTCTGTCGCAGCCGATGCCACCGCCTGCGTGGCGATCGGCCCGGGTACACACACCGCGTCGTTCTGGTACCGGGACGCCGTCGACGATCAGGTGTCGCTGGACGCCACCTTCTATTCCGATTATGGCTGCGCCAATGAGGTTGGTCAGGACTCCCTCTCGCAAGCGTCGCCGAGCGGCGTGGGCTGGCAGCAGGTAACCGGATCGCTGCACGGACCGACTTACACCCAATCGGCGCGTTTCGCTCTCAGCACGGGCAGGTGGTGCGACGTTTCGTGTTCAACGCTCGCTGCGAACTTCGACGACGTCAACGTCGCCGACGTGGGGGACCCGACTCCGACCGTCAGCTCGTTTACGCCGACGAGCGGCTGGTTCGGCACGAGGGTGTGGATCTACGGCTTCGACTTCATCGGCGCGAGTTCGGTCACGTTCAACGGCGTCCCGGCGCAATTCACGGTCGGGTCGGACCAGTCCATCGACGCCTACGTGCCAAGCGGGGCGACGGCGGGGCCGATCTCGGTCACCACAGCGAACGGCACCGGCTGGAGCTCGTCCTCCTTGCTGCTCGTGCCGCCGCCGGCGATCAGCTCGTTCACGCCGGCAGGCGGTCCGTTCGGAACCGTCGTCGACATCCGTGGCTCGAACTTCAGCGGGGCGATCTGGGTCCAGTTCAACAGCCAATACGCCAGTAGCTTCACGGTCGATTCCGACACGGAGATCCACGCCACCGTGCCGGACGGAGCGACGACCGGGCCGATATCGGTGACAACGGTAAGTGGCACCGGCTCGAGCTCGTCCTCGTTCACCGTTCCCACTCCGACGATCAGCTCGTTCACCCCGACCAGTGGGCCGGCCGGAACCAGCGTCGACATTCGCGGTACCAACTTCACCGGCGCGACCTTCGTCACGTTCAACGGTGTCCTGGCGACCTTCACGGTCGACTCCGATTCCGAGATTCACGCCACCGTCCCCAGCGGGGGAAGAAGCGGCCCGATCTCCGTTGCGACACCGGCCGGGAGCGCCTGGAGCTCGTCCTCGTTCGCCGTCGACGGAGGGGCGCCGTGGATCACCTCGTTCACGCCGATGAGCGGACCGGTCGGAACACGTGTCGACATCCTCGGCACCAACCTCACCGGCGCAACCTCGGTGACCTTCGGCAGCAAGGCGGCGACTTTCGCGGTCGATTCGGGCTCGGAGCTGCACGCCACGGTGCCAAGCGGCGCGATCAACAGCTACATCACGGTCGTGACGCCCGTCGGCAGCAGCACGGCCGGAGCCTTGTTCCTCGTCACCGCAATTCCGGCGCCGACGATCACTTCGTTCACACCATCGAGCGGACCAGTCGGAACAAGCGTCGACATCCAGGGCACGAACTTCAGCGGGGCGAGCGCGGTGACGTTCAATGGTGCGACGGCAAGCTTCAAGGTCGACTCGGACTCCGAGATCCACGCGACGGTGCCCAGTGGAGCGACGAGCGGTCCGATGTCGGTCACCACCGCCGGCGGCACGACCGCGAGCTCTGCCTCGTTCAGTGTCAAGCCGAACGTACGGCCGAGCGCCGGCTTCACCTTCAGCTGCACAGGACTGAGCTGCAGCTTCGACGGCAGCAGCTCGTTCGACCCCGACGGGACGATCACCGCCTACGGCTGGGACTTCGGCGACGGGACAAGCGGCAGCGGCCAGAGCGTGCTGCACACCTACCCCGAGGCCGCCGGCTACACGGTCACCCTGACGGTGACCGACAACTCCGGCGCCAGCGCGGCTGCAACGCAGATCGTCACCCTCATCCGACTGTCCGCACGCGGCTCCAAGCTGAAGGGGCTCGAGAAGGTCGACCTCTCGTGGAGCGGGCCTAGTGGGGCGAGCTTCGACCTCTACCGCAACGGCGGCAAGATCGCCACCGTCCAGGCCACCGCCTACACGGACAACCTGAACAGCAAGGGGTCGGGCACCTACACCTACAAGGTCTGCGCGGCCGCCGTCTCAGTCTGCTCGAACGAAGCGAGCGTGACCTTCTGATGTCTAGGCCTTTGAACCGGGATTCAGGCCACCACCTACGCGGACAGCCTCAACGGGAGGGGCGCGGGCACGTACACCTACGACGTCTGCGCGGCCGCGATCTGGAGCTGTTCGAACGAGGCCACCGTCAGGTTCTGACGTGGAGCGCGAGAGGGGAGACGATGAGAATGACTTTGCATCGGCGCGGCCTGCTGTTCGTGGCCGTCGGCTTGCTTTTGCTCACCGCTGCCGCCGGGAGCGTTGCGTCTGCCGCGGCCGACGCGACTGCCGCGGCCGACGCGACGGTGACGCAGGTGATGAGCGGCCTCGACAACCCGCGCGGGCTCGCCTTCGGGCCGCAGGGAGCCTTGTACGTCGCCGAGGCGGGTCGGGGCGGGTTTGGACTGGAAGCCTGGAGCTGCGCCCTCTATCCGACCGATCCCAGCGGATATGGATTCATCGGTCGGGTTGGTGGATCGCGTTGCTATGGGCCGACGGGGGCGATCGGCCGGCTGTGGCACGGAGTCCAGGAGCGGGTCGCCACCGGGCTTCCCTCGCAGGCGCGCACAACTGACGGCGGCAATGCTATCGGGCCCCAGGACATCGCCATGCTCGGGGTGGGCAGCGCGCAGGTGACGATTGGTCTGCAGCAGCCGCCCGAGTGGGGGGTTACCTACCCGTTTCTCTCCGATTTCGCCTGGCTCGCCCAGGTCGAACCGAGCGGCGAGTGGCGCTTCGTGGCCGACCTGGGCGCTTACGAGGCGGTGAACAACCCCGACGGTGGCCTGCTCGACACCAACCCCTACGGGATGCTCGCGGTCCACGACGGGCACGTGCTGACCGACGCGGGGGGAAACTCGCTGTTGCGAGTCGGCTGGAACGGCGACATCTCGACGCTCGCGGTCTTCCAGTCGCGTGGAACAGATCCTCCGCGGTCCAGCGACTCGGTCCCGACGACAGTCGCGATCGGCCCGGACGGGGCCTACTACGTGGGCGAGCTGACCGGGATCCCGGTCTTCCCCGGGTTGGCGAACGTGTATCGCGTCGTTCCCGGTGAGAGCGTGCCCGGCGAGCCTCCGTTGATCCTCGCCGATCAGGCCTGCGTCCCCGGTTTCTCGACGATCATCGACATCGCCTTCGACGAGGAGGGCAATCTCTACGTTCTTCAGTACGGCTACCTCGACGGGCTCGGTTCGCTCATCCGCGTCACGCCTGACGACGGCCATCCCGGTGGCATCTGTTCTCAGTACCAGACGGGCACGCGCACGACGATCCTCGGGGGACTGAGTCAGCCGACCTCCGTGGCCGTCGGCCCCGACGGCGCGCTCTACGTCTCCAACCACGGCGCTTCGGCGGGAGTCGGCGAAGTGCTCCGCGTCGAGCCGTGACCCTTGCAGCCGACACATGGTGATTGCGCCTTCACCGCAGACGAGGGAGCGATGAACCGGTTCATCGCATTCGCTTGCCGCTGCCGTCGTCTCGGTCGTGTAGTGCGGCGACACGCGGACCAAGTCGCGTTTCCGCGCCGTCGTGTCGCGCGCGCTCCGCCGCGCAACCACGAGCCAATCAAGGAACGACCCGCAAAGCAGAGGAGACAGAAATGAAGAAGTTCCTTCTTATCTTGCTGATTGGCAGCGCCAGTAGTCTCGGCTTTGTTTCAACGAGCGCTGCCGTTCCAACGACGGAGACGAACGTCACGCTCGCCGGCACCGCCGCGGTGCCCGTTCCCTCGGGGCTCGCTCCGTGCACGGGAGCTGGCACGGCGATAGTCACGTTCAATGCTGTCTTCCATATGACCGATCTCGGGCCGGGCGAGTTTGGCGAAATCGAGAATGTCGTTTCGAACATTGAAGGGACATTCGTGCTCACGCCCACGAGCGGGCCGACGTTCACCGGGCACTTTTTCTCCGGCTTCCAGCTTCAGAGCACGCCGCCAGGCAAGCAGTTCAACGTAACAAGCGAGTTGATCGTGGTCGGCACTGGATCCGACGGCTCTCAGTTGACGTTCGTCGAGATCATGCACGTCACGAGCACGCCCGCCGGCGACATCACCGTCAGCTTCGACACGCCGACCTGCATCTCAGCGTAACGAGCTCCTTGAGCGCGGGTGCCCGCACAGGGGTGCCCGCGCTCAACGAAGCTGAGGGAATGCAGCCCGCGCGAAACAGCCTGGAAGCGCACCCTGCTTCTGCTGCCAGCATGGAGCAGCCGGTTCCAACTCGCCTGGGACGGGCTCCTGCGTCCGGGTGATGTTCGCTGATTCGACACGGGTCTGACGGCGGCCGACCCCCACCGCCGAGGAGGTTGAGCAGCTGCTCGGCTTCACGATCGAGGTGGCGATCTCCCGCCGGGGGCGCGGCGGGACCGAAAGCCGCGTCGGGCTGCAGGGCGCTTGGCGCACCTAGAAGTGACCGTGCGCGAGCATCAGGTCTCGTTCGCGCTGCTCGCAGACGACGTCGCCGCGCTGATCGAAGCGCTCGGCCTCGAGCGGCCGCTGATTGCCGGCTTCAGCGACGGAGCGATCACGGCGACGATCCTCGCGATTCGCTCGGCCACTGCCGTCGGCGCGCTCGTCAACCAGGCCGGCCATGACCTGTTCAACCCGCAGGCTCCGAGCCTCCAGGTTGCTCCTCTTCGATCGCATCACCCAGTGGCCCGGCTACGCGTTCGACGACCTCGGCAAGATCGAGGCGCCGACGCTGATCCTCTGCGGCGACCGGGACGACCTCTGCTCGGTCGAGGAAGCCGTCACCGCCTTACCGGGCGCTGCGCAAAGGCGAGCTCGCGATCCTGCCCGACACCGGGCACCTCATCACCCTCGCGTCCGCGCGAAGCGGTCGTTGAGATCGGGGTCGGCGACGAGCGCGCGCTGCCATTCCCGGTCGGCGTCCTTGCCCGTGACGCAAGCCGCCCAGCCGTTGAAGGCGATCCACAGGTAGATGAACGATTCAAAGTCGGCCACTCCGGGCTGGCCGCGAATCGCCCGTTCGAGCCAGCCTCGTATGAGCGCCTGGCCGTCGCGGTGCAGCCTGGCATACAGGCTGAACTCAAGCGGCCGCCGTGTCGCCGCGAGATCGGAAATGGCGCAGCTCACACGTCGGTCTCGCCGTCGGCGACGAGGCGCACCACCACGAGTCCCGGAACGGCCGACGCGGGAGCGTTCTGGAGCGTTCTGGACCTGAAAGCTCCATAAACGGCTCCATACCTACCGCATAATGGAACCGGCCGAGACGGCGGGAATCGTGAAGTGTGGTGTTAGGCGCGGGCGAGGGCCTGCGCGTCGTCAACGCTCAGCGCCTGCCCGTCTGCCCACACCTGATCGAAGCGGTCGCCGAGCCGCTCGCGGAGTGTCGCCACGGCGTGGTCGAGCTCGACGTGGTCGTCGGGGTCCGGGATTGAGTCGGTGTCCTCGAAGATCTGCTGCGCGCAGGCGACGAGCTGGCAGGCGCGCTCGTCGTCGCCGTCGTGGAGTGCGAGCACCCCGGCGTCGAGGAACGCGTACGGGCGCAGGTAGGCGTTGTTGTTGGCGAAGATCCACGCGCTTGCCGTTTGCAACCGCCGCCTCGCCTCCTCGCGATCGCCGCTGTGGAGGGCGACGTAGAAGAGGTTGTGGTTCTCGCCCGCGATATTCACCTCGTTCCCGAGTCGCTCGTTCAGCTCGATGCTGCGAAGGTAGAGCTCGCGCGCCTCGTAGTAGCGGCCCTCCATCCGCGCCGCGGCCGCGCGCATGTGAAGCGGGAGCCGGATCGCGGCGGGGTCGTCGAGCCCGTCAGCGGCCTCGTAGCCGTGCTCCGCCCAGCGTCGCACCTCGCCGAAGTCGCCGCGACGGAGCGCTACGCGGGCGAGGTCCGCGCAGGCGTCGGCGAGGTCGGCAGGAGAGCCGTCGCGCTCGACGATCTCGAAGCGTTCGCGGAACGCTCGCTCTGCCGCTTCGAGGTCGCCCTGTCGGAAGGCGAGCGTGCCGAGCCCCTTGAGCACCGGCGTGCGGTCGCCGGCGTCGAGCGCCGCCGCTCGCTCGAGCAGCCCGCGCCCCTCGCTCATGTGCCCGCGCTGCCACCAGAAGGGCCAGAGCGCCGCGCTAACCTCCCCCGCCGTCGCTGGATCTTCTTCGAGCAGTCGCTCGACGAGGTCGTGCAGGTCGTCGTGCCGCTCCTCGAGCCGCGAGAGCCAGCCTTCCGTCTCGGGTCCGCTGCGCGCCAGGTGCGGCCGCGCCTCCCGCACGAGCGCGAGCAGATCCTCGAGCTCAACCACGTCGCGAATCTATCGCCGCGGGATCAGACGAGGGTAGGGAGGGGGTCGCCGCGGGCTTTGGCAGTGAGGGCGTCGCTGAGGTAGGCATAGAGCGAGCGGCGCTGCAGGCGGCAGGTTTGGTCGACCGAGAGCAGCCGCTCGATCGTGCGTTCGCCGCCTTGCGAGCGGCTGCCGAGTGAGAGCTTGCGGTAGATGACGGCGGCGCGCAGGCCGCGCTCGGCGGCGTTGTTGGTCGGCTCGACATCGGCAGTGGTGGCGAACGTCCACAGTGCGGGCCAGAGCTTGAGCAGGTTCTTCGCAAGCGCGCGCACGTGTCGCTGCCGCTTGCCTATCGAGCCCCACTCGAGCAGCTCGTGCATCTGCTCTTTGATCGTCTCGACGCGCCGTTGGAGGGCGGCACGGTCGCCGTCTTGTTGGAACTGCTTCCACGCCTGGAACACGTTCCAGGTGACCTCGAGCCCGTCGAGGCCGAACGCTTCTTGTGGACCGGAGCCGAGGTCGGCGTGGAAAGTGAAGTCGCGGCGCAGGTGCGACCAGCAGACCTGCCGTCGTTCCGGATCGAGGCTGTTGTAGGCCGTGAATCTGTCCGAGCCAACGATGCCGCCGAACTCGTCGCCGATCAAACCGTGCAGGTGCTGCTTGCCGCGGTCGGGCGCGATTCGCAACACCGCCGGCGCTTGCTGAAGGCGCCCCAGAGCGTGCGCGGCTCGCCGCTCAGGTACCAGCCGGTCTCGTCGATGTTGAGCGCGCCGGCCGAGCGCGTCTGCTTGAGCAACTCGTCGTAGACCGGCTCGAGCGTCTCCGCGGTGCGGGTGAGGATCGCGTCGACCGTGCCGACCGTGATCGGGCAGCCGAACAGCTCCTCATCAACTCGACCAGCTGCCGACGCGAGAGTCGGTTGCGCACGGTGAGCGCGGCGATCGCCGCCTCCAGCTTCGGACCGAAACAGCCGCGGGGAACGCCAGCCGGCAGCTCCGCTCGAACCGTGCAGCCGCAGTCGGGGCAGCAGAGCCGCTGAAGCCGATGCTCAGCGATCTCGACTGCGAGCGGCGGCAGCTCCGCCACCTGGTGCCGCGCCGGCGCACCAGCCGGCTCGCGCTCCTCCTCACCGAACAGGTGGCCGCACGGGCAGCGCTGCGGCCAGTGCTCGATCACCTCCGTGACGCGCTCGATCGGAAACAGCGACCTCCCATGCCCGGGATGGCCCGGCTGGCCGCCTCGCGTCCGCCCGGTCCCGCGCGACCGGCCCCGCTTCCCCAGCCACGGCGGGTCGTGGCTCGGCGGCAGCGACGAGTTGCGCGAGTCGCGCTTCAGGCGCTGGCCGCCGTGGTCGATGCGTTGGGAGTTCAATCGGGACGGCCTCGCGCGGTTCCTTGAGAAGCGCGAGGAGTCGCTCGCCGTCCTCGTCCGGCACGCGATTCAGCGAACGCTGTAGGTACGTGCCCCATTGCTTGAGCCGCCTGAGAAAGTTGAGTTGCGCGGCAACCTGACTTCCAGGGATGCCTCGCGTCGGCTCTAACGCGACGATCGGCTCGACCGCGTACCGCCACGGGTAGCGAGGCTCGCCGGCCTCAGACAACCCCCATACAGGCTCATCGCTTTGGAAGACCTCGCCTGTGACATGTAGAGCCCCTACCCAACGCTGTGCGGGCGTTTTGCAGTAGCAGAGGAAGATGTCGTCAGGTCGTACGCGCTCGAACATGCCGATGCTGTAGCCGCCCTTCCCAGGCGTGGGTGGGGGAAAGCCGGTGACGCGGAAGCCCTGCGCTTCCGCTTGCGCCCACGTCTCAAGCGTGAAGATGTCCGTCCAGAAAGCCACGGGAGGCAATCGTAAGGGGAGTCAGACAAGGAGTCGAGGGCCGAAGGCTTGCGAACCGAGGAAGGCAACTGGCGCTGCCGAATGAGCGTCCATGCCGCTAACTCAGGCAACTCGTGACGCCATCGCCCTCCTCGTGACCCGAGTGGTCGAGCGCACTTTGAGGACGCGCGTCGAACGTGAACCCTGGGACGCCGAGGAGGAGAAGCGGCTCCGGCCTTTCGCGTTTGCGCTCGTGCCGGAGGAGGTCTGGAAGGGGGCGAAGTTCGAGCGGTCGTTCACTACGAGTTTCGGCAGTGCTTGGGAGGAGATGGCCCTTCTCGTCGCGCGTGACAAACATGACCATGCGGAGCGCGGCGGTCGATACGTTGGGCGACTCCGGCAAGGACAACTAAGCCGGATTCAGACGATTCTCAATAACCTCGAAGCAAGACGAAGCAGACCCGATTGGGATGCTGAGTTCGACTCCGTCCTCTCCGCCAGTGAGGGAGCGTACGTAGAGGTCGGCGTAATTGCAGACCTACACGTTTGGAACAACGACGGGTCACATCTCTTCTTCGAGGTCAAAGCGCCGAAACCAAACGCGGATCAGACCAAGGTGTCGAAAGAAAAGATGCTCAAACTTTCGGCCATGCTCGAAACGACATGCGCCTACTTCGCGCTCCCGTACAACCCGTTCCCTTCCAGGGCGGAGTATGGACACACGCATCCGAAGAGGTACTTCAACATGAGCACGGATGAAGTCGTCCTGATCGGGCCAGAGTTTTGGGACAAAGTCGGAGGCACCGGAACTTGGGACGATCTGCTCACCTTGCTTGACGAAGTGGGCGACCGCCTACGCGACCGAATACGACGCGAGTACCTGAACCTAGACTAGGCGCGTGCGATGATGATTTCTTCGAAGAACTCGCCGTTCCGTCGGCCCGTTCTTCGGTTGACGTGTCGCTTGCGCCGCTCTTCGATGTCCAGCCCCGCTTCGCTCAATACTTGGTCGTACAGGCTCCGAGCGTCATCGATGACGATGATCACCGGCGCACCCCGTCTTAAGTGGAGCTTCGCGTTTTGGAAGACGGCGACCATGTCGCTGACATAGTCCGTAACCGCTGTCTTGCTCGTTCCCTTATCCGCAGCGCCAATCTCATCGGTGCGTCGATCTTCAAGCCCTAGTAGTTCGTATGCGTACCGATGTTGTTCGTGGTAATCGATGCGGCCCGGATAGGGCGGTGACGTGATCAATCCGTCGAACTTCGTGCCGTAGTCGGCGCTCCTCGCGTCTCCGTGAAGCACCGAAGCATTGGCGTCTGACCGTAGGCGCTCGTACTCCTTCACACGCGAAATCGAATCGAGCGCGTAGCGCCGGAGGAACTTGTACGCCTCCCGCGTGGGCTGACAAGTCCTCCGATGCTTCGCACACTCATACGGCTCCGTCTGAGGCTTCTTTGGGAAGTCGAGGCCGAAATGTGTCGTAAGGCGTGCAGAACGGGCTGCTCGGGACAACACGACCGCCATCAGTTCGCCGCTGTCGTAGTCGCTCAGGAGGGATCGGAAGAAAAGAAGTTCAGCGAGGGCGCGAATGTCGTACCAATCGCGGAGGTATTCACTCGACGTGACCGTCTCAGTCGCAGACTCGATGACCTCCGAGTCGAGCGAAAGTTGACCTCCTCGGCCAGTGACGAACTGCTCCAGCCTCGCGAGGCCATCCCGCAGGTCGTGCTCGACCACGAACGGGTTGTAGACCGCCGTCTTCACCCGGGTCAGGAGCACGTTGAAGGCGGAGATGTCGATCCCGACGCTGTTCACGCCGTACGTCGAGCACTCAACGAGGGTAGTCCCGCTTCCAGCGAACGGGTCGAGAACGGTCTGCCCTGGCTGAAAGTGCCGTTGGAGGAAGATTTCGACTAACTGCGGGACGAACTTGCCTAGGTAGGGATGAAGGCGGTGGACGTGCTTCGTCCGGACGCGCTCGGGCAAGTCCGCCTCCGACCAAGACAACTCGGGGTCAAGTTCAGCGGCTTCGAGGCGTTCGTAGAGTTGGCTCTGCGTGGCCACTGCGGAATCCTAGTCTTCCTGCTCGGACAGAGGCGGTAGCACCAAGGGTCGTCGCAGTCGATGCCGACGGACACGGGAGAGGGTCAGCCAGCCGTCAGTCGGAATCGGTTGAAGTCGGCAGCGAGGTTGTCGAGTCTGAACTGGCCCGACGCCGAGAGGCCGGAAGCTTCGACGCGCACCGTCACGACGTAGACGCCCCTGTCCAACTTCCATGCCGGATTGCGCCACTCGTTATGCGCGTAGGACTCCGCACCGAAAGCAAACGCCTCGCCATCGTCCCGCAGGATCGCCACGGCCACTTCCTCCCACCGTCCAGGGGCTAGGTCGAGTGTCTTCGTCTGCGGGACGTTCTCCGGCACGTAGACCCCGACAAGTTGGGTGACGTTCGCGGACTGCCGGATTTCGAGCCGGACAGGCTCGGGCCGACTACTCCACCTTGCCGGGACTTCGGGCATGACGAGTTCACCGTTCTGACGAAACTCGACCGTCGCCGTACAGCCCGCTGCGCTTTCGCGAACGAGCACGGAGCGGATCAGCCGTGGGAGTGGCCGGACGCGGACATGGACAACGGCGAATGTCCACTGCACCGGCCCCTGCGGCACCCACCGCTCTGCCTTCATTTCTATGCGGGGCCGTTTGAGGCTCTCGATGACGAACGGCACTGCGAGGGCGACGATGGCGAGAATGAGAACGAGTAGTTCCACGCGGCGAGGCTAACGGGACATGTCTGAAAGAACGTCTTGCAGCGGACTGCTACCGGTGTCGCTTACAGGTCTGCTATGCAGCCTCCGGCATCTCCTCGGGGGGCTGGGGAGGCGACAACGTCCTGAACGGCAACGTCCAGTCCTCCTCGTGATGCCCGTCAATGGTGAGTCGCCATTCGTAGAGCATCCCAGGCTGGAGCGGGAAGCCCCCGAGTGCGAGGAAGAACGGCCAGGTGAGCGCCGTACCGGGCTTGATGTGCGGCAGCACGGTTTCGCGCAGCGGCTTGTCCTGCTTGAACTCCGCCCGGAAGGGCTGAGGCTCACCCTCCTCGACGGGGAGGCAGAATGGCTCGCCATCTCCATCGAGCAATTCCAAGGTGAGCGTGTGCAGTTCGGTGCCTTGATGCCACGGAACGTGAACGACGCCGCAGACCGTGAACGGCGCACCGGGAACGATCACGGCCCATCCGACCCCGAGCGCATCGAGTTTGCCTTCGGCAATCCGAGCCGTGTCGGCAAGTAAGAGGTTGACTTTCACGCGAATCTCCTTCCGTCTGCGTTGCCGACCCCGGCGCGGCGAGCGCGGTGGTAGTGGTCGGGTCGGCCTTCGTGGCCGACGAAGAAATGATCCGGGTCGCGTCGGACGGACTCCGTAATCCGACCGTGGTACGGTCACCCGGTTCCGTCTGCGATACGCCCTGCTTCGCCTAGAAGGGCTTGACTAGGGGCCGTTGGTAGCGGCCCCTAGTCGTCTCTTCGCCGGTTAGTCGCCGGTCGAGGCGCGGCGCTTGGCCGGGTACTCGACACGTTCATCGTGCTCCGTCGTCCACGTCCCGTCCGGCTGCTCCTCGCGCACGACGTGCCTCTTCACCGTCTTGTCCGGATCGGAGCGGTCGATACTGAGCGTTTCGTCGGCCAGGTTCCCCGTCTTGCCCGCCTTCTTGAAGCGCGACAGACCTTTGAAGAAATTGAACCCCGACGCTCGCGTGCCGACTTCCTGTAGCGAAGGAAGCGCCCGCGCGACGACTTCCAGCGTCTCGAAGTACTTGCGCGTCGTGTGCCCGCAGCGCGGACACGGCGGCTGGTCATTCGCTTGATACTCGTACGCGCAGTTCGTGCAGATTGGCGACCGCTCCATGAGTGACAGAGTAGGGACTCCGTTCGGCTCGCGGCTCCCCGCCCAAGGCAGGAGCCGTATCCATCGCGGGGAAGCACCGGACGCGCGACGGAGTTCGACCCCGCGCTCCGGCCCGCGCGGCGCGTGGTCACTCCTACACTGGAACAAACGTGGACGCCGCAGGCATCGTCGACCAACTCTTCAACAGGGCGCGGGAAGCGGACGAGTTCGAGTACGTCTGCGCACTTCTGCGGATTCGCGGCATGGAAGACGAGGGATGGGATCCGCTCGAAGAGACGCAGCGGCTCTACAACGACATCGGCTCGCTCATGGAAGCGCCGCTCAACGACTACGCACGCGTCCGCCTCGGACTCCTCTTGTACTCACATCTCACCGAGGTTGATGCTGTCTACATCGTCCTGGCCAACATGGTCGAGATCGCGGCGGGGGAGCGGTGCGTCATGAATCCGTTCGATGACCTGTACCGGACTCAGCGTCAAGGAGTGTTCGCAGATCGCATCCCGCCCTCTGCGCGAAGAGTCGTCAACCGGCTGAAAGAGCGGGCTACCGAGCGCGGCTGCGATGAACTAGTTCAACTGCTCGACTCATTCTTCAACGATGCGGTGCGAAACGCCTTCTTCCATTCGGATTACATCCTCCATGGGGACGAGTTCCGGTCGCGCGAGGCGCGGTTCATCGACGAGAACAACGTACGCACCTCCTCACTCAAACTGAATGTGATTTTCGACCTCATCAACCGGAGCGCGGACTTCTTTCACTCCTTCATGAGCACCTACGGCGCCCACCGGCTGAGTTACAAGGAGAGCAAGGTGGTACGCGGGCGTATCGGCCCCGGAGACGCCTACGAGGACATCACCCTTCTCGTACACGCGACCGGCGGCGTCTACGGCTTCAGGAGCGGCGGTGACACGCCATGAGTGACGAACTCGAACTTCCCGAGGGGTTCTCCGAAGTTCCCCCGGCGAGTGGCTGGTTCGGCTACACGAGCGACACCAGCCTAATCGAGAAGCGGTACCGGCTATCCCCGGACGAGTACCACAAGATGCTCGCCGAGCAGGATGACGAATGCGCGATTTGTGGTCGCCATCCGGTCTCAGTGGGGCCGCTGTACGTCGATCACGACCATGACCATCCCGAGAAGGCTGTTCGTGGCCTCTTGTGTGAAGCGTGCAACTTCGGGCTCGGCCACTTCAAGGACGACCCGTTCCTCCTCGCGGACGCTAGGACGTACCTACTCGAACGCGGATGCGCAGCCACGCGCCGCATCGAGCAGTTCGAGCGGGAGGCTCTGCATCCCGAGCAAAAGCAAGGAACCACCCGACTCGAACTCCACTTCCTCGATGGGAGTCTCGCAGTCGGTGCGATTGCTGCGAAGCCCCGGCTCGGCTTGAATGGCCAAACGTTCGACAAGTACGGCAGGGAGTGGCGCGTCTCCGAGCGGAAGCCGCTGCCGAAGGGCTATGGCGATGGGGCCGAGTTGCTCGTCTGCTATGAGGTCGGCTTCTAGCCTCCGAGGGTGGGTGCGCGGGTGCGATGTTCTTCTCGGCTGAGACGTGCAGGATGCGCGTCAAGCGGCGGCGTCGGCGGAGACAGGTTCGATCACTTGCCAGTGGTAGCCGCCCGAGTATGAGCCTTTTCCGCTGACGACTCCGACTGCCTGGCTCCAGTTGTCGAAGACGTGATCGCGGGTGAACCTCATAGTGTCGGGATCAAGAACCCCTTCTTCGATCAGCGGATTCTGGCGCTTCGAGACACGCAGTTGATGCTCATGGCTCGCCATGCTCGGGTCGAGATTTGGACGCCGCCAATCACTTCCGGCAAGGACGCGAAAACGGGTGTCCGGTTCGTCGGCCTCGAAGCGTCCCCATGCGCGGATGCTTGAACCTGCGTACCGGTGGGTGGCCTTCGGAGGGTCTTCCGCCTCGCGCTTCGAGGGATGTTTCGCCGCCCCTTTGTACTCGCGCGCGAGTCTCGGCGGCTTCTCGATCTTCTCAACGCCCTCCGGTGCTTCCTCCTGCGGCGTGAAGATGTCGCTGCCGAGGAGCATTTCCAGTGCGCCGATGATCCCGTCGAGCGCAGGCTCCACATGGACATCCTCCGCGTCAAGCCAACGCTTCTCGTCCGCACGGTTCTCCACCACGCTCACCACACCCGCCTCCCCGACGAGACGGATCAACTCCGCCTCTATCGCCGGGAGGAGTAGTGGCGAGGACATGGGGATCGCAAACAAGACACCGAACCAGTTCTTGCGAGGGGCGACGTGATGCGACCGAACGCGGTCACGGATGCTCGTCGTGCTCATCCCGACGTAGACGGCAGGCTCTCCTTCAACGAAGCCGTACAGCAGGTAAATGCCCGGTTCTGCCGGGCTCGCGTTCCACGCCGAGCGGTCGATCCGATGAACCTCAAGCGAGGAAAACGGATCGGTCGTCGTCACGGTCGCAACACCAGCCGCCGTCTTTCTGATCAAGAGGTCTGACACCGCGCCCAGATTAGGCGCGAGGCGGGGCTTGGGCAACCGGGAGAGGGGTCTAGCGGTAGAAGGCCGCAGAACGGCCTGATACCGGCGTGCTACCGGCGGGCGGCAAGACGGGGTTCGAGACAGCCCGAGGCGGCATCGCAGAACCCACGGAGCGGAGCCGGTTTGCTCAGTCCACACGAGCCCAAGCGAGCCCCGGAGCCGAAGGCTCTTTC
>WNGB01003750.1_pt1 | contig 27411 bp, 24 predicted proteins | sample 5400681 | NCBI WGS metagenome assembly WNGB01 (sample SAMN13153367, study PRJNA577476) | soil metagenome | isolation source: 115 cm soil or saprolite under grassland replicate 2 | place: USA:California | collected 2016-06-15
GACCTCTGGGTTATGAGCCCAGCGAGCTACCGAGCTGCTCCACCCCGCGTCGGCCCGTCCAGAGTATCGCAACGGTACGTCGATCTCCAAACCGGGTCGGGGTGGAGCGAATCCTGCTATCCGCTCGGTCTCGGGCTCGGCGTGCCGCTGGGTGGCGCCGATGGACCCGGCGACGGGCTCGCCGACGCCTGGCGCCTGGCGTCCTCCCAGGCCTTGATCGCGTCGTTGAGCTCCTTGACCGCCTTCCCCCAGGCCTCGGGATCGCCCGACTGCTGGGCGGCGCGCAGGTTCGCGATCGCCTGATCGACCCGCGCCGCCGCGGCAGCCAGCGCGCCGGACTGGCCACTGTCGTTCGACGGCGGCTGCCCGCCCGGCGGCGGTTGACCGGTGGTCGGCGGTTTGCCTGGCGTCGCCAGGGCCACCAGCTGGTCTAAACCTTGCTGCAAGTTATCCGCGTACGCCACGAACTCGCCGTAGTTGAGCAGCACCTTCTTCATCAACGGATACGAGTTCTCCGTGTTGCTCTGGATGTACAGCGGCTCGATGTAGAGCATGCCGCCGCCGATCGGCAAGGACAGCAGGTTGCCGTGCAGCACCTTCCCCGAAGACTGGAACAGCGTCAGGTCCCGCCGCACGTCGGGGAAGCTGGTCATCTTGGCGTACACCTGGATCGGGCCGGAGATCGCCGTGTCGTCGGGGAGCTCGAGGACCGACATCTTCGGCTGGCCGGACCGGTCGTAGTACGCCGATATCAGCGCCGCCAGGTTCTGCCGCTTGCGCGGCACGGCCGCGGCGGTGAGCTGGAACGTCGTGGCGTCCTGGCCCGCGAACTTGGCCACCAGGTAGAACGGCGGCTGCTTGAGCCCGCTCGCCTCGCGGGCAGGGTCCGTGGGGACCTCCCAGAAGTCCTGCTGCGAGAAGAACTCCTTGGGGTCGGTCACGTGGAACTTGCCCAGCAGGTCCCGCTGCACCTTGAACTGGTCTTCCGGGTAGCGCAGGTGGGCCTGCAGGTCGGGCGAGATCGCCGAGCGCGGCTTGACCAGCGTGCCGCCGAACGCCTTGTTCCAGGCCTTCAGGATGGGATCGGACTCGTCGAAGGTGTAGAGCGTCACCGTGCCGTTGTACGCGTCGACGGTCGCCTTCACAGAGTTGCGCAGGTACGTGATCTCCTCTGACGCCTGGGCGAAGGTGCCGATGTTGGTCAGCGCGTCGCTCGCGGCGTTCTTCAGGTTGATCCGCTGGGCGTACGGGTACGTCGACGACGTGGTGTACCCGTCAAGGATCCAGACGGTCCGCCCGTCGACAACGGCCGGGTAAGGGTCGCCGTCCATGGTGAGGAACGGCGCCACCTTCTCCACCCGCTCGCGCGGGTCCCGCACGTAAAGCAGTCTCGAGTTGTTGTTGAAGACGCTCGACAGCAGGAAGTTCGTCTCCTTGTACTTCAAGGCGTAGAGCAGCCGCCGGCCGTACGAGCCGATGGGGACGCCGCCGTTGCCGTCATAGGTGAAGTACTCGTCGGCGGCGCCGGTCGGGCGGTCGAACTCGGCGTTGCCGCCGCCCCCCGCCTTGCCGACGATCACGTACTGGTTGTCGGCCATCCGCTCGCCGTAGTAGATCCGCGGCTGCTCGGCCCGGATCAGGTCGGTGGTCGAGGCGCACGACTCGCCCGCGGTGCCGGTGGGCGGCGCATTGTCCTGACGGACCGACAGGAAGCCGGACACGAAGAACGGCTGCCCGCCGCAGACGAGCCGGTTGGCCGGCGCGGCGACGAAGCCGTACCCGTGGGTGTAGATGGTGTGCCGGTTCTGCCAGTTGCTCTGCTGCGCCGCCAGCCGCGAGTAGTTGATCTCGCGTACGCCGACCACGTAGTCCTGCAGCTTGCCGTCCAGGGAGTACCGGTCGATGTCCAGCTTCTCGCCGAAGTCGTAGAACCCGCGCACCTGCTGCAGCTGGGTGTAGGTGTCGGAGACCACCGCCGGGTCCAGCAGCCGGATGTTTGGAACCGTGTCCTTCTCGGTGCTGAGATCCGCCGGGGGCGCCTTCGCGGTTCCCGGGTAGTCGATGGTCTTCACGTCGGCCAGCCCGTACGCCTGGCGCGTGGCGATGATGCTTCGTTCGATGTACTTCGACTCCTTGTTCAGCGGGCTGGGCCGGACCGTGAAGGACTGCACCGCCGCCGGGTAGATGCCGCCGATGGCGACCGCCGAGATCACCAGCAGGCCGAGGGCCACCCCGGGCCAGACCAGGTTGCGCATGAACGCGTTGGAGAACAGGATGACCGCCACCGCGACCACGATCGAGATCCACGCGAGGATCTCCTTGGCCGGCAGCAGCGCGTTGATGTCGGTGTACCCGGCGCCGTAGACGTCGACGCTCTCGTTGTGCCCGAGCAGCAGGCCGCGCCGGTCCAGGAAGTACGCCACGGCTTTGAGCAGCACGAACAACGCCACGAGCGCGGTCAGGTGGGCGCGCGCGGCCGAGCTCATCCGGTCACCGGCGCCCTGCAGCCGGACGCCCCCGAAGAGGTAGTGCACGGCCAGCGCCCCGATGACCGAGACCACCGCCGCGGTGAAGCCGGCGCCGAGCAGGTACCGCCAGAACGGGTACTCGAAGACGTAGAACCCGATGTCCACGCCGTACTGCGGGTCCTTGATGCCGAAGGGTTCGCTGTTGGCGAACAGCAGCCAGTCCTTCCAGTGGCTCTGGGCCGACAGGCCGGCGAACAGCCCGACCACGGCGGCGGCCAGGCTGATCCAGGTGCCGAACCTGGGCACGAGCAGCATCCGGTACCGCTCCAGCGTGTGCTGCTCCGCCGAGTGCGGTCGCAGGAGTGGCCGCAGCCGGTACGCCAGATAAAGGTTGCCGGCCACGAACAGCGCCATGCCGAGGCCGAAGAGGACGAACAGCGCCAGGCGGGTGGTCAGCACGCCCTTGAACACCTGCGTGTAGTGCACTTCGCTGAACCACAGCCAGTCGGTCCAGGCGTCGACGACTCGGTCGAAGACCGTGAACAGCAGGAACACCACGGCCAGGACCGCGACGGTGACCCGCCCACGTCGGCTTACCCGCCCCAGCGGGGTACGCATCACCACGGTGGACTCCACATGCTCGGGGTGTGAAACGGCTCGGGGGTGTGAAACGGCTCGGGGTGTGAAACGGCACCCCGCCGCGGCGGGATGAGGTTCCCGGTCAGCCCCCTAGCGTACGAGGTGCGCCTGGGGGTGACGCGGAAGGGCTCAGCGCGAGCACAGCGTCGGCGTACCGCCTTGGCGGATCGCCTGCAGCGCCTGCAACGCCTGGTCGAAGTTGCCGATCTTGATCAGGGCGATCCCCGGCTGCGGGTTGTCCAGCGCCTCCGCGCAGTTGCTTTCAGGCGTGAGGAAGACGGTCGCCTTGGTGAGCTTGGCGGCCACCAGCTTCTGCGGGATGCCGCCGATCTGCCCGACCCGGCCCTCGTCGTCGATGGTGCCGGTGCCGGCGATGATCTTCCCGCCGGTGAGGTCGACCGGGTCGAGCTTGTCGAATATGCCCAGCGCGAACATCAGGCCGGCCGAGGGCCCGCCGATCCGGTCGAGCTGGATCGACAGGGTGAACGGATGCGGCTGCTTCTGCTCCACCCGTACGCCGAACCGGGGGTTGCCGTCCTCGGCCCTGGCGGTGGCCAGCGTGACCTGCTTGGTCTCGCCGCCGCGGACATAGCTGACCACGCGAGCCGTGCCTGGCGGCTTGGCCCGGACCAGCTCGCTGAGCTTCTGTACCGACGTCACCGGCGTACCGTCAACGCTGTTGATGATGTCGCCGACCTTGAGCACGCCCGCGGCCGGCAGCCCCTCGACCACCTCGGCGATCGTCACCTGCACTGGATAGCCGAGCCGGCGCAGCGCCACGGTCTCCGCGCTGGTCTGCGACTGCTTGAACTCCTCGGCGTTTTGCTGGTTGACCTGCTGCTCGGTCCGGTCTGGTGGGTAGATCAGCTCGCGCGGCACCACCGCGTAGTCGCGCGCCAGCCAGCCGCGGATCGCCTCGAGGAGGGTGATGTCGGGGTTCACCCCGACCGTCATCAGCCGCAGCTGACCCTGTGACATCGTGCTCGGCACGCCAGAGACGTTGATCACCGGATGCCCGTCGGCCGAGCCGAGCGTGTCGTAGGTCGGTCCGGGGCCCAGCTCCACGTACGGGACCCTGACCCGGCCGGCCTCAAACAACAGGACCAGGAGCAGGAACGCGCCGACTGCGATCGTGGCGCCACGGCGTCTCATGACCGCGAGCCTAACCAGCCGCCGCGCGATCGGTCGTCCCGCATCTCGCGTACGGTTGATTGGTGGCCTCAGACATCCCGTTCGGGTTCGGAGTGCCAGGTGGCACGCCCGATCCCAACGACCCGCACCAGGTACAACAGTTCCTCAGCCAGCTGCAGCAGCTCTTCACCAGCCAGGGAAGCGGCCCGGTCAACTGGGACCTGGCCCGCCAGATCGCGCAGGCGCACCTGACCGGGGTGCCCGGCGGCGCAATGACCGCGCCGTCGATGATGCCGGCCATGCCGATGCTGCCCGGCATGCCGGGTGCCGGCCCGTCGCCCACCGAGGACAAGGCGCCGGGGCCGGTCGGCGACCCGGCGGTCGGTCCCGCCGAGCGTGCCGCCGCGGACGAGGCCCTCCGCCTGGCCGACCTGTGGCTGGAGCCGGAGTCGGCGCTGCCCTCGGGCGTACACGCCACCGCCGCCTGGACCCGAAGCGAATGGCTCGACCAGACCCTCGACGTCTGGCGCAAGCTCTGCGACCCGGTGGCGGAGCGGATCGTCGGCGCCATGGGCGAGCTGGTACCCGAGGAGATGCGCAGCCAGCTCGGGCCGATGACCTCCATGGTGGCCTCGCTGGGCGGCGCGCTGTTCGGCGGGCAGCTGGGCACCGCGCTCGGCTCGCTCGCCGCCGAGGTGCTCTCGGCCGGCGACATCGGGCTCCCGCTCGGACCGGCCGGCACGGCCGCGCTGGTTCCGGCCAACATCGCCGAGTACGGGAAGGGCCTGGAGCTCCCGGAGGATCAGGTACGGCTCTACGTGGCCCTGCGCGAGGCGGCGCACCAGCGGCTCTTCGGCCACGTACCGTGGCTGCGCGGGCACGTGCTCGCAGCCGTCGAGGCGTACGCCGCCGGCATCCGGGTGAACCGGGAAGCGGTCGAGGAGGCGGTCAGCCGGCTCGACCCGGCCAACCCGGAGGGCGTACAGGAGATCGCTCTCGAAGGGATCTTCACCCCGGACGACAGCCCGCAGCAGAAGGCGGCGCTCACCCGGCTGGAGACCGCGCTGGCGCTGGTGGAGGGCTGGGTCTGCCACGTGGTCGACCGAGCGGCCGCCGACCGCCTGCCGGACGTGGTACGCCTGTCGGAGACGTTCCGCCGGCGCCGGGCCGCCGGCGGTCCGGCCGAGCAGACCTTCTCCGCGCTGGTCGGCCTCGACCTGCGTCCCAGGCGGCTCAGAGAGGCGACCGCGCTGTGGGGCGCGCTGGCCGAGCACCGCGGCACCGCCGGGCGGGACGCGCTGTGGGGCCACCCCGACCTGCTGCCCGACGAGGAGGCGTTCGCCGACCCGCAGACGTTCGCCAAGTCCCAGCTCGACCTCGACGATCTTGACTTCGGGTCGGCTAGCCCCCCAGCAGAGCCCGAGTAGCCGCCCAGCCCTCCAGAGCGGGGTCCAACCGGTGCAGATCCGCGGGTCCGCGGATCCGGTGCCAGCCGGGCGCGGCGGCCACCGTCGACCGGGTGGGTGCGGCCGCGCGTAGCGTGTCGGCGTCCGCGTCAAGGTCGAGGTCGGCAAGCCAGGCCGGCGCGGGCAGCCGGGCCGCGACCCCCAGCAGGCCGCTGTCGAGGGCCGGCGCGACCGAGACAGTACGGGTGGAAAGCGGCCGCAACAGCTTGCCGACCAGGAGTCCGGGCAGGTCAGGGGCGTCGCCGGCGAGGACAGCCGCTTCGGTGTACCCGTCGTCGGCCGCCGCCTCGAGTGCTGCCCCAACGGTGGGACGGCTCAGGGCGTACACCGGCATGCGAGGCCACGCCACCGCGGAGGCCAGGTCGCTGTCGGCGGTATCGACCGCGATGGCCGCGTCGACCTGAGCCAGCGAAGCGAGCAGGTCGACCATGTCCTCGGCGAGCGCGGCGCGCCATTTCAGCGGGTCGACGCCGGGCGGTGCCCACCACACCGGCCCGAGGAGCGCAATCGCGACGCGCTTCACGCTCTGCTGATCTTTCGTTCGCAGCTGCGGGGCTCGCACGCTCGCTCCTCGCGCTTCACGCTCTGCTGATCTTTCGTTCGCAGCTGCGGGGCTCGCACGCTCGCTCCTCGCGCTTCACGCTGGCTCGCTCCTCGCGCTTCACTCGGTGATCCCGAGGCCGCTGGCCGCTGACACCCCCTCAAGATACCCGCGGGCCCGTTCGGCCTTTGGATAGCGGGCCACGAGCGCCCAGAAGTCGGCGCCGTGGCTCGGCACGGCCAGGTGCGCCAGCTCGTGTAACAACACGTAGTCGATGACCCAGTCGGGCATGTCCTGGACCCGGTGCGAGATGCGGATGGTGCGGTCGGCCGGGGTACAGGAGCCCCAGCGGCCGTTCTGGTTGCGCACCCAGCGCACGCTCACCGGGCGGGACGCCTTCGGCACGTCGGCCAGGTACCGAACGGCCAGGCGCTGTGCCCTGGTCTGCAGCTCGTCGTCGGTACGCCGGCTGCGCTGCTCACGGGCGTCGAGGCGCTCCAGCATCCGGTCGACCCACTCGCGCTCCTCGGCCCGCGAGAACTGCGCCGGGATGAGCACCACGACCCGCTCGCCGTCGCGGTACGCGGACACCGTCCGCCGGCGGCGCTGGCTGCGCCGCACCTCAACAACTGGCTTACGGCTCATGCCGGTCCACCATCGGCCACCAGCGCACGCTAGCCGGCGGTTGCCTATCCGACGCAAGGGTCAATCTCTCGACCGGCGCCCGGAAAGTCCGTATTGATGGCCGTCCGCGTGGAAGATTCCCGCCGAGGTGATCTTGAGTACGCGCAGGTCACCAGTTGTCCACGCGCTGTCCACCTCCGCCCACACGGTTACCCACAGGGTTATCCCCAACGTGTGGACGGCGCGACACGCTCAGGAGGAACAGCATCGGCGTGTCCTGACTAAGCACACTTCCCCGACTCTGGTGACAAGGCAGACTCACGGGGTCGACTTGCTCACACTGTCGACATGGGACCGCAGCGTGACCTCGCGAAATGGGTAAGGTCCCGCGCGGACCGAGGTCGCGACGAGGCGACCGCTCTGGTGGTCCAACCGCCGACGCGCGCAGCGCCGGCGAGCATAAGGAGGGCACCGTGGCCGACGAGGCCGGCAAGTACAACGGTTACTGCGTCAAGTGCAAGGAGAAGCGCGACTTCGAAGGCAAGGTCGAGGTCTCCAAGACGGGGATGAGGATGGCCAAGGGCAAGTGCCCGGTCTGCGGTACGACTGTCAACCGCATCCTCGGGAAGGCCTGACCGCCTCGCCTTCCCGTACGCCGACGCCGCTGCCCGCCCGCTGTGGCGGGCAGCTGTCGTGATCTCGACAGGCCGGTGCACCCGGTTGTGGACAACACGGTGCGCCGCTGTGGAAAACGAGCCGTGAACGGGTGAAGCCCGTGGACAACGCCGGCCTACCGTCGGCGACCGGTGCCAGGGTTGCGCTCATGAGACCGATGCTCCTCCCGCACCTGCGCCCGCTGTGGCGAGGGCGGACCACCCTGCAGCTCGGCACCGACCCGGACCGGGCGGTCGTCGTGGAGTTTGCCAACCCTTCGGCGGCGCGCCTGGTGGAGCTGCTCGACGGAGGCCGGACGGAGGAGCAGCTGGTGACGGCGGCGGTACGGCGCGGCGTGCCGCCCGAGGCCACCCACGCGGTCGTCGCCAGGCTGCACCGCGCCGGGGTGGTGACATGCGCGAACACCCTGCTGCCGGGCGGCGTGGCGGAGCCGGCGCGGCGGCGGCTGCTCGCCGAGGCGAGCGCGCTGGCCCTCGCGGACCTGCCCGGGACTCCGGCCCAGGCGCTGCGCCGGCGGGCGGCCGCTCGCGTCCTCGTGGCTGGGCACCGCGCGCTCGTCGCGCCGATCGCCGGGGCGCTGGCCGCCGCCGGAGTCGGCCATGTCGCGCCCGACCCGTCCGCGAACCACGGTGAGACAACCGCCGTTGTACCTGACACAGCCGCCGGCGCGGAGATCCGGCCGCTCCGCCCAGCAGACGCCACGTTCGTGGTGCTCGCCGACCTGGCGCTGGCCCTGGCCGGGCCACCCCGGCGCGGGCAGCCGCACCTGACCGTCGCGGTGCGCGACACCGCGGTACTGGTCGGACCGCTGGTGCCCGGGTCGGGCTCGTCCTGCCTGCGCTGCCTGGACCTGCATCGCGCCGACCGTGACCCGGCCTGGCCTGACCTGTCTGAGCAGCTCACCGTGCTGCAGACCGAGCCGCCATGTTCGGTGACCACGGCGCTCGCGGCCGCCGCCTACGCGGCGAACGAGGTGCTCGCTCACCTTGACGGCCGGCCGACCAACACCGAGGGCGCGGTGGTCGAGATCCGCCAGCCGGGCCGGACGCGCCGGCACCGCTTCCCGCCGCATCCTCGCTGTACGCGCCATCCACCCGGGTGATCTCCGTCGCCGTTTGGCATCGGCCAGGTAAGAATGGACGCGATGAGCGAGATTCCCCGGCGCGCCGTGTCCCGCACTGCCAGGCTCGCGGCGCTGCCGCTCGGGTTGGCCGGCCGGGCCGCCCTGGGCCTGGGGAAGCGGGTCACCGGTGTCGCATCCGAGGTCATCTCCGCCGACGTCCAGCGGCGCACCGCCGAGCATCTCTTCAGCGTGCTGGGCCAGCTCAAGGGCGGGGCGATGAAGCTTGGCCAGGCCCTGTCGGTGTTCGAGGCGGCGCTGCCGGAGGAGCTGGCCGGGCCGTACCGGGCGGCGCTGACCCGGCTGCAGGAGTCGGCGCCTCCGCTGCCGGTCGCCAGCGTCCACCGGGTGCTGGCCGACCAGCTCGGCCCCGGCTGGCGGGACTGGTTCCGCTCGTTCGACGAGTCCCCGGCGGCCGCCGCGAGCATCGGCCAGGTGCACCAAGCGGTGTGGTCCGACGGCCGGTTGGTCGCGGTCAAGGTCCAGTACCCCGGCGCGGGCGACGCCCTGCTCGCCGACCTCCGCCAGCTTGGCCGGTTGGCCGGGCTGTTCAAGGTCGTACAGCCGGGGCTGGACGTGAAGCCGCTGGTGACGGAGCTGCGGGAGCGCATCACCGAGGAGCTGGACTACGAGCTGGAGGCGACCGCCCAGCGGGCGTTCGCCGACGCCTACGCCGGTGACGAGTACATCCACGTGCCGCCGGTGGTCGCGGCGGCGCCCCGGGTCCTGGTCACCGAGTGGATCGACGGTACGCCGCTGTCCGAGCTGATCGCGGCCGGGCACTCCGCCGCCCGGGATGCGGCCGGCGAGCGGCTGGCGATGCTCCATTTCTCGGCGCCGGGCCAGGTGGGCATGCTGCACGCCGATCCGCACCCGGGCAACTTCCGGCTGCTACCCGACGGGCGGCTCGGCGTGATCGACTTCGGCGCGGTGGCGCGGCTGCCCGGGGGTCTTCCCGAGCCCATCGGGCGGCTCACCCGCCTGGCGCTGGAGGGCGACGCCCTGGCCGTCCTGGAGGGACTGCGCGAGGAGGGGTTCGTCAAGCCCGAGCTGGACATCGACGCCCGGGCCGTCCTGGACTATCTGCTCCCGCTGCTCGAACCGTTGCGAAACGAGGAGTTCCGGTTCAGCCGCTCCTGGCTACGCGGCGAGGCGGGCCGGCTCGCCAACCCGAGGAGCCCCGCCTACCAGCTCAGCCGGCAGCTCAACCTGCCGGCCGCGTACCTCCTCGTCCACCGGGTCACCCTCGGCTCCATCGGTGTGCTGTGCCAGCTTGAGGCCAGGGCGCCGTACCGCGCCATCGTGGACCGCTGGCTCCCCGGCTTCGCGGTACCGACCCCCTGAGACACGCGACGGCGCCCGGCCCTGCGGGCCGGGCGCCGTCGCGTGTTGGGGTTAGTACCCGAGCTGGCGCGTCTGCTCGCGGCGCGCGCTGATCATGATCTGCCGGGCGGAACGGAAAGCCTCAGAGTTGGTGTCCTGAGGCCGACGCATTCGCGCTCGGGACAAGGCTTCGTTGATGAGTTGGATACCCTTGGCGATCTTCACGGTCCTGCTCCTCGGGTGGGTCTCGCGTACTGCTTCGGGCCGGATCGACTGCGCGGCGCGCAGCCGGCGGCTGGCTGGCTTGCGGATCGTTGTCGTCATCTCAGGCCGCCACTCCTGCGCTCATCAGCGCGGCAGTACGGGCCTCCACCTCGACACGCAGAACGGCGTCCCGCGCGAGATCCTCCTTGCGCGGACGGCCACGGGGCCGCTTGCGCGGGACGACCGCGCCGCGCTCGAAGATCTCGCCGCCCCACACGCCCCACGGCTCGCCACGCTCGATGGCGCCGGCCAGGCACTCGACGCGCACGGGGCAGTCCCCACACAGCGACTTGGCCAGTTCCAGCTCCGCCGGCGAGTCGGCGAACCACAGGTCCGGGTCGAACGTGCGGCACGGCAGTTCCGACTTCGCGCCACGCACCGCCGTGCGCTGACGCGGATCCGCACTCATCTCGGCCTTCACGCCGAGCGGTGCCAGTACCAGGCTCACTCCGGTCACCTCCCTTTCCTTGATCGGGGTCTTGATCAAATTCAGAAAATGATTGAGGCCGCGGATCCCGTTTTGCGGGTTCCGCGGCCTCGAGGTGAGCCGGCAGTCGGTCTGGGTGACTAGACCGGTCTTCCTCGAGGTGGGACCCCGCCGACAACATCGACGGTCCGGCGGACCATCGAGCTGCCCTGAACCGCGGACCCGGTTGCCCCGTAGGCGCGCACACCGCGCCCCTTGAGCTGGGTCCAACGCCCCTGGATCCGCGACGTGTCGACGATCGGTCCGCTCCGAACAGCCCGATTGCCCACGGCGTACGCGTGGGCGGTGGGGGCGGCGGCGAGCGGGGCCGGAGCATCGAGCACCTGAGTGCAGACAGCAGGCAGCGCCGACGGTCGCTCTTGATAGAAGATCCTCACCGTCGTCACCTCCTGTCTGCGCTCGTCACTGTGTGTATCCGGTCTTGCCGCCTCGCGGGCGCGCGTGTGATGGCGCTTGCGCGAGGTGTGTTCGCAGGCTATGTCGTCACACCGTCAGAGGGCAAACGAATTTACGGAGAAAGTTCGGTCGGGTTTTTTCCATCGAAGAGATCGTCGATGCTCGCGCCGCCGATGAGCGCGAGCACCGCATCGCCGTACATGCTCAGCTTGCGGGGCCCGATCCCGGCGATGGCAACGAGCTCCTCCGTGCGGGTGGGCCGGCGCTCGGCCAGTGCCGTCAGCGTCGCGTCGGTGAACACCACATAGGCCGGCACCTTCTGCGCGGCCGCCACTCTGATGCGCCATTCGCGCAAACGCGCGAACAACTCCTCATCGAGCGTCGCCGGGCAGGTCGCGCACCGGCCGAGCTTACGGTCGACGCCGTTGATGAGCCCGGCACCGCACACCCGGCAAGAGATCATCACCGCGGCGCGCCGCCGCCCGCCACCGGCTGCCCGTCCCGCCTCGCCGCGCCCGGCGGCCGGATCGAGCATCGGCAGGAACCGGCATGGCCGGCGCTGCCGTCCGCCCGGCGAGCGGGCAGCCGCGCAGGACAGCCAGAGCCACTGCCGCGCCCGCGTGATGCCGACATAGAGCAGCCGGCGCTCCTCCTCGACAGCCTCGGGCGTGCGGGCGTACGTCGTGGGAAGCGTCCCCTCGGCCAGGCCCACCACGAACACCGCGTCCCACTCCAGCCCCTTGGCCGAATGCAGCGACGAGAGGGTCACACCGTCGACCGTGGGCGCCTGTTGGATGGCGGCCCGGCGGCTCAGCTCAGCACAGAACTCGTCGAGGGACTGCCCGGCGTACTCCTCCGAGAGGGCGACCAGCGCGGCGAGCGCCTCCCAGCGCTCGCGGGCGGCGCCGCCGGCCGGGGGGTTGCCGGGCTGCCAGCCGACCGCCTCTAGCGCCAGAACCACCGCGTCCCGCAACGGAGTCCCTGCCGGTGTGGTTCGCGTCCCGGCTCGGAGCGCGACCATCGCCTGCCGGATCTCCGCTCGTTCGAAGAACCGCTCGGCGTCCTGCACCACATAAGGCACGCCGGCTTCGGCCAGCGCCTCCTCATAACTCTGGGACTGTGCGTTGGCGCGGAACAGGATGGCGATCTCGCGCGGTGGTGTGCCGGCCGAGACCAGCTCCGCGCAGCGCCGGGCGACCGTGGCAGCCTCGGCCGGCTCGTCGGGGAACATCCGCACGTCGGGTTCGGGCCCGGGCGGCCGCTGCCCGACCAGCTCCAGCCGCAGCCGCGCCAGCTCGCCGCGCGCCTGTGCGATCACCGCGTTGGCCAGGCCCACCACCTGCGGGGTGGAGCGGTAGTCGCGCACCAGCCGGACGACGGTCGCGCCGCGATGCCTTCTCGGGAACTCCAGGAGATACGCCGATGTGGCACCGGTGAACGAATAGATGGTCTGGCTGGCGTCGCCGACGACGGTCACGTCGTCACGCCCCCCCAACCAGGCCTCCAGCAGCCGCTGCTGCACCGGGTTGACGTCCTGGTACTCGTCGACGACGAAATGCCGGTACTGCCCGTGCACCTGATCGGCAACGTCTGGATGCTCCTCGATGGCCCACACGGCGGACCGCAGCAGGTCCTCGAAGTCGATCATTCCGGAGCTTCGCTTCACCTGCTCGTATGCCGCGTAGACCTCGGCCACCTTGGCCGGCTCCAGCGGCGGCTCGCGCATCGCTTTGGCCGCCGCCACCGCGTACTCGCCCGGTTCGACCAGGCTCGACTTGGCCCACTCGATCTCGCCGGCCAGGTCGCGCGCGGTGGTGCGATCCGCCCGGACGCCCGATCTGGCTGCCGCCAGACCGACCAGCCTGGCCTTGCTCTGCATGACCTCGGGCAGCTCCCGCCCGTCGAACAGCCTGGCCGCGAAGTAGCGCAACAGGCGCAACGCGGCCGCGTGGAACGTGCGCGCGGACACCCCGGTCACACCGAGGTTGGCCAGCCGCGAACGCATCTCGGCGGCTGCCCGAGCGGTGAAGGTGACCGCCAGCACGTGCTGCGGACGCACCTCACCGGTGAGGACCCGATGCGCGATGCGGTGCGTGATGGCCCGCGTCTTGCCGGTGCCGGCGCCGGCCAGCAGGCACACCGGGCCCGCGGGCGCGGTCACGGCCGCGCGTTGCTCGGCGTCAAGGGCATCGAGTACGCGTGCCGCGGAGTCCGTCACCACAGTCACGCATCATGGCAGGCGGGTACGACATTGGCGCGCCCTCCTATCGTGGGCCGCATGATTCCCTCGGCCCGGATCGCTTGGCTGGCACTGTTCGCCTTGCTCGCCGGTGGTCTCGCCGGCTGTACGGCGGACCCACCGGCGCCGACCGGACCGTTCGTGTCGCTGTTCAACGGTACGGACCTCACGGGTTTCCGCGTTGTGATCGACGGCGCCGAAGCCTCGCCCGGCACGACGTTTACGGTGCGCGACTCGGTGCTCGTCATCAGCGGCACACCGGCCGGGTACATCACGACACGCCAGTCGTTCCACAACTTCGCGCTCCGCTACGACTGGAAGTTCACCGACCCGGCGGGCGGAAACAGCGGCCTGCTGGTGCACATCCAGCAGGCCAGCCACCAGGGTCCGTGGCCGGCCTGCATCGAGGTCCAGGGAATGCAGTCCGAGCACGGCCTGATCCTGCCGATCGGCGGCGCGTCCAGATCCAGCAGAGCTGAGCCAACCTGCTGCCCCGCTCGCCGCCGCGCCTGTTGCTCCCGCTCGTAGCCGCACAGGCGGCCGCCGGCGGAGTTATCCACAGGCGAAAGTTCGTTGTTCCACTCGGTCTTTGGCCGTGGGTACGGTGAGCCGGCAGGTGACGCCGGAGGCGAAGTCGGGGGATGCCGTGCGGGAACAGTGGCAGTCGCACATCGACGAAATGCTGGAGCAGTACCGGCAGATGCGCGACCGGCTGGGTGAGCTCCAGCGCGAGGTGGGGACGCTGACCGCGACCGCACGGTCGCCCGACGGCCTCGTGACGGCCACCGTCGGCGCGCAGGGCCAGCTCGTCGGTTTGCGGATCGATCCCGGGGCCTTGCGCCGGCTTAACGAGACCTCGCTAGCCGCTCAGATCGTGACGACCGCCGGTGTGGCGGCCGGCGCGGTCCGGGAGCGCGCCAGCCAGGCGCTGAAGGGGTTCGTGCCGCCGAGGTTCAAGGAGGCGATCGGCCCCGACGGCAACGTCGACGTGCTGCGCCTCATCTCAACCGACCCGGCAGAGCTCGGGGAGACCTCATGAGTCAGGTCATGCGCGTCGACTCGCTGCGGCTGCGTCAGGCGGCGCCTCGGTTCACCGCGCTGAGCGGCGACCTCGGCCAGATCTTCGGCCGGTTGTCGGCGGCGCTCGACGCCGAGGGCGACTGCTGGGGTGGCGACGCCACCGGAAGGGCCTTCGCCAAGGAGTACCAGCCGGCGTCCGGACAGACCACCGACGCGGGACGCGAGGTCGCCGACGCCATCGAGGACATCGGCGCCCGGCTGGTGAAGGCCGCCGAGCTGGCGGAGGCGGCGGATCTGCGGGCGTCCGGCCGGTTGACCTGACCGCCCCGCATAGGCCTGAGGACGGGAGGAGACAGGGGCATGAGGTTGGCGCTGGGCTTCGACGCAACAGCCGCATCGGGTCGGCCGTACTTCTCACCGGAACGGCCGCGGATCGCCGACCCGGAGATACGCAGGAAGCTCGCCGGCTACCTCTGCGGCGGGCGGCTGGCGGTGCGTGCCGGTGGGTTGGTCCCAGACCCCTTGGCCCCCGATGACGGGCCGGTGGTGCCGACCGGTTACCGCACGGACGGGCGATGGGTGTGGCAGGAAGCGCTGGCCTACTACGCCCGCAGGCACGGCATCGCACCGGAGCCCGACTTCCTGACCGACATCGTCGATCGCGGTTTCCGGCCACCGGGTCCGGTGCGCGACAGGCTGGTGGCACGGGCGGCACAGATCGCGCTGGGTCCCGGACCCGACCTCCCGCCCCGCTGGAAGGCCACCTATTACGCCGAGGTCGACGCCGCGCATCCAGCGGCGGCGCCGCTGTCGCTGATGAGACGGCTGTTTACGCCCGGCGGCGGCATCCTCGACCAGGGGGTGCACGAGGACCTGCGCTGGCACGGCACTGACGCGCTGCTCAGGAACGAGCGCAGTCCCGAGTACGACCTCGAGGAGATCACCGAAGAGCAGGCGGCCAGGGTCATGGACCGCTGGTGCGCCATGTGGTCATCCCGGCAGCTGGATCGATCCGGCAGGCTGTCGTGAGCCTCCACCTGCCGGCGGAGCTGCACTGGCTCTCCTGGGTCGTGGGTTCGGACTGGCCGGAAGGCGACGAGGACTCCCTCGCGCGGTGCGCGGATGCTTGGGCCGCTGCCGCCCACGAAATCCGACAGCTCCTGCCCGACGCCGAGGTCGCCGGAATGACCGCGGTGTCCGCGGTCGACGGAGACGTGGCGGTGGCGCTGCGCACGAGCTGGAGCCGGTTCATCGTCGGCGACGACGGCTACCTGGAGCAGCTGGCCCACGCCTGCGACGAGCTGGCCAGGCTGTGCGAGGGCACGGCTGTGCAGATCGAGTACGCGAAATACCAGCTCATCATCGCGTTGATCGCGTTGGCGACCACCATCACGACGCTCCAGGCCGCCGCGGTCGGCACGTTCGGCATGTCGACCGCCGGCATCCCGGTCGCGGAGGGAGCCACCCAGAACGTGGTACGCGTCATCGCCTGGCGGCTGCTCAAGGCCGTCGCGATGGGCGCCGCCGAGAACGTGGCCATGGACGTGGCGGCTCAGCTCGTCCAGCTCCACAATGGGCACCGCAAGCACTGGGACTGGCAGCTGACTACTGCCGCTGCCGAGGATGGCGCGATCTTCGACCTCGACCAGGTGAGTGGGCCCAAGGTGTTGCCGGAGCTCGACCCGACCGATGGCGGCCACCCGCTGGCCGACCACATCGAGGCGAGGCTCCGCGACGAACCAAGACCCGACATCAGCTCGGCGCGAGAGTCCGCTGTGGACGGTCGAGACGCGGGAGGCGAGCAGGACGGGCCGAGCCCGATCCAGCTGGCCGGCTCCGCCCCTGTCCATGACGCTGTCCCGCGTGGCGAAGGGCTTGAGACGAGCCGGGTCGGTCCCGCCCGCCCATCCGACGGGACCCAGCCGATCCCGAGCCGAACCGATCCGGCTCCGCCTCCGGTCACCGGCGTGCCAGGTACGCCCACGCATCTGGTCGACACCACATCACCGCCGGCGCCGGGATCGACCGGCGGACCGCCCCCGGGTGGGGCAGGGCCACGCGTGCCGCCTGATGCCGCCGCGCCGGACCCGGGACGTGCGATCAGCGACCGCACCCCGGCTACGGGCATCGCCGACCGCGCTCCGGCTACCGGCATCGGCGACCGCGCTCCGGCTGTCGGCCCGGGCCGGCTCGACCCACCCGGATCGGTCGGCGCAGGCGTGTCGGCGCCCGCCCCGACCGCGCCGGTCGACCACCGTACGCCCGGGTTGGCCGCGCTGGTGGTCGGGCCGCTGGCGCGGGGTGCGGCCGCGCCACCTGGCACACCGGGTGCGCCGGGGCGCGCCGGCGCGCCAAGCCAAGGTTGGCGCACCAGAAGCTCGGCCGGACCGGATGTCGCGTGGTCGGACAGCGCGGGGCGGACGCTGACGACAGCCCAGAGCTCCGCGGCCGACGCGTTCCTCGACAGCGCTCGCCAGGCCGAGCCGCGCATCACAACGGCGGTGCGAGACCTGGCCGAGCGGGTCGGCGGCGAGCTCTACGGCCTTGACGACCGGCTCAAAGGGCCGGACTCGGTCAAACGAAAGCTGGCCGACGAGCTGAGCCGGCGGCCGGCGCAAACCGTCGCCGCCGCCTTGGCGATGATGAGGGACGCCGTCCGGTACACCGTCGGCATCCCGGACAGCCGGTACGCCTCCGGGGCGCAGGCGGCGGTCGACGCTCTCTCCGAAGGCGGGTACGACCCGGTCAAGCTCACGAACTCCTGGGGAGAGCCGGGAGGGTACCGGGGCATCAACAGCTTCTGGCGCGACCCCGAGACCGGACAGGTTTTCGAGCTTCAGCTGCATACGCCCGCCAGCTTCGAGGCGAAGAGCGCCATGCACGACGCGCTGGACCAGCCGATCCGGACGCCGACCGACCCGACCGACCCGGCCGAGCTCGTCCGGCTGCGCGCGAGGCTCGACGAGGTCTTCGCGCTGGTGCCGGTCCCCGACGGCGCGGCTTCCGTCCGCCTGCCCAACGGGGTGGATCGGCAGGCGCAGGCCGCCAGCGTCGACCAGCCCCGACCTGCTGGAGCGCTGACACGGTCTTGAGCCACGTGTTCCCGCCCGCAGCCGCCGGCCGCCCCGACGGCCTGAGCATCGACTTCGGGAGCACGAACACGGCTGCCATGGTGCACTGGCCAGATGGTCAGGTGAGACCGCTGCTCTTCGACGGGGCGCCCGTCCTTGCCTCGGCCGTGTACGCCGAACCCGATGGTGCGCTGCTCACGGGCATCGACGCGCTTCGGAGCGCGACCGTGGCGCCAGAACGGTTCGAGCCGAACCCGAAGCGGCGCATTGACGACGGGCTTGTTCTGCTCGGCGACCGCGAGCTGATGACCGTGGAGCTGATCGCCGCGGTTCTCGCCCGGGTGGCACACGAGGTCACCACCGCCTACGGCGCACTGCCGCCCACGATCGTGCTCACGTGCCCGGCCGGTTGGGCCGCACCGCGCCGGCGAGTGTTGGTCGACGCGGCGCACCGGGCCGGGCTCGGCCAGGTTGATCTGCTGGAGGAGCCGGTGGCCGCAGCGGTACGACTCGCTCGGCTGGGCGAGAGCGTCTGGCAGGCCGGTTCGGTCATCGTCGTCTACGACCTTGGCGGTGGCACGTGCGATGTGAGCGTCATCCGGCTGAACGAAGCGGGGCCGGCTGTCCTGGCCATCGGCGGTCGCACCGACATCGGCGGCCTCGATCTCGACGCAGTGGTCGTGGAGCTCGCCGGTACTGTGTGCCGGCCGCGCGATCCCACGGCCTGGCAGACGCTCATGCAGCCGACCACGAGCGCCGACCGGCGTCTGCGCCGGACCCTGTGGGACGACGCCCGCAGCGCCAAAGAGCAGCTGTCCCGCCATGCCACGGCCTACCTGCACATCCCGAAGATGGAGATCGACCTGCATATCACGCGGGAGGAGCTCGAGGACCTGGCACGACCGTTGTTGGAACGCAGCGTCGAGGCGACGGTCGCGACGATACGGCGCGGCGGGGTGGATCGTGATGGCATCGCCACAGTCCTGCTCGTCGGCGGATCCAGCCGCATTCCCTTGGTCGCTACGCTGCTGCACCAGCGCCTGGGCATCGCGCCAACGGTCATGGAGCAACCCGAGACCGTGGTGGCCGAGGGTGCCGCCTTAGCTGTCGCCAACGCCGGTCAGTCGGTGGTCGGCGGCCGGTCGGTGGTCGGCGGCGCCGCACCGACCTACGCCGAGGCCGTCCCGTCCGTGGCGGTTGACGAACCCGACCTGTGGCCGGAGCTCGTAGTCGAGCCCGAGTGGCTTCCGGACCCGCCTTCGCAAACGTACCTGTCCCGTATCCGTCCGCAGGTCTGGAGCCTCTGTCTCGCCGGCGCCGCGCAGGTGCTGTGCGCGGCAGCCACATGGACGCTGATCCGTGCCTTTCCGTACCCGAAGAGCGAAGAACCTACGATCAAGTTCCTCGCCGATGTCATGATCGCCGCTGCCTATCTGACGGTCGCCGGCATAGGAGTCGTAGCGCTGCGCGGGTTCCGAAGCCTGGACAACCGATCGCGGCTCGGCCTGCTCGGATCGTGGTTGATCGTGATGGCCGGCCTGGCGATGGGAACGATCATCATTCTCGGCCGTCACTATCACGTGCCCGGGCCGGCGACGCTGACGATCGCCGCCATAAGTACCGGGTTCCTGCTGATGGGCTCCATCTTTGCGATCATCGCCCTGCGACCGCTGGGTCTGGGTGGCTGGTTGGCGGGGACCGGCTTCGCTGGTTTCATGCTGTTCGGCGTTGTGGCGGTGGTCGCGCCTGTGGGGCTCGGCGTGCCGTTGCTGGCCTGGTTGCTCAGGCGAGCAGCCCGCCGGGCGGAGGCGGCCACGCCGGACGCCGCAGGGTCATTCACCCCGGAGCCGCTCACCGCGTCGTGACCGGTCACATATCGCCGGCAACCCACTCGGAGATCAGAAAGTGCGCGATCGAAGCGGCCGTCGGCAGGCCGAACTCGCCCCGTTCACCGGCGAGCACCGCTCCGATCTCCGTACGGGTGAACCAGCGCGCGTCCGCCATCTCCTCTGGATCGAGCCGCACCGGTGCGCCGGGTTCGGCGCGCGCCATGAAGCCGAGCATGAGCGAACCGGGAAACGGCCATGGCTGGCTCGCTACGTAACGGATGTCGGACACGGTGACGCCGACCTCCTCGGCCACCTCGCGCCCGACCGTCGCCTCGGCGGACTCGCCCGGTTCCACAAAGCCGGCCAGGCACGAGTACCGCGGCACGCCGCCCGCGGCCGTCCACGCCGCATTGGACCCTAACAGGCAGCGGCCTTCCGGGCCGGGTACACCATCATGGACCACGACGATCACCGCGGGATCGGTGCGGGGCCAGAGGATCTCGGCGCCGTCGTCGGTCACCCGTGTCCACCCGGCCTCGCCCGGCGTCGTGAGCCTGCCGCTCACCGGAGAGTACGGGTGACGTACGTGCCAGTTCGACAGCGCCACGGCGGTGATGAACAGCCCGCCGTCGCGCTCCGGCAGGCTGTGGCCCACCTCTCGGATGGTCGCCGGGCGAGCACCGTCCATTATGGGCAGCTCGGCCGCGACGGCGAAGAAGGGCACGCCCGCGTCGTCGACGCCGAGGAAGTAGCGCTCCCCTTGCGGCGCGCCCGCGGGGTCCAACAGGACGAGCGCGCCGTCCCTGACCAGTACCTTGCCCTCGTCGACCACGATCACCTGTGCACGTTCCCATGCGGCGGCCTGCCACTGCGCGTCGCGCCGCCGGTGTGCGGCACGGTCGAGCCCGCCGCGGGCCAGCGGCGGTCCGGGCCGGACATGCGGTCCTGGCCGGGCATGCGGTCCTGGCCGGGCATGCGGTCCTGGCCGGACATCGGGAACGGTCACGGCGCTTCGCTCTCCACCCGTACCAACGGCGTCAGCGCGGCCAGCGACGCCTCGATGCGGTCGGCGTCGCCGAGCACGACGGTGACCGCCTTCGCCGGGGCCAGGTAGCGCGCCGCCGCGGCAGCCACCTCATCACGCGTCGTCTGCTCCAGCCGGACCGCGTGCCGGGCGAGATAGTCCAGCCGCAGCCCGAACCCGGCGTACGTGCTGACCACGCTGGCGAGCCCCGACTGGGTCGACATGCCCAGCTGCAGCGTGCCGAGCGCGTACTGGCGTGCCTGCGCCAGCTCGTCCTCACGCGGCGGTACGGTCGCCAGCCGGCCCAGCTCATAGATCGTTTCCAGCAGCGCCGGCGCGGTAACCCCCGTGGCCACCTCGGCGGCGACCATCAGGGTGGAGCCGGCCGCGGAGTGCTCCACTGTGGAGTGTGGGCCGTACGTGTAGCCCTTGTCTTCGCGGATGTTCTCCACCCACCGGGACGAGAAGTACCCGCCGAAGATGAGGTTGGCCAGCTGCAACGCAGCATGGTCCGGGTGGGTACGGGCAACGGCCGGCAGCGCCAACCGTACCGAGGACTGCACGACACCGGGCCGGTCGACGAGCGTAAGCGGACCCGGTGCCAGCGGCGGCGTGGGAGGCAGCTCGACCTCCTTGCCACCACCGTCCCATGTGGACAGTCTCCGCTCGGCGGCGTCCAACGCCGCTTCCGGCTCCAGGTCGCCGACGATCACCAGGTTCGCTCCGGCTGGATGTACCCGCTCGGCGTGCAGCCCGCGCAGGCCGGTCGGCGACACATCGAGGACCTGCTCCGGCGCCGGCGTCTGCACCGCGTACGGATGGTCGCCGTAGACCCGTTTCAGCAGCGCGACCCGAGCCAGGTGCGAGGGCTGGCTATGGGCGACCCGGATCCGGTCGGCCAGCCGGCCGCGCTCGGTCGTCACCTCGTCATCGGGGTACACCGCTCCGCTCAGCACGTCGCCGAGGATCGCCAGCAGCCGGTCAAGCCCGGCCACGAGCGAGTTCCCCGAGACGATGAGCCGGTCCGGGTCGACACCGGCCGACAAGGCGCCGCCGACCTTCTGCAGCTCGGCCGCGATGTCCACAGTGGACATCTCTGCCGTACCGGAGAGCAGTGTCTGGCTCAGCACCGCCGCCTCAGCCAGCGATGCGCGGGCGAGCGGGATCCGCAGCCGCACCTCGGCCAGCGGCACCGTCGGGCGGCGCACTCCGATCACCGTCAGGCCGTTGGCCAGCTCCCGTTCGGCGGTGCCCGGCAGCTTCAGGGGCCGGTTCGGTTCAAGATCGGGCAACCGGGTGACCCTCACGGCGTACCTCCCGCAACGACCTCGACCGACGCGCGCCGCGACGGGACCAGCGTGGCCGCGGCGGCGATCACCTGCTCCGCGGTCACCTCACCGACCAGCCGAGGCAGCTCGTTGACCAGCTCGGGCGCGCCGCGTTGCTGTTCGAGCACGGCCATCTGCAGGCCGCGCCCGAGCACCGCATCGGTGTCGCGCAGCAGATGCGTCGCCATCCGAGCCTGGGTACGCGCCAGCTCGCCGTCGCCGAGCCCGTCGCTCGCGATGCGCCGGCACTCCTCGCCGATCGTCTGCAGCACCTTGTCCGGGTCACCGCGTGGCGGCAGGTACGCATGCAACACCAGCGCCGTCGGATCGCGCACCGCGAACGGCTCCCCCATGAACCCGAGGTACCCGGAGATGCTTGTAACAGCGCGGTCGCGCAGCACCAGACGCTGCACCAGCCGCGAGGCGTCGCCGTCGGTCAGCACCTCGGCGAGCACGACGAAGGGTAGGTAGGCGGGCAGATCCCGGATCGGGTCGGGCACGCGCCAGGCGGCCGCCACTGCCGGCAGCGGGGCCAGCGGATCGGTGTACCTGGCCCGGCGCTCGTCGGTGAGGTCAGGCTCACCGAAGTCCGGCCGTTGCGGTGCGGGCCGTGCCGGCACGTCGCCGAAGTACAGGTCCACAAGGGCGGCCGCCTCGGCCACGTCGAAGTCGCCGGCCACCGCGAGCACCGCGTTGCCGGCCGCGTAGTACCGGTCGAAGAAGTCGGCCGCGTCGGGGACCGAGGCCGACTCCAGGTCATCGAACGAGCCGTAGCCGTCATGCGCGTTCGGGAACGTGTCGAACACGACCGGCGGAAGCTTGAGCCAGGGGAAGCCACCATACGGCCGGTTCAGCACATTGACGCGGATCTCCTCCTTGACCACGTCGACCTGGTTGCGCAGGTTCTCCTCGGTGAGCCGGGGTCCGCGCATCCGGTCGGCTTCCAGAAACAGCACGCGCTGCAGCGCGTTGGCCGGCAGCGTCTCGAAATAGTCGGTGTAGTCGAAATGGGTCGAGCCGTTGAACGTGCCGCCGGATCCCTGGACGTTGCGGAAATGGGCCAGCTTCTCCAGATTCGCCGAGCCCTGGAACATCAGGTGCTCGAAGAGGTGGGCGAACCCGGTGCGCCCAGGCGGCTCCGAGCGGATCCCGACGTCATAGACGACGGCCACCCCGATCACGGGAGCGCTGCGGTCCGGAGTGAGCACCACACGCAGCCCGTTGGGCAGGGTCAGGCGCTCGACGGCATACTTTGTGGCGGGTATGCGTACCCCGCTGGACGTACTCGACACGCTTGCGACAGTAACCGGTCGGCCTCAGGTGGGGCGGACTGAGTCCAAGACCTGGTCAACCACGTAGTCGAACTGGCGGTGGGTCCCCGGCACGGAGATGTAGATGATCGCCGCGTTGGGCCGGCCCACGTCGATCAGCGCCAGCCCTACCAGCTCGTCGGTCGCCATCAGCCCGGCCTGCTTGAAGTGCAGGCGAAACTTCGTCACCCAGGCCGGCCGGCCGCCGAGCATCGTCTGCTCGTCGCGCATCATCTCGATCGTGGTCGGCTGGAAGTAGTACTCGGCGCGCACATCGGCCGCCACCTGGTGACCGGTGCATTTGAGGTCCAGGACGAGCGCGTCGTTCGCGGCGGCCGGCACCGAGCCGGACAGGATCGACGCGTGGTAGCCGCGCTTGTACGGTCCGGGTTCGGTGATGAAATGCTGCCCGACCCGGTACACCACGTGCAGCGTTCCGGCGCTCCACACCTGGTCCCATGGCTCCCATGGCTCGCCGTACGCCCGGTAGGAGATCCCGGCGGTCGGGTCGACCGTGCGCGGCCCGGGCGGCGGCGGTGGCGGCTCGACCTTCTCGTGCCCCGGGTCGACGCTCGGCGGCGGGCACAGCTGGGCGAGCTGCGGCCGCGTGTCCGGCGGCGGCGCGGCCCTACGCCCGAACGGACCGTCATTGCCCGCATGGCCGGTCATGACCATCGCGAGCAGGACGACGAGCCCAACGATGACGACGACGGCAGCCCCGCCGCCGAACCAGCGCAGCATGAGCCGGTTGCGGCGGGCGAGGGTTTTGAGAGTACGCCGATGAGCCGGCCGGAGTGACGTGGCCTGCCGTCTCATGGCCGGGTTCCGGGCGCGCCCAGGGTGAACGGTCGTCGGTCATCTCCCTGCCAGTGTGGCAGCCTCACGCCGCAGTCGGCTTCCCCGTGGGCCGTGGGCTCAGTGGGTGCACCGGTTTCGTGGCCGCATCGTTGTCGCTTTGTGCCCGTGGCCTGCCGCTTCGCGTCAGCGCCGTGCTCGTGTATGGCTCCTCGGGCGGCTCCACCGTGCCGTGGCACGCCGCCTTGGCGTCCTGGCCTCGTCTTGGTCCGCCGCTTGGCGCCTGCAGCTGGCCGCCGCCCGTCGCTTCGCGCTCCCGGCCTGGTCGTCGCCTGCCGGTTGGTGCCTGCAGCCGGCCGCCGCCTGCGCTCCGCGCCCCCAGCTTGGCCCGGTAGTGCGCCATTTGGTGATCGGCTCCGGCTGGAGCGTAACTGCGTCCTTGAGGGCGGGTCGCGCTTGGGCTCGCATGTCGTGACCGGTTGTAGTCGACTCATCGGATGCCTCGTCGTCGGATTGGCTAGCCGTCCCGTAATCGGACCGCGACGGCTCGCAGCCGGCGCTCTACCGTTCAGCCCCTCCGCGGGCCGCTGCTTAACCAGTTACACCGTGATCAATTGGCTCGACAACGCCGACGACGGCGGGCAGATGGTCATCCGGCGCAATGGTGACCGGAACACGCCAGGGCGTGAACGCGACCAATACGGCCAGGATCAGCCCACCCAGCGCGAGCCCGACGACTATCGCCATCTCACGCATCGCCGCGCCACGTGCTGTACGGGCACAGTTGTCCGCATTGATCCCCATCGCGCCCTTCCCCCGACGCCCCCCAAGGACCAGGATGACTCGTGGGCCCGTCATGCGACAGCGAGTTGTCGCGTTTGTTGCAGTGAAGGTTTGATGAAGATCGTTAGGAGTGCCTCAGAGCACTGATGGAGCCCCGCGTGGCACGTCCTTAATCTTCTTCGTGCCGCCGTTAGCGAGCAGAAACAGGAGTTCGGGATCGGATCGAAACTGTGGCACGCCCCCACCTGGATGGATCGTCCACGGCCGGCGCCTCCGAGCCTGCTCGCGATCAGACGGCCAGCCCCTCATTAGCTACGACACTCAAGGCCGTCCAACCGAGGGTGATACCGGCCCTCAGGGCGCCTTCCTAGTCGCTGTGAAAGAGAGCGCGTCGTATATCCTGAGTCCGCCAAAGAAGCCGTCGGAGTGCCGGTAAGCGTCGCGTGCATTCCTTGAACGGCTATTTTGAGGCCTTTGATCGTACCTTCTACCGACCTTCTACGCGCCCTTCTCTGGGCCATTTCATGGTGGTGGGAGGCGCGGTCGTCGGGGTCGCCGCCGCGTTGTCGACTGATGGTTGGCTCAGTCGCCGTTTGCCGCGAGTTGTCGTAGCCAGGCCAGGGTGCGCTTGTCTGTATTCACAAGCCCTATGGTGGGGTGGCGAGCAAACTGTGCGCCTCGGTCGACCAGGCTTAACGCGGTGCGAGCCGCGCGTTGCTGGGTCTCGGTATCGCCGAGCTGTCCCGCCGCGCGTGCCAATGCTACGTGCCACCGGAACAGGTCATCGTCGAGCATCGGGGGCACCCGGTTCAGTCGGTTCTGTAGGAGCTGGAGCGCCTCGTTGCAGGCGGGATCGCCGCCACGGGCGGTCAGCAGTTCTGCGAGGGACACCTCGACCATCCAGCTGGTTCCGTTGAGGCTGGGCCAGCGTTGCAGCACGCTGCGGTAGTAGGACTCGGCAACGCCCACTCGGCCCTGCTCGCGGGCGAGGTCGCCGAGCAGCTCAGCGGCGAAGGCCGCATCGGCGGTCAGGGGGTGCTGCGTCGTTACCCGCAGGAGCAGGTTGCGTGCTTCGTCCAGCATTCGGGCCTCGCGAAGCGCGAGTGCCTTGATGTGCAGGTACTGGGACCTGTCGTGCGCTTGGGCGCGGGACAGCCGCTGCTCAAAGTCGGCGCGCGCGGCCTGGTCCCAGTGGGGGCTGCGGAACCATTCGTCGCTCACCGGGTACAAGCTACCGGTCTCGTTCAGGCTTGGTGCCACCGGCCGGTGGAATGGGGTACGAATGTGCGTTGCTGTATGTAGCTGGTCCACATAGGAAGAGGCTGCCGGTAGGACAACGATCGACCAAGATCGAGCATCGGCTCCAGGAGTCCCGCTTGTTGATCTACCTGGCCACAGCCCGCTCGCCACGGGGTAGACGCCTACTCATCGTCCAGGCGCGCCCGTAAACCGTGCACATCAGAGCGAGGACGTACATCGCCGCAGCTTCCTACCGGACGGGTCCAGCACGTACATCTGACGATGCGAACCGCCGCCCCAGTAGATGCCAACAAACACCGGCCGGCGGTGTCGACGGGCACGGGTTGAGGCACGACTTCCACCGGCCGGTGCGAAAGCCTGCCCACCGTTCGGGTAGGGTCATCAGCCTTACGGTCCCGCCTCCTCTACTGCTGTTCGCTCCGGCTGAGCTTCGCCAGGGCCTTCTTCGCGTTTCGTCGGACGAGCGGCTTGGGATGGTTAACCATGCGTTCTAGCGCCGGTCTGGCGGAAGCGGCTTTGAGCGGGCCGAGCGCCGACGCCGCGTGAGCAGCTACCTCGTCGTCGTCAAGGAGCTCAATGAGGAGCGGCACCGCTCTTGGGTCGCGTGAGCGCCGAAATCCCCAAACGATCATTTGTCGAGCCCGTCCATACCGTCGGTCGCGGGCGAACTCTGCCAGCTCGTCGAACATCGAGTCGTCTGCAACCTCAGCGAGCGCGTTCCCGATTGCCCATCTAAGACCAGAGCCAGTGGGATCACGCGCTTCTCGAAACTGCTTGATCAAGAGCGGCGCCGCGTGCGGGCGCGCGGTCGGCACGGTGAGCGCCCTCACCAGTCCTTCGCATAGCTTGGTGCGATGTTCCAGCGGTGCGCGCGCGTCGGCGTGCTCGAGCCAGTCCATGAGCACCGGTATGGCTGCGTCGTATCGACGGCCGGTGTTGACCAAGTCCCACACGTCCGTGACGACGACGCCGACGGCACGCAGGTCATCTAGAAGCTTGGGCGGTGTATTCATCCGGGCAGACCTCTCAGCAGAACGATCTTACCAGTGTTGACCAGGTCTTGCAGGGGTTGGCTGATCTTAGTGTTCGTCCGGACGAGCAGGATGAACGCAAGACCTTCCTGCTGAGCATATAGGTCGAAATCTTGGAGCTGCGAGGTGAGGCTGAGTTCCGCCTCGTTCTTGACCTCGAGAAGAAACGTGTCGGTCAACTGGTCCGGGACACGATAGTTGGCTGTTCCGGTTAGCGAATCGATCCGGACTTTCGGGCCTCGAATTCCGGCGAGGTCTTCTCCTTCTTTGCCGAGCTTGCGGGCCAAGGCGGGTCCGGTGAGGTCCTCCGCGTCGTCAACGAGTCCCGCACCGGCGCGCATGCCGCCAACGCTGCCGCCGGAGGCGCAGGCGAGCGTTCCTTCGGCAATCGCCGTCGCGCAGACCACGAAGAACGCAATGCACGCAACCGCGGCAGTGAGGACGGTAACTGCGACGAGTGGGTTGGCTCCCTCGGCCTGTCCTGTGGTGTCGCCACAGGCAGAGCGGCCGAGATTGAGAACGTGCTCGCAAACATACAGGGCGGCCTCGGGGTCGCCGTTGTTGGCGAACGCGATCGCATCGCCCAA
>WNGB01002895.1_pt1 | contig 27396 bp, 27 predicted proteins | sample 5400681 | NCBI WGS metagenome assembly WNGB01 (sample SAMN13153367, study PRJNA577476) | soil metagenome | isolation source: 115 cm soil or saprolite under grassland replicate 2 | place: USA:California | collected 2016-06-15
GGACGCCGCAGGAGGCAGCCGATGTCGAGCGAATTCGCGCGCTGGTCGCGGCCGGCGACCCATGGAGCCGTGCGTTGCCACTGCACGTGACGGGCTCGGCCATCGTGGTCCATCCCCCGACCAGAAGGGTCCTGCTGCGGTGGCATGAACGGCAACAAGCGTGGCTGCAAGTCGGCGGGCACGCTGACCCCGGCGAAACCGATCCGTACGCGGTTGCGCTCCGCGAGGCCCACGAAGAAACCGGCCTCACCGATCTAATGGCATGGCCGCAAGCCACGACGCCAGAGCCGATCCACGTAGCAGTAGTGCCCGTCCCGCCAGGCCGCGGCGAGCCCGCCCACGAGCACGCCGACGTCCGCTTCGCGCTTGCGACGCACATGCCCGAGCACATCCGAGCGGAGTCCAAGAAAGCGCAGCTCGAATGGCTCACGCTGAACCAGGCAATCGAGCGCACCGGCGAAGACAACCTGCGGGAATCGTTAGAACGGTTGCAAGCGCTACTGGCATGCGCGTAGCAGTCCTGGGCGGGACGCGGTTCATCGGGCGTGCCGCCGTCGAACGGCTCGCGCAGTCGGGGCACGAGGTCATGGTCGTGCACCGTGGTGAGACCGAGCCGCCCGAGCTGGCGAACGTGCGGCACCTCCACGTCCCGCGCACTGAGCTCCCAGGAGCCCGTCAGCAACTTGCGGACTTCCAGCCAGACGCGGTGCTGGACTCGATTCCGCTCACGCGGACCGATGTCGATCTGGCGTTGCAAGCACTGCCAGAACAAGCTCGGGTCGTGGTGCTCTCGAGCATCGACGTGTATCGAGCGTATAGCTCGCTCATGGCCGGCCGCGACACCGATCCCGTGCCGATCACCGAAAGCTCACCGGTGCGGGACCAGCGCTACCCCTACAAAGGGCAGGGCCGAGGACTTGAGGACTACGAGAAGCTGGACGTCGAGGACGCGTATCGCGCGCGCAAAGCCACCATCCTGCGGCTGCCGATGGTCCACGGCGCCCATGACCGCCAGCGGCGCGAGGAATTTATTCTGAGGCGCGTCCGCAACAACAGACACCGCGTTCCCTTCGGTTCCGGGACGTGGCTCACGTGCCGCTGTTACGTGGGCTTCGTAGCGGACGCCATCCAGCTGTCGCTGGAGCAGCCAAAGGCAGTCGGCGAAGTGTTCAACATCGCCGAGACCCAGACCGCATCCATGCGGCTGTGGGCCGAGCAAATCCTGCACGTCGCGGGTTTCGAAGCCGAGCTCGTGCGTGTCCCGGATGACGTCTTGCCGGAGGATCTGAGCTCCACCGGCCGCGTCGCCCAGCATCTGCAAGCCGATGCCAGCAAAGCACGCGCGCTGCTCGGCTGGCAGCCCGGCGACCCGCTCGCGGGCCTGCGGAAGTCAGTGGCGTGGCACCTGGCCAACCCACCCACCGAGCCTGACCCGGGCTTCGACGCCGACGACCGCGCACTAGAGCACGCAGCGAAATTAAGTACTCAGACCGAGTAGTTTCTCGGATGCCCGCGGCGCTCCGTAGCCGTAGGTTGGGCGGCATCTCGTCTCACTGAGGAGCACGCGATGTACGCCAACCCCGCAGCGCTGGTCTCGACCGATTGGGTCGCTGAGCACCTCGAAGATCCCGAAGTACGCCTGCTCGAAGTAGATGTCGATACCGCTGCGTACGAGCGCGGCCACATCTGCTGCGCGGTCGGCGTCAACTGGCAGAGTCAGCTCGGCGACCGCATCCGCCGTGACATCATCTCGCCCGAAGCCTTCGCCCACCTGCTCTCGGCGGCGGGCGTCACGCCCAAAACGATGCTCGTGTTCTATGGCGACAACAACAACTGGTTCGCCGCGTTCGCCTACTGGATCGCGCGGATGTATGGCCACCAGCACGCGGCGCTCATGAACGGCGGCCGCAAGAAGTGGGAGCTCGAGAATCGAGCGCTCACCGAAGAGGTGCGGCAGGTCACGCCGACCAGTTACCCGGTTCCGACGCCGGATCTCAGCTTCCGCGCCTATATGCGCGATGTGCTGCACACGGTCGAGGCGCCCAACGGCAACGCGCTCGTCGACGTGCGCTCACCCGCCGAGTTCAACGGCGAGGTCATCGCACCACCCGGCATGACCGAAACAGCCCAACGGGCCGGCCACGTACCGGGCGCGCAGAGCATCCCGTGGGCCCAGGCCGCCAACGAAGACGGCACCTTCAAGAGCTTCGACGATCTCATGACGCTGTACGGCGGCAAGGGCATCACCTCCGACCGTGACGTGATTACCTACTGCCGCATCGGCGAGCGCTCCTCGCACACGTGGTTCGTGCTCAAGGAGCTGCTCGGCTTCCCGAAGGTCCGCAACTACGACGGCTCGTGGACGGAGTACGGCTCGGCCATCGGGGTGCCCATCGAAAATCTTGCCATACAGGATCGGGGCTGAGCGAAGCTGTAATTGATGGTCAGGCGGGCGTCCTCGCGCTCGCGCCAGAGGGTGCGTTCCTGGAAACTCTCGGACGGCAAGGCCGCCTGATCGACCCAGCCGAGGTCGCGCGACGGGCACTATCCACGTTGCATGTGCCACACACCATGATCCTGGCCAATGCTGGACACGCGCGCGCCCGCGCGTTTGGGATCACCGCGGGAATTAGCGCCATCGAAGAACCCGACCGTCGTAGCACTCGCGCCTGGGCTCAGGCTTTTCACGCTGCCGGCTTCCAGGGGATCCGCTACCGCGTGAGCCATGACCCGTCGCAGCGCGCGATTGGCGTAGCGCTGTTTGGTCGAGCCGGCGAAGCTGATTGGTCGGTCGGCGCGCAGGAAGCGATTGATAGCCGTCTCCTCTCTGTGGTGCGGCCGCGGTACGGACTTGTCTTACTGCCAACCCCCTGAGCCAGGCCTGGCCAAGCCGTTTGGTTCCCAACGCCAGCACCCCGGCCCTGTCAAAAACACTAATGTTTGCGCAGCGACTTGCAAGCTGGGGAGTTGCTGTGGCAGAAACTGGCCAACAGCCTGTGCGAGCGGAAGTTATCCAGCATCTGCTGCCTCAACTGCCCATCGCCCAAGTCGTGCTCACGGTGAGAACGCTGAGACCCAAGGAGAACCTCAAGATGGACACCCCCGAATCCGTGAAGCGAAAGGTCGAGCAGGCGTGGGCCGAACTGGGCCTGCACCAGTCGTATGACGAAGCCTTGGCGCGGAACCTGTCGGAGCAGTGGGCGCTGCGAGAGCAGTGGAAGCCGCGGCTCCGACAGCAGGCGCTGGACATGCTCCGCAAGATCGAGAACCACAGGCCGTACACCGAGGAAGAGGTGTACGGCCTGGTGTCCGCGGTGCTGTTGCTGACTCAGAACGTCACGACTGAATCTTGAGGTTGTCGAAGTTAGTGTCCCAGCCGTTGCTGCTGGAGATAGTCATCGTCGTGCACCTCGCCGTCCAGCCGGTGGTCAGGTGAATGATGTCGCCCCAACCGATCGTCCAGGTACGCGCCGGGTTGCTGCCGCACGACAAGCTGAAAGTGCTGTCTGTCTGTGTGCCGTTGAGCACGTCCAGCTCCAGTGGTACGACCGCCGTGACGAACGTCACGTTAGCCTGTGTGATACTCGGGCCATTGAAGCTAACGCTCCGAGTGGTGAAGTCGAGCCACGGCGCGGCAAGCCACCAATTGCCGGTACCCCAGTCGATCATGCCGCTCGGGAACTGACCGTTGAGCGTGGCGTCCGGCGTCGGGTGCGGCAAAGAGTCAAACGTGAACGTGAGCGGCGGCGGAGTTCCGGTCGCCCCGATCGCCGTCATAGGCGCGATTGCATCGAGGAGACACTCGCTCCCGTCGTCGAGGGTGACCCTGACGGTGACACCGACGCTGACGTCAGTAGAGCCGACGAAGAGGTGAACAACCAGGAAGCCACTGCGGCCATCGGCCTCGATCGAGACCGGCTGCACGTTCGGCGGTTGAACGTATGACCTGGCGCCCGTGTTGTAGATGACGGTCCGCTGCTCTGCCGCGGTCATCGTGCGGGTCTCGCTCGCGTTCAGGTGGATTATCGAGTTGATGTAGGCGAAACTGGTGCTCTGCGGATCGCGAATTGCGAACATCTGCAGGACCCCATTGCACACTGGCGGGTCCTGCTGCTGCTGCTGGTTGATATACGAGACATTCCCGACGAAGCCGCAGAGTGCCTGTCGGCGATCTTCGCTGAACCCACAGTTGGCCTGCTGCTGGTCGGTCTCGAAGATCAGCCCCGACGGTGCGGTGAGATACCACCGACTGTCCAGGGTGACCAGGTCGAACGGGACAGCCGCGACACCGGTCGAAATCTCCGCCTCGGCCTGGGAGCAGTTCGCGCAGGACACTGTACTCGTCTCGGCCTGACCAGAGTCCAGATTGACCAGCTGGAGGCCTACGTCCATCGCTGGCATGGTCTGTCGTTGGGTAACGGCGACATCGCGGAAACACAGAACCGTGCTGGTGCCGCTGATCTGGCCGGGCACTGTATTCGGGTCGTACGTGAGCGCCACGAAACAGTTGACGTTGGGGCCTTGCTGAGCCATCTCCAGCATCGGCTCGTCTTCGGCTACAGCTGTGTCCTCGGTTTCCGCGCGTGGAGCACTCTTCAGCTTGAGCACCAGCACCTGTGGCTCGGGTGTCTTCTGTGGCGGGATGGTCTTAACCGCTGCGGCGAACTGCGCGTCGGTCATGTGCCGCGCACTGGCAGGACTGGGCGTTACCGGTTTCTTCGGCTGCAACGCCGCCTTGAGCAGGAGCTGAATATTCGGCGGGAGCGTGCTCAGGCGCACGAGCCCCGATTTCGTTGGTACAGGCGTGCGTGTCTGCGCGGCCGCGGACGGGGCAAGGACGGTGAGCGCGACCAGGCCGGCGACGACTAGCAGCGGTGTGCGCGTGATAGATTGGACGTGCACGAACAAAGGGTGCTCCTTTGGGTGCTAGGCTGTGGGGGTAACGTTGGGCGTAGCAGCTTCGGAGCCCCCACAGCGACGAACTTGTCGATAGCGAGATCAGCTCAGTCTCAGGAGTGGTTCTCCTTCCGTGACTAGTGTGGACGTGATCGGGGTTGATGTCGGCCGGGGCAAACGTGATTCGCTCTCATTGCCCTGCCTGTGCGAACGTCTGGAAGCTGCTGGTTGCCGCGTTCCAGTGAAACTGCGACAGGCTACCTGATGCGGTCTCCTCCGGAATTACGGTGTCCCCGACGATGCTCGCGAACTGGTCCGCACCGGCTTCCCCAGACCAGGCGATTGGTGAAGTCCACGACAAAGAGGTTTTCGTTCGCCGGGATGACACGCACCTCCTCGGGTGGCGTGATGCCGAGGTTCCACGATTGCACCGTGCCCTGGGCGCGGAACGTGTACAGCAGATTTTGCGTCTCCGCCGGGGTCAGGATCTTGTCCGCCCATGGGCTATAGAAGGCGTGTTGGGGACCGTGGTAACACCCTCCAGAAAGGCGCCACCTTCGACGCCGGCCTACAGCTTGCATCCCGCGCTCCTCCACGCCGCGCTTCCGACTAGATTTGTAACGATTGCGTAAAATGGAGGCAGATATACGGCGGCCGTAAATCGCGATGCAAGGCAAGGGCCCGGCGATCGGGCACCGTTGGGCCCGATCGCGGCTGGCGTGGAAGGCCCAAGGGCGGAACACTGAGAAAGAAGCCTCGGCGCGAGCCAGGTTCCTCGCTCGCGCCGTGTCGACACTCCCAGAGCGCTTCAGGGCTAGTCGAAACGCGGTGCTCGTCACATTGAGAATCGAGTGACACGACCAGAGTCGACTGACCTTTGCGAAGACCTTCAATCATCCCCATTGATAGCGGCGGTGGAGCCCCAGGAACGATGAGGGAGAGTCGTTCCCGGTCTGTGAGCCCGAGCTTCCTACTGAGCTAGTCGGACCTGGGCGTGCCAGTCGTGGCCGAAGCTCGCAAGGTGTAGCTTGTAGAGCTGGCGCACCCAGGCACGGGAGCTATAACCCGAAGTTGTGGACCGGCCTGCGGGTGAGGAGCGCGGCGTACCCTCCTGGTTGTCCAAGACCACGGACGGCCGAAGGCCGTCCAGGGAGAGGTACGCCGCAATGTTGAGAATAGTCGCTTCGGAGCAGACCGAACAGGACGCGCTCAAGCTTGATCTGGATGCCCTGGTGCGCCGAGGGTGCCCGGCGGATGCGGTTGGCGGCGCTGAGATCCGAGGTGGATGAGTACGTTGCGCAGCACGCAGACCACCGCGACGAAGCTGGCCATGCCTTGGTCGTGCGGAATGGCGTGGCTGAGCCGCGGAAAGTGACCACGGCGGCCGGCGAGCTGGAGATCCAGGCGCCGCGCGTCCACAATCGGCGTGACGGGCAGCGCTTCACCAGCGCCATTCTGCCGCCGTGGGCGCGCCGCTCACCCAAGGTCACCGAAGTCCTGCCCGTGCTGTACCTGCGCGGCATCTCGACGAAGGACTTTGAGCCGGCACTGGCCGAGTTCTTCGGCAGCGAGGCCGGTTTGAGCGCTTCGACCATCCAGCGGCTGACGCGCGAGTAGGGTGCCGAGCTGACCGCCTTCCAACAACGCGACCTGAGCCAGGTCGACTACGTGTACCTGTGGGCTGACGGCGTGCACTTCAACATCCGCTTGGAGCAGGACCGCCTGTGCTGCCTGGTGCTGGTCGGCGTCCGGGCCGAGGGGCACAAGGAGCTGGTCGCGGTCAGCGATGGCTATCGCGAATCAACCGAATCGTGCTCCGAGCTGCTGCGCGATCTGAAGCGGCGCGGCATGCGCGCGCCCGTGCTGGTCATCGGCGACGGCGCCCTCGGCTTCTGGGGCGCGTTGCGCGAAGTGTTCCCCGACAGCCGTGAACAGCGCTGCTGGGTGCACAAGATCGCCAATGTGCTTGACGCGGTGCCGACCAGCCTGCAGCCGAAGGTCAAGGCGGCCCTGCACACGATTATGAACGCCGAGAACAAGGAAGCCGCCGACCTGGCGATCGTCCAGTTCGAGGCGGCCTATGGCCCCAAGTACCCGAAAGCCGTCGACAAGATCCTCAAGGACCGCGCCGCGTTGCTGGCGCACTTCGATTCTCCGGCCGAGCATTGGACCCACCTGCGGACGACCAACGTCATCGAGTCGACCTTTGCCACGGTGAGGCTGCGGACCAACAAGACCAAAGGTTCTGGTAGCCGCGCGGCTGGTTTGGCGATGGCTTACAAACTGCTGGATGCAGCCCAGGCACGCTGGCGCAGCGTCAACGCACCCCACCTGGTCGCGCTCGTTCGCGCTGGGGCGACCTTTGTGGATGGTCTCATCCTTGAGCACGAAGACCAGCGGTACGCCGCGTGACCCCCACTCCGGCCCGGTCCACAACTATTGACAATATCTCAGCTCCGCGACCTGGACGCCACAAACGCCGAGCGCTGAAGTGTGATCGCCTGTGACAGTATTTCGATCGGGGTGCCCATCGAGAATCCCTCCGCCGCGCACGCGTAGTTAATGGTGAGGCGGGCCTCTCTTTGCGCCCGCCTACCACCTCTGTATCGACCCCTGCTAGCCCCGCAGGGCCCGCTCTGCCTCAGGGCCGACGGTTGACCACCACCCCGCCTTCGCGCTCCACGAACCCCGAGCGCAACAGGAGCTCCTCGTGCCCTGGTTCGAAGGCACTGAAGTACCTCACTGGGCGACCAGAATAATTGCCCTTGCTTTCGACGACGGTGACCTTCGTCGGATCAGCCGCGGTCGTTAGGCCGGCCTCCACCAGGGCCTGCCGGATGCTTGCAGAGCGTCGGTCAGAAGATCGACTCAAGAATTTGAACATGTGCCTACTCCTTTGTTAGTCGTACATTCCCTGAGCGCCCGACGCCGCGGCGACGGTTTGCCCCTCAGGCAGATCGGTGACCAGTGCTTCGGTGCTGAGGATCATGCCCGCAACACTGGCAGCGTTTTCTAGCGCGCTGCGGGTGACCTTGGCCGGATCGATGATGCCCGCCTTGATCAAGTCGACATAGCTCTCGGACATGACATCGAAGCCCCAGTTGGTGCGTTTCTCACGCCTCAAGCGTTCGATCACGACGCTGCCTTCGAGGCCCGCGTTGGCGACGAGCTGGCGCAGCGGCTCTTGCAACGCACGTTTCAGAATCTCGGCACCGGTGAGTTGATCGCCGTCGAGCCCGAGCGCACCCGCGCTCACGCCAGCACCCGATCGGCAAGATCGTCGAGCGAGCGTGTGCCGACGCCGAGCACCAGGCGCGACGTGGAGCGACTGGCGACCCATTCCATCGGCACCGCGACGCGGCGCGCTGGCAGCCCGTAGGTTGTGATCAGCTTGCGTACTCGGTGCGAGAGCGGATCGCGCACAAGCCCTTCAACATGACCAATGAGCGTGGTGCCGAAGCTGATTTCGGCACCTATGAGTTGCTCGTACGGGTCGTGGGCGGTCGATACGCGGCGGTCCGTAACGGAGGTCGGCAGGACCGCGGGAAGGCTGGCGCGCAAATAGAGTGGGGTCGCGCCGACCTCGGAATGTGTCTGCAGAGAACTGCCTTTCTGGGCGAGCGTGCGGCAACGCCACAACAGCTCAATCGATGCGGCAGGTGACTCCGCGACTGGTTCAGAGGAACGGCGTCCGGGTCGACTGAGAAGTTCAGCTTCATACTAACATTGTGCTAGTCTTGTAGCAACATCAAATTAACATCATGATATAGCCGCTCCGGCGGAGCCGAGGCAGCATGCCCTTCCCCCACAACCTTCGACGCCTACGTCTGGCCCAATTCCTGTCGCAAGCCGAACTGGCCCGTCAATCGGGCCTGCATACCCTCACCATCTCGCGGCTGGAGGCCGCCCGCGCAAAACCATCGACGCGCACCGTGCGCGCGCTTGCCGATGCACTGCGCATCGCTCCCGCCGAGCTCGCCACCCCCGAGGAAGTCGCCGAAGCAGACAAGCTTCGTCCTCTCTAGAAGCGAGGCATATGCTTCGGCCTGACCGCGCGGTAGGTGTGGTCCTGATGTCGTGGTCTCTCTAACGCGACGTGTTGTGACGGAACGGTGTAGCGATCCAGCGCAGCGGCGCGCCGGCAGCGTACAGACCGGAACGAATCCCTGCGTTGTGCCAGATGTTTCCAGCTCTTGACCATTGACGGCGCGGATCGACGCACACAACTTGCGTCTGTACCGGCTCGTCGACCCCGAAATGCGCGGCCAGATTGCGCAGTGTCTGCTCCCAGAACACTTTGTTCATGCGATGGCCGCCCAGTGCGGCACCCAACTCATACACAGGGTCGTTCGCGCGCTCAAGCGCCTGCGCCTGCACGACCGTCACGCCGTCCTCCTCGAACGCGCTGAACGTGATCCACGCTGCCAGTACATGACCCTCGGGTGTCATGAAGGTGAACGACACATCGTCCGCGTAAATCACCAGCACGCCGCTTGACAGCCGGACCGGGCCAGGTAGCGGCGAAAGCGTCAACAGTCCCACTTCACCGGGTGCAATCCCGGCCAGCGGCGCGTAGAAGCTGGAGCCGCGCGGCCAGAAGAGTGAGAAGTGCTCCTTCCAGGCGTGTATGGCCTCACTGGGCGAGACACCCGCGTCAACCAGCCGCACACTGAAGGTCTTCTGCCACATCTGACCGAACCCCTGAATGGGTCCAACTGGTCGGCGCCCCGCCACATTAAGGTTGACTGCACCCAGGGGCACACCAGCGACACTGAGCTTTCCAACTGGCTTTGCCCAGAACGAGTCGTCGCGACCAACCGCGACTTGACTCTCCACCCGCGGCTTGTCTGTTGAGTCCGTGGCCATGGTGTGCTCCCCCATTCTCTCAGGCCACGCCGACCGCGGCGAGCGCGGCTGCCTCGTCGGCGTGCACGCCAATCGCTTCGTCGAGCCGCGTCAATTCGAGGATCTGCCGGTAATGCTCGCTCAGTCCGAACGCTAGCAGTCGCTGCTTCTGGCGGTTTGCACGCACCAGCAGTGTCACGAGCAAGCCAATCCCACCGCTATTCATGTACTCCAATGCGTCGAAGTTCAGGAGGACAGCGCGGGTCGTGTCACCACTGGCGCGGTTGTACGCATCCATCAGTGCCGACTCACTGCCCGCCGTGATATCGCCCCTGACATCCACGATGCTCGCCGCTGGGCTTATTCGACGCACGTCCATGGTTTGCGTGGGCGTAGTCATTGAGGGCCTCTCTTCCTTCTGTGCGCGGGCGCCTTCGGGCTCAGGGGCCGACCGCGGGCGCCATCGCAGCGCTCGCCTCATCGGCAACGATGCTCATGAAATCGGCCAAGCGGGTGATTTCGAAGATTTCGCGATAGTGATCGCTCAAGCCACAGGCGACAACGGTTCGATGTTGTTTGCGGGCGCGCGCGAGCACTCCCACCAGCAACGCGAGGCCGGTGCTGTTGATATAGGTGGCACCAGTGAAATTGAGCAGGATCCGCCGCGGGTCGCTGTCCGTTGCTTCGATGTAGGCGCGGTCCAGTGCCTCCTCGGCGAGACCATTGATTTCACCGCGCAGGTCGATGACGGCAATACCCGTCTGCTGCCGCACGCGGGCATCAAAGTGCTGCAGTTGCATCCGCGGCTCCTTTCTCCTCCAGGTGGAATGTGAGATGAATGGTGTGATGGGCGTCATCGCCAGTGATCTTCATCTCATCCACCATGTTCTTGATGAGGAAGAGCCCCCAGCCGCGGGCTCTCTGGGTGCCCGCCAACTTCGCCTCCAGGTCCGGCGTTTCGGCATCCGGTATCGGCCGGAATCCGCCCTGGTCAGTGATGTCCACATGCAGGTCGTCGCCGTGGGCGCGAATTTGGACCTGCACCAGCAGCTCGGCTCGGTTCTGGTTACCGTGCTCGATGGCGTTCATGGTCGCCTCACCGACGGCGGTCTTCAGCCGCTCCAGCCGGCGCACCGACAGCGGAAGGTCGTGCACGGCTTGCACGACGCGATCGATCGCGAGGCGCTCATTGCCCGGCTCACTCGGCAGGCTGAATTCGACCAGCACGCGCTCACCGCCACCGCTGCCGTTCAGTGATGTGGCAGTCGAGCTGGACCTGCGAACAGTGACCAGCGTGACGTCGTCCTCTTGCTCCCAGTCGCTGCCGGTGAAACCCTCCAGATCGGCAAGCAAGCGAGGGATCAATTCGGATCCACCACCGTGTTTTCCGAACAAGTCCTTCAAACGAGGGAAGCCGAACATCTCGCGCGCGGCGTTATGCGCCTCCGCCAGTCCATCCGTGTGGAGCAGGACGTGGTCACCGGGCTGGAGCGTCGCCTCGCACTCCTCATACTTCATGCCGGCCATCAGCCCCAGGGGCATTCCCCGCGCACGTAGCTCCAGCACGTCGTGCGCCGTCCCCAGGTAGGGCAGGTTGTGGCCCGCATTGGCGTAGCGGAGGCGACCTGTGGCGAGCTCGAGCACGGCGTACAGGCAGGTCACGAACATGTTGGGTGGGATGTCGTCAACCAGGACGTCATTGACGCGCTCCAGGACCTGGCCGGGTGCGACCAGACGCTGCGCCGAGGCGCGGAGTAGCGTACGTGTCGCGGACATCACCAGGGCGGCAGGTACGCCTTTATCAGTGACGTCACCGATCACCACACCAAGCTGACCGGACGGTAGGTCGATGAAGTCGTAGAAATCGCCGCCCACCGCGCGCGCAGGCTCGTAGTGCGCTGCCACCTCCCACCCCGGCAGATGAGGCACATCGCGAGGCAAGAAGTGCTGCTGAATCAGTCTGGCAACCTGCAGCTCCTGCTGCAATCGCTCGCGGGTGCGGGCTTCCGCTTCTTGTTCCCGAACAAGCTGCGCGACCCGCACTGCTGGGGCGGCTTGCGCGGCGAGGTTTTCGAGGAGTTTGCGGTCATCGGTGGAGTAGTCCTGGTCGCTGAGCCGCGGACCCAGGTTGAGCAGGCCAATCAGCTCGCCTTGACTCACGAGCGGCACGACCAGCTTGATGCCAGCGGCGTGCAGCGCGGCACGCGCGGGGGAATCCAGCTCGAGTGTCTCGAGGTCAACGGCGCCGGCCGCGCCCTGAAAGTACGCGACAAGCGGATCGTTCGGGGCGATATCGATCGGCGGTGTCTCGACCCGCTGGGCTGAGGCGAGCGCGCGCACGTCCAATGGCTCGGTCGCGGGCCGCCCACGCCCGAGAACCCGCCGCCAGCCCTGTGCGATGCTGTTCATCTCGCCTCCGTTCTACTCCCCGACCGTGCCGGCAACGTTACGGCGCGGGTGACCCGCTGCTGATTCCGGTATTTGGTTGTGTGTCGCACGCAGCCACAGAAAAGCTTGCGTGGGTTGGACGGTTTCGCGCGCTACATCCACCAGTCGCACAGCAAGATTGTCCAGCCCGACCTCGTTGCGGACGGTCGCGCCAAAGCTCGCCAGCGTCCGCTGCGCGTTGTACTTCTGGCGGTAGAAACGCCGGTCCACGAAGCGCTGGATGCGGTCGCGGGCTGGCAGAAACAGCGCAGTGACAAGCAATGTGGACCCGATCACGCCCACTTCGGAGCCCTGCGTGATAGAGCGCAGGAGCTGTTGGAACAGGACCATGCCGCCCCAGTAGGCGAGGCCCAGGCCCGCGGTGAGCAGGCCGTACACCAGCGCACGATTAATGAGCGGATCGACATCCCACAGTCGATACCGCAGCACCGCCATGGCGGTGGTGATGGGGATGAAACTCAGCGGGATCGTTGTCGCCATCATCATCCACCCATACCACTCGTCAGGCTCCCAGATGAGGCTCGGAATCCCGAACGCGAAGCAGCCTATCAGGAAGGCGCCACTAAAGCTGAAGACCACCCACTTGGTTTGCTGCCGCTCCACTGGGCTGGACACGCGTCGATATCTGAAGATCTGGGCGAATGCTCCGACGCCGCCAGGCACCACGATGCACGGGAGAACTATCCACCAACGCCATACCGACCCATCCGGCGGAAGGTCGGGAAAGTAATGAACGAGCTCGCCGAAGTTAGGCGCCAGCAGCACCGTCAGCGGCGGCAAACACGCCAGCGCGAGGAGCCACGTCCAAGGCGGGACGAAGCGTCCAGTGGGAAAGAGGAACAGGACGGGGATCCACAAATACAGGCCAAACCCCCAGACCACATGCACCGGTATCGCCGTCGCCGGGTAAACCAGCTCGAGGACATACAGCGAGCGGGTGATAGTCGCCCCGAAGGTAAGCAGCATCAGCGCGAACAGCATCGCCATCCAGTCGTCGGACCTGCGCCAGAAGATGACGAGCGCAGCGCCGCCGAATGCGAGCATCAGTGGAATCAGGATGCTGCTCACTGCAAGGGCACCAGGAATGCCCGCGCGCGCAAGTGCCTTGTCGACAACAGGTGGGCCAACTAGCTCCGCATGCTGCACAGAGATCGTTAAGCCCGCCGCCGCCAGGCTGATGGTCAGTCCCGCTACGGCCAGCCAGCCGACGCGGGCGACCAGCAGCCAGCGGCCGTGTAGCCGGGTATCGACGGCATGCGCGCTCACTGGTTGCGTCCCGCGGTGGAGCGCAGCCACAGTGACACGTGCGTCGGTTGCATCGTCCGCGACACCACCCCCACCAGCTCCGTGTTGAGACTGTCCAGGTCAATCTCCTGGCGCAACGTCGCGCTGAAGCCCTCGATAGTGTGTTGCGTCTGGTACCTGGCGCGGTAGAAACGGCGATCGACGACGTCCTGTATCTGACCGCGCAACGGCTGGAACAGGGCAGCTACCGCCAGGGTCGAGCCAATGATGGCCAGGTCACCGCTCGGGGTGATGGGACGCAAGGCTTGTTGGAGTAAAAACACGCTCGCCCAGTACACGAGTGCCAGCCCGGCGGTCAGCGCACCGTAGACAACGGTGCGGTTGATGAGCCGGTCGATGTCGTACAAGCGGTACTTGAGAATGGCGACCCCGACGGCAATTGGTAAGGGGAACACGCTCAACGGGTACAGCCAGAACGCGGCCACATCGATCCATGGCACGCGGATCAGGGCAAGCACACCGCCCACTGCAGCCACCACGACGATCCACGCGGCGGCAAATGCAAACCACTTGATTTGCTGACGCTCGTCGGCCCTCGACCGGCGGAAGCGCACGAATACGGATATGACGCACGTCAGCACCAGGGCGTACCCGACAGGAGCTACGATCAACTCCGCGATGTCGAAGGCTTGCGCGAGCTGGGTAATGCCCAGCGGGTTGCCAATGGGCGGGTCGCTATCCACTAGCGCGCCGGGAGTGAAGCCATTGATGAGGCCGCCAAACACCAGCATGGCAAGTCCGAAGTAGGCAATGGGCCGCCAACGTGGCGACGGCAGCCTGCCCGTCGGAAAGAGCAGTGGCAAAAACGTTACGAGCGGGATGAAGCCCACGGCTCGCGCAACCGACCCGAGCCACGCGATCGCCAGCGCAGCAGGCAGCGCCCCAGCGTTCGTCACCAGGCCATAAATCGCGTACTGCTCGGAGAAGCTGCCCGCACCTCCTAAACCGAGCAGGCACGACGCGGCGCAAAACAACCAGCCGATGGGATTGGACGGCTGGCGCGCCGCGACCAGCGCGCCCACAGCAGTGATGAATGACCACGACAGCAGGGTTGCGGCGTCGGCGAACCACTCCAATCCAGATGCCGGCTGCACTGGCCATCCTCGGTTGAGGTGCTCCAACAGCCGCGCCGCAGCCATGAGCAGCACGGACAGCGTCCAGAGGGTCCACGCCAGGCGGGCGCTGCCGCGTCGGCTCATCATTCCCTATCCGAGGGTCTAGCGCGGACGGCGCGAGCCGCTGGTCTCAACCACAGCGACGCTTGCTCGAGCTGCATCGCGCGGGACACCACCGCCACCAGCTCCAAACTCAGACTGTCGAGATCAATGTCCTCTCGTAGCTTGTGGCTGAAGTCCAGCACGACTTGTTTGGCGTCGTACTTGCGGCGATAGAAGCGATGGTCGACCAGGTCCTGGGTGCGCCGCCGGGCGGGGCTGAAGAGCGCCGCCACGGCAAGGGTGGAAGCGATGATAGCCAGCTCAGAGCCCTGAGTGGCCGGTCGCAGCACCTGTTGGAGCAAAACCACGCTCGCCCAGTAGACCAGTCCCAGACCCGTGCTCAGTAGGCCATAAACAACCGCGCGGTTGATCAGCAGGTCGATGTCGTACAGCCGGTGCTTGAGGATGGCGATCCCGATCGCCAGGGCCATGCAGGCGAATGCAAGGGAAAGTGAGACCTGCTGCAGACGGCGGAGCTCATCAACGAACTGATAGACGAAATTCACGATGAACGCGATGGCGACCAGACTCGCGGCAACCGCAAACCACTTCATCTGCTGGCGCTCGACCCCTCGAGCGCGGCGGAACCGCACGACCATGCCTGCCGCGGCCGAGAGCAGGCTCAGGTTGAGGACCACGAACGAGGCTCCTACGAGCGGCTCCATAAGGTCACCAGGCGTTCCCGACAACCCAAACGGATTGGGGACGGACTCGAAAACAGTGCGATTCTTGATAGGGCCAGGCGACAATGCCATGCCGACGGCCAGGAGCACCGTCGAAAGCGCGGTGATCCACGGTAGGGGGCGCCAGCGGCGAGACAGGAGTTTGCCGTTGGGAAACAACAAGAGCACGAACGCCATCACGCAAAACGACAGAGCCCACGTCCAGCTCTGGAGCCAGGCAACGACCGCACCGGCGGGCAACGCGCCGGGCACTGCGAACAGCGCGTACTTGCCGTACTCAGTGGCGAGTTCCGACAGCGCGCCTTCGAGGCCAAAGGCGCACAGCAGCCAGCCGACGGCGTTTTGCGGCCGCCGCGCCGCGATTAATGCCCCGATGAACGAGAACAGGAACTGAACGAGCTCCTGAGTAACGTCCTCCCAGTACCACGTACCGAGACCGATCAGTGCGAGGCCATGGCTGACCAGAACGGCGGCCACGTACAGCGCGCACGTTGACCATGCGAGCCAGGTGGTCCAGCGGTGGCTCATCATGGATGGTCCTGGGGCGGGCGGAGCCACACGGTGAGCCGCGCGGGCTGCACCGTCCGCTGCACCACGCCGAGTAGCTCCGCACGGAGGGTGTCGAGGTCGATCTGCTGCCGCAGGCTCACGCCGAAGTCCTCCAACGCCCGCGCCGAGTCGTACTTGCGGCGGTAAAAGCGACGGTCCACGAGGTTCTGAATGCCGCGTCGAGCAGGGCTGAACAGCGCGGCCACTGCCAGCGTGCTGCCGATGACAGCCAACTCCGATCCTTCCAGGAACGGTCGCAACACCTGTTGCAGCAGGATCACCGTGGCCCAGTACGCCAGACCCAGCCCCGCGGTGAGCGCGCCGTAGATGAGCGTGCGGCGGATGAGGATGTCGATGTCGTACAGGCGGTAGCGCAGGATGGCCACCCCTGCTGCAAGGGGGATGAGGTTAAGCGCGAGGACTACGGAAAAGAAAAAGACGTCTGTGATCTGGGGGCGGGGTCGGACGGTTTCGAGCGTAATGCCCACGCCCCAGGCAGCGGCCAGCAGTGCGGCTGTCGAAGCCATCCATTTGAGCTGCTGGCGCTCGATGCCATGTGCAAGGCGCAACCGAACGAACAGCGAGACTCCCGCGGCCGCGAGACCCGCGGCGAAGACCGCACCGGCCACTGACCGCAGCGACGCAATGAACTCGGCGGCGTCGGGGATACCCAGCGGATTGTCGAACGCAACGCCCTTTGTCAGCTGCCCGGGCTGCACGGCCTCCGCCAGGGCGAAGAGCGCGGACGACCCTAACACTAGCCACAGGAGCGGCCGCCAGCGAGGCGACGGCAGCCGACCAGTGGGAAACAGCAACAGCGCCAGTGCGACACTCGTGAGCGCCACCGCACCACCTCGCGGCGCCAGCCAGAGGATCCACCCGCCGGCCGGCAGTAGACCGCCGGGCGCGAGAAGGGCGTACCGCCCATAGGGATCGGCGAAGTATGCCGTGCCCATCCCTACCCCGTACGCGCAGAAGAGCCAACCAATTGGATGTGTCGGATGGCGCCGGGCGACCAACGCCCCAACCGTCGACCATGCGATCTGCCCCGGCAGCAGCAGCAGTGTGGCAGTGAACTCGAACGAGGAGTCCACGGACGCCACGAAGAACGACATCACGAAGCCACCCACCGTAAGCGCCAGGGCAAGCACCACCAGGGACCAGGCGAGTGGGGTCGTCCAACCGCGACTCATCTGGACCCCTCCTGGGCCTGGCGACGCCATACCATCCAGGCCGCGTTACCGGTGTTCATTCCGGCTCGCTCCGCGCGGCGGGACGCAACCAGGGCGCCGACTGTGGGGAACGCCAGAAATACCAGCTTGTCGCTCACATTGGCAGCGTCGACTGACAGCGCGAGCGCTGTGAGGGCCACCGCGGCCAACCACAGGCACCACGGGAACCATGCTGTCCAGCGAGCGCTCAGCATCGTAAGGTGCTCAGCGGACCGTGAGCGTCCCGCGCATGCCGATGCTCTCATGGCCCGGGATGGCGCAGTAGAAGGTGTATGTGCCGGGCGCGGCGGTAAACGTCACGGACTGCTCACCGTTGACTGGCACCCGCAGGTCCACGCCCAGTGCGTCGATCGTGAACGTGTGCCAGAACAGGTCGCGGTTGGTCATTCGCAGCGTCACCTGACCACTCTGGGTCTCGATGGCGTTCGTCGAGAAGGCGGCTTTCCACGACTCGAGCGCTATCCCGGCGGGTGCACGCTGCGCGCGTGCCGCATCGGCAACGACGCCCATACCGAGCAGAACGACAAACGCTGCCGTCGCCGTGAGCGCGACGCTGAGAGCGGCCGTTCCGTCGGCCGTCGGGTGTGCCCGTCGCAGGACCGCCGCGATTGCGGCCACCAATCCCACGACAGAGTTGAGTCCGAGGGCCGCCGGGAACACCAGGGCCGCTACGCCAGCCGCATTCGCCAGATTGCTCAGTGCGCCGGGCAACATCCAGGCAGCGACATCGAGGAAGAGCAGCACCAGGAGCACGCCTCCCACCCGGCCACCGCGCCAGTGAAGGAGGGCGAACGCCACCAGCGCAACGACGCCAAACGCAAACGCCTCCTGGTCACCCAGCACGAATGCCGCGATCATCAGCAGCAGGCCCTCTGTCAGCGCCGCCAACCGCAGCAGTCGCTTCCAGGTCATCGTGGCCGCTGTGCGAAGCGCGAGCCCGCTCGGTCTCGCCGTTATCGGCGTGCTAGCCATGGCCACGCATTCCTTTCCGGGGGTTCGCTTGTGAGCCCCACGTTCAGAGATTGGTATTGATGCCGCTGAGCACGGTAGAAGTCGACCGTGCCGGGATCGTTACGAAGGCCTGCGAACACTCCGGGTCGTCGCAACATTACGGAGTTCCGCTGTGACGCTGGTTCCGTTACGATGCCGCCGGAAGAGAAGACCCACGCGTGCCCCGGTTGACCCTGTCGTTGCTTGGCCCGCCGCGGGTCGAAGTCGATGGGCGACCCGTCGAAGTCGACACCCGCAAAGCGATCGCGCTGCTCATGTATCTGGCAGTCACTGGCCAGGCACATCGGCGAGACACGCTCGCCACACTGCTGTGGCCTGAGTACGATCAGGAGAGCGCGCGCGCCAGTCTGCGCCGCACGCTTTCAGCACTCAAAAAGGGCCTCGGTGGCGATTGGCTCGACATCCGCCGCGAGCAAATCGGTCTGCTACTCGGTCACGAGGTCTCGATTGACGTTGATCTGTTCCGCGCCCGATTGGCTGAGACGCGTACGCACGGTCACATTGCCAGTGAGGCGTGCGCTGCGTGTGTCGCGCCGCTCGCGGAAGCGGCTGAGTTGTATCGCGGCGAGCTCGCAGCTGGGTTCACGCTGCGGGACAGTCCCGCATTCGATGACTGGCAACTGTACGAAGCGGAGGCGCTGCGCCGCGATGCTGCCAGCACGCTTGAACGGCTGGCCGGCGCGCTGGCTGCTCAAGGCGCCTGGCAGGACGCTATCGCCCACGCCCAGCGATGGCTCTCGTTTGATCCACTGCATGAGGCCGCTCACCGGCTGCTGATGCAGCTGTACGCCTGGTGCGGTGACCGGACCGCTGCACTGCGCCAGTATCGCGAATGTGTACGGGTTCTCGAGAAAGAGCTCGGAGTTCCGCCGCTCGCCGAAACGACGGAGCTCGCCGACGCCATCAAGGAGAATCGCGTTTTGCCACCCAACGGGGCGATGGCGGTGCCATTGCCCACCACGCGCCCGGCTCCGCCGTCTCCGGCCGCTGACCCGCGGCACTTCGCACTGGTCGGCCGGGCCGCGGAGCTGCATGCTCTGCAGCAGACCTACGCGGGGATGGCGGCCGATGGGCACCTCGCGATCGTTGAGGGCGAGGCGGGCATAGGGAAGACGCGACTGGTCGAGGATTTCCTCCCTACTGTGCGTGCGATGGGAGGGATGGCCATTACGGCTACCTGTCACGCGGGTGAGAAGGGCCTGGCGTACGCACCATTCGTCCAGGGCATGCAGACTGCCCTTGCCCAGGGAGACAGTCCACTCCGGTTGGCAGCCGTGCCGCAGCACTGGGTTGCGGAGGCCGCTCGCCTGCTGCCGGAGCTGAGCGCACTCCGTCCAGAAGTGGGGCACGCTTCGCCGCTCGATAGTCCAGGCGCCCAGGGTCGCTTCTTCGAGGGTCTTAGCCAGGTGCTGCTTGCGCTGCTAGGGACTCCCACAGGCGTGCTGTTCCTGGATGATGTGCACTGGGCAGATGAGGCTTCTCTGGATCTGCTCGCGTACCTCGCGCGGCGCCTTCGAGGCCGGCCAGTTTTACTCGTGGCGACCTGGCGAACCGAGCTTGTTCCGCCTGACCATCGACTGCGGCGATTGACGGCCGACGCACGGAGAAGTGGTGTCGCTACCGTGCTGCTGCTGTCCCGTCTTGGCCCGGACGAGGTCAGCCAGCTCGTCCGCCTGGCATCAACAGTTGATGGGGAACACTCTGAGGCGCTGGCAGCAACGCTGTACCAGGAGACCGAGGGACTGCCTTTCTTCATCGTCGAATACCTCACGGCGGCGACGGACACCCGCCTCGAGGGCACACTGCCTGGCGTCCGGGATCTGCTGCGCTCGCGGCTGGCAGAGGTCGGCGAGGCCGGGCGACAGCTGCTCACCACGGCGGCGACGATCGGACGCTCGTTCGACCTCTCGACACTGCGCGACGTAAGCGGCCGCGGCGAAGAGGAGACGGTTGCCGCCCTCGATGAGCTGATCGCCCGCGGCCTGGTGCGTGAGGTCGGGGTCGGCGGGTCCGAGCCCTCGGGTTCGGGTGCCTCCCTGGCATTCGACTTCACACACCAGCGGATGCGGGAACTGGTGTACGACGAGACGACGCTTGTCCGCAGGCGCTTGCTGCACCGCCGTACAGCGGAAGCGCTGCTCGCGCGAGCACATGGGGGCCACGAACCGGGCGCGATTGCGGCACAGGTCGCCCAGCATTTCCAGCTCGCGGGACAGGACGGCGCGGCGGCCGAGCAGTTCTGTCAGGCAGCGGAGCACGCGCGGCTCGTACATGCCAATGCCGAAGCGCTGGCGCACTTTAGCTCCGCGCTGGCACTGGGACATCCGAATGCAGCGAGGCTGCATGAAGCGATTGGCGACCTGCAGACACTCGCCGGTGAATACGCTGTCGCGCTTGGCAGTTACGAAGTTGCTGCTGCGCTTGCCGACTCAACCGAGGTAGCGCGGCTCGAGCACAAACTCGGCGATGTCTACCGCCGCCGCGGCGAGTGGGACCTAGCCGAGAGCCACTTCGAGGCGGCTTCTCATGGCTTCCAGGGCGACGCGCTGGCGGGCGAACGTGCCGGACTGTACGCCGACTGGAGCCTGATCGCCCACCGCGGTGGTCGAACCGCGCGGGCGGAGGAACTCGCGCAACAGGCACTCGAGCTGGCCGAGGCGCGCGGCGATGCCCGGGCGCGGGCGCAAAGCCACAATATCCTGGGCATCCTGGCCGCCAGCCGCGGGGACGTTGAACATGCCCGCCACCACCAGCGGCAGGGCCTCCAACTCGCCGAGACGCTGAGTGACCCAAGCGCACGCATCTCGGCTCTGAACAACCTCGCCATCGCGTATGGCGCCAGCGGCGATCTCGAGCAGGCACTCGAGCTCGCGGAGACAGCGCTTGCCCTGTGTGTCGTGCAGGGTGACCGTCATCACGAGGCCGCACTCCATAGCAACCTCGCTGATCTACTCCACGCCGCGGGGCGAACCGAGGCCGCGATCGCGCACTTGAAGCGGGCCGCGCCTATCTTCGCCGAGATCGGTGGTCGAGAGGGTGGTCTACAGCCGGAGATCTGGAAGCTGACGGAGTGGTAGCCGCCAAGCTACGGCAACGAGTCCTGTGCAGCCAGTTCGCTGCGCCGCTGGGGAGATAGTGTGGCGACGAGCAGCACCACGCCGATCGCGATGGCGGCTTCTCCGCCAATCAGGCCCCAACTGCCCGGGTCGGCGGGAACGGATATCGCCGCCGCGCCCATAAAGGCGAGCACGGCCGCGGCCATCACCCCGAGCGCCTGTGCGCCTGGCCGGCGCATTCCGACGAGCACTGCCGCCAGAGCGGTATTCACGACATGTTCGGCGTTGCTCGCCCAGTCGAAGTTGGCCGCTAGCTCGTCGGCGCCGCGCAGCTGCGCAGCCAGTGACCTGCCCGCGTCAGTGAGCAGTAACGCCGCCGCGACGATGCCGAGCGCGAACAGCGGCACTCTGACTCCGTCCGTCCACGGCGGCGTCAGCAGCTCGCGCGGGTGTGGGTAGGCGACCAGGACCAGGATGATCGGCACCGCTATAACGGCTATGTACACACCGACGAATGGCACGTTGACCATCAAGAAGACGATGGCTGCCAGTGCGATCCACTGCAGCGCCAGGGGCGCGGCCAGCGGACGCCACGCAAGATACAGAAGCAGCCCGGCCATTCCCAGGTCAGGCCCGCCGGCGAGCGCAGCCGACCATCGATGGAGGTTCGGGTCAGTGACGCCGTCCATGTTGCTGAGTGTCACTGCTCCCCACGGCGAAATCGCTTGCGGCAGCGTGAACAGGAAGAAGGCCCCCGCCAGACCAGCAAGCACACGGAAAATGATCAGCCGACGTCGCGAACCTCGAGGCTCTCGAACACTCATGTGAGGGTTACCTTCCCATCAGGTTGCCACGGCGGTCCTGAGCTGTTGGCGCGAAACGCTCGACCCCCAGTGAGTCACTGCCCGCGCGATCAGGTCAACCTGGCGACGAGCGACAGTAACACATCGATATCAAACGGCTTGGACAGACACGCGTGGACGCCCAGCCCGTGCAGCGCTGGTGATGCGCCAGGTACGTCGAACATTGCGCTGATCGCGATGATGGGAACGTCGCCGCACCGATCAATGCGACGGCATTCCTCGACAAACTTCCAGCCATTCATGACCGGCATCATCAGGTCGAGGATGACCATGTCGGGACGGCCGACTCGAAGGCAGTCCAGGCCCTGGTATCCATCCGCTGCCTCGGTGACAAGAAAGCCTTCGCTGGCGAGCACGTCGCGCAGCACCTGGCGTACGGTGGGCTCGTCGTCAATGACCAGGATGCGCTTGCTTCCAGCGGTCTTGACACCAGCGCGTGCTGGTGGGCTATACGAGCTCAATCCAGGCACAGCGGCCCCCAGATCTCTAGTGTTGACCTCGAGCAGGCGCGGTGTCATGAACTTTTGTCATCTGCTTTTTTTCCGCGAGGGCTGGGTCACCACCGCCTGATCGCAGGAAAGCCCTCACCCGGCTTCGGCCGAGTGCCGCGGGTCAGGTCGGCAACGGGACGGTGTAGACCTCACGCGACTCGGCGTCGCACAGCCAGAACTGGCCATCCCAGATGGTCATGCCGTGCGGCTCCGGGCCGCTGAGGCCGATCGCGTCCAGGATCTGACCCGTTTGCGGGTTCAGTTTGTAGATCACGCGGCGGTTGCTATCCACCGACCACAGGCTGCCATCGGCCGGGTCCCAGGCGACGCCATGCGCGCGGTCGCCCTGCAGCGGAATCGAGTGCACGATCTCGCCGCTGGTCGGATCCATCTGGAAGATCTGCCGCGCAATCGGGACGCTGAACCATAGCCGGCCATCGCGCCACTCGACGCCGTGTGCGCCACCGCTCTTGTCGTACGGCGGCGTCGGGAACGCCTTCAATTCGCGCCCGGTCTCACTGTCGAAGCAGATGATCTCGTAGCTGAATGTCGCACCGACCCAGAGGTGGCCGTCGGGATCGATCGTGATACCGCTCGAATGCAGCGCCCGAGTGGGAAACCGCCGCAGCTCGCGGCCATCGTAGCTGAGGAGATAGATGTCGTTGGGGTCGATCTGGTCGATCACCCACAGGCCGTCGTGCGTCGCTTGTAGACCGTTCGGCTGCTGGCCCGGCGTGATCCAGCGAATCGTGGGCTCGACTTTGGTAGCCATGTCAGTCGAGCACGAGCACAGCCTGAACCGGTGGGAGATCGCTGACCAGGCGCGTCCAGCGCTTGCTCTCGGCGGCGACGTGCCAGACCTCACCATAGTCGGTGCCCACCAGCACGTTGCCCGCGGCGTCGCCCGCTGGCGTGACGCACAGCAGCGCGGCCATCGAAGGCGAGTGGTCGGCGTCGCCCAGTTGACGCCAGCTGGCGCCGCCGTCAGTGGACTGGTACAGCCGGCCGTCGGCGCCGCCTGGCAGGCGATGGGTGATGTACGGCTTGGCGCTCGGCGCGCAGCCAACGGTCACCGCGTGCGGCGATCGGGGATCGATGCACAGCGGACGTGTGTACTCGCGGTTCATGTCCTGCCACAGGAAGCGCCAGGTGCGACCGCCGTCGGCGGATGAGAACATGCCCGCGATGCGCTCGCTGTCGGGCTGCTCGGCCAGTTTGCCAATGCGTCCGAAGCCGGTTGACGCGTACAGCGTTGCTGGCCGCGACGGGTCGGCGACCATGACGTGAATGTCCGGGTCGCCACCCGGCATCACCGTCGACCATGTCGCGCCATCGTCGTCGGTGATGAGCACGCCGCCGACCTCGACTCCGACGAGGCAGCGTTTCGGGTTGCCGGCATCGACGACGATGGTGTGCGCGCGGGCACCCGGCGGCCACGACGGTACCGGCAGGCCGACCTCGTCGGGGTCGAAGGCGTGGGCGAACGATTCGACCTCCGTCCACGACTCGCCGGCATCAGTGGTGCGGAACAGCGCCGCCGGGCGCGCGCCCGCGTAGAGCAAACGCTCATCGCCGCGCGCTGCTGCGATCTCGAGCACCTCCGTGCCGGCCAGGCCCATGCGCTGCCACGCGTTGCCCTTGGCGGAGCGATAGACCCCGTCGGCCGTGCCGGCCAGCACGTGGCCGTTGGCCTTGCGCAGCACGTTCACTCGCCCGTCCCCGACGTGCCTGGCCTGCTCGTTGTCGGCGATGAAGAAGCCTTCAGTGGTGCCCAGCGCCAGCATGGACATGGGTTACTCCTTGTCGGTCAGCTTGCGCAGCATAGCAAGGAGCCGGCTCTGCTCGGGTGCCGACAGCCCGCGGGCCGCGCGTGAAAGCGTAGGCTGGGCGGCATGCGCATCAGCCTCTCGATCGGCGACTTCACTTCGCCGGGTGGACCCGCGCAACTGGGTTGCGAGCTCGGGCGCGTCGCCGCCACTGCCGACGAGGTCGGCTTCCACTCGCTGTCGGTCATGGACCACTACTTCCAGATCGGCATGATCGGCCCGCCCGAGCAGGCGATGCTCGAGGGCTACACCACCCTGGCCTACCTGGCGGGTCAAACGAAGCAGCTCAAATTGGGCACGATGGTCACCGGGGTGCACTACCGCCATCCGGGGCTGCTAGCCAAGATCGTCACCACACTCGATGTGCTCTCAGGCGGTCGGGCGTGGCTGGGCATCGGCGCCGGCTGGAACGCCGACGAGAGCCTCGGCCTCGGCGTGCCGTTTCCTGCCCTCGGCGAACGCTTCGAACGACTCGAAGAGACGCTGCGCATCTGTCTGCAGATGTGGCAAGGCGACGAGCAGCCGTTCCGGGGCCAGCACTTTGAGCTCACGCGACCTCTCAACTCGCCGCAGAGCCTGAGTCGACCACATCCGGCGGTGCTGATCGGCGGCGGCGGTGAGCAGAAGACGCTGCGACTGGTAGCGCGCTATGCCGATGCGTGCAACCTGTTCCCGACGCCGGAGATCCCGCGCAAGCTCGCCGTCTTGCAGCAGCACTGTGAGGCCGAGGATCGCGACTACGCCGCGATCGAGAAGACGTCGATGCTGAACTTTTCCGGCGATGTCGACAAGATCATCGGCGAGCTGCACTGGCTGGCCGGCATGGGTATCCAGAGTGTGTTCCTGGGGGTTGCCGACGTCTACACCTTGGAGCCGCTGCGCACCATCGGCCAGCGCATCATCCCCGCGGTCTCGGCGCTCTAGGATCAGTGGCCATGACCAGCGATGCCTATCGGCCGCTCGATCTGGACGCGTACCGCACGGTCGGCGTCGAAGTGCTGCCAGCCGAGGAAGAGCGGCTACTCGGTGAGCAGCTACTGCAGGGCCTGCCGTTCGCCATTGGCTCCGCCGAGCGCGCCTTCATAAGCCCACAGCAACCGCTCACCATCGACATTGGCCAGCCGGCGTTCACCGTCATCGTCGCGCATCGACTGCTCGATTCACGAATCATGGACAACGGCCCCGTCGGCAAGCCGGTGGCCGAGTACACATTCAGGCTGGCTGACGGCGCCGAGCACCGCGTCCCGATCCGCGAGCGATTCGAGATCGCGGCGGTCGCAACGTTCGGCCAGCTGCCGTTCCTGGCCATGCCGGACACCAAGCATCGGGTCAATCGCCGCTGGAGCGGCAACTGGTCGAACGCGGGCAATCGCCAGACCGAGGTCGTCACCGGTTGGCCGCGCGCCTACTACCTGTGGTGCTGGACGAACCCCACGCCAGACGTGCCGATCAGCTCACTCGAGCTCAGCCCGCGCGGGCCGCGGTTTGTGGTCGCGGCCATCACCCTCGGTCTCACGAACGAGCACCCATTCGTGCGCAGCGGCACCGTTCCCGTGGCGGTCGAGGTGCTGGATGCGGAGCTCGCGCAGCAACCGCTGACCAGTGACAACGATCTTCGCATCGAGATCGACCGCGGCGTTGCGGGCTACACCTTTCCACTGCCGCGAGATGGCGCCGATGTGTTCGCCGGCTGGGGTGAAGCCAATAACGCCGCGTGCGGCCGAACGTACGCGGATGTCGCGGCGATCCCTTCGGCAACGCTCTCGGTGAAAGTGGGTGAGCAAACGCTGGGCGCGGTGCGTTGGGGCGATGTCGTCGAACGCGGCACGGTGGAAGCGGATCGGGTGCGGGTCCAGATCCTCGAAGATGGACGCAACTGGGTCGAGACGGTGGTCATCGACGACGCCACCAACCAACCGGTGCCGTGCCGCGTCCACTTCCGTTCGGTCCGTGGCGTGCCTTACCAGCCACATGGTCATCACAGCCATGTCAACTCGAACAACGACACATGGCACATCGACGTGGGTGGCGATCTGCGTCTGGGCCAGGCCAGCTACGCGTACATCGACGGGAGGTGCCAGGGCTGGCTGCCGCGCGGCGACCTCATCGTCGACGTCGCCCGCGGCTTCGAGTACGAGCCGCTGCACCAGCGCCTGACGATCGAGCCCGGCCAGCGTCGACTCGAGCTGCGGCTGAAGCGCTGGACCAGTATGAACGAGCAGCGCTGGTTCAGCGGCGACACACACGTGCACTTCCTGTCCACGCAGGGAAGTCTGCGGGAGGCGCAGTCGGAGGACCTGAACGTGGTCAACCTGCTGCAGTCGCAGTGGGGCAGCCTGTTCACGAATACCGAGGATTTTTCCGGTGCGCCCGCAGTTTCACGAGATAAGCGCACCATTGTGTGGACCAACCAGGAGAACCGCCAGCACATCCTCGGTCATCTGATCCTGCTCGGGCTCAAGGAGCCGGTGTACCCGTGGTGCTCGGATGGGCCAAGCGAAGCGGAGCTGGGCGGCACGATGGAGACCACACTGTCCTACTGGGCAGATGCCTGCCACGCGCAGAGCGGGACCATCGTCATCCCACACTTTCCGAGTCCCAATGGCGAGCCGGCCACGCTGGTCGCCACTGGCCGAGCCGACGCTGTCGAGATGATCCGCTGCGACGCGTACAACCACGGCGAGTATTACCGCTACCTGAACGCTGGCTATCGGCTGCCGCTGGTCGGCGGCACGGACAAGATGAGCAGCGCGGTCGCGGTCGGCCAGTACCGCACGTACGTGCGCATTCCGGCCGATGAGGAGTTCAGCTATGACAGCTGGTGCCGCAATCTGCGGCTGGGTCGCACGTTCTTGAGTGGCGGCCCGCTGCTGGAGCTCTCGGTGGACGGCGCAGCTATCGGCGACACCGTGTCACTGCCCGCGGGAGGTGGGAGCGTCGAGGTGAGCGCCGTCGCGCGCTCGATCCTGCCGAT
>WNGB01002897.1_pt1 | contig 27388 bp, 24 predicted proteins | sample 5400681 | NCBI WGS metagenome assembly WNGB01 (sample SAMN13153367, study PRJNA577476) | soil metagenome | isolation source: 115 cm soil or saprolite under grassland replicate 2 | place: USA:California | collected 2016-06-15
GATGCCCACGGCGGCGGCGCCGACCGCCGGGCGGGTGGATTCGAGCGTTTTCAGGACGCCGATGCCGCCGCGGCCGCGCTCGCCACCAAGCAAAGCCTCATCGGGCACGAAGCAGTCCTCGAGGATTACCTCGCCGGTATGCGAGGCGCGCACGCCCATCTTGCGCTCCTTGCGACCCATCTTCAGCCCAGGATTGCCCTTGTCGACGACGAACGCCTGAATGCCCGCCCAGCCGGCGACCGGATCGGTCGTAGCAAAGATGACGTGGACGTCGGCGATGCCGCCGTTCGAGATGAAGCGCTTCGAGCCGTTCAGCAAATAGCCACCCTCGACGCGTTTGGCCTGCGTGCGCAGCGCGGCCACGTCTGAGCCTGCGTCGGCCTCGGTCAAACCCATCGCGCCCAGCACGACCTGGTTCGGGTCGCAGAACATGGGCATGTACTTGGCCTTCTGCTCGGGCGTGCCCACTTGCTGGATGGCCGTCGCGCACAGACTCGTGGCGTTGATCGCGGTCGCGATGCCTGCGCAGCCCCAGGCCATCTCTTCGGTCACGATCATCTGGGTGACCGGATCGGTCACGCCCCCGCCGCCGTAGTCCTCCGAATATGCGTACGTGTCCAGGCCGAGCGCGTGCGCCTGCTTCATGATCGGCCACGGCGTCTCTTCCGTCTCGTCGTACTCGGCTGCGGCGGGGCGGATGACGTCGCGCGCAAACTCGTGGACAGTGTCGCGCAGATCCTTCTGCTCTTCGGTGAGCTCGAAACCGATCATATGGCGGTAGATCCTCCGTCGACGGCGATCACCTGCCCGGTGATGTAGGACGAGGCGGGCGACGCAAAGAACACGGCGATGCCTTTGAGGTCCTCGTCGCCGCCCAGCCGTTTGAGCGGCGTGCGCTCGATCACGCGGTCGCCGATGCGCGCGAGGACGCCCTGGCTCATCTTGGTTGGAAAGAATCCAGGGCAGATGCAATTGACGGTGATCTGGTGCTCGGCAAGCGTGGCGGCCAGCGCACGCGTGAAGTTGACCACGGCGCCCTTGCTGGTGTTGTAGGGCAACGTTGCCATCACGCCCGGGTCGTTGCCGCGCAGACCCGCGATCGAGGCGATGTTGATGATGCGGCCGCCCCGGCCGCGATGGATCATGTGTATGCCCACGGCGCGGCTCACGAAGAACGTGCCGTCGACGTTCGTGCGGACCACTTTGTCCCAGGCCTCGAGCGGCAACTCCTCAAACGGCGCGCCCCACGTGGCGCCGGCGTTGTTGACGAGGATGTCGATCTGGCCAAACGTGTCCAACACATGGTTGACGGCCGCTTCGACCTCGTCGTTTTTCGAGATGTCGCACGGGGCTGAAGTGGCGTGGATACCAGACGCCGCGAGCTCCTGTTCGGCGTGCGCCAAGCCTTCGGGTTTGCGCGCGGTGATCGCGACGGTCGCGCCCGCTTCGCCGAGGCCATGGGCGATCTGCAAGCCGAGGCCACGGCTACCGCCCGTGACGAGGGCAACTTTGCCGTCCAGGCGCAGGGAGTCCAGCACACTCATGGCGCCAAGTCTAGTTGGCGCAGGTCGACTGATCGAGGTACTTCTGGACCTGCTGGGCGATCACCTGCTTGAACTGGCTTATGTCGACCGCGTGGCCCAGGATGGTGCTGGCCGACGTGACGCCGAGCTCGCCGATCCCGCACGGGTTGATCAGGTCGAAGTGGCTCAGGTCCGGCTGCAGGTTCACGGCAAAACCATGCAGAGTGACGCCGTGGCGTTGCGCGACGCCGATCGCCGCGATCTTGCCGTGCGACGTCCAGACGCCAACGTGTTCAAGATTCAGCTCAGCTGCGATACCGATCGTGGCCAGGGCGGCGATGATGGCGTGTTCCAGGGCGCGGACATAGCACGGGATGGTCAGCTTGCGGACTCTTACGTCAACGATCGGATAACCAACAAGCTGGCCGGGGCCGTGGTAGGTGACCAGCCCGCCGCGTGTGGCCTGATGGACGTCGATGCCATGGCGGGCCAGGAGGGTGTCTGACGCATAGATGTCCGCGCGAGTGCCGCGCCGGCCGAGCGTGATGACGGGCGGGTGCTCCAGCAGCAGCAACGTGTCAGGGATGTGGTTCTGGCGGCGCTGCTCGACGAGGCGGTCCTGGAGCGCCAGCGCCGCGGCGTAGCCGATGCGGCCGACGTCGCGGACTGCCAGCGGCGGGGAGCTAACGAGCACCGACTGGGGCTGGCGCGGCCGCGGGGGCGGCGCGGCGAGCGGGGCCGATATTCACGGGCAGGCCCAGGGCGACCATGCTCGCCTCCATCGTGCCCTCGCCGAGCGTCGGGTGCGCATGGATGGTGTTGGCGATATCGTCGAGCGTGGCCTCCAGCGTCAACGCCAGGACACCTTCGGGGATCAGGTCGCTCGCGCTCGGGCCGACGATGTGCACGCCGAGGATTTCACCGTACTTCTTGTCGGCCACGACTTTGACCAGCCCCTCGGTGGAGCCGTACGTCTGGGCGCGGCCGAGTGCCGCGAACGGGAACTTGCCGATGACCACGTCGTGGCCGGCCTCGCGCGCCTTAGCTTCTGACAATCCGACGCTGGCCACCTCGGGATGGGTGAACGTGGCCGCCGGGACGGCCTTGTAGTCCATCTTTTCGTCGTGGCCGGCGATGACACCAGCCGCGATCAGACCCTGGTGCGTGGCGACGTGCGCCAGCTGGATCTTGCCGACGACGTCGCCGATGGCAAAGACGTTCTGCGTGTTGGTCCGCAGCTGATCGTCGACACTGATGTACCCGCGCTTGTCGGTCTGGACGCCGGTCCGATCGAGGCCCAGGTCAATCGTGTTCGGGCGACGTGAGACGCCGATCAGGACGTTGTCGGCTTCGACCGTCTGCTCGTTCTTGCCATCCTGGCTGGCGATCGTTACCTGCAGGCGCTTGCCCTTGGCTTGCTCGATCTTATTCACGGTGGAGCCGGTGAGGACTTTCATGCCCCGCTTTTGGAACGAGCGCGCCACGGTGCGGCCCATGTCCTCGTCTTCGAGCGGCAGCAGCGTCGGCAGCAGCTCGACCAGCGTCACCTCTGAGCCGAAGGCGGCGAACATGGTTGCCCATTCGGTGCCGACTGCGCCGCCGCCGACGATCACGATCTGTTTGGGCACCTGGCGCAGCATGAACGCGCCGTCCGAGTCGATGACGCCGGGCAGGTCTGAGCCTGGGATTGGCAACTGGGCGGGCATCGAGCCGGTGGCGATGATGACGTGCTTGGCCTCGAGCTGCGCCTTCGGCTGGCCCTTGCTGTCTGACGGCGCGTTGTAGAGTGGTCCACCGTCTCCCAGTGGCGAGGCGCCGATGCCGACGACTTCGAGCGAAGTGCGGCCGGTGAACCTGGCGTGGCCATCGAACACGGTGACACCGTTGGCTTTCAGGAGCTGGCCGACGCCGTCGGTGAGGCCTTTGGTGATGGTGTCCTTGCGGCTCGCGACTTTTGCATAGTCCAGTCGCACGTTGTCGGCGAGGACGCCGAAGTCGGCGCTGTGCTGCATGGTTTCGAAGACGTCGGCGCTGCGCAGCATGGCCTTGGTCGGAATGCAGCCCCAGTTCAGACACACTCCGCCGGGGCGCTCTTTTTCGATCAGCGCAACACGGAGACCCAACTGCGCCGCGCGGATGGCGGCTGGATAGCCGCCCGGTCCGCCGCCGACGATTGCCACATCGAAACTGGATTGCTCGGCCATCTCAATCGAGCTCCTCTTTGAGTTTGAGTCTAGCCCAGTGTGCACTTGGGTCTCCGCATTCGGGTCGGGGGAGCCTGCGGCCCCCCGCCGCCTGCGCTGTATTGCACAAACCTCAACTAGTTGCTTTGCCAGACCACCTGGCCCATGTTGGCGACGTCATAGCCGCCCAGGGCGTCTACTTCGGCGGCGAAGGCCGGGCTGCGCAGGATGTCCAGGACAGGGGCGAGCAGGGGCGAGTCGTAGTACTCGCGCGGGATGACCAGCTGGTACTGCTCGTTGAACAGGGGGATGAACTCGAGCTCGAGCGCGCGCGCGGCGGCGAGGATGCCGAGGCCGGTGTCGGCGGCGCCGCTGGCAACCTGGGCGGCCACGGCGAGGTGGGTGTATTCCTCGCGCTCGTAGCCGGCGATCGAGGCAGCCGAAATGTCGAGCTGGCGGAGCTGGTAATCGAGCAGCACGCGCGTGCCAGAGCCACGCTGGCGATTGACGAACGCGACGTCCGAACGCGCGAGGTCGGCCAGGCAAGTGATGCTCTTCGGATTGCCGGGTGGCACGATCAGGCCCTGCACGCGACCGGCCAGATGGACCAGGACGACCGAGCGACGGGCGAGGTGCTGGCGCAGATAGCTGACGTTGTACTCGCCGGTGTGCTCGTCGAGCAGGTGCGAACCGGCCAGATGCGCCTCGTCGCGCGCGAGGGCGAGCAGGCCGCCCAGGCTGCCGACGTTGGCTGAGGCGAGCGAGGCACCGGGCGTGCGGCGGGCGAGCGCATTGGACAGCAGATCGAGGGCCAGATCGTGACTGCCAATGGCAATGACCGTTCGGCGAATTTCATCAAAGCGTCGCAGCAATTCGACGTCCACCTGCTGGCCGGCGTGGACACCCTCCGAGAAGCGCGGAATGCGCGCCAGGCCATCGGCGCGAACCATCGACATGATCACGCCCGCCCCACGCGACAGCGGCGCGGCCATCAGCCGCTCGCCGACCTGGCCGAGCTTCACGCGCACGAATTCCTCTTCGCCCATCGGCGACAGCAGCTTGCGGGTCATCACGGCAGATACGCGTGGACGTTCAGGCACGGGCAGACCCTGGAGCCGATAGACGATCGGGCGCAGGAACAGCTCGCTGGTCAGGATCGCCGAGACCGGGTAGCCGGGGATGCCTAGCAGCGGCTTGCCGTTGGCGGCGACGCCGAGCACCACGGGATGGCCAGGACGGATCGCCACGCCGTGTACGAGCAACTCGCCAAGCTCGCCGACGACAGAGGCGGTGTAGTCCTCGGAGCCCGCGGACGAGCCGGCGTTGATGACCACCACGTCGTGCTCGTCGAGTGCCAGGCGCACACGTTCGAGGAGGAGTGGGCGATCGTCCGGTGTAATCGGCACGCGCGTGGGCTCGCCGCCCCACTCAGAGACCTGATTCGCCAGGACCACGGAGTTGAAGTCGACGATGTCACCTGGCTGAAGACGCTGGCCCGGCTCGACCAGCTCGGAGCCGGTGGGCAGGACGGCCACGCGCGGGCGGCGGCGGACGCGAACCGAGGTGTGGCCAGCGGCGATCAACGCGCCCAGGTCAATCGAGCTCAAGATGTGGTTCTCGGGCAGCACGAGCTCGGTCGCGACCACGTCCTCGCCCATCGGTCGCACGTGCTGCCACGGCGCGACCGACGCCATGATTTCGAGCTGGCCAGGCCCGACCTCCTGGACCTGCTCGGCCATGATGACTGCGTTGGTCTCGGGTGGCAGTGGATCGCCCGTGTCGACCCAGGTCGCCTGATCGCCCAGGCGCAGCACTAGCGGCGCGCTCTCGCTGGCGCCGAGCGTCACTTCGGCGCGCACGGCGATACCGTCCATGGCCGAGGCGTGGTAGTGCGGCACGCTGATGCGCGCGAAGACGGCTTCCGCGGTCACGCGGCCCAAGGCGTCCTCGACGGCGACTTCTTCGCCGGGCAGTGGTTTGAGGCTGAGGCTGGACCACAACCGGGAGAGCGCGTCCTCGAGGGGGATGTCCTCGAGGTACATGGTGCGGGTCAAAAGAGGACGACCTCGACCTCGCTACCGGCAGTCAGTCCGCCGACGTCGAGCGGCACCTTGAGCATGCCGTCAGCGCGGATCAGCGTGTAAATCAAATTCGACTTACCGAAGACGGGGATGGCCTCGCCGTGTTCGAGTCGAACCTGTATGTAATCCTCGCGGCCGGTGGCCGAGGCGATGTTGCGGGCGAGACGGGCGGTGACGGTGCGACGCGGTGGGGCATCGGCGCCACTCAGGTAGGCGAGCGTGGGCGCGACGAACAGGTCGAAGGTGACCATGCACGACACCGGGTTGCCTGGGAGACCGAACACTGGCTTGTCAGCACAGACGCCGAGGATGGTCGGTTTGCCTGGTTTGAGCGAGACGCCGTGGACCAGCACGCCCGGCTGACCCAGGGAGTTGAGGACGTCGGCGGTCATGTCGCGGGAGCTCACCGAGCTACCTGCTGAGAGGATTAGCACATCGTTGTGCGCGAGGACTGTCTCAGCGGCAGTCTGAAGCGTGGGGTAGTCGTCGCGGACGATCCCAGCGAGAAATGGCTCGTGGCCGGCGCGCCGCACCAGTGCGGCCAGCGTGTACGAGTTGATGTCGCGGATCTGGCCTGGGCCAGGCTGGTGCCGCGGCTCGACCAACTCGTCGCCGCCGGAGACGATGCCGACGCCCAGCGTATTTGCCACGCACACTTCGGTTACGCCCAGGGCCAGCAGACCACCCAGGTCTTGCGGCCGCAAACGGTGCCCGCGCTCGAGGATCGGGTCGCCCGCCCGCACGTCCTCGCCGACCTGGACCAGATTTTCGCCGGGTGCCACCGGGCGCAGCACCTCGACGGTATGGTCGCCGACCTCCTGTGTCTGCTCGACCATGACCACGGCATCGGCGCCAATGGGGAGCATGCCCCCGGTAGCGATGCGCATGACCCTGCCGGGTACCAGGCTGGCGGGCGGCGCCTGACCCATCAAGACCTCGCCGCTTATGTCAAGGTATGCGGGAAGACCTTCGGTGGCGCCGTAGGTATCGGCCGCGCGCACGGCGAAGCCGTCCATGGTCGAACGCGTGAACGTCGGTAGGTCGGACGGGGCTGTGACCGTTTCGGCGAGGATGCGATCGAGCGCGTCGGGCGTGGGGACCGTCTGGGTGTGCATGCTTGGCGTGAGTCGTTCGAGCAGGGTGCGCAGCGCATCGGGCGGAGTGCGCACATTGAACAGCTCGCGCTGCGTAGACGGCATGTCAGGTGATGTCGGCGACGTGGCCCGAGGTGATGTTCACCAGCGTTTTCGGGCTGATCGGAAACACTGAGGTCGGTGTACCGGCGGCGGCCCACACCTCGTCGTGCTGGAGCAGGTGCTGGTCTATATAGGTCAGCAGGGGCCGGGCGTGGCCAAGCGGGGGTACGCCGCCGATGGCGAAGCCGGTGGCGGCTCGGACCTGATCGGCGCTGGCGCGTTTGACTTTGCTGCCCAGCAGCGACTCGAGCTTGGTCGTGTCGGCGCGGTTGGCGCCTGAGACCAGCACCAGGATGGGCCTTTCGCCGGCCATGAACACCAAAGATTTGACGATGCTGCCAACGCTCGTACGGATAGCCGCAGCAGCCTGCTCGGCGGTGGCTGTGCTGTCGTCGAATGTCTTGATTTGTGGGTCAGCGATACCCAGTGCGATCAGGCTGGCGCGCACGCGGTCCACGCGGGAATTGTAGGCTTGGGGCGTGCCTGCCTTCGCGCTGGAGGCGTTCGAGCGTCGGGCGGAGGCGTTGGCGCAGGCGCGCGCGTGGCGCGAGTGGCAGTATCAGGCCGGCCTGCGCCCCGGCCGGTCACTGGTCGGTCTGTACGAGGAAGACTTTCCCGAGGTCACCTCGACCGAGCTGTGGGCCGATGTGCAAGACGCCGCTGCAGAAGATCCGCGTCAGAAATTGGCCTTGTCCGGGCTGCTGGCGGCTGCCAATCTCGAGGCACGTACACGTTCGTTGGCGGTTGAAGCGGCGAACTGGGCAGCGCGGACCAGTGTGCGATTCGAAGACGAGGACATAGCGTGGCGCGAGGCGCCAGCGCGCTGGGTGCTCATCGGCGATGTGCCACGGCGGCATGCGCTTGCGGAGTCGTACCGGACCGCGCTCGACACGGAGCTCAATCCCGTATTGGCCAGGTGGCATGAGGCCCTTCGGCAGGCGCTGCCAACGCTCAGCAACCAGGAGTGGCTGCCATTTTGGGCGGAGGTGCATGGACTCGACCTCGAGCAGACGGCGCGGCTGGCGAACACGGTGCTGGACCACAGCAAGGACGTGTATGGGCACGCCATGGGCATCTACCTGAGCCAGGTCGGCTTGCCCATCGACGACGCCTGGCAGGCGGATGTCGATTGGGCCTTCCGTGCGGCGCGGTTCGATACGTTTTTTTCTGAGCGGCAGCGGATGCCGACGCTCGTGCGCACGTTCGGCGATCTGGGCATCGACGTGCGCACGCAGTCGGCCCTAGCACTCGAGATCTCGCCACGGCCGGGCGTGTGGAGCGGCGCGGTGGACGTACCGCGCGAGGTGCATGTACTGCAGCGCCTGGTGGGCGGCTATCAGGACTACCTGCGCAGCCTGCGCGGCATCGGCATGGCCCAACACGCCATCCACACCGACGCAAGCGTGCCGTTCTGGCAACGCTGGCTGGGCGACGAGGCGCCGACCCTCGGCTATGGCCTGCTGCTGGAAGGTCTCGGACGCGATCGGGCCTGGCTTGCGGCGCACCTGGAGTTCGGCGCCAGCGACGATTACCGGATCATCAGCCATCTGGCGTGGCTATTCCGCATGCGCCGAAGTGCGGCGCAGGCGCTGTATGAGCAGCAGCTGTGGCGCGACGATCCAGGTGGGGCGCTGGCGGCGGATTTCGAGGTACTGCTGAGCGAGGCGCTGCGCGTGCATGCCTTCCCCGACGAAGCGCTGCTGCTGGTCAGAGATCAGCCGTGGTCGGTGCTGCGACCCGCCACGAAGCTACGCGCAGAGGTGTTCGCTGCGCAGCTGCGGGCATTCCTGAAACGGGAATATGACGAGGAGTGGTGGCGTAACGGCCGCGCGGCCAGGTTCCTGGTCCAGGAGCTGTGGCGACCCGGTCGACGCCACACGGCCGAAGAGTTGTTGGGCTTCATGGGCTACGAGGACTTCGACGCCGGCATACTGTGGGCCGAACTCGCGGAGGTATTGAGCCCACTATGAGCGGCCTGACCCACATCGACGAAAGTGGTCGCGCGCGCATGGTCGACGTGTCCGACAAGGAGGTCACGCGGCGCGAAGCCACTGCCCGGGCAGTGGTCAACATGCAGGCTGAGACGGCCGCGTTGATCAGGTCAGGCGGGGTAGCCAAGGGCGACGTGCTGGCGGTGGCGCAGGTGGCGGGGATCATGGCCGCGAAGCGGACGCCCGATTTGATTCCGATGTGTCATCCACTGCCCATTTCTGGTGTCGAGATGCAGTTCGAGCTTGAGCCAGCGGGCGTGCTGGAGATTCGGGCGACGGTCAAGGTGACGAGCCGGACGGGCGTCGAGATGGAGGCGTTGACGGCGGCGGCGGTCGCCGCGCTGACCGTGTACGACATGTGCAAGGCGGTCGATCGGGCGATGAGCATCGGCCATGTCGAACTGCTGCACAAGGTTGGCGGCAAGAGCGGTGAGTTCGTCCGCTCGTGATGCGGGTGGCGATTCTGACGGTCAGCGACAAGGCTTCGCGTGGCGAACGCGAGGATCTGGGTGGGCCGGCCATCCGCGCCGCGCTCGAGGGTCCCGAGGTCAGTTTCGTGGAGTATCGGATCGTGCCAGACGAGCAGTACACGATCGCCGAGGCGCTTTTCCATCTGTCCGAACGCCCTGACGTCGACGTGATCCTGACCACGGGTGGGACCGGTCTGGCGCCGCGCGATGTGACGCCCCAGGCGACACTGTCGACGATCGAGTACGAGGTGCCGGGCATCGCCGAAGCGATGCGCGCCGAAAGCGTACGCGTGACCCCGGCGGGCATGCTGTCGCGCGCCGTTGCCGGCGTGCGGCGCGGCACGCTGATCGTCAATCTGCCAGGCAGTCCGAAGGCGGTGCGAGAGACGCTGGCGGTGATCGGCCCGGCGCTGCCCCACGCGGTCAGTACGCTCAAGGGCGAAGTCGGAGAGCACTCGCGGCCCGCGTAGGCAGCAGCACTTTGAGCACGGCCCATTGCGCCTGGTCGATCCCGCCGAGCGCCCACAGGGCGGCTGGATACACCACGCCGCCGGCCAGAATGGCGGCAATCGGGTGGACCGCATCGCGCAGCCACCACACCACAGGCGCCATGAGCAGGGTAGCCAGCAGCGGGTAGCGCGCCTCACCGAATATGGACACGCCAGGGGCGACCCGGCGCGCCACGGCGCTGAACGGGACGAGCAGCACCACCTCTGATAGCACGGTGACGACGGCGGCGCCGACGTAGCTGAAGCGCGGGATCAGCAGGATGTTGGCGGTCAGATTGAAGGCCAGTGCGGCGACGAACGCGAGGGTCATGAGGCGCTGGCGACCGGCGGCGATCAGCACGTACTGCGTCAGACCGTTGGCGTAGCTGAGCGGCAAGTAGCAGATCAGGATCGCCAGCGCGATGGCCGAGTCTGGCAGGTACTCCGCGCCACCCACCAGGCCGATGATCGGCTCGGCGAGCAGCGCTGTGCCGGCGGCCAGTGGAAAACCGAGCTGGAGCAGGATGCGCAGCGCAAGCCGATACGCCTGGTTCATGTCTGTGGCGCGGGACAGGCGGGGGAACAAGGCCAGGGTGAAGCTGGACGAGACGATGCCGGCGCCTTCGCTGACGCGGTAGGCCGCGCCGTAGGCGCCCGCCGCGGACAGGCCCGCAAGGACTGGCAGCAGTACGGCGTCGATCTTGAAGAACAGGCCCTGGAGAAGCTGGTTCACGAACAGCGGCCAGGACTCGTGGAGCCACGACACTGGGGTTGACGCTGCTGGGGTCACGGGCAGGCGCAGCATGGTCAACAGCACCACGGCCGTGACGACGTTGACGACGAGCGATGTGGCCGCCAGGCCGATGAGGCCGAACCCGGCGAACAGGGCGATAGCGCCGAGCACGGTTTTCAGGACGGTGGCCAGAACGGAGGTCGCCGACGTTATGTCGAGGCGTTCCTGGCCCCACAGCACGCCGCTGGCGCTTTTGGCCAGGACTGTCGGTAGCAGGGCCGCGTAGAAGACCAGGCCGGCGACGGCGGCCTCCTGGGTCAGTTTTGGGATGTCGCGCAGCGGTCCGTAGACGACGAGCACGATCGGTAAACCGAGCAGCCACAGGCCGAGGCGTGCTGTGCTGACGGTGCGCAGGGCACGTCGAGCGATGCCCGGATCGCGCGGGATCTCGCGTGCCAGGAGCGCGTTCAGTCCGAAGTCGACCAGGGTATCGAGGTAGGTCGTAACGACGACCAGGAACGTGTAGGCGCCGACGTCGGTGCGCCCGAGCAGGCGCAAATATACGAGCGCGAAGGCCGCGTCGACGAAGCGCGCCGCCATCGGCGCGGCGGTATTCAGGGCGATCCAGCGGGCCGCGGGGGTCGGCGGTCGGGGGTCAGAGTTCAGGGGTCAGGCGTCAGTGGTCAGAGGTCAGGAGTTGGGCTTCGTCATCGGCCGTACGCCGTCGTCATCGCACGCGCGTCCCGCGAAGATGGATTTTTCTCTTCCAGGGGGTTGACGTGAAACGCGGAGTCTGGCGAGGCTGCTGGTCGCCAGCCGGGCTGCAGGATGGCTGAACCATTGGAAGGCCGAACTGGCCCCTGGCCCCTGGCCCTGGCCCTGGCCCCGCGAGCGTCAGCGAGCACCCCAAGCCTGGCAGAAGTGCCACAGCAGGCGGACGCCTACGCCGGTGGCGCCTGGACTTGGGTGGTAGGGGGCGACGTAGGTCTGGTCGCTGTCGGCGTAGGCGGTGCCCGCGATATCGAGATGGGCCCACGGCACGTCGCCCACGAACTCCTTCAGGAACAAGCCGGCCGTGATGGCGCCGGCGCGGCGGCCACCGGTGTTGCGCACGTCGGCCATCGCGGTCTTGATCTGCTCGCCGTAGACCTTCCACAGGGGCAATTGCCAGCAGCGGTCGCCAGACTTCTCACCCGCGGCGAGCAGCATGTCAGCAAGCGCCTGGTTATTGCTCATCAGTCCCGTGGCATGGTCGCCTAGCGCGACCTGGCAGGCGCCCGTAAGCGTGGCAAAGTCGACGATGGCATCGGGCTTCTGCTCGGCCGCGTACGCCAGCGAATCCGAGAGAATGACGCGTCCTTCGGCGTCGGTGTTGACGATCTCCATCGTCTTGCCGTTGTACGCCTTGAACACATCGCCAGGCTTGTAGGCCGATCCCGAAGGCAGATTCTCGGTGGCGGCGAACACGCCAATGACGTTGACCGGCAGCTTCGCCGACGCCGCGAGCTCGGTGAAGCCGATGACCGTCGCCGCGCCGGTCATGTCGTGGCGCATGAATTCCATGTGGTCAGCCGGCTTGATCGAGATTCCGCCCGAGTCGAAGGTAATGCCCTTGCCCACGACCGCCAGCGTTTTGGTCGCGGCCGGAGACTTGTAGCGCAGGACCACGAAGGCCGGGGGCTGGTTGCTGCCCGAGTTGACCGCCAGGATGGCGTTCATCCCGTGCTCGCGCAGCTCATCTTTTCCCCAGACCATGACCTCCAGCCCGTATTTCTGAGCGACGGCGCGGGCTTCGTCGGCCAGGAAGGTGGGCGTGATGTAGTTCCCGGGACCGACTGAGAGGTCGCGCACGTGATTGACGGCATCGCAGGTGAGGCGAGCTAGCTCGACCTGTTCGTGCAAGCGACGCGCGCGCTCGGCGTCCTGCTCGACCACGGTCATGCTCGAGACCTGGTGCTTCGACTTGGTGGCTTCCTTGAATCGTTCGTAGCGGTACAGGGACAGGACGGAGGATTCGATGGTGGCCCGCCCGGCGTCGTCCAGATCGAGCCCGCCAACGCCAGCGCCATGCACGATCGTGGCGAACGCGTCGAGCTTCAGGTCGCGCGCTTTGCGCGCGGCGAGCGCGGCCGCGACGCGAACCGTCTCCGGCTCGAACTCGGCCTGCTTGCCCAGGCCAACCACGGCGACCCGGTCCGCCTTGAGGCTGGCGTGTCCACTGTTGTGGATGACGTGCACACTGGCCGCCTCGCCGGTGATCTCGCCGTCGGCGATCAAGCGTGAAATCTGTCCATCGAGAGCCGCATCGACGGCGCCCGTGGCGCCGCCTGGCTGTGTTACGCCCTCGAAGAGGTTGACCACCAGCAGCGGGGTCTTGATGTCGGTCACCGACCCCTGCTGAACGCGAAGGTCCACGTCCTCGTGCCTCCCTGTGATCAGTGGTGCATGAGCCTATCAGCCTAGCCCGGTGGCGCGAATCCAGGCCCCAGCACGCGCACCAGCGCGTACGCGTTCACGGCAATCAGCAGCAGTGCGAGTGCCACCACTGCGACCGCTTGTGAGCGTGCGGGGAACCAGGCTGCCCAGCCCGCAACGAGCAAGCTGCCTATCGGCACCAGAGCGGTGAACAGGTAACGCCCCTGAAATTGCTTGAACGCCAGGTTATAAACGATGTACGCGGCGAACGCGCTCAGGACGATCGCGCACAGTAGCTGCCAGCGCCCCTGGCGCAGCCAGTCGCGGCGCCAGGCCAGACCGAGCGCGGCAGCCACGGTGGCGGCGCCCCACAGCCAATACAGGCGCTCGGGGGCGACGATGGCCATCCAGCCGAACTGGGCCCAGAAGCTGTGGAACGTGATCGTGGCAAAGTCGATGACGTAGGTCGGGGTGAGACCTGCGAAACGTGGCTGATCGCCCACGACAGCCGCGTGACGTTGCACCGCCAGGGGGTCAGTCCAGCCGTAACTGGTGACCTGGTGGACGAGCCACGGGGCGATGACGACGGCACCGGCTGCGCACAACGCCACCACCGCCCGCACGGACCGCGCAGGTCTGCGAAGGATCAGCCACAGGGCCAGCGGGCCGAAGATCAGCAGCGCTAGCTTGGTCAAGACGGCGAGGCCGAGGAGCGTGCCCGTCCGCAGGGGAGGCAGCCGACCGCGCAGCAGCACCAGAGTAAGCAGCGCGGCCAAGGCGTTGGCCAGCGGATCGGCGCTGACGCTGGCCGAGACGGCAGTGAACATGGGGATGCCGGCCAGGGTGAGCGGCACTGCTGGCGCGAAGGGCGGCGGCAGGAGTTCGCGGGCGATCAGGTACGCCAGCAGCAAGGTTGCAGCGCCGAAAACGACGTTGAACAGGCGCAGGCGCAGCACCTGGGACGGCGGGTCGGCGGGGCCGAGGCGGTAGACGGGTGCGGCCACGAGGTAATAGAGCGGCGGCTGCCAGCCTTCGTAGCGGATGCTGGAAATCGAGTCGCCAGGTTGCAGCTGTCCGTTCTGGAGCCGCGACAACAACGCCGAATCCCAGTCGCCGGCGCGCAGCTCGGGCAGCGTGCCCGTCTCGGCCACCTGCGCCACGTAATTGAAGTGCGCCGGCTCGTCAGGGTTCTGCCAGATCGGCGTCTGCGTCGCGTAGCCAATGCTGAGCGCGACGTAGGCGAGGAACGCGAGGCCGAGGATCAGGCTGCTTCGGCGGCTGGGACGTCGAGCTTCCTGAACAGCGGGCTCGGCACCGGTAGGCGTCGGCCGCCCGGAACTGGTTCGAAGTGCCATCCGCGTGTCTCGAGCGCGTCATCGTACCCGAGCAGCGTGTGCAGTCGAGCCGAGGTGTGCGGCAGGAAGGGTGCGAACAGCACTTTGGCGGCGTTGAGCAGGTCGACCAGCGAGCCCATGGAGTGGCCGGCCGCGGCTCGATCTTCCTTGATCTGCACCCACGGCTTTTGACGATCGAACCACTCGTTGCCAAAGCGGGCGAGCGCGAGCGCTTCACGCAGACCTGCGCGCAAGTGGACCTGGTCGAGCTGCTCCTCGACGCTGGCGCGTGCGGCCTGGATCCGCTCGGCAACGGCCGGATCGGTCGTGTGCTCGGGGACGACGCCTTCGAAACCGCGCTGCAGGAAGGTCAGCGTGCGATGGACGAGATTGCCCCACGCCGCGACGAGCTCGTCGTTGTTGCGGCGGATGAAGTCTTCTTCGGTGTAGTCGGTATCCGCGGACTCAGGCGCGTTGGCGATCAGGTAGTAGCGAATGGCGTCTGGATCGAAGGCGGCCAGCAGCTGCGGCACCGTGGTTCCCACGCCGGCGCTCTTGGACGCCTTTTGGCCGCCGAAGTTCATGTATTCGTTGGCGGGCACGTCGTAAGGCAGGATCGTGTCGCCGCGGCCGAGCAGGATGGCTGGCCAGATCACGGTGTGGAACGGGATGTTGTCCTTGCCGATGAAGTAGTACTGACGGCACGTCTCGTCCTTCCACCAGCGCTCCCATTTGCTCGGGTCTGTTTGGTTTTTGGCCCATTCGATTGAGGCTGTGAGATAGCCGCTGCACGCCTCGAACCAGACGTAGATGCGCTTGTCGTCCCAGCCCGGGCCGATCTGAGGTGGCAGAGGCACGCCCCAGGTCAGGTCGCGCGTGATGGCGCGCGGCTGCAGGCCGCCCTCGAGGAAGTTTATCGTGAAGCGGTAGACGTTGGGCCGCCAGTACGTCTTCGGTTTCGCCCACTCCAGGAGCTGGTCCTGAAGCTTCGGTAAATCCAGATAGAAGTGCTCGGTCTCGCGGCGTTCGAGCTGGGCATCGGGGTTGAGCCGCGAGTGCGGGCGGATGAGATCCTCGGGTTCGAGTAGACGACCACAGTTCTCACACTGGTTTCCGCGCGCCTTGGCGTAGTGGCAGTGCGGGCACTCGCCTTCGATATACGTGTCGGGCAGAAAGCGCTGGGCGATGGGGTCGAAGAACCCAGTCGACGTCTGCTTGAACATGTACTCCTTGTCGAGGAGCATCATGAACTCGTCCTGGACGACGTCGCGATGGTTGTCGGTGGTGGTCGTGGTGTACAGGTCGTAGCTGATGCCCAGGTCGCGCCAGTACGTCAGAAACTCGTCGTGGTACCTGCGGGCGACTTCGGCGGGCGTGGTGCCTTCCTGGTCTGCTCTGACCGTCACCGGGGTACCGTGGGCATCGGTCCCAGAGACCATCAGGACGTCCTTACCCCTGAGGCGCTGGTAGCGGGCAAAGATGTCCGCGGGGACATAGACGCCGCCAAGGTGGCCGACGTGGAGTGAGCCGTTGGCATACGGCCAGGCAGTGCACACCAGGACTGGCTCACGCTCCGGCATCTGTGCCTGAAGGGTAACGCAGTAGCGCGGGACGGGGGTTGGGGGTTGGGGGGTTGGGGTTTGGGGTTGGGGGTTGGGGGCGCCCACCAGGGGATATGCTGGCGGCCTCGGAGGAGGGGCTTGTGGAGACGGTGTTCATCGATACCGAGCGAGTGCGGACGCATTGCTGGGTGGCCGGTCCCTTGGATGGCGAGCCGGTGTTGCTGGTGCATGGCAATCTCTCGACGGGACGGTTCTGGCAGGCCGTCGCCGAGCGCCTGCCGAGCAGCTTGCGCGCGGTAGCGCCTGACTTGAGATCGTTTGGGCGCACTGCGCAGAAGGGTGTGGACGCGACCAGGGGTCTGCGCGATTGGAGCGACGACCTGCGCGCGCTGCTCGAAGCGCTCGGCTGGGCCGACCGGGCGAGCGTCCACGCCGCGGGCTGGTCGATGGGCGGGGGCATCCTGCAGCAGTACGAGGTCGACCACCCAGGCGACCTGGCCAGCCTGACCCTGGTCGCGCCGCTGTCGCCATTCGGCTTCGGGGCGACCAAAGACGCCCAGGGCACGCTCAATTCACAAGATTTCGCGGGCAGCGGCGGTGGCACCGCAGCACCTGATTTCGTGCGTCGGTTGGCGGAACGCGATGCATCAGACGAGGAGCCGCTGAGCAGCCCGCGGGTCATCATGCGCAGCTACTTCTGGTCACCGAAGTACAAGGCGCCGGACGAGGATGAGCTGCTCCAAGAAGTGCTGCTGACCGCCATCGGTGACGAGTTCTATCCGGGCGCGAGCACCACTGCTGAGCACTGGCCAGGCGTTGGTCCGGGGCCGACCGGGGTCAACAACGCGATGTCGCCGCGGTGGTGCGACACCAGCGCATTTGGTGACGTCGAACGGCCCGTGCCAGTGCTGTGGATTCGCGGCGATGAGGACCAGGTCGTGTCCGATCAGTCGCTGTTCGACTTCGGCACGCTGGGCAAGTTGGGTGCGGTACCTGGTTGGCCAGGCGAGGACGAATTTCCGTCGCAGCCGATGATCGCGCAAACGCGGGCCATCTTCGAACGGCGGCGGGCGCACGGCGGCGACTTGCGCGAGGTCGTCCTCGAGGGCGTGGCGCACGGGCCGCTGATCGAGCAGCCGGATACGGTGGCCAGGCTGCTAGCCGAGCAGGTAAGTGCGCGACTTGTCGGCTGAGCCGCTGACGCGCGCCGAGGAGCTCGAAATCCAGCTGAGCTCGGGGAGGCTGCACGCGCAGCGATTCGGCCATGAGGTGCCAGGCGCGCGAGTTGTCGAGGTCGACGCGAACCACTACGGCACCATGACCGCCGACGCGACCGTCGCGGCGCTACGCGCCTTCCAGAGCGGCTAGCCGACGGTGTAGCGCCCGCCCTCGCGGGCTAGCTCGACAGGGCCGCCGAACGCCGCCTCGGCGGCCGCGCGATGGTGGGCGTCCCACTTCTCAGAGGAGCGGTAATGCGTCAGCATGAGCCGTCGTACGCCCGCCTTGCGTGCCGCCGTGCCTGCCTCGCCCGCGCTCATGTGCCCGCGCCTGGTCGGATCTGGCTCGTCCTGGGCCGGATCGACCAACGCCGACTCACATATGAACAGGTCGGCGCTGCGCGCGGCGTCAACCAACTCCGGGCATGGCCCCACATCGGACGAAAACACGAGCGTCGCCCCAGAGCTGCCCTGAATGCGCATCGCGTGCGACAGGATGTAGTGCTGCACGGGATGAAACGTGAACGTCAGTCCGCCGATGCCAAACTCGCGCTGGGGCGCGTATTCACAAATCTGGAAAATGTCTTCGAGCATCGCCGACTTGTTGGCGATGAACTCGCCGAACTGATTCAAGAAGGACTGACCGCCAGGCGGGACGAACAGCGGCACGCGTCGGCCGAGACCGGGCGGGCCTGATTCGTCGAACTTGATCTGGTAATACAGCGGCACCAGGTCGAAGTAGTGGTCAGGGTGGAAATGCGAGATCGCCACGCCACCAAGTCGATTGGCGCGCACGTGCTCGATCACCCGTCCAGCGATGCCTGACCCGCAGTCGACCAGGACCGCGCGTCCATCTTCCTCGACCAGGTACCCCGAGCAGGCGCCACCACCATTCGGGGCCGCCGGCCCCGCGCCGAGAATCGTCAGCGTCAGGGGCGCCATGCGGTGGTTGTTATGCTAGCTGACGAAGCGCGCCATGCACTATCAGGCCTGGTTCCGCTGCATCAGCGGAGAGCATGGGCAGTGGTCGCTGGAAGACGTCATTTACAGCTGTCCGACGTGCGGCCGACTGCTCGAAGTTGCGCACGACCTCGATGCACTGCGCAGCCGCTCGCCGCAAGATTGGATGCGCATTTTCGAGGACCGCTACAAGCGCACGGCATGGCCGTATGGCAGCGGCGTGTGGGGCAAGAAGGAGTGGATTGCGCCACAGATCGAGGACGACAACGTCGTCAGCCTCGATGAGGGCGGCACCAATCTGTTCTGGGCCGAGCGCTATGGCCAGAGCCTGGGGCTGAGCGACCTGTGGGTCAAGCTGTGCGGGAACAGCCACACGGGTAGTTTCAAGGACCTGGGCATGACCGTCCTGGTCAGCGTCGTCAAGCAGATGATCGAGCGCGGCAAGCCGATTCGCGCGGTCGCGTGCGCTTCCTCGGGCGATACGTCGGCCAGTCTGGCGGCATATTGCGCGGTAGCTGGGATCCGCGCCGTCGTCCTGCTGCCGCGCGGTCAGGTCTCGGCGGCACAGCTGGTCCAGGTACTGGCCAACGGTGCGCTGGTCCTGGCGCTGGATACGGATTTCGATGGCTGCATGGCGATCGTCCAGCGGCTTGCTCTGGAGCCTGGCATCTATCTCGCCAATTCGATGAACTCGCTGCGGCTGGAGGGGCAGAAGACGATCGCGCTCGAGATCGTGCAGCAGTTCGACTGGCAGGTGCCGGACTGGATCGTCATCCCGGGCGGCAACCTCGGCAACGTCTCGGCGCTGGGCGCGGGCTTCCTGATGATGCGCGAGCTCGGGCTGATCGACCGGCTGCCGCGGATCGCCGTGGCCCAGGCCGAGGCCGCGAATCCCTTGTACCGCGCCTATGTACGTGGGTTGGACCGACTGGAGCCCGTTGTGGCGGAGCCGACCCTGGCGACTGCGATCAAGATTGGTAACCCGGTGTCGTTTTCGCGCGCTGTCCGGACGTTGCTCCAGGTCGATGGCGTGGTTGAGCAGGCCTCCGAGAGTGAGCTGGCTGAAGCGGCCGCTCGCGCTGACCTCACTGGAATGTTCACCGACCCGCACACTGGAGTAGCGCTTGCCGTGTTGGAGAAGCTCGTTGCTTCAGGGACCATCCGTCCGACAGACCGGACAGTGGTCATTTCGACGGCGAACGGGCTGAAATTCACGGACTTCAAGGCCCGCTACCACGCCAGTGACCTGGCTGAATTCGGCGTCGCCAGCCGCCATGTCAATCGGCCGGTTGAGCTACCCGCCGATTTCCAATCAGTGAAACGCGCGGTACTCGGCTAAGCCGGGGCGGCGAAGGGCCAGACCACGGCGTTTTCGGGTAGGCGTTCCTTGAAGTGGTGCTCGACGCCGAGCACATGGGCGCAGATGCCTTCGCCGCGATGGGCGAAGCCATCGCAATCGCAGCGCAACAGGCCCTCCTGCAGGACCACCTGGTGTTCGCCATTTGCGCCGTGCACGTTGACCTGGAGCGGTTCTTCGGAGACGAGCTCGAAGCGCTCGGGTTCGGTCTGGTAACGATGCGCCTTGGCGATCAGGCTGTGCAGGTGCGATTGGAGCATCGGAGTCCATGGCCTCCTCAGGTCGGTTGACTGCCCAGGAGTGTACCGCTGAGGCGAGGCACGCAGGCTGCGATATCGGGCCGGTGGGCGGCATTTCGGGTGAGAAAAACGATGGCTGGCGGACCCGAGCGTTTCGTCCTGACCCTTGCCCTGCTGGTGCCGCTTGCGTTTGCCTTGATGGGCGTTCAGCAACTGGCGACGGTGTCGCTGGCCGCGCCATCGTTGGCTGCGCGGGCCGACCAGACAAAGCTGCCTGCCAAACCGATCGTCACGAATTTCGATGTGCCGCCGACACTGGCGCCGCCCACCGCGACCCCGCGGGCGACCGCCACGCCTGCCCCAGCGGTGAGCCCTACGCCACGGGTCGTGGCGTACGTGGTGAAGCCCGGCGACGAGCTGAAGCACATTGCGGCCGAGTACGGCGTCAACATCTTCAAGCTGATCAAGGCCAACGACATTCCCAACCCGGACAGCCTGCGCATCGGTCAGGTGCTGCGGATTCCTGACGACTGAGGCCCAAGGGCGTTTCCCCTTACGGCGCTTGCAGGTGCCGGAGGTGGCAGCCGCAGGAGCATTCCGCCTTCGGCGGCCGGCGGATTAGCGAGTGCGATCGTGCGCCGCGGCCAGGCGACGTTTACGATGCGGTGATGGTGAGTGTACCGGCGTGGTCGTTCCAGGCGTGCAGGGTGCCCCAGCCGGCGCTGAAGACGCCTGTTTTTACGGCATAGTCGCCTGGCGGCAGGGTGTCGGGGACCATCAGCGCGGCGCTGTCGGTGAAGCTGGCGCCGCCGGCGACTGCAACGTTGTCGTGGAATGCTTGCCACACCTTCTGACCACTCGCGTCGTAGAGCTCGAAGTCGACCAGGACGGCGGCGTTAGTTGATGGAGTCAGCGATTGGCTGAGGGTGACGTCCTGGCCGACGCTGGCCGTGCTCGGTTCGATGGCCGATGGGCCTAGTTCAACACGAAGTGCCGCCGCGGCCGGAGCAGGGGGAGCAGGGGCAGCGGGTGCCGCCGGCGCCGGGGCTAAGCCATTGAGCGCCATGGGTGCCTGGTAATACGCACTGGCGGACATTCGAATGAACCCGCCGTCGTCGTCGGCCACGGTGCTCGGATGGTCGTTACAGATCTGGCCGCGGCTCGTGCCGTCGGTGGTACAGATCGTCGGCGGGTTGGTGACGCCGTCTTTGGAGCCATCGTCATAGCTGGTGCTGCCGGCGTTACCCGCGCCGAACATGACGCCGACAATGCCCGTCTGGATCAGCTCGTCGACGTGGCCGAAGAAATACTCGGCGCGATTGTCCTGGAAGTGGTTGTCCGTGTTGTTCGACGTCTGGAAATACTGGTTTCCGACGGGTACTTGCCACAGCAAGATCGGCTTGTTGCCGGCCACGCCGCGGGCGGCCGACAGATACTGCTCCCAGCGCGCGAAATTGGGGAAGGTGACGTTTTCGCGGTCCCACCAGCGGTTCTGGTTGAAGCGCGCCTTGTACTGTCCGGCGTCACGGTCGAGTGGCGTGTTGAACAGCACGTCGTAGGTCGAGGTATTGGGCGCGGACTGCGTCACGCCGCTCAGAGCCGCGAACTGGCCAGCGACACGGCCGTACGCCACGACGTCCAGCCCAGGATCAGGATTGAGGCCGATGTCCTGGCCAGTCGCGAACATGCTGATGTCGAAGCCCAGCAGCACGTTCGGCGCGTACAGGTCACGCAGATGCAGCAACGCCTGGTTGAAGCCGGCCCAGGTATTGGGATAGCCAGCCACATCAGGGTGGCCCGAGCTGCTCACCGACGCCGTCAGGAACGACGCGTCGTTACCCTCGCCAGTGCAGAAGTTGAAGCACACCCGCGAGCGCAGCACTGCCTGCTGCGCATAGCCGGTGAGGTCGGGCTCGATGTTGACCAGCGCGGGCTTGCCGAAGCCCTGGACGCCATCGTGGGTGCCCGGGCCGAGTCGCTTCATCAGCAGCGCGAAGTTCCCGAAGTAGGCGCGCATCACGTCGGGCGAATTGAGGTGCGCCAGGTCTTTCTGGTTCTCGTCGCAGCCGCCGCACGGCCCGTCACTCTGCAGCATCTCGTAATACGGAAACATCGGGATGTAGCCGTGCGATGCCGCGCCTTGCGCGTAGGCCAGCGCGAACGTGCCATTCGGATTCCATGTCTCCCAGCCGTGGCCGGTGTTCACACCGCCAGCGAGGTACTGGTACGCGTAGTCCCAGCTGATGCCGGTCTCCGGCATCCAGCCGTAGATGCCGGAGCTGTCAGGATGGGCGGATAGACCGAAGCCAAAGTGGCTCGGCAGGCCATTCGGCAGCGGCTGCGCCTGCGACTGCGCTGGTCCAAGCGGGAGCAGCGCCAGCAGTACGCTGAATACGAATGGCAACATACGTCGATGCATCGTCCGGACCATAGCCCCACGGCCACGCGCGCTGAAAGGCGCGCGCTGCGGATGGGCATACTGGGCGAATTACATCCTGATTACGTGACGCTTCTCGCTCGGCGCTGCCCTGAGGTCACCGTGCTGCCCGCTGAGCACGCGGCAATCGACGCACTTGTGGTCTGGGACCTCGACGTGGCGCTTGCCGTGACCGCCATCGAGCAGCATCCACAGCTCGAGTGGGTGCATTTGCGCTGGGCGGGCGTGCCGCGCGAGGTGCTCGCGGCGCTGGACGGGCGCGCCATACCGCTGACCAACGGCAGCGGGGCGCACGGCGTGGCCATGGGCGAGTACGTGGTCGGCGTTGTGCTGGCGCACTACAAGGGCCTGCACGAGATGTACGCGGCACAGCTGCGATCCGAGTGGATCCATGGCTTTCCGATGCGTGAGCTGCGCGGGCAGCGGGTGGGCATTGTGGGATTGGGCGATCTGGGCGGGTCGATTGCGCGGGTACTGCGGCCGTTCGGCGTGCATGTGCGCGGGTTGCGCCGCTCGGGTGGGCAGTCTCCCGACGTTGACGAGGTGTTTCAGCCAGCGCAGCTGGACGCCTTCCTGGCGGGGCTGGACATCCTGGTCATCGCCGCGCCACTGACGCGTGAAACTGCCGGTCTGATTGGCGCGTCGCAGCTGGCGCGGCTGGCGCGCGGGGCGCTGCTGGTCAATGTTGGCCGGGCGGCCATTGTAGATGAGGGCGCCATGCTGGCGGCGCTGCGGTCGGGCCAGCTCGGCGGCGCGGCGCTGGACGTGTTCTCGAGCGAGCCGCTGGCGGCCGACTCGGAGCTGTGGCGCGAGCCGAACGTGTTCATCTCGCCCCATTGCGCCGACGCCACGCCGCAATCGCTCGAACGAGGCCTCGAGCTGTTCCTCGACAACGTCGAGCGCTTCGGTCGCGGCGAGCCGCTGCGCAACGTGGTCGATCGGCAGGCGGGCTACTAGTCCGCGAGGAGGGAAGCGACGATGCGCTCGGCGGCGTGGCCGTCGCCGAACGGGTTTTCGGCCTTGGCCATCCGCGCATGCTCGGCTGGGTCGTCGAGCAAGCGGCTCGCCTCGGCGACAATGCGCTGACGGTCTGTGCCCACGATGCGCAGGGCGCCGGTATCGACGCCTTCGGGTCGTTCGGTTTTTTCACGCAGCACGAGGGCGGGAATGCCCAGGCCGGGCGCTTCTTCCTGAATCCCCCCGGAGTCGGTGATGATCAGGTACGAGCGCTGCATCAGCTGCAGATTGGGCAGGTAGTCAAGTGGTGGGCGGAGCGTGATGTGCGGAGCGCCGCCGAGCAACTGGTGTACAGGCCCCCACACGTTGGGATTGCGGTGGACGGGGTAGACGATGTGGACGGCGCCATCGTAGCGCTCGACGAGGTCGCGCAGGGCGAGGCAGATACTTTCGAGCGGCTCGCCGAAGTTTTCGCGGCGGTGCGCGGTGACCAGGATCGTGCGGGCGCCAGGTACCAACAGTTGGTCGACTTCGTCGGACATGGGCTGGGCGGTGATCCAGCGCAGGGCGTCGATGCCGGGGTTGCCGGTCAGCAGGATGCGCGCAGCTGGCACGTCCTCGCGTAGGAGGTTGTCGCGCGCCCGAGCGGTCGGCGCGAAATGGCGGTCGGCGATAACGCCGGCGACGCGGCGATTGATCTCCTCGGGGAAGGGCTGCCAGCGATCGCCGGTGCGCAGCCCGGCTTCGACGTGGCCGACTTTGCTGCGCGCGTAAAAAGCTGCCAGCGCGGCGGCGGCCACGGTTGTCGTGTCGCCCTGGACGAGCACCCAATCTGGCCGTTCGGCTTTCAGGATGGGTTCTAAACGGGCCAGGATGGTGGCCGCCACCTGGGTCGGGGTCTGGTTGTCCTGCATGACGTCCAGGTCGTAGTCGGGCTGGATGTCGAAGACACGCAGGACCTGGTCGAGCATGTCACGGTGCTGGGCGGTCACAAGGACCCTGCTGGCGATGTGCTCGGGATAGCGGGCGAGCTCGCGGATGACCGGGCCGAGCTTGACCGCTTCGGGGCGGGTGCCGAATACGGTGAGCACCTTGAGCAGGGGCACGGGCCCGGATTGTAGGGCCGGGTATGCGCTGTGCATGCGCTCCACTGAATGCGCGGAACTGAGAAGCTCGTCCTCCTGCTGGCGTTGCTGGTGCCGCTCGCGCTGGTGTTGGTGGGCGGCCCGGCAGTCATGCGCTGGATTGCTCAGCCACCCGCGTCGCGATCGCCGGAGGTAGCGGGCGCGGTGGCGACACCGGTGGCGCAATCGCAAGCGACGCCGCGGGCGACCCGCGCGCCGCGAGTCATTCAGACTCCCGTGGCGCGGGAGACACCGCGCCCGTCGGATCTGCAACCCGTGCCGTAGCCGCCCTCAACCGATGCGTAACCGGACCGGCCAAGCCTCATTGACACCTGTGCGGACCATGCCTATACTCGCGCACGATGCAAAAGAGGCCGCAGGCCTACTCGTATTGGTTTACGTATGGCATGACGGGGCTGCCTCGGAGACGCTGAGCAGTCGCGGAACCCCGTCATGCCCAAAGGAGCGGTCCGGATTCGGACCGCTCCTTTGTTTGTCCTAGCCCACCAGGAGGTCCCACAGAACACTCATGATCGCCGTAATGTCGCCCAGCGCCACCAGCCAGGACATCGATCACGTCGTCGAAGTCCTGCGGCTGCACAACTTGAAGGCGCAGTTATCGCAGGGGGAGGAACGCACCGTGATCGGTGTGATTGGAACCGGGTTCCCGGAGGATCTACTCGAGACACTCGAGGTTTTGCCAGGTGTCGACCGCGTCACCCGGATCACGCGGCCGTACAAACTGGCCAGTCGCGACTTCAAACCAATGAACACCGTCGTCGAGGCTGGGGGAACGCCCGTCGGCGGTCGCGAGTTCGTGGTCATGGCTGGTCCGTGCTCGGTTGAAAGTCGCGACCAGTTGCTGCGCACGGCCTACAGCGTCGCTGACTCGGGTGCGAGCTTCCTGCGCGGTGGCGCCTTCAAACCGCGGTCCTCGCCGTATGCGTTCCAGGGCCTCGGCGTCGACGGCCTCAGCTTGCTCGAAGAGGGACGGCGTATGACTGGCCTACCCATCATCACCGAGGTCATGGAGCCAGGTCAGGTCGAGCGGGTCGCGCAGAGCGCGGACATCCTGCAGATCGGCGCGCGCAACATGCAGAACTTCCCGCTCCTGAGGGAGATCGGCCGCACGCGCCGCCCGACCATGCTCAAGCGCGGACTGTCGGCCACGATCGAGGAATGGCTGATGGCGGCCGAGTACATCATGGCCGAGGGCAATCCGAACGTGATCCTGTGCGAGCGCGGGATTCGCACGTTCGAAACGGCTACGCGCAATACGCTCGATTTGAGCGCCATTCCGTTGATCAAGCGCATGAGCCACTTGCCGATCATCGCCGACCCGAGCCATGGCACCGGCCATCGCTATCTGGTCGAGCCGATGGCGCTAGCCGCGGCCGCGGCAGGTGCGGATGGCCTGATCATCGAAGTACACCCAGAGCCTGATTCGGCGCTGTCTGATGGCCCGCAGTCGCTCACGCTCGACGGCTTCGATCAGTTGATGCGCAAGCTGGCGGGCGTGCTGGCAGCCGTCGACCGGCCGATGAGGCGCCTGCCGAAGCCGCTGCTGCAGGCGAGCGCATGATGCAATGTCATCTCGAGGCGAGCCTGCGAGCCGAGGGATCTCGCCATATGAGACTCGCTCGTCTGCGAATATGAGACAGGCGAGATCCCTCGCAAGCTCGGGATGACAGTACTTTCGAGCGATCGGGCGGTCAGCGCCGCGCGGTCGATCCGGGGCAGCGTGCAGGTGCCGGGCGACAAGTCGATCTCGCATCGGGCGGCGCTGTTCAACGCGCTGGCTGAGGGCCACGCGAGCATCAGCAACTTTTCCCCGGGCGCGGACTGCGCGTCCACCCTCAGCTGCCTACGGGACCTGGGCATCGAGGTCGCGCGCACCGGGGCGCGCGTGGAGGTTGCGGGCGGTCGGCTGCGTGAGCCCGCGGACGTGCTCGATTGCGGCAACTCGGGCACGACGATGCGTCTGCTGAGTGGCGTGCTGGCGGGCGGCGGTGTGTACGCCGTGCTCAGCGGCGATGGCTCGCTGCGGCGGCGACCGATGGATCGCGTGGTCGAACCGTTGCGCTCGGCTGGGGCGCGCATCAACGGGCGCGACGGTGGGCGGTTGGCGCCGCTGACGATCATGCCCGCGCAACTCCACGGCACGCTGCACCGGTTGACTGTGGCCAGCGCCCAGGTGAAGTCGGCGTTGCTGCTGGCGGGGCTGTTCGCCGATGGCGAGACGACGGTAGTTGAGCCGGCAACGACGCGGGATCACACGGAGCGCATGCTGGCGGCGATGGGCGCGCACATCACGACGGAGGGCCGGCGGGCCACGGTGCGGCCGAGCGAGCTTCGGCGGGTGAACGTCGAGGTGCCGGGTGACTTCTCGTCGGCGGCGTTCTGGTTGGTCCTGGGCGTGCTGCACGCCAACGCTGAAGTGCGGGTGACCAATGTAGGGCTGAATCCGACGCGGACGGGGCTGCTGACCATCCTGCGGCGTATGGGCGCCAACGTCGATGTGCAAAACCAACGGGAGGTGGCCGGCGAGCCGGTCGCGGACGTGGTGGTTTCGAGCAGTCGGCTACAGGCCACGACCGTTGCGGGTGATCTGGTGCCGCTGGCCATCGACGAGATCTCGCTAGTCGCATTGCTCGGGCTGTTCGCCGAGGGCGAGACGGTGGTGCGCGACGCGGGCGAGCTACGGACCAAGGAGTCAGACCGGTTGGCGGTGGTCGCCGAGGGGTTGGCAGCGCTGGGCGGGAATATCGAGGCGACCGAGGATGGCTGGCGCATCCGGCCGTCACGGCTGCGCGGGGCGCGCGTCGACGCGCACGACGATCACCGCATGGCCATGCTGTTCGCGCTGGCGGGCGCGTTGGGCGAGGGTGTCGAGATCGCGGGCGCGGACAGTGTCGCGATTTCCTACCCGAGCTTCTGGGCCGATCTCGATCGCCTGACGCACGCGTGAGCCATCGTTGGGCATGTCTATTCGGGCATCCGGTCGCCCATTCGCTGTCGCCCACGCTGCACAACGCTGCGTTTGAGGCGCTCGGCCTGGATGCCCACTACGAAGCGCGCGACGTCGCCCCCGATGCGCTGGGTGAGGCGGTCGGGGCACTCC
>WNGB01005064.1_pt1 | contig 27387 bp, 23 predicted proteins | sample 5400681 | NCBI WGS metagenome assembly WNGB01 (sample SAMN13153367, study PRJNA577476) | soil metagenome | isolation source: 115 cm soil or saprolite under grassland replicate 2 | place: USA:California | collected 2016-06-15
CGTAAACGCTCCCTCCTTTTCGCCGAGAGGTCACGTTCCGCTTCCAGGGCACAAGGTCATGGCCACCAAAGAGAAAACCTATCTCGAATTGTTCACGGACGCCGACGGCCCGCACAAGTTCTACGAGGTGACCGTCAAGGGGAAACAGCTCGCGCTGCGCTATGGCCGCCGCAGCGGCGACCAAGAGCAGAGTTCGACCGAGACCTTCAAGAACTTCTCCACGCCCGCGGCGACGAAAGCCGCGGCCGAGAAGAAGATTCAGGAGAAACTCCGCAAGGGCTACCAGCGCGCCGTCCCGGAAGGCCGCCCGATCCCTGCCGTGACGCGCCCCAAGAAGACCAGCACGCCGAAGCCCGCCAAGCAGGCCCCTGTGATGTGGAAGTTCGCTTCCAAATCGCGTGCCTTCGGCATCTTCATCGACGGCGCCCGCTGCTGGATCGGCAACGAGAAAGGCCATGTCTACGTCCTGGATCACCAGGGGGAGGTCTTGAATCAGTTCCGTCTCCCCGACGGCGTGAAGTGCATCGTCGGGGACGATGTCTGGATCTACGCTGGTTGCAACGATGGCAACGTGTACGATCTGACGCGCCGTTCGCCGCGTCTGGCTTACGAGATCGCCAAGGATGTCAACGTCATGTGGCTGGATATTTGTGATGGCATCCTTACCGTGTCGGATGAAGAAGGAACTGTAGCGGCCATCGACCCCGAAGATCAGTCGCTCTGGAAGAAGAACAGTAACGGCGACACGGGCTGGATGGTCCGTTGCGACCAGAGGGCCGTCTACCACGGGCACAGCGGCGGCGTCACCACCTACGCCCTCGACGGCGGCAAGAAGCTCTGGCACCAGCAGGCCGTGGAGGGCGTCCTGTTCGGCTGGCAGACCGCGGACGCCGTGTACGTGGGGACTGCCGTCAACAAAATCCATTGCCTGGACAAGAAGCGCGGCAAGGAACGCGCGGTGTACGAGTGCGATGATCAGGTCTTCTCCTGCGCCGTCTCGGCGGACGACAGGCACGTTTTCGCGGGCGACAGTGACGGGTGGGTCTACTGCTTCACCGCGGCAGGCGAACGGCTGTGGAAGCTGAAGACCGGTTGTGGTGACGCCCTGTCGATGCAGTTCTGGAAGGATCGCGTCTACATTGTGACCTCGAAAGGCGACCTGGCGTGCATCGATGCGACCGAGGAGGCGATCAAGGCAGCGCAGGCCGGGAGCCTGCCGAAAACGCGGTCCATCGCCGCCCCGAAGCGTGCGGCCGCCGTGCCCGACACGTTGGAGACGACGACAGACCCGGGCGAAGGCGTGGTCGTCGAGTGTTTCAAGGAGGGCAGCTCGTTGCGGATGCGCGTGGTGTCGCCGGGATATCACAAAACCTGGCACGTCCAGTTCCCGAAAGATATCCGCGAGGACGGTGCCCGCTATGTCGTCGAGGGAGTGCGTGAGGCGAGCCGCGGTGGTTTCTACCGAGCGCACGGCGAGATCCAGAAGTTGGTCGCCGGCGACGATCCGCAACCGCGGCGACAAAGCAGAAGGAGGTGATCCTCTCGGCGAGAAGGAGCGGCGGAGCGCTTTAGCCACCTGTGCGACGTTACGTCGTGCCGGCTTCCGTCTCCAGCAATCGTCACGTGCCCGCTCGTCACCCCGCGGTTCACCACGGTGTTGCAACCGCGTCTGGGTAGGGCCCACCGGGCCCCGCGGTTGCAACACCGTGGTGAACCGCTTCAGTGGAGCGAGCACGTCCACAGGATGTTCGTAAACGCCGTCGTCTCCTTCTCGCCGGCAGGATACCCTTGGATCTGCCGCTTGCGGCTTCGCGCTTCCCGAACGCGAAGCCGCAAGCGGCGAATATAAAGATCATGAAAGGCGGTGATCTCTCGGCGAGGGAGAGCGGTGGCGGAGTTTAGCCATCTGTATGGTGTTACGCCGTGCCGGCTTTCGTCTCCCACAATCGTCACGCGACCGTTCGTCACCCCGCGGCCCCTGCCCTGCAGTCTGACCGCTGCTGGAACGGGTCCGCCGGCCCCCGCGGTCAGACTGCAGGGAGGGGCCGCTTCAGTGGAACGGTCACGTCCGTCGGGTGTTCGTAAACCCCACCGGCTCTCCCTCGCCGATTGGTCATCGAGACGGCAATGCGTGGGAGCCCGAAGCGCCAGCGAGGACGGCCCTCGCTGGCGCTTCGGGCTCCCCATCCGAGGTGATTAGCGTCATGGCAGAGAGCGAAAAGGCTAAATTGTACCGGGAGATCGTCCAGCAGACGACCGAGCAAGTCCTGATGCAGCGCATGCGGTTGTACGGCTTCTGGCCGCAGAACCAACCGCTGCCGCAGGATCCGCCGCAGGAGACCGCCGAGCGCACCCGCCTCGAAACGGAGATGGCGAACCTGCGCAAGACCGCCTCGCTCGTCAAGAACCCGCAGAAGGCGCTCGCCGAGGAGCGCAAGCGGCGCTGGCTGGAGAGCAAGAAACGCCGCGCCGAGAATAAGGCCAAACGCGCCGAGGAACGCAAAAAACGCCGCGAAGCCTACGACGCCTTCCGTAAGGAGCACGTCGTTCACGTCGGCGCTGACGTCAGCGGTGGGCTGCAGCACACCACGAGCGCCACCCTCGCCCTGACGAACCGTGGTCTGCCGGTGCTCCAGGACAGCAACGACGTCGCCGCCGCGATGGGCATTACTCTCGGCGTTTTGCGCTGGCTGACGTATCATCGCCGAGCCGCCGCCGTCGTCCACTATCACCGCTTCGACATCGCCAAGAAGACGGGCGGGCTGCGCTCCATCAGCGCCCCGAAGGCCGCCCTCGCCCGTGCTCAGCGCTGGGTGTTCGACAACATCCTGATGCGCCTGGAGGTCGAGCCACAAGTCCACGGCTTCGTCCCCGGCCACTCGATCCTCAGCAACGCCACGCCCCACGTCGGCAAGCAGGTCGTCGTCAACCTCGACGTCAAGGACTTCTTCCCGAGCGTCACCTTCCGCCGCGTCAAGGGACTGTTCCAGGCATTCGGCTACAGCGAGCACGTGGCGACGGTGTTCGCGCTGCTCTGCACCGAGCCGCCGCGCGTTGCCGCCGAGGTCGATGGCAAGGTGTATCACGTCGCACTCAGCGAGCGCGTCCTGCCGCAAGGGGCCTGCACGAGTCCGGCGATCACGAACGCCCTGTGCCGTCGCCTCGACCGTCGCCTTGCCGCATTGGCGAAACGGCACGGGTACAGTTACACGCGCTACGCCGACGATTTGACCTTCTCCGGCGACAACGGCAAGGCGGTCGGGCGACTGCTGCGGAGCGTGCGTGCGATCGTGCTGGCGGAGGGCTTCACCGAGCACCCGCGCAAGACGCGCGTGATGCGGCGGGCGAACCGGCAGGAGGTGACAGGCGTGACGGTGAACACGCGGCCGACGGTGTCGCGCAAGGAGGTGCGGACGCTGCGGGCGATCCTGCACAACGCCGCCCGCGATGGTCTGGAGAAACAGAACCGCACGAATCACCCAAACTTCGCGGCCTACCTGCGCGGGCGGGTGGAGTTTGTCTGCATGGTCGATCCGAAACAGGCGGAAGTGCTGCGGCCGGCGCTGGCGCAGGCGCTCGCCAAGCCGTGAGCCCTTGGGACTGGCCGCGCAAGTTTGGTAGAGTGTTGTTGTCCAGTCAACACAGAGGAGGAGATGAAATGGCCTTGCTGCGTTGTACGCTTTCCGAAGGCCCTCGGCCTGGTTTCACGACCGTCGGCATTCCGAGTATCGAGGGCCGGTATGAATACCTGACGATTGAAGATAACTTCTTGGCGAAGCGAGGCAACGACCGGTTCCTCCCTGTCTTCATTGTGGGCAGAGACCCACGGTATGACACGGCCTTGGTGGAGTTGCCCGACGAGGCCGATTCGGGTGCACAGCGCGTCTGGGTGCGCTGGGCCGACCTGATCCCCAAACCGGGTGAGGTGCCTGCATGATCCCGTGCGACCGGGAGATCGAGTTGATCCTGGACCAGAAACTGCTCTTGATCGACCCGCGGCCCGATCCATCTTTGATCAAGTCGATGTCTGTTGACCTGCGCCTGGACGGCACTCTCGACCGCTGGGAGTTTCCCCCTCACGACCCTGCTCTCGGGCAGAAGTCGCCCCGCTTCTGTCCGGGCGCTCCTGGGTTCAACTTCGCCCAACTGGAACGGCAGTTCACCAAGCCCGTGGACATCTCAGTCGCTGGCTTCGATCTCTTGCCAACTCCCCCAAACAATTTCATTCTTGGCTGGACGCTGGAAAAGATCTACCTGCCCCACACGTCCCGGTTGTGCGCTCGAGTCGAAGGCAAGAGCAGCCTGGCCCGAATGGGGTTGGGAGTTCACGTCACGGCGCCCACGATTCACGCTGGGTTTGGGTTCAACGAAGACGACCCGAATGACCACGGCAGGAAATTGCGGCTCGAAATCTGGAACGTTGGCCCATTGCCTGTTGAACTGGTTCGCGGCTTGCGCATCTGCCAGTTGATCCTCGAAGAGGTTCGCGAAGTGCCACGGGCGGGCTACTCAGGGCAGTTCAGCGCACAGGGGCCGAAACCATTGCCGTGAAGGCCAAGGCTTGCCAGCCTGGAATGTGCCCGTCCGTTGTTGCGGACACTAATCGCACGTCGTATAATCACCCCAACACAGCCAACTTTCCCACCATCACGCTCCACGGCCGAGGTTGTCATGGTCGTCGGTATTGTCTGGGCCATCGCGGGGGTTTTCATCCTCCTTTGCCTGGTCGGTGTGCTCATTTGCGTCATCAAGTTTGTGCGTGCGCGGGCGCGTTTGCGTCTCATCGAGGAAACGCCGTACTCGCGCGTGGAAGAACTGCAACACGGCGTCAGCAAGGTCAAGGGCCACGTGGCGGCGCAGCGACCGCTCTTGCAAAGCCCCATGTCGGGCCAGCCGTGCGTGTACTTTCATTTCCTCGTCGAGGAGCAACGGACACGCACCACCCGCAACGGCAACCATACCAGCACGACGACGTACTGGGCAAAGGTGATCGACGACGAACAGGCCATCCCCGTCGCGCTGGGCGACGAGACCGGGCAGGTCGGGCTTGACCTGGGCAACGCCGAAGTCGTGCTCAACGATGCGGAGCATCGCTCCAGCGGCACCTTCAACAGCGCTCCCAAGCGGCTCGAACGAGCGCTGAATGATCGCTATGGGCGCTCGTCGAAGGGTTGGATCTTCAACAAGACGATGCGCTACACCGAGTCGCTCCTGGAGGACGGCGCCTGGGTGACCGTCGTCGGCGACGTCCAGGGCGGCCGCAGCGGTTCGCTCCGCTTCAGCGCCGGCGACAATCCGCTCATCGTCTCGGACAAGAGCGGCAAGAACCTGCTCCGCCACTTTCGCAACCGGTCTCGCAATTACAAGATCGGTTTTATCGTCCTCAGCATCCTGGCCGGCTGCCTGCTCCTCGGGGCTACCGTGCTGAGCGTTGCGCTGCCGAAATCGCCGCACGATGAATTGCTCGATCAGGCCCAGCAAGTCGCGCAACAACTGCAGCAACAGGTGCAGCAATTCGAGGGCAATCCGTTCGGGCAGCCCGATCCCTTCCAGAATCCGCAACCGAACCCGGGTGAGCAGAAGAAAAAGAAGAAGCAGCAACCGAACCCAGTGCCAGAGTTCAAGCCAGGCGATCCCCGCTTGCTGCCGCCCATCACTTTCGACGCGCAGTGGGCCGGGAAAACGCGGGTCAATCTCATCCCCCTCATCGACCCGAAACTCGACGCTGTCGAGGGACGCTGGCAGGTCGAGAACAACGTGCTGCGGTGTCCGCACGGGGATTTTGTGCCGCGCATCCAGATCCCCTATCGACCGCCGGCGGAGTATGACTTTGTCGCCACCTTCTCGCAACCGGCTCTCCGCAACGGTGTCTGCCTCATCATGCCCAGACCGCAAGGCGGGTCGTTCTTCTGGTACGCGGCCTCTGGCGGTGGCTCCGAGTACGGCTTCTGGTCGAACCCGAACAAAGGCGGCAGCATCCCGGGGCTGTTCAAGCCCAACCAGACCTACACGACCGTCGTACAGGTGCGCAGCAATGGGGTGAAGGGGTACATCGACGGGAGGGACTGCGTCTAATCCAGTGGGACGACAGCCGAGCGAAGTAGCCGGCCCCCTCATGACTCAAGAGGAGGGTTCCTATGTCCGAGACGACGCGGCCCTGTGAGATCTGCGGTCAGCCCATTGACCCGGAACGGGCGGAGGTCATCCCCGAGACGCGCCTCTGCGGCGAACACGCCCGCGCATGTGAGAAATACGGGGGCGAATTCATCCGCAGAACGTCGGTGGAGCGGACGTCCAAGCAGGGCAGCCTGAAACGCAACTACGGCAGCGCCAGCATCACCAAGACTCGCAACCACGACGCGGTCAAGAAACTCCGCGAGGCTTACCTCGAAGACCAGGAAGGTAAGAAGGACTGACGCGGGCGTGTTGTTCGTAGTTCCGCCTTCAGGCGGCGCGGACCGGAACCGCCTGAAGGCGGGACTACGAACAACACGCCGACAGGCAGCGGCGTCAGTTCGCCCTGAGGAGAAGGACTCGCCGTGACGCGGATGCCGCTGGCGATTGACGCCGTCCTGCCCGAACTGTTGGCTGCTCTGCGCGGCCAGTCCCCTGTTGTACTACGGGCCCCGACCGGCGCCGGCAAAACGACCCGCGTGCCGCCAGCTCTCCTCGACGGTGGACTGGCGGAGTGCGGGCGTATCGTTTTGCTGGAGCCGCGCCGGCTCGCCGCACGGGCGGCGGCGCGGCGCATGGCGGAGGAACGCGGCGGGCGTCTCGGCGACGAGGTCGGCTACCAGGTTCGTTTCGAGCGCTGTAGCGGCCCACGGACGCGCATCCTCGCCGTCACGCCCGGCATCCTCCTCCGCTTCCTGCACGACGATCCCTACCTCGAATCGACGGCCGCAGTCCTCTTCGACGAGTTCCACGAGCGCAGCCTGGAAAACGATCTCGCCCTTGGCATGGTCCGCCTGATTCAGCAAACGGTGCGGCCCGACCTGCGCATCGTCGTCATGTCCGCGACACTGGACACGGGCGCCGTCGCGGCCTACCTCGGGGGCTGTCCCGTCGTCACCGGCGAGGGGCGGCTGTATCCGGTGACGATTCGTTACGAACCGCGGCCGTCGCAACAGCCCTGGCACATGGCCGTCGCCGCGACGGTCGAGCGCCTGCTGTGCGAAACAGACGGCGATATTCTCGCGTTTTTACCGGGCCTGTACGAGATTCGGCAGGCGCAGCGCCAACTCGAAGCGCTGGCCAAACAGCATCGCCTGGCCGTGCTGCCGCTCCACGGGGATCTGCCCGCCGACCAGCAAGACGCAGCACTGACGCGAATCGACCGGCGCAAGGTGGTGCTGGCGACCAACGTGGCGGAGACGTCCGTCACCGTGGAGGGGATCACCGGCGTGGTGGACACGGGGCTGGCGCGGATGCTCGTGTTCGACCCTGCCGTCGGCCTCGACCGTTTGCAGCTGACCCAGATCTCGCGTGCCTCCGCCGAGCAGCGCGCCGGCCGCGCTGGGCGCACGCAGCCGGGCATCTGTGTGCGTCTCTGGAGCGAGGCATCGCACCGGACACGGGCCGAAGCCACCGAGCCGGAGATTCGCCGCGTCGATCTCGCCGGCGCTGTCTTGCGCCGCGCGAGGCCGCGGTCGAGCAGGCGCTCACGCTCTTGCGCCGGCTGGGGGCCGTGGACAATGGCGTAACGCAACTGGGACGCAGGCTGGGACGGTTGCCGGTGCATCCGCGACTTGGCCGGCTGCTCATCGAGGGACAGCGCTGGGGCGACCCCGAACGCGCCGCCCTCGCCGCTGCCCTGCTGTCGGAGCGCGACCCCTTCCAGCGCGCGCTTCCCGAAAAGGCCCCGGCTGGCTCGCGTCTGCCGACGATGTCCGATGTGCTCGACCGCGTCGAGGCCTTGCGCGAGCACGAGCGGCACGGCCACCCCGACCCGAGCCTCGGCACCTTGAACCGCAGCGGCGCCCGTTTCGTGCTGCGTGCCCGCGACCAGCTGCTGCGTCTGCTGCGGGAGGATAGACACGAAGCCCACGGGCGGCGACCCGTGGGCTTGCCCTCCGAGGAAGCGCTGCTGCGTGCCCTGCTGGCCGCGTTCCCCGACCGGCTGGCGCGACGGCGCGAATCGGGCAGCCGCCGCGGGTTGATGGTCGGCGGCCGTGGCGTGCTGCTGGCGCCCTCCAGCGCCGTCATCGAGCCGGAGCTATTTCTCTGCGTTGACGTCGATAACCGTCCGGCGGAGACGCTCGTCCGACAGGCTTCGGGAGTGCAGCGCGCGTGGCTGTCTGCGGAACAAGTAACAACGAGTATCGAGGTCGCGTTTGACCCTGAAACGGAACGGGTGTCGGCGCGGCGGCGCGTTCGCTTCGAGGATCTCGTTCTGGAAGAAAGCCCCGCTGCCTTACCGAATGATGAAACGACTGTCCAGGTGTTGGCACAAGCCGCGGCGAGCCGACTGGAGCGGGTGCTACCGCTGCCGGACAGTTCCGCCGGCGTCTACCTGACGCGGCTGCGCTGCCTGCGCCAGTGGCTGCCCGAACTGAATCTGCCGCCCTTCGACGAGGCTGACCTGCGCGAACTTGTCCCCTGGTTGTGCCACGGTCGCCGCTCCTTCGCCGAACTGCGCGACGCCCCGTGGGTGGAGGCGCTGCAAGGCCGCCTCGATGCCCGACAGCGACAGGCCGTCGAGCGCGAGGCCCCCGAACGCCTCACCGTGCCCAGCGGCAGTCAGCTGGCATTGCGCTACGAGGTGGGCCGACCGCCGATTCTCGCGGTACGCATTCAAGAGGTGTTTGGGCTGCGCGAGACACCGCGGATCGCCGCCGCCCGTGTGCGCGTCCTGCTCCACTTGCTGGCGCCCAACTACCGGCCGCAGCAGGTCACCGACGATCTCGCCAGCTTCTGGACCAATACCTATCCGCAAGTGCGCAAGGAGCTGCGCGCACGCTATCCCAGGCATGCCTGGCCCGAAGATCCCTGGTCCGCCCTGCCGGAGCGCCGGCCGCGTCGCAAACGCGCCGATTGAAGCGGGCGCTGTGGCTTTGGAGAATGGTGATCGTTCGCCGCTTTGTTGAAGGGCCGCTAGAATCTTCCGGTGAGGAGGTGCGCGCGTGGACACACGACAATTGCGAGAAAATCGCTCTCTTTTTTCGACGACCGAACTGATGCGCTACCGTGGGCAGTGGGTCGCTTTCAGCCTGGACGGGCGGCGCATCGTCGCCAGCGCTCCGGCGTTGGGCGAACTCGACGCTCGTCTAGTGGAACTCAAGGAGGATCCGGAGCAGGTGGCCCTGGAGTTCATCGATTTTGAGGACACCTACCTCGGCGGACCGGAGACCGTCTGATGCTCTCGTTCCCTTATACTGCTCCGGTATCGCCTCCCGGAGAGGAGAACGCCACGACCTTCCCCATCCTTGGCCAGCAACAACCTTGTTAGTTTAGACGATTCTCCCGCCGTGGGTTGTCACGCGGGAAAGGATGTACTCCTGCAACTCAGGACTCACACTGGTTGTAGGCAGCGTTGAGTAACCCCATCCGCTACTCCCGAAGAACAGAAGCCACACATCAGGAAACCGCCAGACTTCCGACACGACTTCCCATTTGAGTTCGACCGTCCCGAGCTCCGAAGTTGTCCCTAGCGATTCGTCACCGAACCGCCACAACACTGTCGGATCTCGCATCGCTCGAAATTTGCCGACGGCGGCTCGCACATAGGCGAGGCCAACGAAAACTACTACGGCAACCAGAACGAACCCCGAGCCGGCAAGCGCCGCCGCATAGGGCCAGTCGAAGCCGAACCCAAGCCAGGCGCCCAATGCCAGAAGAGCCGCCCCGCCACCAATGATCGCGTCGCGCCGGATGAAGCGGGCGAGGAAACACCTGGCCGCCTGCCGGACAATCCCTTCACTGTAGTGTACTGCGACTTCGTGGGTCATCCTTCGGACCTCGCATCCAACTCCTCGGTCGCGAGTAGCGATGGCTGGTTGGCTCTCCCGGCTCAATCCAGATACAGGAACTCGTTGGTACAAAGGAGTACCTGGAGATAATGGGTCCACGAACTCCGCTCCACGTACTCAACCCCGATCCGCATTTCCTCGGCAGACGGCGGCCGCCCGAACAAGCGTAGATAAGCCTGGCGCACGCGGGCATTGTCGTCCTTCATCTCCTCCTGCAACCGCGCTGCCAGCCGTTTCACCGCGTCGGCCACGAGGGGGCTGTTCATCAGGAACAGCGCCTGCGGCGTGGTCGTCGTCGCCGCCCGCTCCGCAACGATGGCGAGCGGGCTGGCGCCGTCGAACATCACCATCGCGGCGTTCATGCGCCCGCGCTCCACCGGCTCGTACAGGGTGCGACGTCCCGGTCCCTTGTCGCCGCCGGCCAGCTGGCCGCTGACGAACAGGATGCTGTCGCGCAGGGCTTCGTACTCCAGACGCTTGCGACTCGCACGACCGAGTAGGCGATTTTCCTGATCTGCTTTGATGAGAATCGGATCGGCAAAGCTCGTCTGCTGGTACGTGTTCGATAGCATGATCTCGCGGATCAGCCGCTTGACGGACCATCCTGCGGTGAAGCGACGCGCGAGGTAATCCAGCAGTTCGGGATGCGTCGGCCGCTCGCCCAGGATGCCGAAGTTGTCCGGCGTGCGGACCAACCCGGCGCCGAAGAGATGTTGCCAGACGCGATTGACCATCACGCGCGCCGTGAGCGGATTGTCCGGCGAGGCGATCCAGTTCGCCAGCTCCAGTCGGCCGCTGCCCGACGTGCGCTGTCCCAGCGGCGCCTGATCCTCGCCGGCGAGGATCACCGGAAAGCGCCGCGGCACGACCTTTCCCTCCTTGCGATGGTCGCCGCGAAGGTAAATGGCCGCGTCGCCGATCTTCTCGCGGTTGCTCCCCGGCACGCCGCCCTCGCGGATGCCAATGGTCATCGGCGGCGACGCCTTCATTTTTTCCAGGGCCGTCACCTGAGTCCGCAGATGGGCGAGCGCTGCCAGTTCGGGGGGATCGTCGCGCCAGCCAAGACGGGCACGGTCGTTGAGGAGTTTCTTCTCCTCGGCGCGAAGCTGCTTGACCTGCTCTTCCAGTTTCGTCTTCGCTGCCCCGGTCGCCTTCTTGACCTGGGCCGGAAGCGTGCGCAGCTGGTCGCGCACCTTCTGCAAGCGAGCAGCCGGCCCCGCCTTCACCTCCAGGGCCGCGATGTCCTTTTCCAGAGCGCCAATCTCCCCATCGATCCGGCGGTTCCTGTCGGCGTCAGTGCGGCTCAGCATGGGAATGCCGATGACGTCGCCGGAGAGGCGATCGTCGGCGATCAGCGTGCCGGGGCTGATGTGGCTGCTGAAGAAAATGCCGGCGACGGCGTAATAATCCTCCGCCGAGAAGGGGTCGAACTTGTGATCGTGACAGCGAGCGCAGGCCAATGTCACGCCCAGGAACTGCCGCCCAACCACGTCAATTTGACTGTCCACGATCTCGGCGACGGCGAGGTCACGCGCGACCTTTTCCCAGACCGCCAGCGCCAGCATGCCTGTCGCGGGCACGTCGGCGAGCGGTCGGCCGCTGACGTGAGCCTTCGCGGCATCCGGAACTTCCGCGGGCATCAGGTCGCCCGCGATTTGCAGCCGGATGAAACGGTCGTAGGGCATGTCCTCGTTGAAGGCCCGCACCACCCAGTCACGATACAGACCGCTTTTGTCCACATCACTCGCGTAACGGACCCCGTCGAGCCAGTGCCGCGCCCAGCGCACGCCGAATTCCTTCGACGCCAGCAGCCGATCCACCACCTTCGCGAACGCCTGCGGCGAGTTGTCCTCGACGAACGCCGTGATCTCCGCAGGCGTCGGGGGCAGGCCAGTCAGGTCGAAGGTAGCCCGGCGCAGCAGCGCATAGCGATCCGCGGCGGGGCTCGGACGCAACCGCTTCTCTTCGAGCCGTGCCAGGACGAAACGGTCAATCGAGGAGCCGCACCAGGCGGCATCCCGGACCGGCGGCGGCGCGGGATCGGCGACCGGGCGGAAGGCCCAGTGCTTGCGGTCGGCGTCGGTGATACGGAACGCGGTGCGGCGCGGCGTGACGGTACCGGATGGCTTGCGCGGGTCAGGAGCGCCCATCTCCACCCAGCGGACGAAATCGGCGATCACCACCTCCGGGAGTTTCCCGCTCGGCGGCATCCGCAAATCCCGCTCCTGGCGCAGCGCCTGGATCAACAGGCTCTTGCCGGGATGACCTGGCACCACCGCCGGCCCGCTCTCGCCGCCCTTGAGCAGACCGTCACGGGTGTCCAGCACGAGGCCGGCGCGAATCTTTTTCGCATCCTGAGCGTGACAGGAATAGCAGTGTTCGACGAGGACGGGGCGGATCTTCTTCTCGAAGAACTCCACTCCGGCCGCGTCCGGTTCGACGGCCTGGCCGCTGGATGTCCAGAAAAGGAGGGCGACGAGGGCAGGAGGAAGGCGGTAGGGTGTGCGAAGCATACTCGTTAGCATCACGCGCCGAGGGAGGATGGTCAAGAGGCTGCGCCGCACAAGTGGCTGGTGTCCGTGGTAAGTTGAGGGGCGTTGTTGGTCTGTATCGGCCACGAACCGCTTGCTACTCGCTACTCAGGCAGTGCGAGCTATTGCGAGCACGACGATCGGGGTGGTAGAGTAAACTGTAAGAAAACCAGCGTTGGTCTGCGCACCTCCAGAGCCCCCCACGAGTTGGGGATATGCCGTGAAGACGTATCTCGACCTTGCCTGTCCCAATTGTAATCGCAGTTTGCGAGTGCGCACCGAGTACATCGGGAAGCGGATCGCCTGCCAACATTGCAAACATGTGTTCAGGCTTCAGGCGCCCCCCGAGCAAGCCCAGGCTCCGACGGCGCCGCCCCAGCCGGACCCTGCTGTCCAGGCGGCCCAGCAACGGGTCGCTGAGCTGGAAGCGGAACTGCAGCGCGCACGCAGCGAACTGGCGGCCCGTGCTGTCGAGCATGCCGATACGAAACAGGCGGCAGAGCGCGCCCGCGAGGAGGTCGCGCGGCTGCAGGAGCAGGTACGGCAGCTGCAAGCCGCCGCCGAAGAGGCCGCGACGCGGCATGGTCAGGAGGAGGCCGCGCGGGAACAAGAACTGGCGGCCGCCCGCGCTGAGGTGGAGCGTCTCGGCAAGCAGGTCGCGGAACCGCAAGACCATGAGGAGCGGCTCGCTGCAGCCGAGGCGCTGGCGACCCGTCTCAAGGACGATCTGGCCGCTGCCGAGGCCCGCCTTCAGGAACTTGCTGCCGCCCAGTTCGACGGCGAGACCGCCGAGTGCGAGCAGCTGCGTCAGCAGATGGAAACACTCGGCAGGCAGTTCGCGGAGGAGAAGGCCGCGCTGGAGCAGGAGCTGAAGGCGGCGCTGCACGCCCAGCTGGATGCTGTCGAAGAGGAGCGCGAGCAATCTGCCGGCAAGGCGGAACAGGAGGCCGCGCGGCAGGAGGCAGAGCTGCGCGCCCGCGAGGAGATCGTGCGCTTGCAGGACCAGGTGCGGCAGCTGGAGGCCGCCGCCGAGGAGGCCGCAGCCTGGCACAGTCAGGAGATGGAGCGAGCGCGAGCGGAGGCGGCCGAGGAGCAGGCGGCGCTGGTCCGAAGTCACGAGGAGGCGTCCGCCGAGTGGGAAACCCGGCAAGAGAAGTTGACCGGGGAATGGGAGGAACAACGAGGCCTTCAGGTCAAGGAAGCAGAGGAGCGCCTGCAGGCAGCGCAGGCCGAGGCGGCGACCGAGCGCGAGCAATTGCTTCAGGAGCTGGAAACGCTGCGCATGCAACTCGACGCGATCCGTGAGGAGCATGAGCAGTTCGTCACCAAGGCGCAGGAGCAGGAGGCCACCCATAAGGAAAAGGAGCGACGCCTCCTGGAGGAGCTGGACCGCCTGGCCGAGGTTGCGGATCAAAGCTGGCGCGAAGAAGCGAAGGCCGCCCACAGTCGCGACGAACTGGCGGGCCAGATCCGGGAACTCGCCGCGGAGCGGGCTACGCTCCAGGAAAAGTTGGAACAGATCCACTCTGAGCTGGCCAGTGCCGCCGAACTCAACGAGGTCGCCACGGCGCAGTACGGCCAGGAGACCGCCGCTCGACAGCAGGAACTCGATGCCCTCCGAGCGGAACGCGAGGAATTGACAGGCCGGGTCCAGACGATGCAGGTTGAGCTGGAGGAGTTACGCTATCGGAATGAGGCCCTGCGCCAGGAAGTCGTGAACGGCGCCGCCGTCAGATCCGTGGCAGCGGCGCTCTCCCCGGGCGAGTCCAATCCCCAGGCCGGGGAGCAGATGGAGACTTCTCGGCAGGACTTTGCGCAGGAGCGTGTGGCCCTGGAAAGCGAGTTGAAGCGGCTGCGACAGCAGAACACCCAGCTGCGCCAGTGGCTCAGCAACATGGGGTTCTACATCGGCGACCAGGTGTAAGGCGGCCTCAGGTGCGGAAATCGTGCCAGGCGCCATCCTCGCCGAGGAGCTGGTTGGGGATGAACCGGGCCTTGTAGAGCATCGAGGGACAGCGGGCGACATAATACCCCAGGTAAACGTGCGGCAGACCGCGCGCCGCCGCCTGCTCGATGACGTTCAGGACGTTCCAGGTGCCCAGCGAGCGCTGCCGCTCGTCGGGGTCGTAGTAGAAATAGATCGCCGACAGGCCCGCGGGCAGGTCATCGACGTAGCCGACGCCGATGAGCCGGCCGTCCAGGTAATAGCACCATTCTTCCGTGCGGAACGGGTTCTCAACAAACGACTGAGCGTAACTGTGGGGATCCTTGGTGGGGTGCTGCGGCCAGTCCTTGGCGTCGGCCTGGTGGGCGTGGTAGCGGTCGTAGAGGTCGAGTTTGGCAGCGGTGACGCAGGGCTTACCAATGCACAGCTGGACCTGGCCAGCGTTCGCCCGGGCAGCGCGGCGCTGACTGCGGTCGGGGCGGAAACGGTCAACGACGACCCGCAAGGAGCGACACTCGCGGCAGCCCTCGCAGCGCGGCCGGAACAGCATGGAGCCGAAACGGCGCCAGCCGGCGCGCAGGCGGTCGGCGTATTCCGCCGGTGTGATGCGCGCGACCATGTCGTATTCCAGGCTCCAAAGCCGATCCGGCAAGTAGCCGCACTGGCTGGGCGAGGCGATGAAGCGGAAGAGGGATTCCATGATTGCTCGCGAAGAGGGTCCGAGAGGTTCACGTGCGCCCAGGGCGCGTAACGTCATTTCATGATAAAGGGCAAGTCGCCCGGCGGGAATCGGAAATTGCGGCGCGACGTTAGCCGGGACTCTCTGGCGCGGCACGCCGCAGCAGGCGCGCGACAAGCCAATCGCTGAGACGGCTGGGGAGCCAGCGGAGCAGGCGCACCTGCCAGGCGGGGCCGCGGGGAAAGGCGAAGAAGGGGCGCCGCTCGCGGAGCGCCCGTACAATCCGCCGGGCCGCCTCACCCACTTCCAACATCCGCGGCACGGGGAATTTGAGATTGGCGCTCAGCGGCGTGCGGATCCAGCCGGGACAGATGGTGGTTACGAAGATCCCCTGCGGTTTCAGTTCGACGCGCAGCGCGTCCATCAAGGCATTGACGCCGGCTTTGCTGGCGCAGTAGCCGGCCATCAACGGCAGGCCGCGGAACGACGCCAGGCTGGAGATCGCCGCCAGATGGCCGCGGCGGCGCTGGAGCATCCCGGGCAGCACCGCGGCGACGCTGTTGGCCACGCCCAGCAGGTTGACGCGGATGTGGGCGGCGAAGTCCTCGGCGCGAAAGGTCAGGGCCGAGGTCTCGAAGCCAATGCCGGCGTTCGCAATCAGCAGGTCAATCGGGCCGAGCCGGCGCTCCAGGTCGGCGGTCGCCTGGGTCAGGGCGGCGGCGTCGGCAACATCCGCGGTCGCCCAGGCGATCCGGCCTGGCAACTCCCGCTCCAGTTCCACAAGGCCCTCCGGGCGGACGTCAACGGCGGCGATGGCGTGGCCCTCGGCGGCGAGGGCAAGGGCCAACGCCCGCCCGAGGCCGCTGCCGGCGCCGGTGACCAGGGCGACAGAGGTTGCGGTACTCATCATCAGTCCGACAGGCAGCTACGAAGCGGTTTCAACTCCCCGGAGCGCGGGCGTCCCGCCCGCATCCTGACGGGTTGGCAGCGGGCGAGACGCCCGCGCTCCGGGGTTTGCCAACCACTTCTACACAGAGTTTATTTATCGCTCTTGGTCGATTTCGACGCCTCCGCAGCCGCCAGCGGTCGCACGATCACGGCCAGCAAATCCGTCGCGTCCGCCTCGCGCTCCAGCCGCGGGTAGCGCTCACCCTCGCGATACACGAGCGGCAGGTTCCGGAAGAACTCGCCATTCTCCAGCAGCAGTTCCACCTTGCCGCCTGTCTTCGTTCCGGCCAGCGCCGTGCGCAGCCGCTCGCTCGACCAGCGCCGACCGTTGACGGCGATCAACTTCATGCCCGGAGCGACGCCCGCCTTCTGCGCGGCCTTGCCGGGAATGACGTCCGTCACCGACCCGTCCTGCCTGAGCAGCAGGCCCACCGACGCCGTCAGATCGATGATCTTGTCCTCACTCTCGCGGGTTGTCTGCAGGTCCGACAGCTTCGCCGCATAGGTCAGCTTCCAGCCGCCGCGACGAATCCCCTCCAGCGGCGCCGCTCCTGCCGTCGCCGTCACGCGCTTGGTCAGCAGTTCCTTCCAGTCGTGCGGAGCGACGGCGTTCAGGTCGGCGGCCAGGTCGTCGAGCGTGAATGGCTTGAGGCTGGGGGCGCCATCTTTGCCGCCGTAAAAGCGACGACAGAAATCGTCGAGGGAGCGCTGGCCCTTCGTTTTTTCGCGAATGAGCGTATCGACCTCCAGCCAGAGCAAGATGCCCTCATCGTAGAAATCGACCGAGCGCCGCCACGAAGCCCAGTCGCCGCGCGCATAAAAGAGCAGTTGTGCCGCGACGGCCGTGTCTTCGAGGTTGCGCCAGGTGCGGCCGCGCTGGTTCTGCGCCCAGTCGGCGATCTGGGCGAGGTTATCGCGGAACTGCTCCTCGGTCCATAGCCCGCAGCGCACCGTCAGCACAGCGCCGAGATACTGCGTCAGCCCCTCATAGACCCACAGCAATTGCGTCCGCTGGGGTTCCTGAAACGTCTCGGTGATCATGTCCGCGGGACGGCGATATTTGCCATTCCAGGAGTGGACATATTCGTGCGGCAGAAGCCCGGCCCAGGCAGTCTTGCGGATGCGGTCGTCGATCAGCAGACGCTCCGGCGCGCGATTGTCGCTGGACTGATGGTGCTCCAGGCCGAAATGAGCGACCTGGTCACTCAGGGCGAAGAGGAACTTGTAAGACCGATAATGGCGAGTACCGAACAGCTTGCCGGCCTCGACGACGAGGCGGTCGAGGTTGGCCTTGACGGTTGGGCTCATCTCGGCGGCGGCGGCGCTGTCGGCGGCGATGGCGATGGAGTGCGACGGGTTACCGCTCGGCCCGAGCGGCACGTCGCGGAAGTGGACGCCGCAGATCACCGGCGAATCGACCAGTTCTTCCAGCGAGACGGGGGCGAACTCGATGAGCGTCCCTTCCTCCTTCGCGACCTTGAGGGAGGTGCCAAACTTCCAGCCCTGCGGCAACCGCACGCGAGCGCGGCATTGCAGGTCGCGAGCGGGCTGGCCCTTCGGGTAGAGGAGCACCTGGTTCCAGTTGAGGACCGCGAGGCTGGAGGTACAGGACGCCCCGGAACTGAAGCCGCTCGCGGAGGCGGTCGTCAGGAAGTCCAGCGACACCTCGATGCCGCTGGCGCCATCGGGGACGTTGCAGTGCAGGACGTACATATCGACGTCATCGCGGCGCCAGGGGATTGCCTTGCCCGCGGCCTTGATTTTCAGCCCGGCGAGGTCGGCGATGGGGCCGGTGGGACCGTGTTCGCCGGGGATCCACTTGGGATACAGGAGGGTCAGCGGCCCGGGGACGGCTGGAATGGTGACCTCGGCGTGGAGGATTTTCCGCGGCGCGTCACTGGCATCGAGCGTGAGCACGAGCGGCGACTTCGGCGCCTGGGCGCGGGCGTTGCCCGCCAGGACCGTTGCAGCAAGGGTGAGGGCGAGCAGTGCCCTGGAACCCGCGAGACCTAATAAGGACATACGACATCTCCTTCAGGCGAGCGGGGGGCGTAAGCCCCCTGATGCCTCGTAGAGATCAGGGGGCTTACGCCCCCCGCTCGCCAAACTGTCACTCTTGGCAGAAAGCGGCCACCAGTTTCACGAACTCCGCCTCGCGCTCGAACATCGGTAAGTGGCCGCACTCCGCGATCAACTTCAGTTCTGCGCCGGGGATGAGCTTGCGATACGCCTCACCGTGCGCCGGCGGGATCAAGCGATCGTTCGCGCCCCACACCAGCAGTGTCGGACAGCGCACGCGGTGCAGTCGTGCGGCCAACTTCGGGTCGTAGGGCCGCTCCCATACCAGCCGCGCCAGCACCGTCAGCGACTGATACGCCGATAGCAGGTCTTCTTCCTTCGGATTATCTTCAATAATCAGCGTGGCCATGTGCCCGGCCGGATTGTGGAACAGCAACCGTCGCAGTTCGAGGCGATCCTGCATGATGCGAAACAAGTCCGGCAGCGGTGCCTCGTCCACCCACAGGCCGGGGGCATCAGCAATCCACAACCGCTTGACGCGCTCCGGCCAGCGCACCGCGAACTCGGCCGCGATCCAGCCGCCGAGGCTGACTCCTCCCAGACATATCTCATCCAGGCCGAGAGCATCGAACAACTCGACGTAGTGAAACGCCATGTCCTCGATGGTGTCGATCTGCTCGAAGCCGCCACTCTGGCCGAAGCCGGGGTGCGTCGGCACCAGGACGCGAAACTGCTTGCTCCACGCCTGATAGAACGGCAACCAGCGCGACGACTCGCCCAGCGTGCTGTGGAGATACACGAACGGCGTGCCTTCACACGCGTGCATCAGGACCGTCGGCCGGCCGCAGACATCGACCATCTCAGGCTGACCGGCGCGCGATAGCAGCACGCGCACGCCGTATTTCAGCTGCTTGAGCCTCTCGAACATTCGCCATCCCTTTTGAGGTTGACACAAGCCCGGAGCGCCAGCGACGGGACGGTAGCCTGCTCCTGTCCCGTCGCTGGCGCTCCGGGCTTGTGTCAACTCGCCCCGCATCGAAGGTATTCCGCCAGTACGAGCACGCCATCGGGACAGAACGGCTCGCGCACGAGCCGCGCCTGCACTTCATCGAGCGGCAAGAACTCGCCGCGCACGACCTCTTCCGCTTGCAAATGGAACGGCCCATCATGAGCGACCCGATAGACCATCGCCTGCACGACGCTGCGAGTGTCCTCGTAGCGGAACGGGAACAGCGGCACAGGCTCGACGGCGACGCCGAGTTCTTCCGCCGCCTCGCGCAGCACGCCCTCGTCGAAGGACTCGCCCGCCGCGAGGACGCCGCCGATGGTCACGTCCCAATGCGCCGGGTAGATGTCCTTGTTCGCTGTGCGCAGGTGGACGAACAATTCGCCGCGATGGTCGAAGACGAGGACATAGACGCAGCGATGCGGCAGGCGACGCGCTCGCATCTCGCGGCGCGGCACCACGCCGACCGTCCGCCCTTGCTCGTCGATGACATCGACCAGTTCCGCCCCCGGGTCGGTCATGGGTTGTTCCTTCGCCGCGCTCGTGTTCCCAGCCGCCGAGAGGCATTGTAAGACCTCGCCGCAGGGTGCAGCAATCAGGTTTTCGCTCCGGCGTGGGCCTTTGAGCTGAGAGACGGAACCCCTCCCCCAACCCCCTCCCCGCAGCGGAGAGGGGGAGCAAGACAAAGAAGACCCTTCTTCTCCCCCTCTCCGTTTCGGGGAGGGGGTTGGGGGGAGGGGTTCCGAAATCCTTCTTGGCGTGCCATTCGTCTTTTAGAACAGTGGAGTCCTTGTTCTGCTCCCCTTCCTCGACCGGGAGAATGGCCCATGCGTAAAGCCCGCACTCTCGCCGTCGCCCTGTTCGGTCTGACCATCGTGATCGCCGCCGCCGCCCGGCTGCTCTGGGCGGACCCGCCGACCCAGCAGGCGAAAACCTCAGCGCCGCGAAAAGACAAGGCCCCACCGGACACCTTCGGCTACACCGCCGCCTTCGACGCGGCGCTCGCGAAGATCGGGCAGATCACCCCCGAGGAGTTCGCCCGGCGCTATCCGAATAAAGCCCAGTATCTCGATAAGCTCACGTGGGATCCAACCACCGCCAAGTTCTGGGACGATTTCAATCTCGACGTCAACAAGCCCGGCGCCAAGGTGCGCATCCGTGGCCCGCACGCGCATCTCTTCGCACAGGGGCAGCCCGGCAAGATCCCGGTGCGCGACGCAAAAGGGATGTGGGACTGCCGTCTGAACGAGGCGGAGCTGGAGCACTTCAAACGGAACGGGTTCGTCGTCAGCGAGCGGCTGGGCTCGTCCAGCTGCACCGACCTGTTCTATCGCATCTACGAGCGCGACCTGCCGGTGTTCATCAGCAGCGACGCCCTCCTGCACGCCTGGCATCGGTCCTACGACGCCATGCTGGAGGAGATTGAGGTCACCTATTTGACCAAGGCGCTCGGCGATCTGCTTGCCGGCATGTCCGCCCACGTGATCGACGCGCGGCGCCAGTACGGTGCCGGTGTCCTCGGCGATAGCCTGACGGATGCCGACTATTTCCTGGCCGTGGGGCGGGCGTTGCTCCACGGCAGCAGCGGCGGGAGCGTGCTGGACCAGGACCAGCGCGTCAATCAGACGCTCAACGCCTCTGCCAACCTGCAGCTGCAAGATTTCCAGCTGTTCGGCCGCAATCGCAAGGTCGATTTCTCGCAGTTCAAGCCGCGCGGCCATTACGAGAAGAGCGAGCCGTTAAAGCGCTATTTCCGGGCGATGATGTGGTGCGGCCGCATCGACCTGCGCATCGCCGGCGGCCAGGAGCAGTTCGGCTCGGCGTCGTCGCCGCGCGAACTGGGCGCTGCCATCGTGCTGCACGATCTCCTGATGAAATCGGGCCAGTTCAAGAAGTGGGAGCACTTCGATCGCATGCTGCAGACCTTCGTGGGCAAGACCGACTCGATGACCTTCGCCCAGCTCGGCGGGCTGCTGGCGGAGGCCGGCATCAAGTCGCCCGCCGACGTCAAGAGCCTCGACACGCTCGCGGCCATCCAGGGGCAAATCCTCGCCGGCAAGTTCGGTCTGCAGCACATTCGCGGCGATCACTTCAAGAACTCGATCACCAACCCGGAACGAGTCGAGCTGCCGCGCTCGTTCACCTTCATCGGCCAGAAGTTCGTGATCGACAGCTGGGCCACCGCCAAGATTGTTTTCGACGACATCGTCTGGGACGAGCTGCGGGTGGTGCGGCGCATTCCATCGTGCCTGGACGTCGCCTTCGCGGCGCTGGGCAACGATCAGGTCGTCCCCGAACTGGTCGGACGCATGCAGGATCCGGCGGGTCGGAAATTCCGCGACGGGCTGAACTACCAGCACAACCTCGCCGCGGTACGCGAAGTCGTGGACATGCAGACCGAGAAGGCCTGGCAAGAGAACCTGTACACCAACTGGCTCGGGTGTCTGCGCGAGCTGTCGGCGCCCACAACAGATACGAAATATCCGGAAGCGATGCGGACTCGTGCCTGGGCGATGAAGACGCTCAACACCCAACTCGCATCGTGGACGCAGTTGCGCCACGATACCGTCCTGTACGCCAAGCAGTCCTACACCGCCGAGGTGACGTGTTTCTACCCAGCGGGCTATGTCGAGCCGGTGCCGCACTTCTGGGCCAAGCTGCAACAGATGGCCGAGCGCGGCGCGGCGTTGATCGAGAAGGCGCCGTATCGTGAGTACAACCTGGAGGGCTACCAGACGGCCCAGGCTAACTTCCTGCGCAACTTCGCGAAGAACGTGGCGACGCTACGCGGCATCGCGGAAAAGCAACTGGCCCAGAAGGAACTGAGCAAGGAAGAGACGAAGTTCCTCGACGAGGTGGTGCAGGTGTCCTTCGGCTGCGGCGGACCGCGCCGCTACACGGGCTGGTATCCGGGGATGTTCTACGCCAACCACCGCAGCGATTCCGAGCGGTGGGACGCGCTGGTCGCGGACGTGCATACCAATGTGCCGTCGCCGGTCGTGGGCGACCCCGGCTGTGTGCTGCACCAGGGTGTCGGCAGCATCGACCTGATGGTGATCGCCATCGACAACGGCAAGGATAAGATGGTCTATGCCGGGCCGCTGCTGAGCCATTACGAGTTCGAGATGAAGGGCGTCAACCGCAAGTCGGACTCGGAGTGGCGCGCCGACCTGAACGCCTTCCGCACGCCGCCGCGCCCGGAGTGGACGCGGAGCTACCTTGTGCCCGGCCTGAACCAAGCCGCGGCTCGTTACAAGGTCGATTGACCTCACCAGGCGGGACATCAAGCAGCGCGGAGGGCGGAGATTCCCACCCTCCGTCGCTTTTTCGGAGTGAATTCGGCTCCGGATTGGGGTTGCTTACGCTTCGTCGAATAACCACTGCAGTAGCCGCTTACGACGCCGATACTCGGGGATGACGATGTCGGCCCCCGCTCGCACGAGCCGCTCGCGCTTCCAGGCGTTGACGCCGCGGCGCGCTACCTCGTCACTCGCCACCGCCACCGCGACGCCACCCACCTTTTTGACCTCTTCAATCTCGACAAAGCCGTCGCCAAAACCGAGCAATTCCTCGCCACGCAGCCCATGCTCGCTCAGGATGCGGTCGATGATGAGCTTTTTCGAGAAGTTACGGTAGTCGTCGAGAGCGCCGTAGACGTGCTCGCCGAAATAGGGCAGCAGCCTCAGCAGTTCAGCCTCGCGGCGGACATACTTCAGGTCAGTGCCGCTCGCCAGGTACAACTTCATGTCGCGCCGACGTAACTCCTCCAGCAGAGCGTGACTGCCCGGGACGGCCCAGTCCGCGGCGCTCGCTGCTCCGGACGCCAGCGCCGCCAGCCGCCCCTCGATGCGGCTCATGAGCAGATCGTGGTAGCGGTGCTTGTACGCCAGCGGTTCCAGCGGTTCCCCGCCGCGGCGACGGACCTCCTCCGCCAGCTGGATCATCTGATAGATCGTCTGCCGCCCGTTCAGGCGCATGACGAAGTCCTCGACGGCGGCGGTCAGTTGCTCGTCGGTCTCGGTTGTGCCGGTTTCACGCAGCGCCTGCACCATCATCGGGATCATGACCTGCGGCCAGCCCTCGCGGATCAGCGACAGGGTGCCGTCGAAGTCGTACAGCACCGAGCGAAACCGGCCGCGCGGCAGGTCCGGGCGCAGGATCTCGATCTCCTCGTCCACAAAGAAGGTGCCCATCCGGCATTACCCTCACCAATGGATCGCGCCGCGAAGCAGTCGCGGTAAATGAGGCAAGTTGAGCGGGATTCCGCGGGCGACAGTTCGTTATACTCGCAAGAGTAGTGAAGAGGAACGAGCGATGAGTGGAAAGTAACTCGTCACTCCTCACTCTTCGCTCCTGACTCATCACTCATCACTTCCGCGGGAGGCATCATGCGCGTCCCTGCGTTTCTTGCCGAACAACACGTCGTCTTCGAGACGATCCAGCATCCGCCTGCTTTCACCGCCCAGAAACGGGCGAAATACCTTCACGTCCCGGGGCGGCAGCTGGTCAAGAGTGTCCTGCTGCGCGGGCCGTCGGCGTACTTCCTCGCCGTCCTGCCGGCGACGGCTCAGGTGGATCTGTTGCGTCTGGGGCGGGTCATGGGCGGCGCGGTGCGGTTGGCGAAGCGCGAGGAGATTGCGACCTTCTTCCCGGACTGCGAGTGGGGCGCGCTGGGGCCATTCGGCAGCCTCTACGGTCTGGCGACGCTCCTGGAGGATGGCGTCCACCCGGAGGCGTCGATTGTCTTCGAGGCGCACACGCACGGCGAGGCGATCCGCATGGACTGTCGCGATTTTGAACTCCTCGAAGCGCCGCGCCGGCTGCGCTTCGCTGTCCGTCCCCAGGAGGACGATGGCAGTTCTCCGGACCGCGCGTTAGGTTAATCCAGGTCCGGATCCGTCCGGACGGTGATTGAGGGCTTGTGAACGGGTGTGGCTGTGGGATAATAAGAGCTACCGGACAAGACTCCCGTGCGACACTGAGATACCAACCCGAAGCGTAAGCGAGGGAAAGGGTTACCCTCGCTTACGCTTCGGGTTGGTAAGGGTTTTGTCCGGTAGCTTTAAGGGTCGGGGCAAAATGGGTTTCATTGCATTGCACGTTGACACCCCCGCTTGCCCTCCCTGCGTTCGGGGTGCGCGCAGATCAGTTCGCCGACTCTTCGTGGCCTGATTCCCCCTGCGGCGGCTTCGCGACAGGCATCCGCTGAAACAGCGCCCGCCCGGCGAGATACCCGACGACCGGACCAAGGAGTATCCCCAGGAAAAGGTGCGGTTGCCCGTAGATCGGTTGGCCAAAATCCTGCATGAGGCTCCACTTCAGCGCCACCGAGAAGCCCGTCACCGCGACCCCGAAGGCGAAGATCAGCCCGAGTAGCCATCGGCTCCGCGGCGGGGCGAGCATGGCGTCGCAGCTGGTACACTGCCGCGCACGCTTGCCGTCCAGCGCCGACGGTTCGCCCACGGCAACCAACTTGTCGGACCCGCATTCCGGACAGTAGAGCGTTTTTGCCATTGTCCTCATTCCTCAGTTGGCTACGGTGCCCAGGTTGGCGAGCCACACCCCAGCTGCCCGTCGCACTCGAACTTCAGCTGGCCCGTGTGCCCCTCATTGCTCGGAATCGCAAAAGGTGGAGGGAGCGATTGAAGATAATATATATCCTCAATCGCTCTCTCCACGTTGCGTTGGTGCAGTCGCCGCATTGCTCCGACAGCTACCGCTCCTTGATACCACCCAGCAACAATTCTGTCAGATAAGCATCTGCCGCCGGATTGGCACCGATGGCCGCCCAATCAAGAAACGCATCCCTCGCTAACTGCACAAAGGTTTGGGCTTCGACGGGGATCATTGGATCCTTGATGTTGTAATCCGCCTTGTGCCTGGCGTTCTGAAGTTGCACGAAGGAGTCGGAGATTCGCTGGATTTCTACGGGAACGGGCTGCCCTGCCAGGTCCACCGCAAGTGCGGCGTATTTCTTGCAAACCGATAGCATGTGCCTGTGCTCGAAGTTCCTCGCAACAGACACACGCAGCGCTACTGTTGCCACTCCACGGGTCGTCGAGGCGTCGATGAGGAGATGAAAGAGGGCATAATAAGCCGTGGAAACTCCGCGCCGCAACTCTGCTTCCGGTTGTGGCGGGACGACTGGGGTAACCAGGCGCACCGCCAGATTCAGCAGGTCGTCGTGCAGGGCCATGCTGGGTCGCTCTCACCGGGCCTTGTGCTCTGCTGCTGTGCTGAGGCGGACGAAAGGCCACCGGCGAACACCGGCTGCCGACAGGGCTGAGCGGAGTTTCGGGATCATCTCCGAGACACGTCTGCCGAACTGATCGGGAGGCACAGTCTTTTCGTCAGCATAGAGGGTCACCCAAACGGCGGGGATGCCGTCCTCATCGCTGCCGAGTTCGTAATCCCAGTTGATGACCCACGGCGGAAGGTCGATCGTAGTCAACGCCGCCCGTACCTGGGCAGCCTCTTCATGGCTCGGGAGATACGGGTCGAGAATGGTCAGCACTTTCGCGAAAGCCGCCGTCCCTCGCGTGAATTGCTCGCCATTGGCCGGTTCGTCGGGCGGCACTTGCCGGGCTACCTGCTCGAACTCGCGGATGGCTTCGGCGAGTTCCCGCTGCCTGGCGGAGCCGATTTCAGGAAAATCGTCCGCCTTGAAGCCCTTCACCGAAGAGGGGGTCAGCCAGATCGCTGCCCGTACGAGCGTTTGCGTCGATGCATTCGGGTCAAGATGCCGGCTGTCAGTATAGACACGAGGATGCACGAACAGATTCCGCGCAACCCGCAGGTTGTTGAGGAAGTCTCTCTTACTCATGATGGACTCCTTCGGTGACGCGCCCTCCCATCCACAGTATACCCGACCCTGCGCTGCTCCGCGACCCTGGTACTCTCGGCCAGTCGCTCGTCCTGTCCCCTCAGTTCCCCACAGTGACCCAGATCGGCGACGCCCACGCCATCTGCCCGTCGCGCTGCGTCACGCGGACGTAGTAATAACTCGCCTTCGCGCCGCGGACGGGTGCCGGATCCTGCCACGCGAAGCGCGCCTCGGTCGCCGGCGCCGCGAGCCGCTCCGTGTGGACGACCACGCCGTTGCGCAGCACCTCGACCTTGTCCAGCAAGTTCGTCCCCAGCACTACCACATCGAACTTCGGCTGAGCCGTGCGGACCTCGTCACCCATCAGATTGCCGCCCAGGCGCACGTCCAGCACGATATTGTCCGTCGCCGCGTAACTGTGGCGGCGCTTCATCGCGTCCACCAGCCCCTTGCGGCTGAACTCCTCCGCCAGTACACAGGCGTAGCTGACGTGCGTCGAAATGTGGTCGCTCGACGACTGGAACCCCAGCCGATAACCCTTATCGAGCGCCATCGTCACGAACCCGTCGCCCTTGTAGGGGCCGTGAATGCGGTCCGTTTTGTCGTTGATGGTCTTCGGAGCGCCCGGCGACTCGTAGGACGTGTGATATCCCTGGAAGATCTCGACGAACGGCTCCAGCGCCGGGTCGTGCGGATCCTCCCAGTTGGTGCCCTGGTCGCTCGCGGAGGTGTGCAGCGTGCAGATGCCGCCGGTCTTGCGCAGGTAGTCGTACAGCCTCGCCGTGTCACCCTTGAGGGCGGCCGGCAACGGTTTGGCCGGCAGCGGCAACGTGCGATGGCCGCGCTCCGTCCAGATCACGTTGCGATGACCATTCGGATACTTGACGGAGCGTTCATATCCGTACATGCTGATGAACGCCCCTGGCACCGTGTACAGGTCGTTGGCCTGCTGCGTCCGCCACCAGCAATACTCGTTGTCGTTGCCCATGTTGTGGTCGCCGACCAGGACATAATCGAGGGCGGCGGCATCGAGGGCGTAGCGGTGCAGGTCCATCAGCGAGCCGTCGCCGGGACCGTCGCCGGAGATGTCCGTGTGGCGGTGCAGATCGCCACGGTAAATGCGATAGGTCTTGCCGCCGACCTCGATCTTGTAGTTGCGAATGCGCGCCACCTGCTCCGCCTCGCGCGCGTGGGCCGGGGCGACAATCGGGAAATCGCGCCGCTTCTCGACGAAACGCATCTCGCCGGGCGCCGCCGCACCGGTGAAACGGCTGACGGCGACATTGTGATTGCGCGGCGGCATCGCGGGGAACTGCCAGCCGCGGTTGTCCGTGGCGTGGGCGAAGTAGACTCCGCCCTCGCGGTCGCGCTGCGAGGCCAGGCGCATATCGTTGCGGCCGCCGGAGTCCGGAATCTCCACAGGCGTCAGCCAGCGATCACCGAGATAGGCGGTCGCATATACGTCCCA
>WNGB01002899.1_pt1 | contig 27362 bp, 21 predicted proteins | sample 5400681 | NCBI WGS metagenome assembly WNGB01 (sample SAMN13153367, study PRJNA577476) | soil metagenome | isolation source: 115 cm soil or saprolite under grassland replicate 2 | place: USA:California | collected 2016-06-15
CCGCTTCCTGGCCCGCGAGCAGGCGGAGTCGAATGGCTCCAAGCCGTGGTCGCGTGTCGCGCCGCATCTGTTCCTGACCGGCAATACGTACGTCCTGGTCTCGCGGACGGATCGGGCGGTGCTGGTGGTCGATCCCTGGGCCAAGCGCAGCGCCGACCAGATCGCGAAACTACGGGCCGATGAGAAGCTCGGCCCCATCGAGGTCGTGATGTTCAGCCACGCCCACTACGATCATTACGACGGCATTTACGACTTACCGGACCGCGATAAGTTCCAGGTGTGGACGCTGGACCGCGTCGCGGTGCCGATCGCCGATCCGGCCTTGCTGCGGGCGCCGTTCCTCGACGCGCGGCCGGTCAAGATCGACCGTCGCCCGAAAGACGGCGATGCGCTGACCTGGCGCGAGTACCGCTTCCGCTTCCACCATTTGCCCGGCCAGAGCGAGTACACGATGGGCGTCGAAACGGAGATCGACGGCAAGCGCTGCTACTTCACCGCCGACAACTGGTTTCATCAGGATCAATTCAGCGGCACGGGCGGCTGGATGGGGCTGAATCGCAGCTGGCCGTTGCCCTACGCCGCGAGCGCTCAGAAGGTGCTGGACGCTCGCCCCGAGTGGGTGTTGGCGGAGCACGGCGGGCCGTTCGAGTTCCACCCCGAGGACTGGCGCCGCCGCGTCGCGTGGGGGCACGCCAGCGCCAAAGCCGCCGACGCCATCTGTGTCAGCGGCAATCATCGCCACGACTGGGATCCGCATCGCGTCCGCATCGAACCGCTGATCCACAAGGCGCGGCCGGGAGCGACCCTGAAAGCGGGTTTGATCGTGAGCAATTCGCTGGCCCGCGCCGCGAAAATGACAGTCGCGCTCGAAGGCCGTGGTCTGACCGGCGACCAAACCTGGGAGGTGGAAGTCCCCGCCGGCGCGACCGTCCGGCGTGAGGTCAGCGTGCGGCTGCGCGATACGATTCCGGCCGGGCGGCATGTATTCGCGCTGACGGCGAAGGAAGGCGATATCACGGATGGCAGTGATGGGTTTATCGCAGTCGATGTCGAGCGTTGACCTCAGAAGCGTAGCCGCTGCAGCAGTTCGTCGTTCCAGGGGTGCGGCTCATCGTGCTCCGAGGCGTCGTCCGGCTTGTGGCCGTGTCCGCCGTGATGATGGCCGTGCTCGTGGTGAGCGTGGCCGTCGTCGAGGCTGTGAACGTGCTGATGCAGTCCCTGGACGTGGTGGTGGTGCGGCTGCTGCGGCTCGCCGACCTTCGCCTCGTGGCCGAGGATCGGCACGCGATACTGGCACAGGGAGCAGTTCATGTGCCCCTCGCCGTGCAGCACTTCCTCGAAGCGCCGGGCGAAGACGTCCATCAAGAGCGGATGAGCCTGCAGGTGGGGCGTCGGCACGAACTCGATGTCGGCGCGCGCTTGCTGGTGTTTCTCGACCGTCGCATAGATGCGCTTCAGCAACACCCCGGTGAAGAGGAAGTACGGCTGCACGACGATGCGGCGAAAGCCCAGGCGCTCGCAGACGGGTAGGGCGTCTTCGAGCAGCGGCTCCGCGATGCCGCTAAAAGCCACCGCGGACCAGGCGACGGGATAGCCTTCTTGCAGGAAGCGCGCCACCTTCGCGACGTTGCTGTTGGCGTCCGGGTCGCCGCTGCCGCGTCCGACCAGGAGCAGGAGCGTGTCCTTCGGCTCGACCGTTGGGCGCCCGGCGAGCGCCTCCTGATAGCGGAGATGGCAGAGTTTCAAAAGATCAGGATCGACATCGAGCGCCCGGCCCATCTGGAACGCGACGCCGGGGTGACGCTGGCGTGCCAGGCGCACCTCGCTGGCCATGTCGTTCTTGGCGTGGCCGGCCGCCATCAAGACGCCCGGCAGGACGACGACGGTGCGAGCGCCATTGTTGACGAGGCGGTCGATGCTTTCCTGAATCGTCGGGCGCGCGAATTCGAGAAAAGCGATCTCCGTTGGCACATCCGGCCGGAGAGCACGGAAGTGACGGGCGAGATCGAGGAATTCGGCGATCCCATCCGGGTCGCGGCTACCGTGTCCGGCGATCAGCAGGGCCGTGCTCATGGCGGTGCGTCCTTGGCGGCGAGGGAGGCGACAGAGCATCCATAGCGGGCATATCGTCGTTCGTCCAGGGCAGAACCATCGCCAGTTCTTGTCCTTGGCCTTCTCCGATCACCTGCGAGCCTGGTTGGCGGGCATGGAAGCGGAGACGTAAAATGCGGCTGGCGAAATTGCCCAGTATCAGGAGAGACGCGATGGCAAAAGTAGCAGCAACCTCCAACCCCAAAGGGAGCAAAGGGAAGCCGCAGGAGAGTGAGGCGCTTCGCGGCTTGCGGGAGAGCATGAAGCAATCCCAAGAGAGCCTTCGGCAACTTGCTGCCCAGACCGAACGGGTCGCCGAACTGGCGGGCCGAATTGCGGAGGAACTTGCCGGACGGCCCAAGGTCAAGGTGGTCCTCTATCCTGACGGGAGCGGCGGTTACACGGTCGTCGCCAAGGCTCTGCCCGGCTGCATCGCCGAGGGCGACACGCGCGAGGAAGCCCTGGCGGAGTTCCGCGAAGCGCTGCGAGGCTATCTGCAATCGACGTCGGGAACCTTCGAGATGGAAGAGGGGGGCATTGAGGAGGAAATCGAGCTTTGAAGCCACTCTCCGGTAAGCAGATGCGGAAAGTGGTCGAACGGCACGGGTGGATCCTGGACCACGTCCGGGGAAGTCATCACATTTTCCGCAAGGAAGGCGTTTCCGGGAACATCAACGTGCCCATCCACGGCAACAAGACCCTCAAGCCCAAGACGCAACGGAATATCATGCGGCAGGCTGGCCTCACCGACGACGATCTGTGAAGGAGACGAATCGATGAGATGCTTGTGGTCCGAAGCAAGGCTTATTTGATGAGTGCAAGGACGTCCGTATCGAGATCCATCCGCCAACGGATGAGTTGCTCACGACCCAATGACCTCGAACAAGGGGATACAGGTCAGTTCCCGGGCATGCTCAGGAGTTGACCTGTGTTCCCTTTATTGCTCCGCCGACGTCTTCACGCAGTTCCGCCTCGATCTCGGCGATACTCGGCAAACTGCTCCGCAATTCCTCCGGCAAGGACTGGACGAGGCGTGTCTGCCATTGGGCCACGCCGATCGGTTTGGCGATGTCGCGCAGTGCGTACTCGACGACGAACTCGCGCTGCGTGCGGCACAGGATCAGGCCGATACTCGGCTTGTCGTCCGGGTGGCAGAACTTGTCGTCCACCGCCGACAGGTAGAAGTTCATCTGCCCGGCATCGGCGGGCTGGAAGCCCTGCATTTTCAGGTCGATGACAACGAAACAACGCAGGCGCAGGTGGTAGAAGAGCAGGTCGATGTAGAAATCCTCGCCGTCCACCTCCAAGTGTACCTGCCGGCCGACGAAGGCGAAACCGACACCCAGTTCGAGCAGGAATTGCTGGATGTGCGTGACCAACCCCTGTTCGATGTCGCGTTCTTGCGCATCGTCGGCGAGTGTTAGGAAATCGAAGAGGTACGGATCCTTGAGCGTTTGCTGGGCGAGGTCGGATTGAGGCGGCGGCAGAGTGGCGGCGAAGTTGGTCACGGCCTTCCCCTGGCGGCCATACAAATTGGACTCGATCTGCACGGACAGGATGGCCCGGCTCCAGCCGTGCTGGACTGTCCGTTGAGCGTACCAGAGGCGCTGGAGCGGATCCTTGAGCTTCTCGATCAGGATGACGTTGTGGAACCAGGGGATTTCTGCCATAGCCTGTGGCAGACTCTGGCCATCCAAATCTCGCGCAGGCTGCGCGAGATTTGTAACTTCCTTCGTGTACGCGAGATAGAGAGCGCGCATCCGCCAGACGTTCCCCGGTGAAAACCCCTTCAGGCCGGGAAACGCCTTCTGAATGTCCTTCGCGAGCCGGTCCACGATCCCCTTGCCCCAACCCTCGCGATCCTGTCGCTCGACGATCAACCGGCCAATGTCCCAGTAGAGTTGGATCAACTCGCGGTTGACGGCGAGGGCCGCCTTCAGCTGAGCGGTGCGGACGCGGCCCTTGAGGTCTTCGAGCAGTTCCGCGTACCCCTGCGGTAATGCCGCACCGGAGGCGGGGACAAGGTCACCCGCTGCCGTGGATGGTTCAGCTTGCTTGCCGGGTTGCTTCCGTGCCATGGCCCAACTCCTTTAGCGACCGTTGGAAGAAGGTATTGTAGTCAGGAATCCTGCTCCGACGCAATCGCAACACGCCAGGGAAAGGCTCGACCCGCGGCCAGGCGTCAAGGCGCCACGCCGCCCGGCGGCACGTATTTCTTCAACCAGCCGAACACCTCTTGATGCCAGTACCGGCTGTTCGCGGGCTTCAGCACCCAGTGCCCCTCGTCGGGGAAATTGACCATCCGCGACGGCACCCGCTGCCGCTGCAGCGTCGTGAATAGCTCGTGCCCCTGCCCGATCGGGCAGCGGAAATCGAGATCATTGTGAATGACCAGCATCGGCGTCTTGAACTTGCCGAGGTTGGCGGCGAGGCGGTGCGGCGAGTGCTTCTCGTAAGCGTGCCGGTTCTTGCCCCACGGCGGCCCGCCGTGCTCCCACTCGTCGAACCACAGCTCATCGGTCGTCGCGTACATGCTCTCGAGGTTGTAGACGCTGCAGTGGGTGATGAGGCACTTGAAGCGGTTCGTGTTGACCGCGAACCAGTTCATCATGTAGCCGCCGAACGACGCTCCCGCAGCGCCGACGCGATTCTTGTCCACGTACGGCAGCGATTCGAGATAATCGAGACCCTTCATCAGATCTTCGTAGCACTTGCCGCCCCAGTCGCTGCCGATCTCATCGACGTACTTCTGGCCGAAGCCGGTGCTGCCGCGTGGATTCGGCAGGGCGACGATGTACCCCTGCGCCGCCCAGGCCTGCGGGTTCCAGCGATAGCTCCAGCCGTCGGTCCAGGCGCCTTGCGGCCCGCCATGAACGAGATACGCGACCGGCCATTTCTTTTTCTCATCGAAGCCCGGCGGCTTGAGGATCCACATCTGCATCGGCGTGCCGCCTGCCCCCTTGACGGTGACGCTCTCGGGGCGTGGTCGGTCGAGTTGGGAAAGCAGTTCCTCGTTGGGGTCGATCTTTATCAGTGTGTGCTGCGCCCCGCGAGCTGTGCCGAGGGTGCGGACGCTCGCGGGGCGATCCAGAGCCGCATTGGTGAACGCCAGGCGATTGCCGTCCTTGCTGATCGACAGCGAACTGTTGGTGTGGCCCTCAACCAGCTTGCTGATGCTGCCGTCGTCGTCGATGTGGACTTCCCAGATGGGCGTAGTTGCCTTTTCCTCAGCGGTGAAGAAGATCCTCTTGCTGTCCGCTGCCCAGACGAAGTCCTCGACCCAGCTATCGAACTTGGCGGTCACGCTCCGCGGCTTGCCGGTGACGGCGCCGCTCGCGTCGCAGTCGGCGATCATCAATTCCCAGCGGTCGGCCTCGTAACCGGCCTTCTTCTGAGAGCGGTACGCCAGTTTCTTGCCGTCGGGCGAAAACTGCGGGCCGCTGTCGGCCGCCTTGTTGTTCTTCGTCAGGTTCTCGGGCTCGCCATCGCTGATCGACACCCGCCAGATATCGTAATTGGTGCTCCACGCCTCGTCGGTCTTCGGCGGGGCGGTGAACAACAAATACTTGCCATCGGGGCTGAACGTGAAATCGACGCTCGAAGAGAACGTCGTCGAGGTTGGGAAGGCGTCGTAGTCACCGGGCGTCAGGTCGAGGGGTTCCCACTTCGGCCGCGGCGAGGCAGGCGACTCATGACGCAGGTACTTCACCTTGAGGACGAAGAGGTGCTGCCGCTTGTCCTCGACGTAGTCGTCCCAGTGGCGATAGAACAGCCGCTTGAAGACCCGCGCCTTGACCGGGTTTCGCTCGATCTCGCCCATCTTCTTTTTGTTGAGGGCGTCGCTTTCGGCGAATGGCTTGGCGGAAAACTCGGGATAGACCGCCGACACGAAGGCGACGTGCGCCCCGGTGGGCGACCAGATGGCATCGCCAGCGCCGGTGCTGAGTTTGGTCAGTTGCCTGGCCTCGCCGCCCTTGAGGTCAATCACCCAGAGTTGCTGGCTGCCGGAGCGGTTCGACTGGAAGAGGATCTGTTCGCCGTTGGGCGACCAGCGCGGGTGGGTGTCGCTCTTGTCGGTGGTGGTGAGGCGACGGCGGACCTTGCCGTCGGCCGAGGCGAGCCAGAGGTTCGACGAGCGCTTGTTGGAATCAACGTCCTCGACGGTGAAGACGGCATAGGCGCCCCATTTGCCGTCGGGGCTGATCTGCGGCTCGCTGACGCGCTTGAAACGGAAGAGATCGTCGATCTGCATGGGGCGTTTTTGCTGGGCGGCCGCGGGTGCGGCGACGAGTAGACACAGAAACAAGGCGGCAACACGCTTCATCGATATTTCCTCACACGCGGCCATACAGGGCGAAACTTGACCGGCTGCGGTGCCGGACCAGGGCGGGGACCATCTTACGCAGCGACAGCAATTCCTGGTAGAACGTCCACAGCGTCCTGTGCGGCTTCTGGCCCTTGAGTTCGTGCCGCAGCCGCGTCCCGTGGCAAGCGAAACTACCCTGCCGCCCATCCTCTTCCTGGGCGATGCCAAGCAGCGTGCCAACCGCACAGGCCGCTGGCACGCAGGTGTTCCTGCGTAAGGTATTGTCCAGTATTCGCTTGCGCCAGCGCATCCGACCAGCGTGCCAACGTGCCAGGGGGCATGACGGGCTTGCCGGCACCAGAGTCGCCCCGGCGCGGCGGTTGCCGAGAAAGGCAGGCCCTTCCGGCGTGCTTTTCGCACTTGTTGTTCCGGCGGGTATAATGGCGGCTGACGCGAATCGGATCAGGACGCCTGGAGAGGTTGCCACAAAGGAGAGTTGTCATGCCGGCCAAACTTGTCCCGAACGAAGCGATTCCTGAGTTGGCCGCCCAGATCGACTCGGCTACCATGCTGCGGGTGCTGCGGCGCCTGAAGCAGCGCGGGTTTCTGCAGAACGGCGCTGCGGTGGACGCGGACACGGCTGCGGCCTTGAAGCGGCTCGCGGAACTCGGGCTGGTCGATCCCGGCTATGCAGGACCAACGGAAGGTGAGCCGTTTATCTGGGTAAGCAATCACAACGGCGAGCGCGTGCTGAAGCACATCGAGACCACCGTGGCCCCGAGAGTCAAGGTCAATCCCCTCGCCCATACTGCGTTGAACTCGCTTTCCGAGGCAGAGAGGGAAGCCGTGCAGTCAGCCCTGGACTGGCTCCTGCTTCGCGACCCGGTTTTGTGGCCGCGTGAACTGGCGGAACGACTCAGGCCGGAGGTGCCGGAGTACCTCCTGCGCGTCACTCCGGACTTGCGGGCGTTCGTCACAGTGCTCCCGGCAACAGGTGTTGAGTTGGTCGATATCATGCGGACGGAGACGCTGCGTCGGTTCCTGGAAAGCACCCGTGCGGGGGGCAAGGTTGGATGAAGAAACTCGAAGAGATTGCCTTCGACTACCCCCTTTGCCGCAAGCAGTTCGAGGAATTCCAGCAATGGCTGGCCACCAAAGGCGACCTGTCCGAACGCAACGACGTGCTGCCATTCTTTCGGGCGCGACCACAGCTGGCCGTCTTGTTCGGCACGTTCAACAACCGCCTTGCGTGGCCGAACCGCATCGGCTGGGAATTCGACATTTTCGGCGACTTCACCTGCGATTTGGTGGTGGGTGAATGGGAAAGGGGCGAATACTGCTTTGTCGAGTTCGAGGATGCGCAGCACGACAGCATCTTCCAGAGGCAGGGCAAAAAGGCGACGCGAGAATGGGGACGGCGGTTCGACCACGGCTACAGTCAGATCATCGACTGGGCACACAAGCTCGACGGGCTTTCCCCGAGCGCGGATTTGCTCGCGCGCTTCGACCGCTATGAGATCGGCTACGAGGCGGCCTTCGTGATCGGCAGAGACCAGCATCTGGACGAGGGTGAGAAACAACGGCTGAACTGGCGCAGCGACAAGGTCGTCGTGAATAATAAGAAGGTCACGTGCTTGACCTTCGACGGGCTGCTGAGCCGGTTTTCCGTCCGGGTCAACACCTTCTTGGCGGTTGAGACCGTGACCATTGCAGCGGCAACCAAGGCAGCCGAGGTAGCCAAAGCAGCTGAGGCAGCGAAGGCGGCATCCTCTTCCTCAGGCGATCCGCCGACCGCGCCGGCAAAGCCTCCGGAACAGGGGCCGTAGCGGATGCCAGGGCGGAAAGGGGGAAAACGAGGGCGTATGTATTTTTCGGATAGGAATAATACATGCGTCGCCTTTTGCCCCCCTGTTGCCCCCGGGTGCGGAAGGAAGGACCGGCGTCGCTCCGGGCGGCACTGGTCGCTGGCCTAGACCAAGTGCCGTGTCTCCTCAGCGCGGGCGAGTTCGGACCGGCGAAAGTCCTCAAAGAAAACCTGGCGGAGCAACTCTGCCGGGAGCTTTGGCCTTCTGTACCTTCGACTTCCGCTCCCGTTTTGCCAATTCTTCTTCCATCTGCTCGCGGTCCCACTCCGTCGAAATGATCGGGACGCCTTTCGCGCTCACCTTCTTCCGCAACGATTTGGCATCGTCCGGCAGGAAGACCCCGACGAGGTCGTCGTAGTCAAACTTGACGTGTGCTGCGACCCGCCATTCGCGTTCCCACGCGAAGTCATGGCCAACGTGCATGATGTTCATGAACGGTAGCCCGCGCCACAGCAGTCCGGTGAACTTGAGCCGCTTGGCCACTTCGTACATGTGGTCCGCCCACTCTCGCATGCAGCTGCCGCCATACTGGTTGACGTAGATCGCTTTCTGAGCGCCTTTCCCATAGAGGAACTCGCGTTTGAAGATGAAACCGTAGGCCTCGAATTTGTACTCTTGCCTCAAGACGGCGATGACATGCTTGATCTAAGTGAGCGGAGTCTCGGTGAAACAGGCGACCCGGAACATCGCCTGAATCTTCGGGTCCTGCTGAAGGATCTCTTTACGGTGGATACAGAGGACCCGCCGCGCCTTGATCGTCTGTTCTCTCCAAATGTTCTCGAAAGTCAAAGAGGCGGTTCGTCCAGTCTTTGGAAAGCGCCGCGTATTGTCTCGCGTGAGGTGGACGAGGTACGAAGAGAGATCTTCGCGGTTCCGCGACGCCTTCAGTGACCATCCGTTCAGCATGTGCTGCCCCGTCAGGACTGCCGAGCAACTCACCTTCAAACGCACTCGATTGTATCAAGAAAAGGAGACGTGTGGGGAGGAAATGGTTCCCCGTTGTGGCACGGTCTCCTGACCGTGCCACTGCCGCCGACCGCAGGTCTCCCTGAACCCGCCAAAGCGTCCTGTGGCCACAGCTTCGGGGAGACCTGGAGTTCCTCAAGTTCGTGGGTCTTTGGAACGACGGCGCCGAGTTCTTGCAGGAGCGCCTTCAGGTACTTTTCCGCCGCTTGCTGGCAGTGGAAGCATACCAGATCCCTCAGGGGCGGCTTCCGCGCGCCGAGTTCGCGTGCGCCTTCCATGTCCTCCTCGGCCTTGCGAACCCACTTGGCCGTCTGGCGCTTCATAGAGCACCTTGCCTTTCTCCACTATTTCGCGCAGAAACCAATCGTCCTCCCGCAGCCCACGCTCGATCTGTTTCGGAGTGCGCACGATCAGGTCGTACACGAACTGCCGCTCGAATGCGCGAACGATACGAATGGCCTGAGCCACCCTGTCGCGGACGGGCATGATCACCAGCAGATCGACGTCGCTCTCGTTGTGCGGCGTGCCGTAGGCATACGAGCCGAAGAGGATGATCTTCTCCGGCTGGAAGCGCTCGGCGATCTGGCGCGCGAAGCGGCGGATGGCCGTGAGTGGAATGTTCGGCGACTTGTAGCGGTACGGCTGGACGTACGTACTGGTGGGGGTTTGTGGTTTCGTCATGGCTTTATTCTAGCGACGGCGTCCGGGACTCACTCGCCGGTTTCTCCTGGCTTGCCTAAGACGCGCGGCCATACAGAGCGCAACTCACCGGGCTGAGCGGGAGCACCGCTTCACCATTACTATATAGACGATCCGGTAAATCGCTGCCGGAGCCCAGCCATTTCCGCTCCGCTGAGTCGAGCAATTTGGCCCATTCGCCAGACGGCAGCGGTATCTTGACCTTCTTCTCCGCGCCGCCGAAGTGCAGGAGCAACAGGATCTCGCTGCCGTCGGCCCAGCGGCGCACCCAGAGCAACTTTTCACTCTCCAGGGCGCCGACTTCCAAGTGCTCCTTGCTCAGCAGCGCCAGGGCGGGGACCATCTTACGCAGTCGCAGCAACTCCCGGTAGAACGCCCACAGCGTACAGTGCGGCTCCTGCCCTTTGAGTTCGTGCCGCAGCCGCGCGGCGTGGAAGGTCGCCTCATTTTGTGGGTCGGGGGCGTGACCGCGGCTGCCGTTAAACGCGAAGCCGGCCTGTCGGCCCTTGCGCACCGCGTCGGCGAGGTGGCCGTCGCCGTGACTGATGAAGAACGGGAAGTGGGCCGTTTCGCCGTACTCCTCGCCCATGAACAGCAGCGGCAGATTCGGCGAGAGCAGCACCGCGCCCGCCGCCAGCTTCAGCCCCGGCAGGCCGACCAGATGGCTGAGCCGTTCGCCCTGCGGTCGATTGCCGACCTGATCGTGATTCTGGGCGTAAACGACGAACTGCTGCGGCGGTTGCGAACGCGAACAACTGCCGTGACGGCGCCGCCGATAGGCGTTGTACTGGCCGGTGTAGACGAAGCCGTCGCGATAAGCGCGGGCCAGGTGATCGACGGCGCCGAAGTCCTGATAGTAGCCGTGGTGCTCGCCCGTCAGCAGCGCATGGAGAGCGCGGTGGAAATCGTCGCTCCACTGGCCGTCCATGCCGAGCCCGCCCAGCTCCGGCGGCCGCAGATAGCGCACGTCGTTGCGATCGCTCTCGGCGATCAGGTAAAACGGCCGCCCCAACTGCTCCGCCTGACGCCGCGTCGCCTCGCCCAGTTCGGACAGAAACGGCCGCGCCGACAGATCCTGAATCGAGTCAACGGCATCGAGGCGCAGCGCATCGATGTGGAATTCGCGCTGCCAGTAGAGGGCGTTTTCGAGGAAGTAGCGGCGCACCTCGTCGCTCTCAGCGCCGTCGAAGTTCAGGGCCGGACCCCACGGCGTTTTGTACCGGTCGGTGAAATAAGGCCCGAATTCGGAGAGATAATTGCCCTCCGGCCCGAAGTGGTTGTAAACGACATCGAGCACGACTGCCAGGCCGCGCTGATGGCAGGCATCCACCAGCCGCTGCAGCCCATGCGGCCCGCCGTAGCTGTTCTGCACCGCCCACGGATAGACGCCGTCGTAGCCCCAGTTGCGGCCGCCGGGGAACTGAGCCACCGGCATGATTTCGATGGCCGTCACGCCGAGATCGCGCAGCTCGTCGAGGTGCGGGATCACCGCGTCAAACGTACCCTCCGGCGTGAAGGTGCCGACGTGCAATTCGTAGAAGACATATCCGGATAGGGGTAGTCCGCGCCACGCCGCATCCTGCCAATCGCGATGGAGATCCACGACCTGCGATGGTCCGTGAACCCCTTCCGGCTGGAAGCGCGAGGCCGGATCCGGGCGTTCACGACCGTCGAGGCGGATGAGGTACAGGCTGCCCGGCGGCACGTCCTCCAGCACGGCTTCGTAGATACCGTGACTGGCTGGGGAGAAACCCCTCCCCCCAACCCCCTCCCCCAAAGGGAGAGGGGGTTGGGGGGAGGGGTTTTCGGCCTGACTATGAGGCCCCGGTTGTAGCTGCACCACACGGTTGCGCGGCTGCAGCAGATGAACCTCGACCTTGTGCGCTCGCGGCGCCCAGACCTGGAAGCGGCAGGCGTCCTTGCCAACGAGAATCGCCCCTGGCGGTCCCTCCGTCAGTGTGTTCACGGCGTCGGCTCCTCGTGCTTGAGGACGACGACGGAGAGCGGCGGCAGCGTCAGACTGAGCGACACGGGCCGGCCGTGAGCGCCGCCGAACTCCGCCCCGATGCCGCCCAGGTTGCCCATGCCGCTGCCGCCATAGTCCTGCGCATCGCTGTTGAGAATCTCCCGCCAGAAGCCCGCGTGCGGCACGCCGACGCGATACTCCAGCCGCGGCTGCGGCGTGAAGTTGCAGACGACGAGCAGCGTGCTACCCTTCTTCTTCGGCTTGCGCAGGAAGCTCAAGGTGCTCTGCTCGGCGTCGGCGTGATCGACCCACTCGAACCCGTTCGGATCGAAGTCGAGGTCATGGAGGGCCGGCTCGTTGGCGTACGCGCGATTCAGGTCGGCCAGCCAGCGCGACATCCCCTGGTGCTCGCGATAGTTCAGCAAATGCCAGTCGAGGCTCTGCTCGTGGTTCCACTCGATCCGCTGGGCGATCTCGCCACCCATGAACAGGAGTTTCTTTCCGGGTTGCGTCCACATGTAGCCGTAGAGCAGCCGCAGGTTGGCGAATTGCTGCCAGAAATCACCGGGCATTTTCGATAAAAGAGACCGCTTACCGTGGACAACCTCGTCATGCGACAGCGCCAGGATGAAGTTCTCGTTGAACGCGTACATCAGGCGAAACGTCAGTTCGCCGTGATGGTGCTTGCGATGGATCGGGTCGCGCGCCATGTAGCGCAGCCTATCGTGCATCCAGCCCATGTCCCACTTGAGGCCGAAGCCCAGGCCGCCGACGTAGACCGGGCGCGAGACCATCGGCCAGGCGGTCGATTCCTCCGCAGCCGTCTGCACGTCGGGATAGGCGCGATAGACCTCCTGATTGAACCGCCGCAGAAAGTCGATCGCCTCCAGGTTCTCCCGGCCGCCGAAACGGTTCGGTATCCATTCGCCCTCCTTGCGCGAGTAGTCGAGGTAGAGCATCGAGGCGACAGCGTCCACGCGCAGGCCATCGACGTGATACTTGTCGAGCCAGAACAGCCCGCTGCTGGCGATGAAACTGCGGACCTCGTGCCGGCCGTAGTTGAAGATGGCCGTCTTCCAGTCCTGGTGAATGCCCTGCTGCGGGTCGGCGTGTTCGTACAGGTGCGTGCCGTCGAAGAAGATCAGGCCGTGCTCGTCGGTGGGAAAATGCGACGGCACCCAGTCGAGAATGACGCCGATGTCGTGCTGGTGGAGGTAATCGACCAGGTACATGAAGTCCTGCGGGCTGCCGTAGCGACTTGTCGGGGCGAAGTAGCCGGTGACCTGGTAGCCCCAGGAGCCGTAAAACGGATGCTCCATCACCGGCAGGAACTCGACGTGCGTGAAGCCAAGGCGGTTGAGATACTCCGCGAGCGGTTCGGCCATCTCGCGATAACTGAGAGGGCGATTGCTGTCTTCAGGCAGCCGCCGCCAGGAGCCGATGTGCAACTCGTAAATGCTGATCGAGGCGTCGAGGGCGTTGCGGCGGCGACGCCCGGCCATCCATTCGTGGTCGCCCCAGCGATAATTCATATCCCAAACCACCGAGCCGGTCAGCGGCGGCACCTCGGCATGGATGGCGAACGGGTCGGCCTTGTCCACCGCGTAGCCGCCATAGCGTGAGACGATGTGATACTTGTAACGAGCCCCCTTGAGGACGCCGGGCAGGAAGCCCTCCCAGATGCCGGACTGACCGCGCGGCTGCAGCAGATGGCGGCCCTTGTGCCAGTGGTTGAAATCGCCCAGGACCGACACCTGCTCGGCGCCCGGGGCCCACACCGCGAAATAGGCCCCCGCGACCCCGTCAATGGTCATCAGATGCGAACCGAGCTTTTCGTAGAGATTGAAATGACTGCCTTCGTTGAACAGATACAGATCGTCGTCGGTGAGCAGGCTCGGCCCGGCTGGCCCAGCCAGGACGTTCTTGCGCTTCGCTCCGCCGCTTGGCATGCCCGTTGCTCCTCGCAAAGTGACAAGGTGACAAGGTGACAAGGTGACAAGGTGACAGGACAACCGCTGCTTCGGTCACCTTGTCACCTTGTCACCTTGTCACCTTGTCATCCGCCGCGTACGCTGCAGGAAAGTCTACGCAGGCAGAAGGAGTAAGCCAGGTGGGCACGACGAAAGACCAACACAAGCGGAGGCGCGCCGGGGGCATCCTGTTGCATCCTACGTCCCTGCCAGGGCCTTACGGCATCGGCGACCTGGGCAAGGAAGCGTATCACTGGGTCGATACGCTGGCGCGCGCCCGGCAAACGTGGTGGCAAGTGCTGCCGCTCGGGCCGACTGGCTTCGGCGATTCCCCCTATCAATGCTTCTCGGCCTTCGCGGGGAACATCTACCTGCTCAGCCCCGATGCACTGGTCGATGAGGGGCTCCTCCAGGAAAGCGACCTGCCGACGGAAGAATTCCCCGCCGAGTACGTCGATTACGGGCCGGTCATCCAGTTCAAGACGGCCTTGCTCGGCCGTGCGTGGGAGAGCTTCCAGGGGGGAGCCGGTCAAGGATTGCGTCACGCCTTCGACGAGTTCTGCACCGCCCAGTTCGGCTGGCTGGAAGACTTCGCCCTGTTCATGGCCGTCAAGGCGACCCACCACGGCGCTAACTGGCAGATGTGGCCGCGCGACCTCGTCCGCCGGCAGCCCGAGGCGCTCGCCAAGGCACGGCAGCACCTATCGGGCCTCGTCGGCATGCACAAGTTCGGCCAGTTTTTGTTCTTTCGCCAGTGGTGGGCGCTGAAGCGCTACGCCAACGAGAAAGGGATTACACTGATCGGCGATGTGCCGATTTTCGTGGCCAGCGATTCGGCGGACGTGTGGGCCAACCCGCAGCTGTTCCAACTCGACAAGGAGCGCCACCCGCGCGTCGTGGCCGGGGTGCCGCCCGATTATTTCTCCGCGACCGGGCAGCTCTGGGGCAATCCGCTCTACGACTGGGAGGCGAACAAACGCGCCGGTTACGGCTGGTGGATCGCGCGCCTCAAGGCGGCGCTGCAACAGGTGGACCTGGTGCGGCTCGATCATTTCCGCGGTTTCGAGGCGTACTGGGAAATCCCCGTCGGCATGGCGAACGCGATCAAGGGCCACTGGGTCAAGGGGCCTGGTCTGGATCTGTTCCGCGCGCTGCGCGACGCCTTGGGCGGGTTGCCGTTGATCGCGGAGGATCTCGGGCTGATCACGCCGGAGGTCGAGAAGTTGCGCGACGAGCTGCACCTGCCCGGCATGCGCATCCTGCAGTTCGCGTTCGGCGGCGCCCCCGAAGACCGCTTCTTGCCGCACAATTACGAGCGGAATACGGTCGTTTACACCGGGACGCACGACAACGATACGACCTGGGGCTGGTATCGGACACTCACGGACAGGGAACGCGATTTCGTGCGCCGTTACCTGGCGCGCGACGGCAGCGACATCACCTGGGATCTGATCCGGGCGGCGTGGGGGTCCGTGGCGGACTGGGCAATTACGCCGTTGCAGGACATCCTCAACCTGGGGACCGAGGCACGCATGAACTTCCCCGGTCGCCCTGCGGGGAACTGGGGCTGGCGCTTCACACCCGACATGCTCCATCATCATGTGATGGATCGGCTTACGGGCCTTACCTACCTGTATGGGCGGTGTTGATCACCCGTTAGAGCGACTACCAAAATGGCGAGCGGCGCGGCGTGAGCCCGCCGGTGAAGGCTTCACCGGCGGGCTCACGCCGCGCCGCTCGCCCAAAAAGTTACAGCCGCTTAGGGTGGAGGACGCTTCGTTTTGGGAGCCCAAAACGGCACGTGCATCAGTGCGGGCACTCGCTGGCGATCAACTTCAACAACTCGTCAGGCGCCGCCGGCTTCACCAGGTAATAATCGAACCCGGCCGCGAGCGCCGCCCTGCGGTCCTCCTCACGCCCGTAACCGCTGACCGCGATCATTCGCGCCTGCGCTGTGGCCGGCGCCTGACGCAACGCACGCGCGACTCCGTAGCCATCCAGGCCAGGCAGGCCGATGTCCGAGATTACCACCTCGGGGGCCCACGCGACCGCCTCCTGAACGCCTTGCGGTCCCGAGTAGGCGACGCGAACCTCGTGGCCGCGCGCCTGCAACAGCATCCGCAGACTGTCAGCGGCGTCGCGACTGTCCTCGATCACGACGATCCGCACTCGCCCACCTGTCACGACGGGCTCGCTGGCCTCGGCCAGCACCGGCGGTTCGCCTTCCAGGAGCAACCTCACCGTGAACTCCGCCCCGCGGCCCAGCCCCGCGCTGGTCGCCTGAATCTCGCCGCGGTGCAGGTCCACCAGGCCCTTGACGACAGACAGCCCCAGCCCCAGCCCGCCGCGCGCCCGGTCCAGGCCCTCCTCAGCCTGGGCGAAGACGTCAAAGAGACGCGGCAGCAGGTCCGGGGCGATGCCCAGGCCCGTATCGCAGACGGTCAGCATCGCCTGGTTCGCCTCCCCGTCCACGTCCAGGCGCACGCCCACCCGGCCACCCGCCCCGGTGAACTTGCTGGCGTTGTCCAGGAGGTTGCCAAGCACCTGAGTCAGCCGCGTCGGATCGCCCTGGACCCAGACCGGCGTCTGCGGTGTCTCCACGGTCAGCGCCAGGCCGGCCCGCTCCAGGACAACCCGCCGGTCCTCGGCCGCATTTCGGGTGAGCCGCGCCAGGTCCAGGCGCTCGAGACGGAGCCGCACCTTGCTGCGCGCAATCCGCGACACATCGAGCAATTCGTCCACCAGGCGGCTGAGGTGGCGGAGTTGTCGCTCCATTCGATCCAGGGACTCCCCGCGTACCTGGGGGTCGGCGCCGGCCTGGCGCAGGATGTGGACGCTGGTGAGCAGCGGCGCGAGCGGGTTGCGCAGCTCATGAGCCAGCATGGCGAGGAACTCATCCTTGCGGCGATTCGTCTCGGCCAGCTCCGCGGCACGGCGGCGTTCGGTGACGTCGCGCGTGACCTTGGCGAAGCCGCGCAGCCGCCCGGCGGGATCGCGCAGCGCCGTCAGGACCACGTCGGCGAAGAAGCGCGTGCCATCCTTGCGGAGGCGCCAGCCCTCGTCCTCGTAGCGGCCCTCGGCAGCCGCCTGGCGCAGTGCCTGTTCCGGCTTCCCCTGGGCGATGTCCTCGGGGGTATAAAACCGGGAGAAGTGCTGGCCGATGATCTCCTGGGGCGCGTACCCCTTCGCCCACTCGGCCCCGGTGTTCCAGGTCAAGATTTTGCCGGTTGGGTCCAGCAGGAAGATGGCGTAGTCCTTGACTCCCTCGATCAGGAGCCGGAAGCTCTCTTCCTTTGCCCACGGCGTCTCGTGCAGGTGGTTCGCCATGGCGTCTCTGTATGAGAGGTCAGCTCCGCAAAAATGGTGGGCGAGCGACGAAAGCGAACGCGTGCTCATCCTCACAGCAAGTCCTCGGTAGCCGACAGGAATCCCGCGCCCGAGCGGGCGGTCAAGCCGGCTCTGGCCTCGCAGAGCATTCTATCAGGAGACGGTGGCAGCGAACCAGTCCACTCGCAATTCATCCGAATTTCCCGCTTGCGGCTTGGAGCTGACGGACATAACCAGCCCGAAGCGTAAGCGAGGGAATGCGTTAGGGCGCCCTCGCTTACGCTTCGGTTAGTTACGTCCGCTGGCGACTTAGCGTCCGGAGCGCCAAGCCGCAAGCGGCCAGCGGCCTCAGCCGCCCTTGACGCGAGCCAGCAGCCAGCGAGCTGTTTCTTCAGCGGTCCCTGGCTCGGCCACGGCGGAGAACCGCTCCGGAGTCGCCTGGTAGGCGGCACGGGCCGGCGCGTACGCCTTCGCGAGTTCCGCAGGCCCGACGCGACGGTTCAGGCCGTCCACCAAGCCCTCTAGCCGCACAGGCCGCGGCGCCAGCGCCGCCGCGACGTCAGTCAGGTCGCCGACGGTCAAAGCGCCGGGGACAAGGGCATCGTGCGGTACATAGAGGAATTGGCTCCTTAGCAGAGATTGATACTCGCTGAGACCGCCCCGAGCGTGGACAGCGCGAACGTCCGGCTCGTAAAGTGCGCCGAGCAGCGCCAGCAGACCGCCGAGCGGCTCCGACTGCGCCGGCAACTTCGCCGCGTCCCAAGGCACCTCCAGGTTCTGCCCGTCCGCGTTGACCGGGGCGAACGAATCTCCCCACAGAGCGATCTGCGCAGCGTCTAAATTGGGATGCGTGCGCAGTTTGCCCAGCACCAGGCGCAGGTCGCGCAACCGCGCACCCAGCAGCGTCTGACCGAGCATCCACTCCGACGCCGACAACGACGTGCCGGCACTGGTCCGCCCGCGTGAATCGCCGCCAGGCCGCGTCTCACCCGTGCCGCGCAGATCCGGCAGACAGACCGCCACCCCATCCTTCAGCAGAGCCGCGATAACGTCTGCCCGGTGACGCAAGAACCCCGCCTTGCCTTCCTGGGCCACACCGACGACCACCGGCAGCCGCGCGTTCTTCTCGTGCCGCGGCAGCAGCAGCACCGCCGGAATAACAATGTTCGGCTCGTCCTTCGGGGTGTAGGCGAACTGGAACCGCTCGACGATGAAGTCACCGGCGACTTCGCGTTTGGACCTGGGCACCCAACTATCCTTTGGGGCGTCCACCTTCCCGAGCAGCCGCGCCCAGTCCTGGCGCAGGCGCTCGGGTCGATCCTTCGCCGGCAGGGCGGCGAGGCGCGCGCGCGCCGCGGCGACGCGAGCGGCGCCCAGTTCCGCGGCCAGGCTGTGTACCGGCCGCGGCTTCAGCGCCTGGATCGCCTCGGGCGTCAGACAGGCCAGCTCGTCGCTTGGATGACGTTTCTGATTCTCTTTCGCCGGAATGGGGATATCGAACCAGCGCTTCAGCGCCGGATAGATGTCACGACGATGAAACGCGCCGATGTTGTTGCAATGGGTGCTCTCCGGCGCCATGCCCTTGACGCTGCCCTTGCCGGCCGTGCCGACGAGGTGATCGCCCGCGCCGTACCACTCATAGATTTTCTCGAACCGTTTCCAGACCGGGTCGCGGTCGCGGTCCCAGGCGAACTCGTGGGCGTAGATCAGACCGCGCGGCGCCACCGAACCGACGATCACCCACGGCAGGAAGCCGTCGCGTGCCGACAGCCGCAGGTTGCGCGTCGATTCCCAGCTGCCGCCGCCTGCGTAGTTGAACGCTGCTTCCGCGTCGGCCGGCAAGGGGAACATCGTCTCCGGCTGCGGGCCGCCGAAGTTGAACGGAGCGACGGCGCTGATGCGCGGGTCGAGGGCCGCCGTCACCGCCGCCGGGTCGCCGCCGCCTGCGACCGACCCCAACAAGATGATGCGCTTGCGATCGACGCCCGGCTTGCTCAAGAGCACATCGACGCCGCGCATCATGTCGTGGGCCATCCAGCCGACCAGGCTTTCGCCGACGAGATAAAGCTGATTGGCGACGTTGTAGCGGAAGTAGTAATCCTGGCGGCCGACCGCGAACGGGCCGGCATACTTGCTTTTGTCGCTGAACGGATGTTGGCGGCGCTCGCCGTGATCAATCTGATCCGGCACGAGCACCGCACATCCCAAACGCGCCCACAGGATCCCCATGTCCTGCAGTTCGCCCTGGGTCTTGGGATTGTGATGACTGTGGATAATCAAGATACCCGGCATCGACTTGACGGGCGGGTCAGGCAGGTAGAGATTCGCGGTCACGACCAGGCCGGGGCGGCTCTCGAAGACGAGGTTTTCGATGCGGTAACCGTCGCCGGCGATCGTTCGCGTAACGCGCGTTTTGAGATCGCCTGCGGGCGGAAAGGTGCCGAGCGAGTCGCGTAGGGCCTTGATGCGCGGATCGCGATAGCGTTCCCAGTCGGCCTTGGTTTTCAGGCCGCGCCAGGCTTCCGTCTCGCGCTGATTGACGGCGGCGCGCCGCGCTTGCACATCGCGGCTCAGCATCTGCGGCAATTTTTTCGCGTCCTCGCTGTCCGCCGGAAAGACGCGAGCATCCAGCGCCCGCAGTTTGTCGGCGAGGTCGCCCTGCGTTTTCTCCTGGGCGGTGCCGCGCAGCGCTGGCGTCACAGCCAGCGCTGCGGCGAACAGGCCGACGGTTAGGGTCTTGAGCTTGTTCATGGTCCCCCCTTGTACTCGACTTCGACGCAGTAACTTGTTGGCGAGCGGGGGGCGTCAGCCCCCTGATGCGATGCATCAGGGGGCTGACGCCCCCCGCTCGCCACTTCCGTGAGCGACCAACCAACGTATTTGCCGCGCCAGACCAAGGAGCAACTTGACCTCCATTTCCGTCGGGCGAGCGCGGCCGATCAGGTGCCGCAGCCCGTGCATGAGCGCGTCGGCCTTGGCACCGTAGAGGAAATGGATCTGCTCCAGGGCCTCGCGCAAACGGGCGAACATCTGTTCCTGCGCAGCGAACGAGGCAGGCGCTTCAACCGGGGCGGGCGGCTCGACCGCGGCCAGCCAGGCGCGACGCAGCTCGTAGAGGCAAATCGCCACCGCCTGAGCCAGATTCAGCGCGGGGTGGCGTTCGTCGGTCGGAATGTGGATGAGGTAATGGCAGCGCGCTACCTCCTCGTTGCTCAGGCCGCTCGACTCCGGCCCGAACACCAGCGCAACCCGCCCCGCCGCCAGCGCCGGGAGTAACTGCGGCGAGATGGCCTCGGGAGTGCCGGTGGACTGGCGGCGGAACAGTCCACCCATGCGCGCCGAGGTGCCGGCGAGCAAGTGGCAATCTGCCACGGCAGCGCCGAGGTCCGGGACGGCGCGAGCGCGGTCGAGGATATCCTCGGCGTGCGTCGCCAGGAGTCGGCCGCGCGGGTCGTCGAGGGCCGCCTCGGGCTCGACCAGCACCAGCTCGCTCAGGCCGAAATTGCGCATGACCCGCGCCACCGCGCCGACGTTGGCGGCGATGCGCGGCCGAACCAGTACCACGCGGCAGTTCGCGAGCGCCATGAGGAGATCCCAAACACATCAAGGGCCGGCAGTTCCTCCGTTATGGTATTCGTGTCCCAGTGCATGGCCGCAGTGATTCGCTGCTGCCTTTTGGCGTACAATGCTATCTGTCCGACGAGTCCAGCTTCCGCGCAGAGGAACGGTATCCATGAAAATCGGCGCGATGAACCACCCGGCACGCAATCCGCTGGAGGAAATCGACTGGATCGGCAGGCACGGCTTCGATTTCGTGGACTTCACGCTGGAGCCGCCAGCCGCCGACGCCGACCAGATCGATCCGGCCGCGGTCCGGGCGGCCCTGGAGCGCTACGGCCTCGGCGTCGTCGGACACACCGCCTGGTTCCTGCCGCTGGCCTCTCCCTTCGCCGGCATTCGCCAGGCATCCCTGGCGGAATTTCGACGTGCCTTGCAGGCGACCCACCGGATCGGCGCGACGGTCATGAACTTGCATTACGGCAAGGCGCCGAAATTCTTCCCGAGCGAGCGAGTGATCGCGTGGCACGTCGAGGTGCTGTCGCGGCTCTGCGACGAGGCGGCGACGGTCGGTGTCAACATTGTGCTGGAGCACGTTCCTCATGCGGGCAGCGACCAGCTGGAGAACATCGTCGCCATCATGGAACAGGTGCCGCTGCTGCGCTTTCACCTGGACAGCGGCCACGCGAAACTGGAGCGCGGCCGCGACCGCTGGGACGAATACCTCGACCGCCTCGGGAAGAAGTTGCTCCACGTCCACCTGTCCGAGAACGACGGCACAGACGACCAGCACTTGCCTTTGGGCGCCGCGCCGCGCAGCGCGACCGACTGGCCCCGGCACATCGGGAAGTTGAAGGCGAGCGGCTACGACGGGACGATCACTCTGGAAGTATTCGCCCCGCACAGGGAGTATTTGCTGCTGAGCCGGGATCTGCTGCGCAAGTGGTGGGCCGAGGCGTGAGGAGTGCGAGCCGAGAACCCCTCCCCCCAACCCCCTCCCCGCAACGGAGAGGGGGAGCAAGCCGGACAGCGCTTCTTCTTCTCCCCCTCTCCGTTGCGGGGAGGGGGTTGGGGGGAGGGGTTCTGCCGAGCGGACAGCGGCGCGGGCGTTCGTATATCAATGACGGTGCGCCGGAAGGGCCGGCCGCAGCAACATTCTGGGAGGCAACCATGTGCGGCATCGTGGGATATACCGGCCATCGACCCGCGGCGGAAATCCTGGTCGGCGGCCTGCGGCGGCTCGAATATCGCGGCTACGACAGCGCCGGCCTGGTGACCGTCGATGGCGGACTTCACGTGCGCAAGCGCGCTGGCCGCGTCGATGAACTGGCCGGCCTCCTCGCCGAGCAGCCGGCGCCCGGGACTTGCGGCATCAGCCACACGCGCTGGGCGACGCACGGCGGCGCCACCACCACCAACGCTCACCCGCACCTCGGCGGCGATGGGAGCGTGGCCGTCGTGCATAACGGCGTCATCGAGAACTACGCGATCCTCAAGCAACAGCTCCAGGCGGAAGGCTTCGTTTTCCGCAGCGAAACCGACACCGAGGTCATTGCCCACCTGATCGCCTCGTACCTGGAGGACGATCTCGCCGACGCGGTGCGCAAGGCCTGTACACGTCTCAAGGGCACCTATGGCCTGGCCGTTGTCAGTCCGCGTTTCCCCGGCCTGATCGTCGGCGCCCGTCTGGGCAGCCCGCTCGTCCTGGGGATCGGTCAGCACGAGCACCTGATGGCCAGCGACCCCAGCGCCCTCGTCGGCCACATCGAGAATGTTTTCTATCTCCAGGAGCGCCAGATCTGCTCACTGACGGCGGAGGAGTGGACCATCGTCGATGCCGACAAGGCGCCCGTGCAGGCGCGCACCCAGCCGATCAACTGGGATCTCGGCGACGTCGATAAGGGTTCCTTCGCGCACTACATGCTCAAGGAGATTTACGAGCAGCCGACGGCCCTGGAGAACGCCATGCGCGGCCGGCTCGACGACGCCGATGCGACCGCCCATTTCGGCGGCCTCAACCTCGACGCGCAGCAGTTGCGCCGGGCCGACCGTTTCATCTTCACCGCCTGTGGCACCAGTTACCACGCCGCCATCGTCGGCGAATATCTCTTCGAGGAGCTGGCGCGGGTGCCGGTCGAGGTGGAGTACGCCTCGGAGTTCCGCTATCGCAATCCGCCCATCGATCGCAACACGATCGTGCTGGCCATCACGCAGTCAGGCGAGACGGCGGACACCCTCGCGGCCATGCGCGAGTCGAAACGCAAGGGTCATCCAACATTGGCCATCTGCAATGTGGTTGGCAGCAGCATCGCGCGGGAGGCCGACGGCGGCGTCTATCTCCACGCCGGGCCCGAAATCGGGGTTGCGAGCACCAAGGCGTTCACCAGCCAGGTGACGGTCCTGGCCATGCTCGCCCTGTTCGTCGGCCGCATGCGTCATCTCTCCGCCCCCCAGGGCGAACGGCTGGTCCGCGAACTGCGTGGGTTGCCGCAACTGATCCGCGAAACCCTGACCTGCGACGAGCAGGTGCAGCAGGTCGCTCGCAAGTACGCCAATGTCCGCAACGCCCTCTACCTTGGGCGGCAGTACCTCTTTCCCGTGGCGCTGGAGGGAGCCTTGAAGCTGAAGGAGATCAGTTATATCCACGCCGAGGGCTATCCCGCCGCCGAGATGAAGCACGGCCCGATCGCCCTGGTGGACAAGGAGACGCCGTCGGTGTTCCTGATCCCGCGCGGCGAGGTGTTCGACAAGGTGATGAGCAACCTGGAGGAAATCAAGGCACGCGGCGGCCCGGTGATCGCGGTGGCGAGCACCGGCGACGAGCGCGTGGCGCGCAAGGCGGACGACATCATTCACATCCCCGAGGCGCCGGATTACCTGCAGCCGCTCGTGGCGGTGGTGCCGCTGCAACTGCTGGCGTACCACATTGCACGGCTGCGTGGCTGCGACGTGGACAAGCCGCGCAACCTCGCCAAGAGCGTCACGGTCGAATAACTCGGTGGATGGTGGGTGGTGGATAGTGGATGGTGAAGAAGAACCATCTCCCTGTCTTTTCTTCACCATCCACTATCCACCACCCACCATCCACCAGGAGGCTTCCCCATGCGCATCTGCGTCTTCGAGGATCGCGGCGTTGAGCGGCTGGAGCCGCTGACGCTGACCCGGCCGGCGTTCGACCTGTGGGGCGGCTTCACATCGCTCCTGGAACGCCAGCAGCGTCACTTCGGGGCGACCGCCACGGCAGTCCTGGTGCGCCCGCCGCTGGTCGACTGGTGCCGCCAGAGCCATGCGGACCTCCCCGTCAACGACCCGACCGCGCTGCGTGCCGGTGCTGATGTGCTGGTCAACGCCCGCTGGCTGGCGCCGGTCGGGAAGCCAGCGCTGGGGGGGCCGCACGTGGGCCTGACCGACGGCCAGATTGCCTACGTCGTCCTGCCGCCGGGGCGCCCCATCGACGCCGACCCCGCGACGATCGACACCTGGCTGGAGCGCTGCGTCGAGGGCTTGCCCCGAAGAGAGGGCGGCGGCCGCATGATCGATTACCCGTGGAGCTTCGTCGCTCTGAGCGACGAGGCGTTTGCCGGCTTTGAACTGCCCGCGGAGCAGCGGTCGCAGTATCATCGGCCCAAACAGGTCACGGTGATCGGCCCGGAAGACCGGCTTTTCGTCCACAAGGACGCCCAGGTCGATCCGCTCGTGGTGGCCGATACCACAGGTGGACCAGTCGTCGTCGAGCGCGAGGCGATCGTCAAGGCGTTCAGCCGGCTGGAAGGGCCGTGCTACATCGGCCGCGGCACCTGGCTGATGCGCGCCCGCGTCAGCGGCAGCACCATCGGCCCGGTTTGCCGCATCGGCGGCGACGTCGAGGTGAGCGTCATCCAGGGCTACAGCAACAAGGGACACGAGGGCTTCATTGGCCACTCGTACCTCGGCGAGTGGGTGAACCTGGCCGCTGGCACCCAGGTGAGCGACCTGCGCACCGATTACGGCGAGGTGCTGATGACGGTCGGCGGCCAGAAGGTCGGCACCGGCATGAGCAAGGTGGGCTGTTTCCTGGGCGACCATACGAAGACCGGCATCAACGCCCTGCTGAACACGGGCACGATGACCGGGGTGTTCTGTTATCTCTTTCCCTCGAACCTGCTGCCGCCGCGCGTCATTCCGTCGTTCTGCGGTTTTTCGCGCGGTCAGCTGCAAGAGGAGGGCGACCTGGAAGAGTTGTTCGCCACGGCCGCTCGTGTCATGCAGCGGCGGAAGCTCGACCTGACCGACGTGCAAAAGAGTTACTACCGCTGGCTCGCCGAGCACACCAGCCAGGGCCGACAGCAGGCCCTCCGCGAGCAGCAATTGCGCAGCCAGCGACCGAGCAGGTAAAGGCGGTCGGACAAAACCCCTCCCCCCAACCCCCTCCCCCCAACCCCCTCCCCGCAACGGAGAGGGGGAGAAGAAGCGGGCAGTTGATCTTGCTCCCCCTCTCCGTTGCGGGGAGGGGGTTGGGGGGAGGGGTGCCGCTCGGCTCGCGGCACCTACCCTTGAGGTGGCTTTTTTTCTCGCCTCCTATTGCTCAGGCGCGCAGACTGTTATACGATGCGACGTATCTTCCGATCGCGACGGTGCCGTTTCGCTGGGCAGTATCATGCCTCCGCAACTGGTGGCCTTGACCGAAGGGCCCAACATCCTGCTGGATAAACCAATCCTGCTGCTCGGCAGGCACCAGGAGTGCGACATCCAGCTGGCCTCCCGGAAGATCTCGCGGCGGCACTGCTGTATCGCCCAGGTCCACGACTACCTGGTCGTTCGCGACTTGTGCAGCACGAACGGCATCCGCATTAACGGCGTGCGCGTCACTGAGGGCTGCCTGAAACCGGGCGATGAGTTGACGTTAGGCAATCATCGCTATCAGCTGCAGTGGCACGGCCAGGCCAATGAGCCAATCCCGAGTAAGGCCCCCGCACCCGTGCTGCCGGGCAAGGAGGCGGTGCGGCGAACCCGGCACGTGCCCTTCGAGGAAGAGGATCAACTGGAGTCTTGCGAGGATCCGGTGCCGCTGCCGGAACCGGTCAACCCGGGCCAGCGGGCCGGCCCGGTCTTGCCGTCGGCGCCGGTGGCGCCGCCCGCCAAACCATTGCCGGCTCGCAGTCCCAGTTCGATTATCCTGCCGGAAGACCTGCAGCTGGCCCCGCTCAGCGACGTTGCTCCGCCACCGGACAAGCCAGCCGAACCGCCGCCCTGAGTTGCTTCACTCCCGCACCACGATTTCCGCCGTCCACTGGCCGTCCGGGATGCGCTCCGTCTGGGCGACGCCCTGATCGACGCGCCAGACGAACTGACGACCCACTGTCACTGTTAGGTTGCGATTCCGTGGCAGGACGCGCGTCTGGCCGTCGATGATCAAGGTCACGTCCCGCCCTGTCACGTTCCAAAAGCCGACCTGGACGCGCTCGACAACCGCAGGGCTTGCCACTTTCGGAGTCATCGCTGGCCCCGTGTCCGTTCGCGATTCCGTGACCGTCGGAGCGAACTTCTTGGCAGCAGCGCCGAGCGGGGGTTCGATCGTCTGTGAGGGCGGTGCCGCTGTCGGCATGGCATAGGTCACCGCGGGAGGACACACAACCGGTGTTGTGTAGACCGGCCAAACCGGGGCATAATAGGTCACGGTCGGCGGGTAGTAAGCGACGGTGGGCGTATAGTAAGTGACCGTCGGTTGGTAATAAACGGGATAGTAATACGAGGCGACCACCACGCCGCCGTGGGCGGATGCTGCCACAGATAAGCACAGTAATAGCACGAGCGACGCACGCACAAACCCTGTCATCGACGCCACCTCCCAGGATCAGGCTACTCCCCGCAGTGCTGGGGCTATCGGCGCGGGGACCGTTGCCGCCGTCCTTGTTATACCGAAACGTCGCAGCGTGGCGGGTGGCGGGAAAAAGAAGACAACGAGACCGCCGCTGACGGTGCTTCTTCACCCGCCACCCGCCACCCGCCAGGCTGTGGCGCGGAGTGGAAAGAGGCATCCCGCTCGCTATGCTGACCTGCACGGGAATGGAGCCCCTATGTCGAGGTGTCTCATGAATCGCGTGACAGTGTTGTTGCTGGTGGCGCTGCTGCCGGCGCGGGCGCTGGCTCAGTCCGACCGCTTCGAGGTCGGCCAGCGCTTGCGTGCCTTCGAGACCGCGTGGGAGGAGCACAAGGACGAGGCCGCCCGCAAACGGGCCCTCGCCGCCTTGGAGAAGGTGACCGTCCTTTTTTTCAAGGGAAGTCTCGATGAGGTCGCCCGCACCTTCGATCAGGCGCGGCACCTGCTCACCACGGCCAAGGAACCGTCCGCCACCGTCCGTTGGGCCGGGGCGTTGGCCGTGCGCCCGGCCGCGCGCTTTCTCGACAATAAACACCCTGAATTATCCATTACAGTCGCCTCCTTCTACAAGGTCGAGGCGGAACTGCCAAAAGACGCCATCCTGAAGCTCACCTTGCGTGACGCGAACGGCAAGGCGCTGGCAGAGCAACAGACTCCGATTACCGCCTTGCCGTTACAGACGAAACCGTCGCTGGACGGCGTCCACATTCCAGAAGGGGATCACACCCTCGAAGCAGTGATTGTCGTCGGGAAA
>WNGB01005328.1_pt1 | contig 27357 bp, 28 predicted proteins | sample 5400681 | NCBI WGS metagenome assembly WNGB01 (sample SAMN13153367, study PRJNA577476) | soil metagenome | isolation source: 115 cm soil or saprolite under grassland replicate 2 | place: USA:California | collected 2016-06-15
TCGGCCGTGTACCACTTCCACCACGGCTCGGAGGAGCTGCTGATCGTCCTGCGCGGCCGTCCCACACTGCGCACGCCGGACGGCGAACGGCAGCTCGCAGAAGGCGAGGTCGTGCACTTCCCGACCGGACCGGAGGGCGCCCACGGCGTCCGCAATGACACCGACGACGCCGTCCGGTATGTCGTCGCCGGGATCCGCGTATCGCCTGAGGTGGCCGAGTATCCCGACACGAAACAGATCACCGCGCAAGCGAGAACCGGCTCGCAGACAGGAGAGCGTCTATGGCTCGTCCACGACCTGGAGGGCCAATGAGCACACCGAACGTCTTCCGTGACGGTGATTGGGACATGGAGCGCGAGCAGATGGGCGTCCGCGGCCGTTCAGTCGCGAAGCCCGCCGGGGCGAATGAGCTGGCTGCGACGCTGTACGAGCTCGCGCCAGGGGCGTCCGGGTTCCATCTCCATGCGCATTACGGCCTCGAGGAGCTCTTTGTCGTGCTCGAAGGAACGCCAACGCTCCGCACCCATGAGGCCGACCGCGACCTCAAACGCGGAGATGTCGTTGCCTGCCCGCGTGGACGCGATGGGACGCACACATTCGCCAACCGGTCAGATCAGCCGGCTCGGGTGCTGGCGATCTCGACGAATAACTTTCCTGACGTCGTCCTGTATCCCGAAATCGGTAGAGCGTTCGTGATGACGCGCCATCCGTTCGAGGATCCGCCCGAGGGCGTTGACGAAGGCCTCGTCAAGGATTTCGAGCTCGCCGATGCTTGACACGGCTGCTACGGTCTTTCCGGCATGAACTTCCTCTTCGGCTGAGTCCTCACGCCCCGTGCGCCGCCTGCGTTGCAGGTGCGTAGCACATGTCCGTGTACCGCCGAAACGTAGGAGTTCATTGTGTTCGCCGTTGAAGTTCACAACTTGCGCAAGGAGTTCTTCCGCCGCGATGCGACGCGCACGCGCGGCCGCAAGCGGCGTCGGCGTGTAGCGGCACTCGAGGGTGTGACGTTCACGATGGCTCGCGGGGAATGCGTCGCCATCCTGGGCCAGAACGGGTCGGGCAAGTCGACGCTGGTCCGGTTGCTCTCGACATTGCTGCTCCCCGACGGCGGTCGCGCCACGATCTTCGGCCACGACGTGGTGAAGGAGTCGCGGCCGGTCCAGCGGCTCGTCAACCGGGTCTCGGTCGAGGCGTCGTTCTTCAAGAAGATGTCGTCCGAGGAGAACCTCGCCTACGCGGCGCGGTTCTACGGCATTCCGCCGAAGGTCACGAAGACAGCGATCCCGGAGATCCTCGAGCGGGTCGGCTTCCCGGCAGGGCGCCGGCACGAGCCGATGGAGAACCTGTCGCGCGGAATGCAGCAGAAGGTCGCGCTCGCGCGGGCGCTGCTGACGTCACCGGTCCTGCTGCTGCTCGACGAGCCGACGACGGGGCTCGACCCGCGCTCGAAGCTCGAGGTGCAGGACTTCATCCGCGACGTATGGACCTCGCACGACGCGACCATCCTGCTCTGCACCCACGACCTGCGTGAGGCAGAAGTGCTCGCGGACCGCGTCGGCATCCTCGACCGCGGCCGCCTGATCGCGCTCGACCCGGCCGAGGTGCTGAAGGAGCAGTACGACGTCGAGACGCTCGAGGAGGCGTTCTTCGCGGCGACCGGACGGACGTTCGAGGAAGAGGAAGACGAAGACGCAGAAAGGGGTGTGTTCGCATGACAGGCGCAGCAGCAACTCTCCGCCACGAGTTCATCGGCCTGTACGGGATGGTCGAGCGCAACTGGTACCTGATCAAGCGCTACGCGTGGTGGGAGATCGCGTTCTTCTTCTGGACCGCTGCGAACACGCTCACGATCGTCTTCATCGCCAAGGGTGTCGTCGCAGAAGGCGGCACCGTCAACCTCGACCGGCTGACGACGATCCTGCTGATCGGCGCGGTCATCTGGTCGTACCTCGGGATCGTGTTCGAGCTCCTGATCGAGACGGTCGCCTGGGAGCGCTGGGAGGGGACGATCGAGTACACGTTCATGGCGCCCTTGACACGCGCCGTGCACCTGCTCGGCACCGGCATCTTCGCGATCGGCTACGGGATCGTCCGTGCGTCGATCGTGTTCGCGGCGATCGCGGCGTTCTTCGGCCTGCACATGCCGAACGCGAACTTCGTGTCCGCACTCGTGCTGATCGCGGTCGCGTCGATCTCGTTCGTCGGGATCGGGATGATGACCGCCGTCCTGCCGTTGATCTCGCCGGAGAAGGGGACCCAGTTCGGCTACGTCGCGCAGGGGCTGATGCTCGTCGTGTCCGGTGTCTACTACCCGGTCTCGGTGCTGCCGGAGTTCATGCAGTGGATCGCGAAGATCTCGCCCGCGACGTACGCGCTGCGCGGGGAGCGCTCGGCGATCCTGGACGGCGCGTCGGTCAGCGGCGTCTGGGGCGACATCTGGCCGATGCTGATCATCGGCGTCGTGTCCGTCCCGCTCGGCATCTGGGTGTTCCGGCGTGGCGAGCTACACGCGAAGAAGCATGGCAAGCTCAAGCGCTCGGGCTAGCTGGTACTTCCTGCGGGGAGCGCAGTCGTTCGGCGACACGCTCGTCTGGGTGCTGGCGCCGGTCTACTTCGTCCAGACGGTGGAGATGAGCCCGCTGCAGCTCGTCCTCGTCGGGACGTTCATGGAGCTGACCGTCTTCCTCTTCGAGGTGCCGACGGGAATCGTCGCCGACGTCTACAGCCGGCGCCTGTCGGTGGTCATCGGCGTGCTCGTGATGGGCGCCGCGATCGTCTTCGTCGGCTCCGTGCCGGAGGCATGGGCCGTGATCGCCGGCTGGGCGCTCTGGGGCTTCGGCTACACGTTCACGAGCGGTGCCGCCGATGCCTGGCTCGCGGACGAGATCGGAGCGGACAACGTCCGTCCTGTCTACCTGCGCAGCGCGCAGATCTCACGCGTCGTCGCGCTTGTCGCCATTGCGATCAGCGTCGCCCTCGGGCTCGTCGCTCTCTGGCTGCCGATCGTCGTCGGAGGCGGCGTCGTCCTCGCCACCGGTCTTGTCCTTGCACTCGTGATGCCGGAGACGGGCTTCGCGCCGGCGGCGCGCGAGGCAATGGAAGGCGCCGTCCAGACGATGGTCAGGACCGGCCGCACGGGCGCGGGACTGGTGCGGCGGACGCCGGTGCTGCTCCTGATCCTGGGGATCTCCGCCTCGTGGGGAGCATGGAGCGAGGGCTACGACCGCCTCTCGGAGGCACACGTCATCCGAGACGTCGGCCTGCCTGGCTTCTTCGGCCTCTCCTTCGTCGTCTGGTTCGGCTTGATCTACGCGACGTCGCTCTTGCTCTCGATCTTCGTCGCGCGCCCCGCGAACAAACGACTGGAGCGGGCCGGGCAGTTGACGGTCACCAGAGCGCTGCTCGTGCTGAACGTGGTGCTGATCGGCACCGTGGTCGTCTTCGGCCTCGCCGGCCTGTTCTGGCTGGCCGTCCTCGCGATGCTCGCGACGAACGTCGCCCGCTCGCTCGCAATGCCGCTCTTCTGGAGCTGGCTGAATCAGAGCATCAGCGAGTCGCGCGTCCGTGCGACGGTGATCTCGATCGCCAACCAGGCAGACGCGGTCGGACAGTGGACCGGCGGCCCCGCCATCGGCGGCATCGGGAACGCGTTCGGGATGCGGGCCGCGCTCGTCACGGGCGCATTCCTGCTTTCGCCTGCGCTGGCGCTCTACGGCCGCGCACTTCGGCACGGCGGCCGCGGCCCCGAGCTCGCGGAGCTACCGCAGCCGGTCCAGGCAGGCGCGTAGCCCTTCCCGCCAGTGCGGGAGGGGCGGAGCGCCCTTGCTGCTGCGGAGCACGGCATTCGCCGGCCGGGGCGCGGGCCTGCCGAGCTCCTCGCTCGAGATGCGCCGGACACGTGTCTGCAAGCCGGCCTCCTCGAAGATCGCCTCCGCAAAGTCGGCCCAGGTGCAGTCCCCGGCGGCGGCCAGATGCCAGATGCCGAACGGACGCTCGAGCAACTCGCGCGTCGCAGCGGCCAGATGGCCGGCGTACGTCGGTGCGGTGCGCTGGTCGTCGACCACGGCAACCTCGTCGCGCTCCCGGCCGAGCCGCAGCATCGTCTTGACGAAGTTGGTTCCCGTCTCGCTGAAGAGGCCAGACGAGCGGACGATCCAGGCCTGCTCGCCGGCCGCCGCCTCACCGTGCAGCTTCGTCCGGCCGTAGGCCGAGAGCGGGTTCGGCGGATCCGACTCGACGTACGGCTCCGGCTTGCGGCCGTCGAAGACGTAGTCCGTCGAGTAGTAGACGAGCGGCGCTCCCAGCTCGGCGGCATGACGGGTACCGCCGACGTTCACCGCCGCCGCGCCCTGTGGGTCGGCCTCGGCCCCGTCCACGTCGGTCCACGCCGCCGCATGGAGCACGAGCGCCGGCGCCGGTTCGAAGGCGGGAGCCGGCAGCGTCACGTCCCAGGCGGCGTGCGTCAGTGCGACGACGTCCTCGTCCGCGAAGGTCTCCTGCAGAGCGCGGCCGACCTGGCCGCCCGCGCCGGTGATCAGGATTCGGCCGAGTCGCGTTCCGACAGGATCGGTGATTTCCTGCTCCAGAGATCCACGACACGCGGATCGTTCCAGGGGAGGCCGTGCTCGTCCGGATCGTCCGGGTCGTACTCCTCCGTGACGTGGTACAGCATCAGGACGTCGGTCAGCGCTTCGAAGCCGTGTGCGAGGTTCCCGGGGACGTAGACCGCCGCGAAGTTGTCCTCGCCGATGTCCTCGCAGTAGGTCTCACCGGTGTCTCGATCGAGTGCGACGACACGCGCGCGACCCTGGAGGCAGACGAAGAGGTCGTCCTGTCCGCGCTCGTGGTAATGCAGGCCGCGGACGGTGCCCTGCCGCGAGAACGACACGTTCGTCTGGCGGATCGGCTTCGGCAGCTTGCTCGTGCGCGCGATCTCGGCGAGCCAGCCGCGCGTGTCCTCGAAGCGCGGCAACGGGATCGGACGCGTGCGATCCGAGCCGAAGTGCGGACGGCGCACGCGCTCGATCACTTCGTAGTACGCGTCGATCGACTCGCCCGCGTCGCCCCAGTAGCCCTCGAAGATGTCGTGTTCGAGCGTGCCGGCTTGCACGTAGTGGTTGTTGACGTCGGTGATCTCGAGCTCGCCGCGCGCCGACGGCTCGAGCTCGGAGACGACGTCGAACACGTCGGCGTCGTAGCAGTACACACCCGTCACGGCGTACCTGGTGGGGGGGTCGGCGGGCTTCTCGTGGATCTCGACAATCCATCCGTCCTCGATGCGCGGCACTCCGAGATGGCGAAGATGGTCGGTCTCGCGCACGTGCGCCAGCAGGACGCGGGCCCCGGCCGACTGCATCTCGAAGTTCCGGATGGTGGCCGTGATCGGTGCACTGAAGATGTTGTCGGCGAGCATCACGACGATCCGGTCGCCGCCTGCGAAGTCCCGCGCAAGGCCGAGTGCCTCGGCGATCCCGCCTGCCCGCTCCTGCTTGGCGTATTCGAGATCGCTCCCGAAATAACGGCGGAAGTCGTCCACATGGTCGCTCCCGGTCACGAGAATCAGGTCACGCACGCCGGCCGCGGCGAGGAAGTCGACCGCCCACTGCACCATCGGCTTGTCGCCGACGGGCAGCAGATGCTTGTTCGTCACGCGCGTCAGCGGATCGAGCCGCGAGCCGGTGCCGCCTGCCAGGACAACCCCTTTCATGGCCTGCGATCCTACGGATCTGGCGACGGTACGCGCGAATGCTCAGTTCGAGCTTGAGGCCGAGGCCCGCAGTGCCGTTACGGACCTTGAAGAAAGCGGGCCATGACTCAACCCTCGCCACCGGGGTACGCTGCGAACGTGGAAAAACGACGCGATCTAGAGCACGCAGCAGAAGAAATCGAACAGCTCTTCGCCGACCTCTGGCAGGTCTTCCCGTTCTCACGTGGCCTGCGCCGCGGGTACCGCCCGCAAGTCGACGTCTTCCGTAGCGAGAGCCCGCCGACACTGACCGTGCAGATCGAGCTTCCGGGCGTCGATCCGGACGACGTCCAGCTGATCGCTTCGGCACAAGCACTCTTGATCGTCGGCGAACGCCGGCGGCCGAAGGACTCCGGGCACTACCAGCAGATGGAGATCGACTACGGCCCCTTCCAGCGCCAGATCACGCTCAACGAGGACATCGATCCGGAGAATGCGGCCGCGACGTACGAGCGCGGCATTCTCACGGTGCGCCTGCCGATCGCGCCGCAGCCTGCGACCCGGCAGCGCGTGTCGATCTCGGTGAGGACGACCCGATGAGCGAATTGATCACCGAGACCAGCGAAGAGCACGCCGACGAGCTGACGTTCCCGGCCACGCTGCCGGTGTTGCCGCTGAAGGAGACGGTGGTGTTCCCCGGTTTCCCGACGCCGCTGGCGATCGGCCAGGAGCGCTCGATCAAGCTCGTCGAGGACGTCGTCTCGGGCGACCGTGTGCTCGCGCTCGTGACGGTGAAGAACGAGGAGGTCGACCAACCCGGGTGGGACGACCTCTATCGCGTCGGGACCGCCGCCGTGATTCACAAGATGATCAAGGTTCCCGACGGCACGCTGCGCATCCTCGTCGAGGGCATCCGCCGCATCTCGCTAGATCGCACCATTCAGGCCGACCCGTACCTGATCGGCGAGTTCGTCGAACTGCCGGACGAGTTGGAGGAGTCGCGTGAGGTCGAGGCGCTGACCCGCAACGTGCAGAACCTCTTCGGCCGCGTCATCGGTCTTGTTCCGTACCTGCCCGAGGAACTGCAGATCGCCGCGGCGAACGTCGAGGATCCGAGCGCGCTGTGCAACCTCGTCGCGTCGACGCTGCGCCTGAAGACCGAGGAGAAGCAAGCGCTGCTCGAACAGCTCGACGTTGAGGTGCGTCTGCGCGAGATCTCCACGATCCTCAACCGCGAGCTCGAGGTGTTCGAGCTCGGCTCCAAGATCCAGTCGCAGGTACAGGAAGAGATGGAGAAGGGCCAGCGCGAGTTCTTCCTGCGCCAGCAGCTTAAGGCGATCCAGGACGAGCTCGGCGAGGGCGACGCCGACCAGGCCGAGCTCAACGAGCTGCGTACCCGCTTCGCGGAGCTCGACCTGCCCGAGGACGTGCAGAAGTCGGTCGACCGCGAGCTGTCGAGGCTCGAGAAGATTCCCTCCGCGGCAGCCGAGCACGGCGTGATCCGGACCTACCTCGACTGGCTCGTCTCGCTGCCGTGGAACAAGGTGACGGAGGACAACCTCGACCTCCCGCATGCGCGAGCCGTCCTCGACGAGGACCACTACGACCTCGAGAAGGTCAAGGACCGGATCCTCGAGCACCTCGCCGTCTCGAAGCTGAAGAACGATCTCTCCGGCCCGATCCTCTGCTTCGTCGGCCCGCCGGGCGTCGGCAAGACATCGCTCGGCCAGTCGATCGCGCGCGCGCTCGGCCGCAAGTTCGCACGCCTTTCGGTCGGCGGCGTGCGCGACGAAGCGGAGATCCGCGGTCACCGACGGACCTACATCGGCGCAATGCCCGGGACGATCATCCGCACACTGCGCGACGCCGAGTCGATGAATCCCGTCCTGCTGATCGACGAGATCGACAAGATGGGCGCCGACTTCCGCGGCGATCCCGCGAGCGCGATGCTCGAGGTGCTCGACCCGGAGCAGAACCAGCACTTCCGCGACCACTACCTCGACCTGCCCTTCGATCTGTCCAAGGTGCTCTTCATCTGCACCGCGAACACGCTCGACACGATCCCCGGGCCGCTGCTGGACCGCATGGACGTGATCCAGCTCTCGGGTTACACCGAGGACGAGAAGTTCGGGATCGCCAAGCGCTACCTCGTGCCGAAGCAGCTCGCGGCCCACGGGCTCGAGCTGGGCCGCGTGACGATCTCCGACCGCGCGCTGCGCCTGCTCATCCGCGAGTACACGCGCGAGGCCGGCGTCCGCAACCTCGAGCGGCGCCTCGCCGACGTCTTCCGCAAGGCAGCGCGGCAGATCGCCGAAGGAAAGACCCGCGCGAAGACCCTGCGCATCGACGAACGGCGCGTGCGCAGCTGGCTCGGGCCAAGGCGCTTCGAAGGCGAGGTGCGCAAGCGAACATCCGAGCCCGGGGTCGCGACCGGACTGGCGTTCACGGCGGTCGGCGGTGACGTGCTCTTCTTCGAGGCGACCGCCTATCCCGGCAAGGGGCGCCTCACGATCACGGGCCAGCTCGGGGACGTGATGCAGGAGTCAGCCCAGGCGGCATTGTCCTGGGTGCGCGCGCACGCGCAGCAGCTCGGCGTCGATCCCGATTGGTTCCGCGAGCACAACGTGCATCTGCACGTGATCATGCCGCAGGAGAACGAGCCTGATCTGGCCGAGCTCCCGCCCGAGACGAAGCGAGAGCTCGAGTTCCTCCTCGTCGACTCGATCGAGGATGTCTTCGCCGCCGCCTTCGACGGGAAAGTAGACGGCCGTGCCAAGCCCGTGCCGATGAAGGAAAAAGCCGCGGCTCAGGCCAGCTTGAACGTCGCCAGCAGCCGGTCGCAGGCGCCGGTGTCGCCACCCGCGTCGTAGCGGCACAGCAGCAGGTACTCCGTCTTGCCGCGTAGGACGAACGCGATTCGTTCGACGAGCGCCTGTCCGTTGTGGTGGTAGTCGATGTCGTAGCTGCGAGCCCGCCGCCCGGAGACTGTGACCGTGCGCGACTCGCCCACCTTGCCGTCCTGCTGCTGGGCCAGTCCCTGGGCGGCTCGATCGAGCTCCGGGACGACATGGTCCCAGAGTGCAGGGCGGTACGCCCGCAGCAGTGGAAAGCGTGTGACGGAGACCAGGCTGATGCCCTTCGAAACGCGCACCTCGCGGCCGCTGCGGACGACGGCCCAGTCGGCCGGAGCGGAGAACCGGTAGCCGAGACCCCGCACGACACGCTCGGACGTGGTGCCGGAGGCTCCGCCGCAACCGGCGACGAACAGTAGACCGACGCAGAGGGCCGCTCGTTTGCGAGGATTCATGCCGGGTACGAAGCGGCTGGACACCAGCGAAAGGACATCTGAGACATGAACAAGGCGAGAGACAAGGTATTGGACCGGACGGGTAGCGCCCGGCCCTACATCGAGCGCGCCATCAAGGACGAGGATTTGCGGGCCAACGTCCGCAACGCATTCGAGTCCGCGCGTGAGGTCTACAACGAGCTGATCGGCGGCCGCGGAGCGATCCCGGTGGCGACCCGCGTGGCGACCGACAAGGACATCCAGGAGCGCCTCAAGGAAGCGATCGACGAGCTGCGCGAGGCAGCCGACCGCGTCCAGGGCAAGAAGGACCACAGCGGACGCAACACCACGCTGCTGCTCACCGGCATCGCGCTCGGGATCCTCTTCAACCCGATCTCCGGCGCGCAGACGCGCAAGTGGCTCACCGACAAGCTCTTCGGGCCCAGCGACGAGTTCACGTACCAGGGTGGAGGCGGGAACGGCGGCGCTGCGTCCTAGGGCAAAGCCTGGCCCAACCTAGTCGTTTAGTCGAACGGAGTCGCGAGCAAAGCGCGCGCCTGCTCCAAGAGGACATCGCAAGCGATGTCCTCGGGCGGAGCTTCGTCGAGCTAGGGCAGCTTCGTCTTCGAACTGAAGTTGTCGCCCCTCACGATGAGGGGTCTGATCGCGCGCTCCAGCGAGCCGGGCACGAGCCCGTCGGCGCTCGAGATGTCGGAGACGGTCAGCAGGATCGCCCCGGGCTTCGGCGCGTTGACGAGTGAGTGCAGCGGCGCCCAGGCGTCGCCGCCGGCGAAGCTGACGTCCTGGAGGTGCTTCCAGGCGAGCAAGTAGGTCGTCGGGTTGACGGCGCCGTCGTAGCCGAGCCCGATCAGGCCGACGGGGTGGATCTCGAAGTGGAGATGTGTCGGCGTGCCCTGCGCGTCGCCGGTGTTGCCGACGAACCCGAGCACGTCCCCGGCGTTGACCCTGTTGCCGTTGACCGCCAGCGGTGTGAACGCCGACAGGTGGGCGTAGTAGAAGAGGTTCCCCTGCCCGTCGCGCAGCCAGAGCCGGTTCCCGCCGACTTTGTTCCAGCCGACCGAGAACACCGTGCCCGCCGCGACGGACAGGATGGGCGCGCCGAGGGGAGCGAAGATGTCGTCCCCGTGATGCCAGCCCCCCGCGACGTCGCTGCGAGCGGTGCCGAACGAGTCCGTGAACGACGAGGGTCCGTAGACCGGGAAGACGTAGCCGCCCGCAGTCAGCTTCGGCGTCACCTGCGGCGGCTGGCGGATCGGGAAGCCGAGAGTCGGCTCAGGCGCCCCGCCCTTGGGTGCGTCTTTCGTCTTCGGCTTAGCCGGCTTCTCGGGCGGCGGTGCGACGGCGGTCGCCTGCGCGGCGACCTCCGCGTAACCGACGAGAATGGTCGTGCCCGCCGGCAGCCCGCCGTGATCCGCCGTCAACCGAATCTCGAGGGCGGTGATGCTGCCGCGGTAGCCGGTCGCAGGTGAGCCGCTCCCGGCACCCGCAAGCGCGGTGAGCGACCCCCAGTCGGCGAGCGCCACCGTCCCGGTCGAGACCGGCTGGCCGAGCGCGACCAGGCCGGTCACCGCCGAACCGGCGGTGTCGCCCTTCGCGGCTCCCGCACGCGCGCTCGCATGCGTCTGGGCGATGACGCTCGTCGCGGTGATCTCACCCCCGAAGACGTTGAGGTTGTTCACCTCTGCCGACGCGGTGGCGCTCGCCACGACATCGGTCGACGCAGAGGCACTGGCGTTTGCAGAACCGGTGCTGACGATCGGCGCGTGGGTGGCCGGATCCTCGCCGTAGGTGAACCCGCCGCTGAAGAGAACCTGGTCGGTCGGCGCCGAGACGGTCGCCGTCGAGCCGCCCGTCTGGCCCGGGACGACGACGCGAATCGCCTGAGCGCGCGCCGACGCGCCTGCGGCCCGGCTGCGCTGCCACCCGGCGTCAGCCGACGTCGCAGTCAGCAGGAGCAAGGCGGCGAGGGGGGCGACAGCAGCTCGCTTCAGCACCGACACTCCATTATGCAGCCTCTCGCGACGGCGCAAACAGGGCCGTCCACCCCGGTTGGGCCTAGCGGAGGGTCGAGCCGAAGACCTCCTCCTGGTTTCCGCCGACGTCGCGGGTGTCGATCCACAACGGATGGACGCGGCCGCCCGCCGCCGCGACGCCGACGTAACCGCCGTACCCACCGCTGTCGCCGTAGCCGAAGATCCGCGCGTCCTCCCAGAGGACGCCCTGATTCGCCGAAGGCGCCGTCGCGCGCACCGGCTTCGTCCAACGCCGACCGTCATGCGAGGAGGTGCACGCGAACCAGGCATGCCGACGCTCTGAGTCACCGGTCGTGTCGTAGAAGCACGCCCACAGCTTTCCGGTGCTCGCGTCGACGGCCGAAGCCGGCCAGAACTGATCGGTCTTCTTCTTCACAGGCCCGATCGGACCACGCCAGAGCGGGTGCAGCGAGCGGTCGTAGACCGCCACGGCGACGTCCTGCGTCAGATCGGCTCCGATGACGCCGTACGTGACGTAGACGCGCTGCGGCCCCAGCGTGATCGTCGGGTTCGGGCCGAGACACCGCACCGCCTGTTGGGGAAGGACGAATTTGCCGAAGACGATGCAGGTCGCAGCCTGGCTGCCGGGCAGGGGAGCGACCGCCGTCCGCGTCGTGAAGCTCCGGCCGCGGTCGACCGAGCGTGCGATCCAGATGCCGCGCTTTTCGACACCGGCCAGATAGACGACACCGCTCGGCCCGGCCGCGATCGTCACGAGCTGCGGCTGCACGAGCTCGCGGGAGACAACTTGCGGGCGCGACCAGGCCCGGCCGCCGTCCGCACTCGAGCTCAAGACGGTCGTCTGGTACTTGGGCCCGAGCAGCCGCGACCACGCGACGTACGCCCGGCGGTCGGCGCCGACGCTGATCGCCGGCTTGTCGTCGAACCCGAACTTGACCGCGGGGCGGGCGATGCGCCGCACCGTCCACTTTCCGGTCGGCCCGAGACGGCTGCCGACAACGAGATAAGGCGTGAGGTCGGGCCCCGGCGCACAGATGCTCTTCTCCGTGAACGCGACGTACTGCCGCCCGTCACCTCCGACTGCCACGGCGGGATCGCCCCAGGCGCAGGTGTTCGGGTCGTAGGCCGGGCCTGCGCTCGACGACCAGGTTCGGCCCGCATTGGTCGAGCTGAAGACCCGGATCTCGGGCTCGAGCGACTCATTCGATGCCCCGAAGACGACTCGTGGGTTGGAGGCATTCGCGGCAACGGCGACCTCGGTCTGGATCCCGGTCTCACGCGAGACGTCCTGCACGTTGACGCCCGCGACCTTCCAGGGGCTTCCGATCTGGTGCCGGTAGACGAAGTAGATGATCAGCGCCCCCAAAGCGGTCACACCCAGGACCGCGATCGCCTCGAGGAGCAGTTTCCGGCGAGCCCGCCGGCGGTATCGGCGCTCGAGCGCTTCGGCGGTCGCCATCGTCGAGTTAGACGATGCCAGCCGTCAATTTGCTGTTAAGGAAGGCGCGCCGCAAAGACTTCCTGCTTGTTCCCGTCGAGGTCGCGAGTGTCGATCCACAGCGGGTGGGCGACTCCGCCTGCGGCGGCGACAGCCGTGTAGCCGCCGAAGCCGATCACGTCGCCGAACGCATAGACGCGCGCGTCCTCCCAGAGGACCTCGGGGCTCGCGGAGTCGCGGGCCGCGCGCAACGGCTTCGCCCACGTGCGGCCGTCGCGGGAGTGTGTGCAGGAGTACCACGCCTGCTTCCTGCTGGGATCGCCGCTCGTGTCGTAGAAGCACGCCCAGAGCAGGCCGGTCTTCGTGTCTGCGACGGACGAAGGCCAGAACCTGTCTGCGCCGGCGTCGAACGGCCCGATCGGGCCTTCCCAGACCCGCCGCAGCGAGGGATCCAGGACACCGATCCGGACGCTCTGGGGCTCGCCGGGCCAGCCGACGCCGTAGGTCACGAAGACCCGGCCCGCGAGTGAGGCAACGGTCGGGTTCGGGCCGAGGCAGCGGATGCCCTGGAAAGGAGTCGGATGCCCGGATGCGGTCGCGCAGCCTGCTGTGCGATTTCCGGGCAGACGCGCGACACGCGCCAAGCGAAAGTGCTTGCCTTCGTCACGCGAGGTGGCAACCCAGATCCCGAAACGGGCATCCGCCCCTGCGACGTACAGAGCTCCGCTCGGTCCAACGGTCGCGGTGGCGAGCCGCGGGAACGAGAGCCGACGGTCGATCGGGCGAGGGCTCGACCAGGTGCGGCCACCATCGGCCGTCGAGCTGACGACGACTCCCTCGTACCTCCAGCGCAGGAGTCGAGACCAGACGGCGTAGACGCGACCGCCGGGGGCGGTCGCGAGACTGGGATGGTCGTCCCAGAAGTCGGCCGGCCGCTTCGCGCCGAGCCGGCGCAGCGTCCATTTGGCCGTCAGCCCCGAGCGCACCGCGACGACGACGTACGGGGTCTGGTCGTCCTGGCTGCAGCTGCCGCTGACGGTGAAGGCAACGAACTGGCGCCCCCGGTCGTCGACCGTGGCGGCCGGATCTCCCCGACCGCAAGCGTCCACACCGAGTGAGGGCCCGGCGGTCGACGTCCACGTGCCCCCGCCGTCGACGGACGTGTAGACCCGGATCGTGCGCAGCGACGTATCGTTCGACGCTGCGAGCAGCACTCCGGAGCGCCTGGGGTCGGCGGCGACTGCGACCTGCGTCTGGGCGCCTGGGGCACGCGAGACGTTCTGAACCTCCGTTCCCGCCAGCGCCCACGCGCTCTTGACCGGGTTCACCTTCCACGCGTAGACGACCACGCCTGTTGCCGCGATCAGCGCCAGGACTGCGAACGCCTCCACGAGCAGCGGGACGGAGGTGCGCTTCCGAGCGCTGCGCCGCCGGGACAGTGCATCGACCACGGCCAGCAAGCGCTGCGGCATGGACAGGCGCACCGAGACCTGCGGGCGCGGTACCGCCCGGATGAGCCGCGTGAGTCGTGACGGTCCCCGCCGCCGTCGCGCGAGCTCACGCTCGGTGACATAGCGGCGCTGCGTTGGGTCGAGCGCATCGCGGATGCCGTCGCCGATGAAGTAGATCGGCGCCACGATCAGGATCACGACGAGCCCGGGGAAGACGATCCCCCACCAGTTGAAGAGCCCTTCGTTGGAGGCCGCCGCGAGCACGTCACCGATGCTCGGCAGCTTCGTGTCGGTTCGGCCGCCGTAAAACCGCCCGCCGCCGATCCCGAGACCAAGGTACGACAGGGTCACCTCGAGAATCACCGCGCTCGCCGTCATCACCGAGGCCGCGACCGCCACCGAGCTGATCGCGTTGGGGACGACATGTCTCCGGATGATCCGGAGATCGCTCGCTCCCATCGCACGGGCGGCCTGGACGTATTCCTGTTCACGAATGACGAGCGCAGTACTGCGAACGACTCGTGCGACCGGCATCCAAAGCAGGCACCCGAGTAAGACGCAGACCTCGAACAGGGTGTCGGTCTGCAAGAAGGCTGCGGCGACGAGGATCGTCACCAGCGGTGGAACGGTCAGCAGCAGGTCAGCAAAACGCATCACGACCATGTCCAGGAAGCCCCCCGCGTATCCCGACACCGCCCCGACCACGGTCCCGATCAACGTTCCGAAGAATCCGATCAGGAGGGCGATCTCGGCTTCCGTCTTCAGCCCGAACAGCGTACGGCTGAAGTAGTCGCGGCCGACCTGGTCGGTGCCAAAGGGATGCGCCCACGACGGGCCCGAGCTGAGGGCGTTGATGTTCACCTCTTCGTAGCCGTAGGGAGCCAGATGGCTCGCGAGGAAGCCGGCGGTGAAGACGAGGGTGACGATCAGCAAGCTGGCGACGGCGAGCCGGTGCCGCATGAAGCGGCGGCGCGCACGGGACCAGTGACCCTCGGCCTCGAGGTCCATGGTGTAGAGGTCGTAGAACTCGTCCGGCGCGGCGGCGCCCGCGCTGGCGAATGCGTTAGTCGCCTGCAAGCTGCTTGCGCGCGAACTCGCGGAAGCGCTCACGCGCCTGCTCGTCCGGGCCCAGCGGCTCGTCGTCCGCGTACTTCGGATCCGCTGCGATCTCCTCCGCAACCGCACGCACCTCGCGGTGCAGCGCTTTGTGGTGCTTCGGATCACGCATCAGCGCCTCGACCCACGTCTCGTCCGCGTCTGCAGACGTGCGCTCCTGCTCGAAGAGGAGCTCGCCGAGGAGGAGGCCGACACGGATGTACGCGAACGTGCGGAACGCGAGAATCCGATGAGGCGAGCCGACGAGCTTGTCGATCTCCGGATCCTCGGCCTGGATCTGCGCGACGATGTCACCGACCGGTTCGTCGACGAGCGGAAGCCAGATCTCCTCGGGGCCCGCCATAGCCCACAGGATAGACGGGAGCGAGGAAGGGGTTGGACGCCAATCGCTCCGAGCGATCTGGTTTGGACGGACGCGCGGGAAACCCGCGCGCCCTCGATGCGGCGTCGACGAGTCGACGCCTGGGGTCAGGGATCGGCGCGTCGTGCGCGCCAGGCGATCTGCGCAGCGACCAGAACAAGGAAGCCCGCGAAGACCCGTCTCAAGGTCGCATCAGACAATGCTTCTGCAAGCGCGACGCCTCCCTGAGCCGCGACCGCCGCGGCGGCGCCGATGATGAGCGCGCCGTGCCACTTGACGTTGCCGTAGCGCGCCTGGCGCCAGGTCCCCACGACGGCGGTGGGAATGATCGCCAGCAGTGACGTACCGGTCGCGTCGTGGTGGTCGAGCCCGAGCGCAACGAGCGTCGGTACGAACAGGATCCCGCCGCCCACGCCGAACATCCCTGCGAGAACGCCGGCGGCGAGACCGAGCACGACGGCGAGGACGTACGTCATTTGAGGAAGAGCCAGACGGCGACACCGAGGAGAAAGGCGGCAAACAGGAGCTCGATCGTGTGCGTGCGCAGCCGCTGCTGCAAGGCCGTCGCGCCCGCCACCGACAGCGCGGCCGGAAGGCCGACGAGCGCTGCGTAGCCGACTCGCACGTCACCGTGAACCGCGTACGCGATCACTCCCGAGAGAGCCGTGATGCCGATCGCCGCCAGCGAGGTTGCAGTGGCGGCGCGCGCCTGCCAGGCGCAGAGCAGCAGCAAGAGCGGCACGATCACGATCCCGCCTCCGACCCCGAACAGCGCGCTGAAGAAGCCGGCGACGAGGCCGATGAGGACGAGCCGCACCTTCGTATCGTATTGACGTGACCTGGACGTCCCTTCTCGCGATGGCCCGCGGCGCGTAACTTTGGCGCGTAGCGCGGATCTGCTGGACCGCCTCGCCGAGGATCCAGCCCGGGCCGCTCTGTTCCTCGATGTGGACGGCGTGCTCGCGCCGATCGTGCCCCGGCCGGCGGATGCGCGCGTGCCGGATGAGACACGCGCAGAGCTACGCCGCCTCAACGGGCGCTATGGGCTGGTGGCGTGTGTCTCCGGCCGCGCCGGCGAAGACGCCCGCCGAATCGTCGGCGTCCCCGAGCTCACGTACGTGGGCAATCACGGGCTCGAGCTCGAGCCGGCGGCCGCGGACTGGACGGCAGCGCTCCGGCGCCTGCTCGCCGAGGTGGACTGGCCCCACACCGAGGACAAGGGCCTCACCGCCGCGCTCCACTACCGAGACATGGCCGACGAGGCGGCGGCGCGGGCAGAGCTCGAAGCGGTGGCGGCGCGCGCCCGGGCCGCCGGCTTCGTCGCCCGCTTCGGCCGCAAGGTCCTCGACCTCGTCCCGCCGGTCGACACCGACAAGGGCAAGGCGGTCCGGACGCTGCTGGAGCGAAGCAAGCTCGACCGGGCACTCGCCGCCGGGGACGACACGACCGACCTCGACGCTTTCCACGCGCTCGACGGCCTCGCGCTCGCAGTTCGCGTCGCCGTCTCGTCCGACGAGGGCCCGGCTCAACTAAGGGAGGAAGCTGACCTCGTCGTCGCCGACCCGCAGGAGTTTCTCGGCGTGTTGCGGAGGCTCTAGGCCTTGACCCGCTCCTCGGTGTCGCGGTCGAAGAGAAGCAGCTTGTCACGCGGGATCGTGAACGTGCGCTCCTGGCCGATCGCCACCTCCTCCTCCACGGGCAGCTTCGCCTGCAGGTCCGTGTCCTTGCGCGCGATGTGAACGAGCTGCTCGTCGCCCAGGTACTCCACCACCTGGACGCGACCGTCGAAGTGGATCGCATCGGGACGCCCGTCGCCGAGGTCGACGTGCTCGGGCCTGAAGCCGGCGATCCGGTCATCGCCTGCGATCCCGTCGAGAAGGCTTCCCGGGACGAGGTTCATGGCCGGGGAGCCGATGAAGCCGGCGACGAAGAGATTGCGCGGGTCGCGGTAGAGCTCCACGGGCGGCCCCACCTGCTGCAGGACGCCGTGGTTCATCACCGCGATGCGGTCGCCCATCGTCATCGCCTCGACCTGGTCGTGCGTGACGTAAATGGTCGTCGTGCCGAGCTCCTGCTGCAGCTTGAGGATCTCCGCCCGCGTCTGGACGCGCAGCTTCGCGTCGAGGTTCGAGAGCGGCTCGTCCATCAGGAACGCCGCGGGCTCGCGCACGATCGCGCGGCCCAGCGCCACGCGCTGCCGCTGCCCGCCGGAGAGCTGCTTCGGCTTCCGCTTGATCAAGGGATCGAGGTCGAGGATGTCGGCCGCACGGCGCACGCGGCGGTCGATGTCCTTCTTGGGGACCTTCTGGTTGCGCAGACCGAAGGCAAGGTTGTCGTAGACGGTCATGTGCGGATAGAGCGCGTACGACTGGAAGACCATCGCGATGTCGCGGTGCTGCGGTGCGACGTTGTTGACGACGCGCTCGCCGATCAGGATGCGCCCCTCGGTCACCTTCTCGAGCCCCGCGAGCATCCGCAGCGCGGTGCTCTTGCCGCAGCCGGACGGGCCCACGAGCACCATGAACTCCCCGTCTTGGACGACGAGCTCCAGGTCCTGGACCGCCACGGTGTCCGCGAACTTCTTCGTGACGTGGTCGTACGTGACGCTGGCCATACGCTTCAGACCTCCCGGGCCGGATTCTTCGGCAACGCGAAGTGGGCTGACACGAGGAACGAGTACGCGATCGTGAGCGTGAGAAAAGGCAGGATCGCGGCGGCGACACCAATGACGTTGACGAGCAACAAGGCGACGGCGAGCCCGACGAAGCCAAGCGGCCGCCGAGCGACACTGATTGCCGCGTCCCGAGCAACGGCGCCTAGCGGCCGCCCCGAGTCGAAAACGGCGAGCGGCCAGAGCGCCAGCTGGAAGACGCCGAACATCAACAGCAGGTAAACGCAAAGGGCGGCGAAGGGCCAGGCCCAGGTGCCGGCTTGTGCATAGAACGGTACTGCCAGAGCACCGAGCCCGACGGCCGCCGCGAGCGCCAACCCGAGCGCGAGCCCGCGACGCCAATGTCGTCGGAGCCCCCTAAGCGCCTCGGCAAGGCGAAGATCCTCGGTCTGAGCCAGCGTGACAGCACAGTGCATCACCGCCGCGATCGCAGGCCCGATGAGAATCGCAAGTAGAAACGCACCGCGCACGGCAATGCTCGCGAGCGCGATGAGAACGAGCGCCATCGCGAGGACCGTGTTCAAGATGACGAGCCGCCAGGCCTGGTGATACAGATCCGCCGCTGCGGTCCCGAGCGCGCGCCTGAGTGTCATCCCTTCACCCCGGAGGCCGCGACGCCGGCGACGAAGTAGCGCTGGAACACGATGAAGAGCGCCAGGATCGGGAGGATCGCCAGGACGCTCGCCGCCATCAGCGGCGGCCATAACGTCGTATACGCGAACCGGAAGTTCGCGATGCCGATTGGGATCGTGTACTGGCTCTTGTCCTGCAGCAAGATCGCGGGCCAGAAGAGGCCGTTCCACGCCCCCTGAAAAGTGAGAATCGCCACCGCCGCGAGCGCCGGGCCCGCGAGCGGGAGCATCACCTTGCGATACGTCTTGAAGTAGCTGGCGCCGTCGAGCTTCGCCGCCTCCTCGAGGTCGCGCGGGATCGTCAAGAAGTACTGACGCATGAGGAAGAGGCTCGAAGCAGAGACGATCTGGATCAGGATGACACCGTTTCGGTTGACGAAGCTCGCGTCGTGCCAGCCGAGGTGTCCGACCCAGCCCGGGATCCAGTTGACGAGCATGAGGTAGATCGGAACGAGCCGCAGCTGGTCGGGGATCATCAACGTCCCGAGCACGAGCATGAAGAGCACCTCGCGGCCGGGGAACTTCAGGCGTGCGAACGCGTAGCCGCCGACCGACGCGAGGAAAAGGTTCGAGACGGTGATCGCGCCCGCGATGATGGCGCTGTTCAGCGTGTAGCGCCCGAAGCTGAACGTGTGGAACGCCTCGTGGTAACCCGACGTCGTCCAGTGCTTCGGCAGGAGCGAGAAGCCGCTGACCGTGTCCGCGAGTGTCCGGAAGGACGTCGACACGCTCCAGAGGAACGGGATTGCGAAGAGCACGGCGACGAGGAACATGACGACGTAGGCGATCGCGGTGCGAATGCGCTCTCCCCGCTCGCGGCCGGGGATGCCGCCTGTCGCAGGCGTCCCCTTCGCGGCCTCCCCGCCCCGCGCGAGTTGCTCGGCGGCGGCGACGGGCGGGACGGGCGGCAGCTGCTCGGTGCTCATCAGGCGACCTCGGCCTTGCCGAACAGCAGCCGCTGGATCAACGTGATCGTGAAGATGAAGAGGAACAGGACGACGCCGATGGCGGCCCCGTACCCGAACGAGATGTTCTTGATCGACTGGTTGTAGAGGTAGAGGACGACGGTCATCGTCGAGTAGTTCGGACCGCCCGACGCACCGCCGATCAGGAAAGCCTGATCGAACATCTGCAGGGCGCCGATGATCGAGACGACGAGGACGAAGAAGTGGCCGGGCTTGAGCAGCGGGAAGGTGACCTTCCAGAACGTTCGCCAGGCGCCTGCCCCGTCGATCGCGGCGGCCTCGTAGACGTCGACGGGGATCGCCTGCAGCGCGGCGAGGTAGAAGAGCATCATCGTGCCCGACGTCGTCCAGGCGTTCAGCCCGATGATCGACGGCAGCGCGGTGCTCTCCTGCGAGAACCAGGCGTTCGTGTGGTGGTAGCCGAGGTGGTGGAGGACCGTGTTGAAGAGTCCGTCAGAGGCGAGAATGTAGGTCGCGATCGAGGCGATCGCGGCGGAGGCGGCGAGCGACGGGAAGTAGAACGCGGCGCGGAAGAACGTGCGGAAGCGGATCGACTGATTGACGACGACGGCGAGCGTGAGCCCGAGCGCCATCTGCAACGGCACGACAAAGGCGGTGTAGACGAGCGTGTTACGAACGGCGTGGTGCCAGAAGACCCCATCGTGCCAGACCGCCCGGTAGTTCCCCCACCCGACGAAGGGACCCTTGAAGATCTGCCAGTTGTAGCGGCTGATGTAAAACGCGTAGCCGACGGGGAAGATGAAGAAGAGCAGGAAGAACGCCATCGGCAGCGCGATGAATCCGTAGCCGACGAGCGCCTCCCTCGTCCGCTCGTTGCCGAGGCCCCGCACCTGCCGTTGTCTCGCGACTGCGACCGCCCTCGCCTCCAATGTGTGCTTCCCGCGCGCCCTGGGGGACGCGCGGGAAGCTGTCGTTCAGTTCGTCCCTACCCTGCAGCCGCAGCGATCTTCTGCAGCATGGAGTTCACGGACTCCTTGCCCGCGATGACCGCAGTCAGCTCGTTGTTCGCCACGTCATTCCAGATGTGACGGAATCCGCGCTGAGCGCCCCAGCCGTGGACAAAAGCCGGGTACTTCGTGAACGCGCCCCGGCCCTTGACCGCATGCACATCCGACCGCGTCGGCAGCGCGAGGCCGAGCGAGACCCACTGCTGCATGCCCTGGCGACCGACGAGGTACTTCAGCAGCTGCCAGGCTGCCGCCTTGTGCTTCGAATCCTTCGCCATCGAATAGGAGACGGTGAAGGCGAGGTTGCCGCGAGTCTTTCCCTTCGGCAGCGGAGCAGTCGTGAACTTCACGCCCGGGAAGCTGGCCATCGTCGGAAACATCCAGTTCCCCTCAAACGCAAACGCGACCTTCTGCTTGCCGAAGGCCTCGCCGCACCAGCTTGACCCGAGCTTGTCGGGCGTCGCCGCGAGACCGGAGGTGATCAACCCGACGTAGAAGTTCACCGCGGTCCGGAATGGAGCGGTGTTCGCACTCTTCCACTGGCCGTTCCCGCCCGCCTGGTACACAAAGGCCATCAGGCGAGCCCAGTCGGCGCTGAGGCAGATCGGCTTGCCGCCCGGAACGTCGGTCGTCGACGCGACGCTTTTCAGCTGCGCCCACGTCTTCGGAATCGGATTGTTGCCGAGCAGCGTCGTGTTGACCTCCATGCCGAGGGACGACCAGTCCTTCGGGAAGCCGTAGATGTGTCCGTTGGCCTTGAACGCGTTCAAGAGGTTCTTGATGTACGGCTTCGTCGAGAAGTGCGAGGACTTGACGTACGAGTCGAGCGGCTGCAGCACTCCCTGCCCGACCCAATCGCGGATGTCGGCCACGTCGACGTAGAGCACGTCCGGCGGCTTGCGAGCGGCGAACTTCGCGAGCTCCTGCGCCTGATAGTCGCCGGTAATCGACTGGTAGTCGACGTGGATTTGCGGGTGGGACTTATTGAAGTCGTTGACGACCTTGGAGAGCTTTGTCTCCTCGGCCGGTGACACTTGCCAGCCGTTCAGTGTCACGGTCGTCACCTTCGATGCCTTGGCACGGTCCGTCATGGCCTGTGAGCCAGCCGCGAGCGCGGACGCCACTACGGCGAGCGCGAGCAGGACCGCAAACAACGTGCGTCTCCTCATACCCTTCCTCCTCGTTTGTGGCCCCGGACGCCGCCGGAACCGACCCCAGAATCTCCGTGGAGCTGTGCTCCATCCCCCATTACAAACGGGATTCTACGGGGAGTCAGACTCCGCCCGGCGAGGCTTGTTGGCCGCTCCTCAAGGCCTCCCAAGCCCGGCGGACGTCTGCCTCCGTCGTCCGCTCGTTCCCGATCGCGAGCCGCAGGACGTAGCGGCCGTCGATGCGCGTGTGCGAGAGGAAGATCTCGCCACTCCGATTGACGCGCTCGACGATCGCCTCGTTGTCCTCGTCGGACGCATCGCGGCGGAAGCAGACGAGCGAAAAGTGGCGCGGGGCGCAGACTTCCCATCCCGGTTCGTCCCGTACCCACCTTTCGAAGACTTCAGACAAGCGCACGGCCTCGCGGATGCGTGCCTGGAGGCCTTCGCGTCCATAGCAGCGCAGGACGGCCCAGAGCTTGAGCGAGCGGAACCGCCTACCCAGGGCGGGGCCGTACTCCGACAGGCTCTCCACCTCGTCACTCGTGCGCAGGTATTCGGGCACGAGGCTGAACGCATGGCGCATGTCCTCGGGGCGGCTCGACCAGAGGAGCGAGCAGTCCATCGGCGTGAAGAGCCACTTGTGCGCGTTGACGACGAGCGAGTCGGCGCGATCGACTCCTGCCTGCGACCAGCGGAGCTCCGGGCAGACCCAGGCCGAACCGGCGTAGGCGGCGTCGACGTGGAGCCAGACGCCCGCCGCCGCACAGGCATCGGCGATCTCCGGGACCGGGTCGACGGAGGCGACCGACGTCGTACCCACCGTCGCGACGACTGCGGCTGCATCGGTCACGTCGAGCTCCTCGGCACGCATCCGGAACTCCTCGTCGGCCGGAATCTTCCGCAGCTCGAGCCCGAGCAGCCGGGCCGCCTTGTCGACGGAGGAGTGCGCATGCTCCGAGCAGACCACGACCTTGCCGCCCGTCGCTTCGCGGGCGGCGACGAGCGCGGCGAGCGTCGACGTCGACGCCGTGTCCTCGATGTGACCGTGCCAGCCGGCTGGCAAGCCGAGCAGCTGCGCCGTCCAGTCGAGGGTCACCTGCTCGAGCTCGGTCGAAGCCGGCGAGGTTCGCCACAGAAACGCAACCGAGTTGAGCGTCGCGGCGAGCAGCTCCGCGAGGATGCCCGGCTCCGACGCACTGACCGCGAAGTACGCGAAGAAGCGCGGGCTCTGCCAGTGCGTGATGCCGGGCAGCAGAATCTCGTCGAGGTCGCGCAGGACGTCCGCGAACGGCTCGCCGTGTTCTGGCGGGGAGTTCGGCAAGCGGTTGCGGATGTCACCCGGCTCGACCTGGGCGAGCACCGGTAGGTCGCCGACACGCTCGAGATAGCGCGCGGCCCACTCCAGGGCGGCGGCGCCGTCGTCGCGAAAGCTCACTTCTTCAGCTTCTCGATCTGCGGCCAGCCGCGCGTGTTCAGGACCTGGTCCTTCGTCAACCACGCGCGGCGCGCCTGCGCGACTCCCATCTCGATGTGCTGCAGCGCGGAGAGCTGATGCGCATCCGTGTTCACGGCAATCTTCACGCCGGCCTCGCCCGCCATACGCGCGTGCGTGTCACGCAGGTCCAGCCGGTTCGGCTGCGAGTTGATCTCCAGGAACGTCCCCGTCTCGACCGCCTTCTCGACGACGCGCGCGATGTCGACGTCGGCCGGGGCGCGGATGTTGATCTTCCGCGCAGTCAGGTGGCCGATCATGTGCACGTGCGGGTTGTCCATGGCAGTCAGGACCCGCTCGGTGGCATTCCGGTCGAAGGCCGCATGGAGTGAGGCGATCACCCAGTCGCGTCTGGCCAGCACGTCGTCGGGCAGCGACAGCGAGCCGTCGATGCGGATGTTCACCTCGATTCCCTTCAGGATCCGGAACGGCTTCAAACGCTCGTTGAGAGCGTCGATCTCGAGGTCCTGCTCCGCGAGCGTGCCGCGCGGATGGTCGGTGACCGCCAGATACCGATAACCACGCTCGCGCGCGGCCAGCGCCATCTGCTCGAGCGTGTCGCGTCCGTCCGAGTGTGTCGTGTGGGAGTGGAGATCGCCCTTGATGTCGGCGAGCTCGACAAGGGTCGGCAGCTCACCCTTGCGCGCCGCCTCCAGCTCGCCGCTGTTCTCGCGCAGCTCGGGCGGGATGAACTGGTAGCCGAGCCGGTCGTACACCTTCGCCTCGTCGGCGTACGAGAGCTCCTTGCCCGTCTCGACGACGGTGATCGAGTACTCCGAGACGGACAAGCCGTCCTTCACAGCGCGTTCGCGCAACGCGACGTTGTGATCCTTCGAGCCGGTGAAGTGCTGGAGGAGGTTGCCGTACGACTTCGGCGGCACGACACGCAGGTCGAAGCGGAGCCCTTCGTTCGAGAGCACCGTCGCCTTCGTCGGACCCTTCGCGACCACCTCGATCACCCACTTCAACGTCGTGAAGTAGTCGATCAGCGCGTCCGGATCCTTGGCCGTCGCGATGATGTCGAGGTCGCGAAAGGTCTCCTTGCGGCGGCGTGCGCTGCCGGCCTCCGAGACCTTCACCGCGGCCGGATGCTCCCTCAGAACGGAGACGACGGCGAGGAGCGCCCCGAGGCCGTCGCCCAACAGACGTCTATCCGGCGGCTCCTCCTTCTTCTCCGCCAGCGCCTTGAGGATGCGCTCCTCCGTCTTGGCACCGAGACCGGCGAGGGTGCGCAGCTGCTCCTGCTCGGCCGCGCGCTTGAGCTCCTCGACCGTGGTCACGCCGAGCTCCTGCCAGATCCGCGCCGCGGTCTTCGGCCCGAGGCCGGGCAGCCGCATGAAGGAGACGACCTCCGGCGGGATGATCTTCTTGCGCTTCGTCAGGGCATGCATCTCGCCGTCCTCGACGACCTGGACGATCTTCTCCTCGATCGTCTTGCCGATTCCCTGCAAGTCCTTGGCCCGTCCGTTCAACGCGAGCTCGGCGACCGAGCCCGCCGTCTCGCGGATGCGCGTCGCCGCCCGGCGGTAGGCGAGCACCCGAAACGAAGCCTCGCCCTCGAGCTCGACGAGGTCGGCCAGCAGTTCCAGCTGGTCAGCGATGTCGACATTGCGAGGCAGAGCACGGCCCACGCCATGAATATACGCAGGTGCCTAAAGCGGTCGTCTGCCTTCCCACGTACAACGAACGCGAGAACCTCGAGGCGATGCTGCGCGCGCTCGGGGACAAGGGCGTGGACGTCCTCGTCATCGACGACAACTCCCCCGACGGCACCGGCGAGTTGGCGGACCGGTTGGCGCGCGAGCTGGACTACGTCGACGTCCTGCACCGCGAGCGCAAGGAGGGCCTCGGCCCGGCGTACCTCGCAGGGTTCCGTCGCGCACTCGGGGATGGCGCCGAGCTGATCCTGGAGATGGACTGCGACTTCTCCCACGACCCGAACGACGTGCCTCGACTCGTCGCAGCGGTCGACGAGGCCGACGTCGCGCTCGGTTCCCGCTACGTCGAGGGCGGCGCCGTCCGCAACTGGGGTGTCCTGCGGCGGTTCGTGTCGGCCGGGGGCTCGTGGTATGCACGCGTGCTGCTCGGCGTACGCATCCGCGACCTGACCGGTGGCTTCAAGTGCTACCGGCGCGAGGTGCTGGAGAGGATCGACCTCGACGCGATCCACTCGAAGGGCTACGCGTTCCAGATCGAGACGACGTTTCGTGCGCTGCGTGCCGGCTTTCGCGTCGGCGAGATCCCGATCACCTTCGTCGACCGCGAGGCGGGAGGCTCCAAGATGTCGAGGGCGATCGTGGCCGAGGCGATCTGGAAAGTGCCGCTTCTTCGGCTCGCCGCCCTTGCGGGTCGCGTGTAGACGGCTACCCTGAGGCTCGTGTTCGAGGTGACCGACGCAACGTTCGAGCGCGACGTGCTGCAGGCGGACACTCCCGTCGTGCTCGACTTCTGGGCGCCGTGGTGCGGCCCGTGCCGCGCCGTCGACCCGATCCTCGAGCAGCTCGAGGAGGAGCTGAGAGGTCAGGTGGAGTTCGCGAAGCTGAACATCGACGAGAACCCGCTCACCGCCGCGCGGTACGACGTCCTGTCGATCCCGACGGCGATCCTGTTCGAGCAGGGCGAGCCGAAGACGACGATCATCGGTGCGCGGCCGCGCTCGCACTACGAGCGCGCGCTAGCGGAAGTGCTCCCAACCGCCTAGCTCGTACGGCTCGCCGTTCAACAACAGCGCGACGCCCGCGCCTTCTTCGCACCGGCCGACCACGGTGAACCTGGTCGTGTCCGCGACCGCCGCGAGCAACTCGTAGTCCTCCCCGAAGCCGAGGTCGCCGAGCTCCGCGCCGGCTGCGAGCGGCACGCGTTCGAGCTCGAGGACGAGGCTGCAGCCGGACCGCTGCGCGATGTGAGCCGCGTCGACGGCGATTCCGTCCGAGATGTCGAGCATCGCGTGGGCGTGCGCTGCGAGCTCCCTTCCCTCGGCGAGCCTGAGCGGTGGACGGACGTACGCCTCGTCGCGGAACGCCGCACCGGCGCCCCCGAGCGGCCCGGTCACCACCAGGGCATCGCCCGGACGCGCGCCCGCCCTGCCCGGCACACGACCGGCACGGCCGATCGCGCTGACGCTGAGCAGGAGCTGCTCCGAACGGGTCGTGTCGCCTCCCACGACCGGCACCTGTGTCTCGGCGATGCCGCCGTAGAGCTCGAGCACGTCCTCCACGTTCGTGTCCGCAGGCGCCGCGAGCGAGACGATCAGCCCGTCGGGCTCGGCGCCCGAGGCGGCGAGATCGCTCAGGTTGACGGCGGCGGCACGCCAGCCGAGATCGCGCCAGGAGATCCAGTCGAGCCGGAAGTGCACGCCCTCGACGAGCGCGTCCTGCGTGACCACGAAGCCGTCCGCGAGCTCGGCTGCGTCGTTGTCGATGTGCTGCGCGAGACCGCGGCGCTCGAGCTCGGCGAGCAGCCCGAGCTCCCCCAGCTCAGAGAGCCGCATCGATCGCCCGGCGCAGGGCGGCGGCGTCACGTGCAGCGCGGATGACGGCGACGCCGGCCGCCCCCGCTTGGATGCAATCCGCCGCATTCGAGGCGTCGACGCCGCCGATCGCAACAACGGGCGTCGACACCGCCCCGCAGAGCTCGCGCAGGCCCTCGAGCCCGATCGCAGGATCGGCGTCCGGCTTCGACGGTGTGTCCCACACCGGCCCCGCCCCGATGTAGTCCGCCCGGCCGCCGGCCGCGCGTGCCTCTTCGGGCGTCGCCGCGGAAAGGCCCAGCAGCAGCCCGTGTTCCTTGGCGGTCTCGCCGCCCTCGTCGTCGCGGCCGAGATGCACGCCGTCGGCGCCGAGCATCAGCGCCGCCTCGACGTCGTCGTTGACGACGAACGGGACGCCGAAGCGCGCGCACAGGCTGCGCGTCGCGCGGCCGCGCTCGACGACGTCCACGCGCGGGACGTCCTTCAACCGCCATTGCACGACCGTCGCACCACCCTCGACGGCGATGCGCGCGGTCTCGAGCTCGTCGACGATCGCGTGCAGCTTCACGAGATCTTTGCGCGCGCGTCGAGAGTGGCCGGATCGAGACCCGCGAGTGCGTCGTAGAGCCCGACGTGGAACGAGCCGGGGCCCT